>Ga0194132_10004713_pt1 | contig 22960 bp, 23 predicted proteins | sample TA2KigOf80mmetaG_FD_148612 | JGI IMG/M metagenome (GOLD analysis project Ga0194132, IMG submission 148612) | Freshwater microbial communities from Lake Tanganyika, Tanzania - TA2015054 Kigoma Offshore 80m | ecosystem: Environmental > Aquatic > Freshwater > Lake | place: Tanzania: Lake... | reverse complement strand
ATACTCCGCGAATGCCCGCCGTCGCCCGTCACTATTCGCGATACGTGCTGAAGCAGCTCGCCGTCGGCACCACCGTCGTCAGCGCCGCGCTGCTGTTCATCGTTTGGCTGACTCAGTCGTTGCGGTTCCTGCAATTCGTAATGGGCAAGGGCTTGCCGATCGCGACCTGGCTCAAACTCACCGTCTTGATGTTGCCGCCGACTTTGTCCCTCATCTTGCCGATCGCGCTCTTTGCGGTGGTGGTCTTCGTTTACAACCGCCTCGCGGTGGATCGCGAACTCGTTGTGCTCCAATCCGCCGGCCTCAGCCGTCTCGGGTTGGCACGCCCGGCGCTTGTCATCGGCTTCGGCGCGACGATTCTGGGATATATGCTCAGCCTGGCCGCCGTTCCGGCGTCGATGCGCGCCTTCAAGGACCTGCAGTGGTCGATTCGGAATGACGTGTCGCAAGTCTTGCTGCGCGAAGGAACTTTCAATCAGCTCTCGCCCGGACTGACGGTCTACGTGCGGGATCGCGACGCCAACGGGTCGTTGCTCGGCGTCATGATCCAAGATTCACGAACGACGGGGCAAGCCGTTACGCTGATGGCCAAACGAGGTTCCGTCGGCAGCAGCGACGAAGGGCCCGTCATTCATCTCGACGACGGCAGTCGCCAGGAACGTGGCACTGGCGACAGCTACACGGTGTTGACGTTTGATACATACACCGTCGGCCTTGGCGAACTGGCCGGAGCGGGCGAGGATCGGTGGCTCGACAACGGCGAACGGTCGACGGGCGACTTGCTGTCGCTTGGCGAGAGCGATGGACATTCAGAGACGACAGTCCGGCGAATGCGAGCCGATGCCCATAGCCGGCTGTCGGCGCCAATCCTCAATGTGGCATTTGCCCTGATTGCGGTGGCCTGGTTGTTGCTCGGCGATTTCGACCGGCACGGTGTTGGCCGGCGAATTCTTGGCGCCACAACGACGATTGTCGCAATCGAGGTGGCGACACTCGGCGCTTTTGCCCTGGCCGCGCGCCGGGAAATCTGGTCGCTGGCGCTATACGTGCTGGCTCTTGGGCCGGCCATGGTCGCTATTCGCGCGCTCATCAACTTTGCGCCGCCGCGCGGCGGTGCGAACGATGCTTACGTGCCGCCCCAGACGAGGGTCGCCGGCCCGTGATTCTCAATCGCTGCTCTCTCATCGCGGTCGCGCTGGTTGTGACTTCGTTGCCAATCTCAGCCCATGGGCAAGCCACGGAAGGCACCACCGCGACATTGCTGCAGGCCGATCGCGTCACCTACGACGACAAATCGGATACCGTCACAGCGGCCGGCCGAGTCGAGATCGAACGCGGCGGGCGCATTCTTCTTGCCGACTCGATCAGTTACGACCGCGGGCGCGACCTCGCGCTTGCAACCGGCAATGTCAGCCTGCTCGACGACAACGGCACGGTCATGTTCTTTGAGCGCCTCGAGGTTTCGGGCGATCTGAAGAACGGTCTCGCCACCGATGTACGGGTATTGCTCGCCGACAAATCACGCATGGCGAGTCGCACGTTCCGTCGTCGCGATGGCGTCATCGCCGAGTTAACCGACGCCATCTACTCGGCCTGCGACATCTGCGAAGATCGCTCGCCGGTCTGGCAGATCAAAGCCGGTCGCGTACGCTACGACCGCGACGCCGAGATGGTTTACTACCGCAACGCCCGTGTCGATCTTCTCGGCATCCCGATCTTCTTCACGCCATATCTCGCGCATCCCGACCCGACCGCCGGCCGCAAGAGCGGGCTGTTGCTGCCAAAGATCGGCGGCGGGGCCAACCTCGGCGTGTCGTTTGAACTGCCCTATTACTTCAATATTGCCCCAGACAAGGATGCGACGCTGGCGCCCTTGATCACGACAGCGGCCGGCAATGGCGTGACGGGCGAGTATCGCCAGGCGTTCAACGATGGCGAGTTAGCCCTCTCCGGCAGTTTGGTTGCCGACGATCCCGACGTGCGTAAGGATTTTCGCGGCCATGCGCGAGCCACCGTGCGCTGGCACATGGACGAAAGCTGGCGGAGCGGCGCGGACGTCCACGTCGCGTCCGACCAGACATATCTTCGCCGGTATGGATTCGAGGCACCGACGTGGCTGACCACCCGCGGGTACATCGAGCGCTTCTCGGCCAACTCGTATTTCTCGGCCGACTCGTTCTACTTCCAGCGGCAGCGCGGCGCGGTTGGCTTCCGATCGACACCGGTGATCGCTCCTTTGATGCGCTATGCCTATGTCACCGATCCCGTCGTCGGCGACAGTTATCTAACGGCCGATATCAATGGCGCCGTGCTGCAGCGAACGAGCGGTATCGATAGCAATCGATTGTCGGCAACCATCGGCTGGCACGTGCCTTACACCAGCCCGATCGGCGACGTTTATACGCTGCGCGCGACGCTGCGCGGCGATGGATATTACGTCCACAACGTGCCGCGCGCCGGGAGGGCGAACTTCACGGGAACGACAGGACGCGTTCTACCCGAGTTGTCGTTGGAGTGGCGGTATCCGCTGATCAAGGCTGATGGACGAATTCGCCAGACGTTCGAACCAATCATCATGGGTGCGATCGGTCCGACTGGCCAGAACGACAGCAAGATTCCGAACGAGGACAGCCTCGACTTCGAGCTCGACGACACGAACTTGTTCGACATGCAACGCACCACCGGCTTCGACCGTGTTGAGGGCGGCGGTCGTGTCAATTATGGGCTCAAGTGGTCGGCGTTCGGCACGGGCGGCGGGTACGTATCGGCGTTTGCCGGTCAAGGCTATCGTTTTCACCGCGACCAGGTGTTTAGCCCGCTGTCGGGTTTGAGCGGGAAAATGTCGGATGTCGTCGGGCGCTTCGATGTTTCGCCGGGGCCATGGATCAATTTCTTGTATCGCGCCCGGCTCGATAAGAATGACTTCGCTCTGCGTCGCAGCGAGTTCGGTGGCGATTTCGGACGCGATCCGCTGCGTGTCGGCGTCAATTATCTGTTCATCAAGCAGGGCGACCCAACCAATCCCGCCGGGGGCGACCGGGAGGAGTTGTTCGTCGCGGTCTCAAGCCGCCTGACCCAGAATTGGAGCCTCAGCGCCAATCATCGAGAAAACCTCAGTCGCGGCGGTGGCCGCATTCGCACGGCACTTGGTTTCACCTACGAGGACGAGTGCTTCGTGTTCGGTCTCGATATCGCTGATGATCGCACGCAGGACCGGGACTTCGAGAGTGGGGTCACGGTCCTTTTGCGCTTCAGTCTCAAGACGCTTGGCGCATTGACGTTGAATACCAACGTCGGTGCGGCAAGATGACCTCGGACGCGACGGTGTCGATCGAAGCTGACCCAGGGCATCTGCCACGAATGGTGCTGCCCTTGGACTTGGATCCGCACCCTTTTTTCGCTCGGGCGCTCCACGCAATCGTAGCGCACGATGTACATTCGTATCGATCGATCATAGCCGAGGTGCCGGAAGGTGACCGATTCAGGCAAGGTTTTGCTTTGCTTGAGCCGATTGCCGAGCTCATTGCTGGAAGATTCGACACCGCGCTCCTTGCTACCGCGACTTTTTTTCGTCGGTTTGGAGTTCACCCGTACCTTTGGCTATTGTCGGGCCTATGCCACGAAAATCGGAATAGGCCGGATGAGGCGGCGAGCGGCCAGTCTTTCGAGAGCCACATTCTGGAGATCATCGAAAACAAGATCGCCGGTCGATCAGATGCTTAGCGTATCGGCAAAGACACACCTTTTGGCCATAGTCGCCATTTATGCTACACGCTACTCTCGGCGACCAACGCCGGTTAAGGTAGTCCATCTAACTCTATGAAAAGATTTCTGAATATAGCGTTTCGCGGCGCCGGCGCCTTGGCCGCCCTGGCGGCAATCGCGATCTCACCGTGGCCAGGTGCTGAAGCCCAGGACAACGCCATGGGCATCGCCGCCGTGGTCAATGAGGACGTCATCACCGTTTATGACGTGCAATCGCGTCTCGGCATGTTTCTCGCGACATCCGGTCTCGAAAATACGCCGGATGTTCAGCGGCGGGTTCTGCCGCAAGTGATTCAGAACCTGATCGAGGAGCGGCTCAAGACCCAAGAGGCGCGGCGGGTCAAGATTGAGGTCGAAGACCTCGAAGTGCGCGAAGCCGTCAATTCGATTGAGGCGCAGAACGGTCTTCAGCCTGGCGCATTTCGCCAACTGTTTGGCGAGCGCGGCATCGACATGGGAACGCTCTTCTCTCAGATCGAAGCGGATGTCGCTTGGGTCAAGGTCGTTCGTCAGGAACTTTCACGGGACATCATCATTCCGCCTGAAGAAGTCCGCAACGTGATGGAGCGCCTCAAGGCAAACCAGGGCAAACCCGAACACCTGCTCGGCGAAATTTTCCTGCCGTTTTCTCAGGTGACTTCAGAAGCCGATATCCAGACGCTCGCCGATCAGCTCGTCCAGCGCGCGCGCGGCGGCACGCCGTTCCCGGCGCTCGCCCAGCAATTCTCGCAAAGTCCAACCGCGGCAGTCGGCGGCGATCTCGGCTGGGTTCTCGAGGGCGATCTCGAAGACGAGCTCGATCGCGTCGTGGGCCGCCTCGGACCCAACGAGGTTTCTGACCCGGTTCGAACCGGCACCGGATACCACATCCTCGTCATGCGCGGACGTCGGGCTGCCGGGGCCCCCGATCCGTTGATGGCCGTGATCACCCTGAGCCAAATTTATCTGCCGACGCTGGGGGGCCGGGCGCTGGCGCCAGCCGAGCTCGACCGGATCTCCGACCAGGTGGCTCCCACGGTCCGCAGCTGCGACCAAATGAACCAGGTTGCCAAGCAGTCGGGTGGACCCGGATCAGGACCGATAGAGCCCTTGCGGACCGGCGGGTTGCCCGAAGCGGTACGCGACGTTGTCTCGACCCTGGCTGTCGGCCAAGTCAGCCCGCCGATCGAGATTTCCGGCGCGCGCTTGTTCGTGATGGTGTGCTCGCGCCAGGAGGATAGCGGCATCCCATCGGAAGATCAGATCACGCAGAAGCTTGAAAACGACAAACTCGAGAACGTCGCCCGGCAGAAATTGCGCGACCTGCGCCGGCAGGCCATCATCGATGTCCGCATCTGACGCCGAGACATACCGTCGTGGGCCAACCGCTGCCACCGATCGCGGTCACCATGGGCGAGCCGGCCGGCATTGGCGGCGAAGTGGTGCTCAAGGCATGGCGGCAACGGCAGCCTGACTCCCCGGCCTTTTTCGTCGTCGACAATCCACGTCGATTGCAAAGCCTCGCAACCCGCCTCGGCCTCAAAGCACCTCTCGTGGAGATCGCGCAGCCTGCCGACGCGCTGCCTGCGTTCGCCAAGGCTTTGCCGGTTCTTCCGCTGTCGGGGGCCCCCGACAACGTTGAGAATCTTGGCCACCCCAGCGCGAAGACAGCCCCGGCCGTGATCGCCTCGATCGATCGCGCCGTCGCTCTGGTTCGGGAGGGCGATGCCGCGGCCGTGGTGACGGCGCCAATTCAAAAGCAGGCCCTGCAAGACGCCGGCTTCGCTTACCCCGGCCATACGGAGTATCTGGGAAGCCTTTCGGGCATACCCTCACCCGTCATGATGTTGACGGTTGAGCGGATCAGCCCGCCGCTGCGCGTTGTTCCTGTCACGATCCACGAGCCGATTGCCCGCGTGGCGAAGCTGCTCACGCCTGACAAGATCATCGCCGTCGCGCGAACAACCTGGCAGGCGCTGAAGACGGAGTTCGGCTTGCCCTCGCCGCGGCTCGGGGTCGCCGCCCTCAACCCTCACGCCGGCGAGGCCGGACACCTTGGCGATGAGGAAACGAGGATCGTCGCACCCGCCCTCACCCGGCTTGCGGCGGAAGGCATTGCGGCGACGGGCCCTTTGCCGGCCGATACGATGTTTCACGCCGCGGCACGCCGGCAATTCGACGCCATCATCTGCATGTATCACGATCAGGCCCTGATCCCGCTCAAGACGCTCGACTTCTCGGGAGGAGTCAACCTGACACTTGGCCTGCCATTCGTTCGCACGTCGCCCGATCATGGTACCGCACTCGACATTGCGACCCAGGGTATCGCGGACCCAGCCAGCATGGTCGAAGCAATCGCGCTGGCGGCACGGCTGGCGGCGCGCCGACGTACAACGCCGTGAGCCCGCTGCCGCCACTTCGTGATCAACTCGCGCGCCACGGGATCGTCGCCGACAAACGCCTCGGCCAGCATTTCCTGCTCGATCTCAATCTGACCGCCCGTATCGCCCGCGCCGCCGGCGATGTCACGCGTGGCACCACCATCGAAATCGGGCCGGGACCCGGAGGCCTGACGCGAGCCTTGCTCGATCAGAACGCCCACGTAATGGCAGTCGAACGTGATCATCGATTGCAGCCGCTGCTCGATGAAGTGGCCGCCCATTATGCCGGTCATTTGACACTGATCTGGGCCGACGCCCTCAAGACCGATCTGTCTGCGATTGGCCCCAAACCGCGTCGCATCGTCGCCAATCTACCATATAACATCGCGACCGAATTGATCATGCGATGGCTTGATCAGATCAATGCTTTTGAGTCATTGACGCTGATGGTGCAAAGCGAAGTCGCCGATCGCTTCGTCGCCAAACCGAACAGCGCCGACTACGGACGCCTGTCGGTACGAACCCAGTGGCTCTGTGAAGTCGAGCGCCTGTTTACGGTCAACCCACGATCTTTTGTGCCGCCGCCCAAGGTCGAATCCGCGGTGATTCGCCTGATTCCTCGGCCGAGCCCCCCTGCCGATGCCGACGATGAGACTCTCCAACGCGTCACGGCCGCCGCCTTCGGACAACGGCGGAAAATGCTGCGTCAGAGTCTCAATCGCCTGGCGCGCGAAGCGGGATTCGCCGACGGCAGCGTGCTCTGCACTGAAACCGGGATCGAACCGACAGCGCGGGCCGAAACGCTATCGGTCGAGCAATTTTGCCGGATTGCGCGGGCCGTCGGCGTCAGCCGTCGAGCCGCATCGCGTTGACGAACTCGCTCATGCCAACCTGACGCGACCGCTTCAAGCGCTCGGCCACCATAATCGTCCTGACATTGGCGATGCTGGCGGCAAGGTCGCGGTTGACGAACACATAATCGTATTCGGCCCAATGGCTCATTTCGCTATTTGCGCGATCCATGCGGTGGCGAACAGTGTCGTCGGAATCTTGGGCGCGCGATCGCAATCGACGCTCAAGCTCTGTCAAGGACGGGGGCAGGATGAAGATGGTGACAAGGTCCTCCGGCGCCGTCTCGCGGAGCTGTTGCGTTCCCTGCCAGTCGATATCGAACAGGACATCACGGCCGGCTGCAAGCTGGCGTTCGACAGCGGCCCGCGGCGTGCCATAGAGATTGCCGAACACGCGCGCGTGTTCGAGGAACTCACCACGCGCGACCATACCGTTGAACGCGTCGCTGGTGACGAAGAAATAATCGGCACCGTCCTTCTCGCCCGGGCGGGGCGCGCGTGTCGTCGCCGACACCGACATCTTCAAGTCGCTTTCGGTCTCGAGCAGCGCCCGGGCCACGGTGGTCTTGCCGGCGCCCGAGGGCGACGACAGAACCAGCATCAAACCGCGCCGCGTCAAACTATATCCCGCCACTGACCGACCCTCTTCCCACTCATTCGATATTCTGAATCTGCTCGCGGAACTGATCAATCACTGCTTTGAGGTCGAGACCAATCCGGGTCAACGCCACATCCTGGGACTTAGAGCACAAGGTGTTGGCTTCGCGGTTAAATTCTTGCGAGAGAAAATCCAGACGCCGGCCACAAGGCCCGCCGGCGGCCAAGAGGTCGCGCGCCTGGGCGACGTGGGCCGTGAGCCGGTCGATCTCCTCGCGAATGTCGCCTTTGACGGCCAAGAGAGCAACCTCCTGGGCGAGACGATCGGGAGACATCTGCGTATTGCCGGCCGTCAGCTCGGCTATGGCCCGCGTCAGTTTCGCCCGGATGGCCTCGGGTTGCGTTGCCCCGAGCTGAGCCGCTTTGGCAATCAGATCGGCAATGGTCGACAATTGCGATCCAATGACCGGCGCCAACCGGGCACCTTCCTGGGTCCGGCTGCGACTGAGATCGGCGAGCGCCGCCTTGAGGCCCTTGATCAGCGCGTCATCCCGCGCGGCGGCCTGGTCGGGCGCAAGCATCGGCTGATGAATCTCGATCACGCCGCGCACGGCAAGCAAGCCATCGAAGCGCGCCGGCGCAACGCCGGCAGGCAGCCGCGCGGCTTTCTCGGCTACCAATGCCAACAAGCGATCGAGCAGGCCGGTATTGATGCGCACATCATTCGGGTCCTGGTCGGAGAAGACGCTCAGGGTCGCCGCCACCGAGCCTCGGGCGACGGTTTCACCAATGACTTGCCGGACGGGACCATCGAGCGATTCGAAACCGGCTGGCGTTCGAATGCGAGCGTCGAGACCCTTATTGTTGACGCTGCGGATTTCCCAGGACCACGCCAGCAGCGTCGGCGCCTCGAGCCGACCCTCGGTCCGCGCGAATCCCGTCATGCTGTGAACGCCGGCCGCCATACCCCGTGCCCCAGAAGCCTAGGACCAAGGCCTATCACCCCGCGCCGGGCCGAAGCAACGGTGAGGAGATCAGAGATTCAACCCAACAAATTGTTGCACAAACTGCCGAAAGGCGTCTGGCGGCAGGGGCTTTGACACTAGATACCCCTGAATTTCGTCGCAGCCGCGATCCTTGAGAAAGCGGGCCTGATGCTCGGTCTCGACGCCTTCCGCGACGACGCGTTGGCCGAGACTATGGCCGAGACTGATGATCGCTTCGACGATTTTCTCTGAATCCCGATGGCGACCGATACCCGCGACAAAGGACCCATCGACCTTCAGACGCTTGACTGGAAACGCACTGAGATTCGACAACGACGAATACCCCGTGCCGAAATCGTCCATCGAGATGCTGATGCCATCGTGGTCAGGCGCCCGAAGTTCTCTTGCACCTTGGAGGTGCGTTCCATGGCCACGGTTTCCGTCACCTCAATGTCGATCGAATCACGCGGCAAGCCGGTTTTGTCGAGCATGGCCATGACTTGGCTATGAAGATCGGCGCGCCGGAATTGAACGCCGGAGACGTTGAACCCGACCTGAATGCGCGGCATGCCCTGACCCCGCCATGTCGTGCTCTGGTGGCAGATCTCGTTGATAATCCATTCGCCGATCGACAGGATCAGATCGGACGACTCGGCAACCGGGATGAAGTCGCCCGGCGAGACCAAGCCGCGGGTGGGGTGCGACCAGCGAATAAGGGCCTCGGCGCCGACCACCTTGCCCGAGTCGAGATCGACCTGGGGCTGGTAGGCGAGCCAGAGCTGTTGATTGTCAATCGCCCACTGCAGATCGGCCTCGAGGGCGAGCCGGCGTCGAATGTCGGCATCGCGATCGAAATAGCAGAATGTTCGTCGACCCTGGGCCTTGGCTTGGTACATGGCGAGCTCGGCCTGTGCCAATAGACCTTCGGGCGTCAGATCGTCCTTGGGATAGATTGCGACCCCCGCTGAAGCCGCGATCTTGAAGGCATGCTGATCGATGGTCAGCGGGTCGGCAAAACAATCGAACACGCGGCGCACAGTTACGTTTGCTGTACCTGTGTCGCGAACCGCTTCGAGCAATACGCCGAACTCGTCGCCGCCCAGGCGCGCCAGCGAGTCGGTGGTGCGGAGCGTCGCATTGAGTCGGTCACGCGCGGCGATCAGCAATGCATCGCCGATGTCATGACCAAGGCTTGAGTTGACGATTTTCAAATTGTCGAGATCGATCAACATCACGGCGAGGAGATCGCCCGAACGTTTCGAGCGCGCAATGGCTGACTTGACCCGCTCGACGAACAGATTCCGGTTCGGCAGGTCGGTCAACGTGTCGTAATGCGCCAGACGAACAATCTCGTCCTGAGCCTTGAGCCGCTCCGAAATGTCCTCTTGGATCGACACGAACTGCGCGATACGTCCGGCGGCATCGCGCACCGGCGTGATCCGCTGTTCCGCGGTATAGGGATGGCCGTCCTTGTGACGATTGACGATCCGGCCTTGCCAGATTTCGCCGCGATTGAGTTTTTCCCAGAGGTCTCGATAAAACGACTTGGGATGGCGCCCGGATTTGAAGATCGAGGCGCGCCGCCCGATCAGCTCCTCGGTTGTGTACCCTGAAATCGAGGTCATCGCGGCGTTGACCCAATTGATCGACCCAGCGGTGTCGGTGATGAAGATGCCGTTGGCGGACGCGGCCATTGCCTTGGCCTGAAGATCGAGCACCGTCGCCGTTTCCCGGTATTCGGTCACGTCGCGCAGCGCGAGCAATGTTGCGTCTTCGTCAGCCCATGTGATCGACGATGCCGTGAGCTCGACGTACCGCGGTTTGTCCCCGATAACGATCTCGACTTCAGTCGGACGCCCGCCCCCAGCAAACGCAAAGCCAAAGTCCCGTCCGAGTAACTGCGACTCGGTGCACGACATCAGCGCAGCCGCCGCTGCGTTGCAGAACGCAACCCTACCAACCTGGTCGATTACGACAAGTCCGTCAGGCGAGGCTTCGATCGCACGATGGTAGAGCGGAAAACTGTCGGTGATTTCGGCTTGGAGTGTCTTGTGATGGGTTTCGTCGACCAGCGTGGCAACAAACAGCGGCTTGGCTCCTGTCTGATCAGGGTTGCCGACAGGGAGAACCGAGACCGTACAAACATAAGGCGATCCCGACGCCCGCGTGCCGCGCATCTGGCCTTGCCAAGCGACACCTTTATGCATTGCCTCGATCAGGCCGCACCACGCCTCGCCGCCGAGACGTGCTGCATCGAACAGGACCTGGTGCTGAAACATCGCTTCGGTGCGCGGCAAACCGAGTAATCGCGCGCAGGCGTCGTTCAGCCATTGGATGGCAGCCTGATTGTCGGTCACCGCAATGGCCATCGGCGACTTTTCGAACATGGCCGAGACCAGCCGATCATGATCACCGGCCGAAAATGTGCTCGAAAAGCTAGGCTGCTCTTGGGACACGACCTGGGACACTGAGTTCATGCGCGCCACCCCTCCGGTACGCCGAAGCCGCTTTACGACTTCGAATCTGTGGAAAAGAAAGTCTTTGACTTGATTATATTTCGAGTCGAAACTATCGTCTGATCGCGACATGGTCAACCGTGAATCGCATTCGATGCGGAGACCCAGCGGCGAACCCAAACGAGGAGATGGAGAAGATGAAGAGGATTCTGGTGATCGACGACGACTCTGCGGTGCGTTCGACCTTTGCGTTGGCCTTGTCGTCGCGCGGATACGAGGTCGAAACTGCGGAAGATGGCCTATCGGGGCTGGCGGCGGCTGACCGTCGGGTTCCCGACTTGGTATTTCTCGACCTCAAAATGCCGGGGATCGACGGCGTCGAAACCCTGAAGCGGCTGGGGGCGGCGCATCCCGACGTGCAAGTCTACGTCGTCACCGGATTTTATGCCGAGTTCATGGAGCCGCTTCGCCGGCTCAAGTCCAGCGGAATTCGCTTCGACGTCGCTCGCAAGCCACTGGAGCTCGCCGAAATACGCGCTATCGCCGACTCGGTGCTCGCCGGCACGGTGCGCGAACGCAGCGTCGCGCTGGTCGGAGCATAGCCATGGCCACACTCACAGCGAATCGCGTGGCGCTGCGGCTCTACGTCACCGGCCAGACCCCCAGCGCCGAGCGCGCCAAACTCTGTCTCGCCAGCGTCTGCGACGAACTGTCGCGCGGTGGTCATTGGAAAGTCGATCTGAAAGTGATCGATGTCCTGTCCGATCCCGAGTCGGCGGTCATGGACGAGGTGTTTGCGACCCCGACCGTGATCCGCGTCGTCCCCGCCCCGACCCGACGGTTGTTCGGCGATCTCTCGTCGCCGGAAATGGTGCTGGTCGGCCTTCAAATTGCAGAGACGCCAGTCCCGGCCTGAGCCTCTTGCGTCACGGCTCCGCCCGCCCGACCATCACCCGTCATTGGTTGGGTGGGTGGCTGGAATGGTTCATGTTCTCATCACGGGCGCGTCGTCCGGCATCGGCGCGGCCCTCGCGCGAGTCTATGCGGCGCCAGGCGCGATTCTGAGCCTGACGGGGCGCGACACTGAACGGCTCGATGCCGTAGCGGTCGGGTGCCGTGAACGGGGCGCGACGGTTGAGTCTACGGTGCTCGATGTCTGCGATCGTACCGCGATGGAGCAATGGATCGAACGCCGCGACAGCACGGTGCCGCTCGATCTCGTCGTCGCCAATGCCGGAATCTCGGCGGGGACCGGCGGGGCGCAGGAGTCGGACGAACAGACGCGCAGCATTTTTGCGACCAATATCGACGGCACCGTAAATACGGTGCTTCCGGCAGCGGCTGTCATGCGTCGTCGCCGCAGCGGCCAGATCGCCATCGTCAGTTCTCTTGCCGGATATCGCGGCATGCCGGGGGCTCCAGCCTATTCCGCGTCGAAGGGTGCCATGAAACTCTGGGGTGAAGGCCTTGGCGGGTCACTGGCGCGGGATGGAATCAAGGTCTCGGTGATCTGCCCCGGATTTGTGATCACCGGAATCACCAAGGTGAACCGATTCCCGATGCCTTTCCTGATGGTCGCCGATCGCGCCGCGAGAATCATCGCCGATGGACTCGCGCGCGGCCATGGCCGCATTGCCTTTCCGGCGCCAATGGCGGCGCTGGCGTGGCTGGGCGCGGCATTGCCGGACGCGTTCGCGCAATGGCTGACGCGACGCCTGCCCTCGAAAGAGCAGTCGGCTTGATGACGCCTACGGGCGGTCGGCCGGCGGCGATGCCCGTCGGGTTTCCGACCGGCGAACCAGCATGTTGAGCGCCTCGACGGCGATCGAGAAGGCGATGGCGAAATAGAGATACTCGCGCGGAATGTGGAAGTGCGCGGCGTCGGCGACCAACGCCGTTCCGACCAGAATCAGAAACGCCAGCGCCAGCATCTTGATCGTCGGATGTCGCGCAATGAAACCCGAAACGGAGTTTGCGGCAAACATCATCGTGAACACGGCAATCATGATTGCTGCAATCATCACCGGCAAATTATTCGTCATGCCGACTGCGGTGATGATCGAATCGAGCGAGAACACGAGATCGAGCACCATGATCTGGGCGATGACCGCGCCATAGGACGCGTATCCCCGGGCCGAGGAATCCGAACCACCCTCGACTGCTTCGTGAATCTCATCGACGCCCTTGTAGATGAGGTACAACCCGCCAACGCCAAGCACGATATCGCGCCAACTGACGGCGAAGGTGCCAATCGTGAAGACCGGTTCGGTTAACCCCGCGATCCATGTCAGGCTCGTCAACAATCCGACGCGAAGGAACAAGGCCATGAACAGGCCAATCTTGCGCGCCGACGGCTGCTGGTGGGGCGGCAGCCGTGACGAGACAATGGCGAGAAACACCAGATTGTCGATGCCGAGAACGACCTCCAGCACCGTCAACGTGAATAGTGCGGCCCAGGTCTCGGGATTGAGCAGATATTCAGTCATTGGTTCTCATCACTGCTCGTTGGCACGGGCCATTTTCTTGGCGCGCGACGCTAGTAGGTTGAGGGTCTCCATCAGCGCCGAGAAACCAATCGCGAAGTACAAATATCCTCGTGGGATATGATAGTGCAAGGCATCGGCAATCAACGCGACGCCGATCAAGAGCAAAAATCCGAGCGCGAGCATCTTGACCGTTGGGTGCCGATTGACGAAGGCACTGACGGGCGTGGCCGCGAACATCATGACCAGGATCGACACCACGACGGCGGCAATCATCACAGGTATATTGTCCGTCATGCCGACAGCGGTGATGACTGAATCAAGCGAGAACACAAGATCCAACAAGACGACCTGAAAGATGATGGCCGAAAACGTGGCCGTGCCGACGCCCATAGATGCGTCGCGGTCTCCCTCCATGGTTTCGTGAATTTCGCCGGTCGCCTTGTACAGCAGGAACAAGCCGCCGAGACCGAGGACGATATCTCGCCACGACAGCGCAAAGTCTGCGACGGTCATGACAGGTTCAGTCAATCCCGCGATCCAGGAAATACCGAGTAGCATCACGACGCGCATGCCGAGGGCGAGGCTGAGACCGATCTGACGCGCGCGCGGCTGCTGATGCAGCGGCAGCTTGCCGGTGACGATCGAAATGAAGATGATATTGTCGATGCCGAGAACAATCTCGAGCGCGGCAAGCGTCAGGAATGCAGCCCACAAGTTCGGGTCGGTCAGCATCTCGATCATGTCGTCGGTACTCCGGAGATCATGTTTCGATTCATGGCCTATCGGCCGGGCGGGAAATTAACGCGGCGGGTTGATTTGTCGCGTCATTCGGCGGCGACGGCTTCGTTTCCCGACGCGATACGGGCGCCGACGGCTTACGGGCGGGAGGCTTCGGTGTGCTTTTCGGCGTGGCGGTCCGCGGCTTTTCTGGCTGCGATGCAGGCGCGGGAGCTTTGGTTTCGACACGTTTGGGCGCCGATGTCTGATCTTCAATCTTGCGCCAGCGCGCCACGTTGCGATTGTGTTCCGCCAATGTGGCGGCGAAGGCATGACCGCCCGAGCCGTCGGCGACGAAGTAGATGTCGCCCGTGTCGGGCGGGTTCAGCACGGCCGCCAGCGCGTCCCGTCCGGGATGGCAAATGGGGCCCGGCGGCAGGCCATCGATGACGTAGGTGTTGTAAGGCGTCGGTTGCTCGAGATCGGCACGGGTCAAGGTTCGGCCGCGACCGCCGCCAAGACCGTAGATCACCGTCGGATCGGCCTGAAGCCGCATGTCCCGACGCAAGCGATTGACGAAAACGGCAGCGACGCGTCCACGCTCACTGGCGATTCCCGTTTCCTTCTCGACAATCGAGGCCAGCGTCACCGCTTCGGCCGGCGTGGCAATGGGCAGGTCCGACTGACGGGTCTCCCAAAGCCTGGCGAGCAGGGCGTCACGATCTGCGATCATTCGATGCAAAAATTTCTCGCGATCGTCGCCCCATTCATAGCGATAGGTCTCGGGCAACACCGAACCTTCGGCCGGCGGCGCCGAGAGAGAACCCATCAACCCTTCCGCTTGATCGATGATGGCGACAATCTCCCCCGACATGAGCCCTTCGGGGATGGTGACGAATCGAGAGACAACGTCGTGCCGCACCAGTTTGTCGAGCACTTGGGTAATGCTGGCGCTGGGCTCGAAGCGATATTCGCCGGGCTTAAGGACGCGCGCCTGCCCCGAAAGTCGGGCTTCGGCTTCGAACAATGTCGCGTTGCCGACGACGCCTGCCGCCAACAGCTGCCGGGCAATTTGCGAAAGCCCGGCTCCGGGCGCGACGATCAGCGTTGTCGGCTGTCGCGCAGGTCCAGGAGCGTTGACCACCCCCATGGCCCAAAAATAGGTTGCGATGGCGACCGCGAGTCCGAGCGCGGCCACGCCAAGAACCGTTGTGATCAGGCGATCACGCCACATATTGCAAATCGCCCCTCAGCTGCCGGGCCTCACGGCGCCGGACCGATCACGAGCGCGGCGTTCGTCCCGCCAAAGCCAAAGGAATTCGACAGCACGTATTTGATCGTTCGCTGCTTTGCGACCTTGGGCACGAGATCGATGTCGCAGTTCTCGGAGGGGTCTTCGAGGTTCAACGTCGGCGGAGCCGTTTGGTGCTTCAGCGCCAGGATCGAATAGATCGCCTCGACCGCCCCGGCCGCGCCCAAGAGATGGCCAATCGCGGACTTCGTCGACGACATCGAGAGCTTATGAGCGTGCTCCCCGAACAAGCGTTTCACGGCCGTCAACTCGATCTCGTCGCCCTTCGGTGTCGAGGTGCCGTGAGCGTTGATGTAATCGATATCCGACGGATTGAGTTTGGCATCTTCCAGTGCAGCACGCATCGCCCGGAAACCGCCCGAGCCGTCTTCCGATGGCGCGGTGATATGGTACGCATCGCCCGACATGCCATACCCTTTGACCTCGGCATAAACCGTCGCGCCGCGCCTTTTGGCATGGGCCAACGATTCAAGCACGACCACGCCGGCCCCTTCGCCCATCACAAATCCGTCGCGTCCCTTGTCCCATGGTCGCGAAGCCTTGGTCGGTGTGTCGTTGTAAGACGTCGACAGTGCCTTGGCGGCAGCGAAGCCCGCCATGCCGAGGCGACACAATGCCGACTCGGCGCCACCCGCCACCATGACGTCGGCATCGCCGTACTTGATCATGCGCGCCGCATCTCCGATCGCATGTGCGCCGGTTGCGCACGCCGTGACGGGCGCATGATTGGGCCCGCGGAAACCATGGCGGATCGAAACCTGGCCTGACGCCAAATTGATCAAGCTCGCCGGAATAAAGAATGGGCTGACCCGGCGCGGACCCTGGGCCTCAAGCGTCTTGGCGGTGTCGTCAATGGTGGCGAGACCTCCGATCCCGGATCCAATCATGACCCCGGTCCGATCGCGGGCCTCATCGTTCGGTGGCTGCCAGCCCGAGTGTTTGATCGCCTCGTCCGCAGCCGCGAGAGCATAAACGATAAAGTCGTCCATCCGCCGTCGGTCTTTGGGGCTGACAACCTCGTCAAAATTCAGCCGATGCGGATGCCCTTCGTCGGCCGGGACTTCGCCGCCAATGCGGCACGGCATGTCGTCAACGCGAAATCGCTTGATACCGATGATTCCCGACGTGCCGGCGATCAATTCCGACCAATTGGCTGCAACACCGCGACCGAGTGGCGTGACCACCCCCATTCCCGTGACAACGACGCGTGATTCGTCTGAGCTCATATGCACCCCGACTTCAGGACCCGACCTGCCGCGACGCAAGTGGACGCGACGCGAGTGGCCTCGCCACAAATACTAGCGACCTCTGCACAAATAGTAGCACTTGGCCCGGACCCAAGTCCCGGCCGATGCCGCGAGGCCCGGACCATCGGCCCGGCGCTGGCGGTCGCAGCGCTATTTCTTCTTGGCGTTCGCGTCGATAAACGCGATCGCATCCTTGACGGTGAGAATTTTCTCGGCCGCGTCATCCGGAATTTCGACGCCGAATTCTTCTTCGAAGGCCATCACCAGCTCGACCGTATCGAGACTGTCGGCGCCCAAATCGTCGATGAAACTTGCGTTCTCAGTGACCTTGGCTTCTTCGACACCCAAGTGCTCGACAACGATTTTCTTGACGCGCTCGGCGACGGTGCTCATTCGACGGATCCTTAACTCTGTCACGATGACGAAGGTTTGGTTGAGAAAACGGAACTCAGCGCGGCCAAATGCCGCCATCGCCCGCTTTGCTCCCTCCAAGCGACACGCGTGGTAGCACAACCATTTCGGGCTTGGAAGAGCCGAGGCGCAATCGGATCGACCCCCGTCCAACCCCTACACCATCGCGAGACCGCCATTGACGTGGAGCGTATGCCCGGTCACGTACGACGCCTCGGCACTGGCGAGATAGACGGCGGCGCCGGCAACATCCTCACCGCCGCCCATGCGGCCCAGCGGAATGTTGCCGGTGATTTTCGCTTTCTGGTCCTCGGTCAACTTGTCGGTCATGGCGCTCGCGATAAATCCCGGCGCGATCGCATTGACCGTAATGTTCCGGCTCGCCACTTCCTGGGCCAGCGATTTCGTGAGCCCAATCAATCCGGCCTTGGCGGCGACATAGTTGGCCTGACCCGGATTGCCGGTGACGCCAACGACCGAGGCAATGTTGATAATGCGGCCGAAACGGCGCTTCATCATGCCCTTGCCCGCAGCACGCGACAGCCGAAACGCGGTGCCGAGATTGACCCCGAGCACATCCCAGAAATCCTGATCCTTCATGCGCATGATCAGCCCGTCTCGGGTGATGCCTGCGTTGTTGATCAGGATGTCGAGCCCGCCCATGGCCGCTTCGGCGTCGGGTACGAGCCTTTCGACCGCTTCGGTGTCGGCGAAGTTGCAGACCAGCACGTGCACGCGCACTCCAAGCTCAGCCGCCAAGGCGTCGAGCGCCTCGCGCCTGGTGCCGTGCAGCGCGACATTCGCGCCCTGGCGATGAAGGGCCCGCGCAATCGCGCCGCCAATGCCGCCCGACGCCCCGGTCACCAGGGCCGACTTTCCCGAGAGATCGAACATGGCCGACGTCGCTCCTGTCAGAATTTCTTGGCGAACTCTTCGATGTCTTTGGGTCCTTGGACCGAGACAGCGACGAGATCGGGGTGGATGCGCTTCGCCAGGCCCGAAAGCACCTTACCCGAGCCAAGCTCGGCCAGCGATGCGACGCCGAGTTCTTTGGCGGCGAGCATGCTTTCGCGCCAACGAACCAGACCGGTGACCTGACGCACAAGGAGCTGGCGAATTTCGTCGGGATCGGCGGTCGACGCCGCGGTGACATTGGCAATCAACGGCACGACCGGCGGCTTGATCGTCGCCTTCGCCAAAGCCTCGGCCATGGCATCGGCCGCCGGTTTCATCAGCGGACAATGAAACGGCGCACTGACCTCGAGCTTGATCGCCCGCTTGGCGCCCTTAACTTTTGCGATCTCGATGGCGCGATCGACCGCGGCGGCGTGACCCGAAATCACCACCTGGCCCGGCGCGTTGTCGTTGGCGGCGGAACAGATTTCGTCACCTTGCGTTGCCTCCGCGGCGACGGCTTCGGCCTGCGGCAGGTCAAGACCGAGCAACGCCGCCATGGCGCCGACGCCGACGGGCACGGCTTTCTGCATGACCTGACCGCGCGTCTTGAGAAGTCGCGCGGTGTCTGACACCGACAGGGCACCAGCGGCAGCCAACGCCGCGTACTCACCCAACGAATGCCCCGCGACATAGCGCGCCTTGTCGCGGACTTTGATCTTGCCGTCGCCTTCGAGGACACGAACGACGGCGAGACTGACGGCCATCAGCGCCGGCTGCGCGTTCTCGGTCAGCGTCAGTTCCGTATCGGGCCCCTCGAACATCAGCCGGGAGAGGTTTTGCTTGAGCGCTTCATCGACCTCGCCGAAGACCTCGCGCGCCGCCGGAAATGCCGCCGCGAGTTCCTTGCCCATGCCGACGGCCTGAGAGCCCTGGCCGGGAAATACGAATGCCCAACTCATGCTGATCTGCGCCCCGCGGAATTAAAAGTCCGCCCGTGCCTGGCGGTCACGGCGGGGCCAACAGCCCCAACTCGCGCGCCTCTGTCAAGCAAGCGCGCAAAGCACTGCTCGGGAAACGGCCCCGCAGAGATTATCTCAGGACAGCTATAAATTACTGTATTAAAATCATTTATAATTATACTACAGATATTAATAGGAGCCCGTTATGTCGGACCTTACTCGCCTTGGACGCATTAGCGTCATTCTCTCCCGCATCGCGCTTGGCCTGATCGTCGCACTCCCGATGCTGACCATCGTGGTCTGGTTGAGATTTGATATTTTTGGCCAGGAACTGAGTTCGCATGTGGTCAAAGGGTGGTGCGACGGCAAAGTTCCAACCAGCCTGTCGCCCATGCAAACCACCCTCGGAATTCTCGCGATGATGTTGCCAACGGCCGCGGTCATGATGGGCCTTGCCTATCTGCGCAAACTTCTCGCCGGCTTCGCGATCGGTCAGATCTTCACCATCGAGAATATCACGGCGCTTAGGAATTTTGCATGGGCGATCGCAATAGCCATCGTGCTCGACATCGTCAGCAACAGCATGATCAGCGTCATCCTGACCTTCAACAATGCGCCGGGGCACCGCGAGCTGACGATCGGGATCGGCTCCGACCAGGTTCTGACCATTTTCGCCGGGGCCATTTTCGCCGTGATCGCGCGAGTCATGGAGATGGGACGCTCTCTGGCAGCCGAAAACGCGGAATTCCTCTGAAGGACGCCCCTATGCCGATTGTCGTCAATCTCGACGTGATGCTGGCCCGCCGTAAGGTCAAGTCGAAGGATCTTGCCGCTCATGTCGGAATCACCGAGCAAAACATCTCTCTGCTCAAGTCCGGCAAGATCCGCGGGGTTCGGTTTTCGACGCTTGAGCGAATCTGCGAGTTCCTCGAGTGCCAGCCGGGTGACCTGCTCGAATTCAGGCGGAGCGACGTGCCTCCCGGCCACTGAGGAGAGACACCTCCTATTGGTCGGTCTATCGATCCGATGCCCTAAATATGGGTCCGTTGGGCCTTGCAACCCATCGAATCCGGGCATGTTTTCGGCCTCGGCCGCGCCTTGCCGGTCAGGGGGGAATGTGTATATTCCGCGCCCTTCATAGCTCCTTGCCGACGGTTTCGGGCCGTCGGCTATGCCCGGCAGCCGATGGTCGGTTGACCCGGGACGAGAAACCCAAAGGGAGTACCGAGCGACATGGCTTTCTACGAAAGCGTGGTCATCGCGCGTCAGGACTTGTCGACCGCCCAGGTCGATGCTCTCGGCGATGACTTGGCCAACATCCTGCAGGAAGGTGGCGGCAAGGTCACCAAGCGCGAGAATTGGGGCCTTCGGTCATTGCAGTTCCGCATCCGCAAGAACCGCAAAGGCCACTACCTGTTTTTCAATATCGATTCGCCGGCAGCGGCCGTGAACGAGTACGAGCGCCGCATGCGCATCAATGAAGACGTGCTGCGCTATCTCAGCGTGCGCGTCGAGGCGCTCGACGACGGTCCCTCGGCGATGCTGCAGAACAAGGATCGCGGTCCCGATCGTCCGGGCGGCCGTGGCCCGCGCCGCGATCGCGACGACGAGCGTGGTTATTTCGATTCTGGCCGACGCCCGCGCCGTGGCGAAGGCGATGGCGGGGAAGGTGAACAATGAACAAGACCCGCAGACCGTTCTTCCGCCGCCGCAAGTCGTGCCCGTTCACGGGCCCGAACGCGCCGAAGATCGACTACAAGGATACGCGTCTTCTGCAGCGCTACATCTCCGAGCGCGGCAAGATCATCCCGAGCCGGATTACGGCGGTGTCGACCAAGAAGCAGCGTGAACTGGCCCGCGCCATCAAGCGTGCGCGGTTCCTATCGCTGTTGCCCTACGTCGTCGCAATCTGATTTTGGGGTGCGCGGCCGATGACCCTGAACCCGGGCCCGGTCGCGTCATGCTGAATCGATCGGCCCTGTTGGCTCTCGCTGCCGGCGCCCTTGGCGCAGCGCTTCTCGTGGCGGCGGCTCAGGGATCGATCCTCGGCATGGCGTTTGGGGTTTTGTTGTCGCCGCTGCCCCTGGCGATGGCAATTTTGAGTTTGGGGTCCGCTGTGCTGCCGTTCGCGGTGGCAGGCGGCGCGGTGGCGGCGACGGTGCTTTCGGGCACGTTTGCCTTCGCCGTGGTCTATCTGGTGCTCGATGTGGCGCCGGTGGCGGTGCTGTCGCGGATGACGCGGCAGGAACCGATCAACGGAGCCGCCGTCGGACGGTGGGTCGCATGGCTCGCGGTCGCGGCGATGGGCTTGATGGTCATCGGTCTGGCGGCGATGCCGCTTGGCGCCGAGGGCGTCGAAGCCACCATCAAGGCCAGATTGGACGAGATGTTGAAGGCGGCTGCAACGACCGGTGCTCCAACGGTACCGAACGCGGCGGACCTGGTCGCGGCGCTGACGTCGTTCCTGCCAAGTGCCGCGGCATGGGACTGGTGCCTCCGCGGCGTGATCAGCGCGGCGCTGGCGCAGGCGGTGTTGACGCGGTGGGGTGAGGCAAAACTGCCGACACCACCGTATCGCACGGTGGCCGTGCCGGCGTGGTACATCGCCGTGTTCTGGGCGACGGCCGCGACAGCGTGGCTGGCGCCGGGTGACGTCAAATACGTCGCCATGAACGCGGCGTCGGTGTTGTGCCTGCCGCTGCTGTTGCAGGGGCTGGCGGTGGTGCATAGCGGGCTTGCCCGCGTCCCGCACCGCCAGATGTGGTTGGTGGCGTTTTACGTCACTGCAGTGATGATGGCGGCGCTGGCCATTGTCGTGCTGGTTACGCTGGGTGTGGTGGAACATTTTTTGAAGATGCGGGCACGCATGGCGCCGCCCGCGCAAGGAGGCTAACGATGCAGGTTATTCTTCTCGAGCGGGTCGACAATCTCGGCCAACTGGGCGAAGTGGTGAACGTGAAGCCGGGCTTTGCCCGCAACTTCCTTCTGCCCCGCAAGAAGGCGCTTCGCGCCAGCAAGGACAATCTCGCTTACTTCGAGACCAAGCGGGCCGAACTCGAAGCGCTCAACCAGAAGCGCCGCGAAGAAGCCATGGGCATTTCGGGCAAGCTCGAGGGCTTCAAGCTCGTCCTGGTGCGTCAGGCCGGCGAAGGCGGGCAGCTCTACGGCTCGGTCACGGCGCGCGATATTGCCGACGGCCTCAATGAAAAGAAGCACAAGGTCGATCGCAGCCAGGTCGTGCTGCATAACCCGATCAAGGCGCTCGGCGTGTATCCGGTGGCGATCCACCTCTATGGCGACGTCAAGCAGACGGTCGAGATCACCGTCGCGCGCTCGACCGAAGAGGCCGACCTCAAGGCGGCACAGGCGGCGAGCATGCTGGAGCGCGGCGAAGACGCCGCCAAGTTCATCGAGCGCGAAGTAGCCGAAGGCCGCGCCGAGGCTCCCGCGACAGCCGCTTAAGCCCGCGCTGGACGTATCTCATCGACGGCGCGGGCCCAGGTCCGCGCCGTTTTGCATTTGGCGCCACCGGCTTATATGTATGAGTAGTTCCGGCACTTCTGAACATAGGGATCGCCCGCAATGACTGCTCAAGTCCCGGTGACCGTGTTGACCGGCTATCTCGGCGCCGGCAAGACCACCCTGCTGAACCGCATCCTCACCGAAAATCACGGCAGGCGTTATGCCGTGATCGTGAACGAGTTTGGCGAGATCGGCATCGACAACGACCTGATCGTCGGCGCCGACGAAGAAGTGTTCGAGATGAACAACGGCTGCATCTGCTGCACCGTGCGCGGCGATCTCATCCGGATCATCGCGGGCCTGCAAAAGCGCCGCGGCAAATTCGATGCCATTCTGGTCGAGACCACGGGGTTGGCCGACCCCGCGCCCGTCGCCCAGACGTTCTTTGCCGACG
>Ga0194132_10004712_pt1 | contig 22963 bp, 16 predicted proteins | sample TA2KigOf80mmetaG_FD_148612 | JGI IMG/M metagenome (GOLD analysis project Ga0194132, IMG submission 148612) | Freshwater microbial communities from Lake Tanganyika, Tanzania - TA2015054 Kigoma Offshore 80m | ecosystem: Environmental > Aquatic > Freshwater > Lake | place: Tanzania: Lake... | reverse complement strand
CCGTGAAGACGCGCGCGCCGTCGCGCGAACTCGCCAACGCCAACGGTCGCATGCCCGGCAGGTCGACGAACACGCCGTGCGGCGTCAGCGTCTGGTTGACCGGCGTCTGCTGGCGGCTGCCGTCGGCTTCGCGGCCAACCGGCGCGGTCGGCGCGGCGAGGCGTTCGGGGGCCGAGCAGGCGGCGAGGACGAAGGACAGCGAAGCGACGAAGCGGCGCATCGCACCATGCTGCCGCGCGTCGGACGACCGTCAAACCATGGTTCGCAACGTCGTCGTGACGATTGGTCGCCGCCCGCTCCGTCAGCGATCGCGCGGCCGGAACAGCCGTGCCCAGCGGCCGACCTTGGCGTGCAGGCCGACTTCGTTGGCTGCCGCGGCGGCGCGCAGCACGCCCTGGCCGTCGACGAACAGCAGCCACGGCGCGCTGCCGTCGAACGGCTCGCCGACGACGTGCTCGATGACCGGCATCGGCCGCGTGCGGCGGTCGGCGAGCATGTCCTGCGCCCGCTGCCGTTCGGCGGCGGGCATCGCCTTGGGCACCGCCAGGACCCATTCCTGCGGGTGCTCGTTGGTGTCGCTGAGCAGCTTCGACAGCACCGGCAGCACGCGCGGGATCGCGTCGACCGGCGAGTCGCCTTCGCTCGTCGGCTTCGGCAGCAGCATCACCAGCGTGCCCAGCGGATGGACCGGCACGCCGCGCACCGGCAGCAGCAGCAGTTCGTCGAGGCCGTTGTCGGGCTGCACGGCGAGGTCGAGGCCGGCGACCAGCGCAGCGAGCTCGCCGTCGCGGCGTTGCACCGTCGGCTGCTGCACGCGGATCGCGCCCATGCCGGTGGCGAAGCCGACGTGGCCCTCGATCGGCGTGCCGTCGTGGACCGCGTAGCGGATCGCCGCCTCGCCGTTGATCTCGACCATGAGCCGAGGGCCGCGGACGTGCAGCGCGAAGTCGAACCACGGCGCGTCCGGCAAGATCGATGTGCTGTGGCCGCCCGCGGTGTCGGGCATCTGGCCGTCGCGTTCCCACATGCCTTGCAGCGAGAAGCCGATCGAACCGTCCTTGCGCGCCGTCTCGCTGCGGCCGGTCGCGTAGTCCCAGTCGCCGGACGAGAACGAGATGCGGATGCCGCGGTCGCGGCGCGTGTGGCCGAGCACGATTGCGCCGCTGGCGAACGACGTCGTCAGGTGCACGCGCCCGCGCACGACGTAGTCGCCGGGCGCGGTCCACGCGACGGTGTGCGCGAAGGCGTCGCGCTGGTGGGCGTGGCGATCGAGCGTGCCGGTGCTGTCGCGCGGTTTCTCGCGGCCGACGTGCAGGTCGCCGTCGGCGGTCGCGTACCACAGGCCGGCAGCGCGCCGTTCGTCGAAGCCGAGCAGGCTCGACTCGGCGTAGCCGAAGCCGCCGAGACTGCGCGGCAGCGGCGGCGGCGCGCCGCGCGGCAGGCCTTGGAGTCGCGGCAGCGCCAGCAGCGCGGCGACGCGGCCGTGGTCCTCGACCAGCGCGGCGGCCGACGTCGGCGCCTTGTCGGCGAGTGCTTGCGCCTGACCGGCGAGCGCGTCGAGGTACGCCTTGGCCTTCGGCAGCGTTGCGGCGAGCAGCGGCGCGTCCTTCGGCGCGAGCGCTGGGAAGTGCCGGCCGGCGACCACCGCGAACGCCTGCGCGGCGTCCGGCGCCTTGCCGGCGCGCAGGCCCGCGAGCACCGCGTTGGCCGTCTCCGGCCGCCAGCCGTCGACGGCGAGCGACCACAGGCCGGCGGCGATCGCGCCGTCGTGGTCGCCGACCTCGTGCAGCAGCAGCGTCGCCGCCATCGCGTGCTCCTGGCCGAAGAACGGCTCGGCGTGCGCGCGCGACCACGTCCACGTCAGCTCGTCCATCACCATCGGCGCGGTGTCGCCCGGGCCGAGGCCGCCGTAGCGGCCGACCCAGTTGTTCTGCGGGCCGCGGCGTCGCTCGTCGAGGAAGTCGTAGCAGCCGCGCGTGAACGTCTCCCAATCCTTGAACACCTCGTCGAACGTCTTCGGCCGGCCCTCCTTGCCGTCGGCGAACGACGACGCGAAGTAGCCGACCGGATCCTTGCCGCCGGCGCGCGCGTTCTTCTCGTACGTCGCCAGCGCCGAGCGGTAGCGCGGCGCGCCCGGCGGGTAGCTGCGCAGGAACGCGTACAGGGCGTAGCCCGCGAAGTAGTTGTCGCGGTACTCCTCGATCTCGCCCTTCAGCAGCTTCTCGAAGCGATCGCGGCCGCCGTAGCCCTTGTAGTAGGTGTGCGCGACGGTGCCGACCTGCAGGAAGTCGTCGACGAAGTCCTTGTCGGCCATCTTGCTGTAGTGGCCGCCGGTCCAGCTGGCGTGGCCTTCGGCGTACCACGCGCCGAGGAACGGCTTGAGCACGCCGTCGAAGCGGTGCGTCAGTTCGTGCGTCAGCGTGCGGCCGAGGCCGGGGATGTTGCCCCACGCGAAGCGCACCGTCGTGCGATCGCCGGACTGGAAGCCGCCGGCCCACCAGAACGGCGTGCCCTCGGTCTCCATGTCGCTCTGCACGGGCACGATGCGCACGAGGCCTTGGCGCTCGCCGAATGGGTCGACCCCGTAGTGCGCGATCAGCCGCGCGTGGTGCAGCTCGATCGTGCGCGCGGTGCCGAGCAGCGTGTGGTAGCCGCAGTTGGTCTCGACGCGGTACTTGCCGGTCGGGCTCACGGCGACGCCTGGGCTGCGCCAATCGCGGTGCGCCTGCGTGAACGTCTCCTGCGCCGACGCGTCGAGCGCTTCCAGCTCGGCGACCGTCCAGACCTTGGTCGGCTGCACCGGCTGCTGGCTCTGCTCGGCGAGCACGCGCGCGGCGTCTTCGCCGGCCTTGCCCGGATCGCGGCCCGGCGGGCCCTTGAGGTCCTTGAGCCCCGCCTGCCGGCGCAGGCCGACGAGGATGCGCGCGGCGCGCACGCGCTGGTCCTCGACCTTGGTCGGATCGCCGTCGGCGCCGGTGGTCGGCGCGGCCTTGCCGTCCTTCGGTTTGCTGACGGACTTCTTCGCCAGCACCTTGGCGAGCGCTGCGAACACTGCGTCGTAGTCGGCGGCGAAGCCGGCCTGGATCGCGTCCACCGCAGGCGCGGCCGCGCCGAGCGCGCCCGGCGCGCCGATGCCGAGCTCGAGCAGCAGCTCGGAAGCCCAGCGCACCAGCGGCGCGCGCGCGCCGTTCTGCTTCGGCGTCGCCTTCTGCTTGTCGACGTAGCGCGCGATCTCGGCGATCGCCGCCGCGCGCAGCGCCGCGAGGTCGAGCGCTGGCTTGAGCGTCGCTTCGAAGCCGCCGGCCGCGGCCGCCTTCTTCTGCGCCGCGTCGAGCTTGAGCTTGCCCTGTGCGTCGGCGGCCGCGCGCACGAAGCGCTCGGCCCACAGCGGCGCGAAGTCGCCGTCGCCGCGCCACGCCAGCGCGAGGTCGAACAGGATCGCCGCCGCCGACGGATGGAACTGCAGCGCTTCCAGCAGGTGCTTCTGCGCCGCCGTCGCGTCGTTGGCGGCGAGCGCGTCATTGCCGGTCTGCCAGCGCACCTTCGCCGCGCCCTGCTCGGGCACGACGGTCTCGAGCGACAGGTCCTTGGGCATCGGCGCGCCGGGCGGCACCTGGGCGGCGGCGACGGCGATCGGAGTCAGCGACGCGGCGAGGAGGCGGACGAGGGCGCGCATGCGAGGCGGCGATGGTCGGCGGCTGCGCGCGGCGAGGCAACCCCGGGGGCGGTGATTGTGGCGTTCCTCGTGCCGTGCCAGGAAGCGATCCCTGTCCTCGCGACGGCGATTGTTGCCAGCGCGCAGTGGTGCGCGCGGCGCGCGCGTCCTCAGGCCCGCACGTGCAGGTCGTCGCCGCCGAACACGAGCTGCAGCGGTTCCAGCACGACCTGCTTCGGCCCGGCCTCGACCGTGCCCGCGGCCCAGGCCTGCACCCCGGCGGCGCGCGCGATCTCCACGGTGCGCGCGGCGTCGGCGGCGGCGACGAACAGCGCGTAGCCAGCGCCCATGTTGAGGTTGCCGTACGCGGCGCGGTCGTCGCTGCCGGTCTGCTGCTGCAGGAACTGCAGCACCTCCGGCACCGGCGGCAGCGCATGGAAGCGGTAGGTCAGTGCCTTGCCGTGGCGCATCACCTTGCGCCAGCCGTGGCCGGTGATGTTGGCCTGGTAGTGCGGCACGATGCCGGCCTTGGCGAGCGCTTCGGTCACCGGGCTGTACAGCACGGTCGGCGCCAGCAGCGCCTCGCCGAACAACGCGCCGCTCGGCAGCTTGGTCGCGTAGCCGGCGGGCAGGCGTTCGGCCAGCTTGCGCGCGAGCGAGACGCCGTTGGCGTGGATGCCCGAGCTGCCGAGCAGCACGATCGCATCGCCGGGGCCGAGCCGTTCGCCGAGCGTCAGCCGGGCCTTGGGCCGCACGAGGCCGACGCACGACGCGGCGAGGTCGATGCGGTCGTCGGCGACGACGCCGGCGAGCGCTGGCGTCTCGCCGCCGCCCCAGGCGACGCCGCACGCGTCGCAGGCCGCGCGCCAGCCGTCGACGAGGTCCTTGGCGCGCTGCGCGTCGTCGAACCACGCGCTGCCGCCGGCGGCCCAGTATGCGTGCACCGACACCGGCGTCGCGCCGACGGTGATCAGGTCGTTGATCGCCATCGCCAGCGTGTCCTGCGCGATCTGGTTGTAGTACGTCCTGCCGGTGACCTTGCGCGTCGCGTCGGCGACCAGCGCCTTGGTGCCCAGGCACTCGGTGATCGAGGCGAGGTAGAAGTCGCCGCAGTCGACGAGGTAGGCCGATTCGCCGCGCGAGGCGCCGACTTCCTGCAGGCCGTGGCGGCGCAGGTTGCCCGCGGTCGCCGCCGCGGCCTGCTGTGCCAGGATCTTCAGCGGGTCGATCTTGCCGTAGTCGACGCCGGCCTGCTTGTAGTCGATGGGGGCCATGGCGACAGGATGGACGGCGGGGGGCTCGAATGCGAGGGTCTGCGTGCGGCGGGCGGCGTGGCGTTGCGTGTGCGGCCACGGTGCGGTGCGTGTACCGGTTGCCGGGCCGCCGCCACACGCACCGCGACCGATCTCCGCGGGACTCGTTGCCGTTCAAACTGCGCGGTAGTTGCGATATCGCAATGACGCTGGCGCCGTCGCGCTGGAGCGCCAGCAGCAGTGCCAGCAGTCCGGCCTCGAACCAGGCGCCGAGATCGGCCGCGAGCTGGCCGGTGCCGGAAGCGTCGACGCTCGGACTGCTGGCGGCGTGGCTGCTGCGCGGTCGGCGGCGGTAGAAGGTGGCGCGGACTTAGGTCGGCTGGCGAAGTGCGCTACTCCCCGAGAGGCTTCGTCAGGCTCCACAGCGTGCGCCAGACGAACAGCGACAGGAACGCCGCCAGCGACGCGAACACGCGCACGATCCAGGCGTGCGGCTCCTCGTCGACGAAGGCGACGAGCGGCAGCCACCACAGCGCCGCGCACAGCGCGAGCGCCGTCCAGCGGCCGCGGCCGAAGGTCCACTCGACGCGCAGCACCAGCAGCACGCCGGCGGCGAGCCAGAGGAAGCCCTTCGACGACGGCGCTCCCTCGGTGAGAAAGCAGCGCCACAGCCCGTAGCCAAGGCCGTAGCAACCGGCGAGCGCGAGCGCGCGCCGCAGGACCCACAGGAAGCGCCGCGCGCCGCGCGCCATCGCTTCGATCTCGGGCTCGCGCGGGGTCGTCGGGTCGCTGGTCATCGCGGCGGATCCTACGGCGGGCGGGCGGTCGCGCTACGCTGCGGCGATGACGACGAAGCTGCTGACGCACCTGCTGGGCTTCGTCGTGCAACTCGGCCTGCTGCTCGCCGTCGTCTGGCTCGCCAAGCGCGGCCACTACCCGACCCTCGCCGAGCCGGATCCCGACTGCGCGCCGACGCGCGGCGACGCGTGGCGCAACCGCGCGAGCGTCGCGCTGGCGCTCGGCTTCGGCGCGCTCGCTGGCACAGGCCTCGCGCTGGTGCCGCCGCCCGAGGCCGCGCAGCAACTCGCGCGCATCGCCGCGTACGCCGGCAGCTTCGGCCCGATCCTCGGCGGCTTCTTCTTCGGCCTCGCGTGCGCGGCGCTGGTCGCCTACCCGCTCGCCGAGCGCATGGTCGCGCCCGGTCCGCTGCAGCACTTCCTGTGGCGCAGCGGTGGCCAGTGGAACCAGGTCTGGCGGCGCTTCCACGACGGCCGCGTGGTCGACCCGCGCCCATTGACCAGGTCGACGGCGCGCATCGTGCTGTTCGCGGCGCTGCTGCTGCACTTCTCGCTGCGCGAGCAGCACGTGACCTTCACCGAGGCCGGCGTCGTCTGGCGTGATTGGCCGTGGCAGGGCGAGACCGAGATCGCGTGGAAGGACGTGACTGCCGTCGAAGTCGTCGCGTCGTTCGAGGCGCTGAGCGGCAACGTCCGCGACATTCCGACCCTGCGGTTGCAGGTGCGCGGCGGCGAGCCGCTGACGCTCGGCCGTTTCGTGCAGCGGCGCCGGGACTACTGGGAGCGGCTCGGCGAACTCGCAGCCGCGCGCGCCGGCGTGCCGCTGACCGAAGCGCCGCGCTGACGCCGCCGCGGACTGGCGGTGCCGTCGCGCACGGGGCGCTTGCGGCGAACCGGCTGAGGCGCGCCCGCCGGACCGCCGCTATCGTCCGCGCCTTCGCCATGGCCACCAACCCTCCCTTCCGCCGCGTGCTGATCGCCAACCGCGGCGAGATCGCGCTGCGTATCACGCGCGGGCTGCGCGAACTCGGCATCGAGTCGGTCGCGGTGCACAGCGACGTCGACGCGCGCTGCGCCCACGTGCTCGCCGCCGACCACGCCATCGCGCTCGGCGGCAACACCAGCGCCGAGAGCTACCTCGACTTCGGCAAGGTCCTGGCCGCCGCCAAGCGCGCCGGCGCCGAGGCGATCCACCCCGGCTACGGCTTCCTCAGCGAGAACGCCGCGTTCGCCCGCGCCGTGCGCGACGCCGGCCTCGTGTTCGTCGGCCCCAACCCCGAAGCGATGGATCGCCTCGGCGGCAAGAAGGCCGCGCGCGAGGAGGCGATGGCCGCCGGCGTGCCGGTGATCCCGGGCACCGAGAAGGACACCGGCGACGCCGACCTGATCGCGTATGGCAAGCAGATCGGCATGCCGGTGATGGTGAAGGCGAGCGCTGGCGGCGGCGGCCGCGGCATGCGCATGGTCGAACGCGAACAAGACCTCGCCGAGGCGCTGGCCGCGGGCCGGCGCGAGGCGAAGGCGTCGTTCGGCGACGACCGCATGATCCTCGAGCGCGCGGTGTTGCCGGCGCGGCACATCGAGATCCAGCTGATCGGCGACCAGCACGGGCACGTCGTGTCGCTGCACGAGCGCGAGTGCTCGGTGCAGCGCCGCCACCAGAAGGTGCTGGAGGAAGCGCCGTCGGCCGTCGTCGACGAGGCGCTGCGCCAGCGCATGGGCGCTGCCGCGGTCGCGCTCGCCAAACGCGTCGGCTACGACAACGCCGGCACCGCCGAGTTCCTGCTCGACCCCAAGGGCAACTTCTACTTCCTCGAGGTCAACACGCGCCTGCAGGTCGAGCACCCGGTCACCGAGCTCGTCACCGGCGTCGACCTCGTGCACCTGCAGTTGCACGTCGCCGCCGGCGGCCGTCTGGAGCAGTTGCTCGCCGGCCGCGACCTGCGGCCGCGCGGCCACGCCATCGAAGCGCGCATCTGCGCCGAGTCGCCGGAGACCGGCTACATCCCCGCGGCTGGCCCGCTGCGCTTCGTGCGCGAGGCGGAAGGGCCCGGCGTGCGCGTCGACAGCGGCGTGTACTCGGGCTGGGAGGTGCCGCCGTACTACGACTCGATGCTCGCCAAGCTCGTCGTGCATGCGCCCGATCGCGCGACCGCGTGCGCGCGGCTCAGCCAGGCGCTGCGCGACATGGTCTACCTCGGCATCCCGACCAACGTCGACTTCCTGAAGCGCGTCGTCGACGACGCGGCGTTCCGCACGGCCGCGATCTCGACCGACATGCTCAAGCACCGGCCCGAACTCGCCGCCGGCGACAAGGTCGGGCCCGACGACCACGCGCTCGCGGCGGCGGTGTTGACGCAGGCGCTCGGCAAGGCCGACGGCGGCAACGGCGGCGCGGCGGGCGCGGCAGGCAGCAGTGGCGGCGACGCCGGTTCGACCGCGGTGTGGCAGACGCTCGGCGGGTTCCGCCTGTTCGAGGGGGCAGCACGATGAAGATCACGCGCGAGTTCGTGCGCGACGGCAAGACCGTCGCGGTGACGGCCGAATTCGTCGAAGGCGATCGCTGGCGCGTGCGCGTCGGCGACGCCGTGCACGAGTACCACGCCAAGGCGCTCGGCGACGGCGGCGTGCGGATGCAGTCGGTCGGCGAGTCGCCGGCCCGCGCGTTCGTCGCCTACGGCGTGCCGGCCAACAAGGCCTACATGGTGCGCGCCGACGGCCGCACGTGGACGCTCGACGCCCCGGCGCAGAAGCGCGGCGGCGGCGCGTCGGCCGGCGACGGCACCGTGCGCGCGCCGATGACCGGCACCGTGCTCGAGGTCGCCTGCAAGCCGGGCGACGAAGTGACCGCCGAGCAGACGCTCGTCGTCGTCTCGGCGATGAAGATGGAGCACAAGCTGACGGCTGGCGTCGCTGGCACGGTCAAGAAGGTCGCCGCGCAGAAGGGCGGCACCGTCGACCAGGGCGCCGAGCTCGTCGTCGTCGAGCCCAAGAAGGCGCAGACCAAGACGTGACCGACCCGCGCTTTCCGATCGGTCCGTTCGTCCCGCCTGGCGTGGGGGACGATGCGACAGGCGGGGGGAGCGTAGCAGGCGCTGGAGCGGCGCGTCCGGAGCAGTCCGCCCGCGCACGTTCGTCGCGGGCGGATGCTCCTACCCCGGCGGCTCACACTGCTTGATCGCGCGCAGCCAGTTGGCGAGGTCGTCGTGCGCACCGGCCGCGTCGGCGTGGTGGCGCACCGGCGCGAGCCACTCCGGCACGGCGCTCTGCATACGGTCATCGCCAGGCAGCCTGGCGGGACAGCATTGATGCGCGGCTTGTCTCGTCGGGCGGCGGTACGCGCGGCGCTTCGCTGGTCGGGTTCGGCACGGCGCGCGCGGCTCGTTAGGATGCCGCGCCCTTTCCGTCATGGCCATCGCCGACGCCACGCCTGCGCCGCAGCCCGACGAGTCGCTCGTCGCCAGCGGCCTGTCCGGCCTGTGCGCGGCGCTGCCGGGCAACAAGGGCCTGCTGGCGCGCCGGCTGGTGGCCGCCGGCCGCACGCCCAACCGCTTCGAGTTCGACCGCAAGGGCATGCGGTTGTCGCCCGACGAGGAGGCAGCGCTACAGCGCTGGCTCGCCGCCGGCCTCGTCACCCGCGTCGACAAGGAGACGCGCGCCAAGGACGGCACGGTCAAGCTGCTGCTCGCCTTGCGCGACGGCAAGAAGGTCGAGACCGTCGCCATGCCGATCGGCGCGTGCTGCGTGTCGACACAGGTCGGCTGTGCCGTCGGCTGCCGCTTCTGCGCGTCGGGCCTGTTTGGCGTCGAGCGGCATCTGTCGGTCGACGAGATCGTCGAGCAGGTGGTGCACGCGCGCCGCCACATGCGCATCGACCGCATCGTCTACATGGGCATGGGCGAGCCGAGCCACAACCTCGACAACGTCATGGCCGCGGTCGCGCGCGTGCACGACGAAGCGCTGATCTCGCCCAAGCGCCAGACGTTTTCGACCGTCGGCGGCGTCAAGCCGCTGACGCGCATGCGCGAGTTCGCGGTCAAGCCGTGCCTCGCGCTGTCGCTGCACTCCGCCAACGAGCAGAAGCGCCGCGAGCTGCTGCCGCGCGCCCACAAGGACCCGCTGCCCGACATCGTCGCCGCAGCCGACGCGTACGCGCAAGACGTCGGCACGCCGATCCAGTTCGAGTGGACGATGCTCGAAGGCATCAACGACTCCGACCAGGACGTCGACGAACTGTGCACGCTGCTGCAGGGCGTGCGCGGCTACGTCAACTTCATCGTCTACAACCCGGTCGACGGCCTGCCGTTCCGCGCGCCGAGCCGCGAGCGCATGGTCGCGATGGTGCGCGCGGTGAAGACGCGCGGCATCCTGGCGACGATCCGCGACTCGTCGGGGCCTGACGCCGAGGCGGCGTGCGGGCAGTTGCGGTTGCGCGATCGCGTCGGCTGAGGGCGGGTGGTCGGCGGTCAGCGCGCCGCCTGCTCCGCCCGCGCGATGCTGCGCTCGTGCAGCCGCCGCAGCAGCAGCTGCGCGAGTAGCGCCCCGCACAGCGCCATCGTCATGTCCATCTGCGTGTCCCACGGGTCGCCCTGCGTGCCCAGCCACTCCGGGCCCGACGCGGGGTACCAGACCTTGACGACGGTCATCTCCAGCAGCTCGTAGCTCGCCGAGAACGCGAGGCAGCAGCCGGTCACCAGCCAGAACAGCGTGCCGCCGCGCGGCAGCCCGCGCCGGCGGATCAACCATTCGCGCAGCAACACCGCCGGCACGAAGCCTTGGAAGAAGTGGCCGATGCGATCGACCGGGTTGCGCAGCAGGCCGAGCGCGTCCATCACCGCCTGCGGGAACGGCACGTTGGCGAACTCGTAGCGACCGCCGAGGCATTGGATGAAGAAGAACCACGCCAGCAGCGCGTAGCTCAGGTCGGAGAAGCGGAACCAGCGGCGGCGGATCGCGAACACGATCATCACTGCGGTCAGCGGCAGCAGCTCGAAGGCGCAGACGGCGACGTCCTTGGTGCCGGCGAAGGCCCACGCGAGGCCGAGCGCGCACAGCGCCATCAGCAGCGGGAAGAGCCAGGGACGTTGCCGCAGGAGCGCGCTGTCGTGCATGGTGGCAGGCTATCGCGGCGCCGGGGCGGGCCGGCGCGCGGAGCGCACTTCCAGGCGCCGCGCGCGGCGAACGCCTGGAAGTGGCGGGCGAACTCCAGGTCGGGCACGTTGTCCTCGATCGCGACCTGCGCTTCGCGCAAGACCGCCACAGCTCCGGGTGGTAGAGGCCGTCGTTCGCCTTCTTCAGCACGAGGCCGCGCTGGCCGGCGCCGAGCGTGATGCGAGGAAGCGCATGGCGGCGGGCGCCGCGACCCGTTGAGCGGCGGTGCGCTGCGTCCCGATCGCCTCGCCGTTCGTGCTGGCGGTCGCTCACGCAAGCGCGCCGCCGTCAGTCCAGCATGGCGCTGGCGAGCACGGCCACGCCGGCGATGTCGGCCGCCTTGCAGCCGCGGGACAGGTCGAGCCAGGGTCGGCGCAGGCCCTGTAGCAGCGGACCGTAGGCGGCGAAGCCGCCGAGGCGCTCGGCCAGCTTGTAGGCGATGTTGCCGGCGTCGAGGTCGGGGAACACGAACACGTTGGCGCGCCCCTGCAGCGGGCTGTCGGCGCACTTGCGCGCAGCGACCGCGGGCACGTAGGCGGCGTCGAACTGCAGCTCGCCGTCGCTGGCGACGCCCGGGCAGAGCGCGCGGAAGCGCGCCACTGCGGCGCGCGTCTTGTCGACCTTGGCGTGCTCGGCGCTGCCGCGCGTGCTGAACGACAGGAAGGCGACGCGCGGCTCCTGGCCGGTGAAGCGGCGGTGGTTGGCGGCGGTCGCGGCGGCGATGTGCGCGAGTTGCTCGGCGTCCGGATCCGGCACCACGCCGCAGTCGGCGAACGACAGCGCTTCGTCGCCGCGCGTCATCAGGAACATCGAGCTGACGAGCGGCATGCCCGGCGCGGTGCCGAGGCAGAACAGGCCGGCGCGGATGACGTCGGCGGTGGCGTGCGCTGCGCCCGTCACGCCGGCGTCGGCGTGGCCGAGCGCGACGAGGCCGGCGCCGAACATCACCGGCTGCGCGGCGAGTTCGCGCGCCTGCGCTTCGCTGAGTCCCTTGTGCTTGCGGCGCTCGTGCAGCAGCCGCGCGACCTCGGGCAGCCGCGGATCGCGCGCCGGATCGTCGACCCAGACGACGTCGCACAGGCCGTCGCGTTCGAGCAGCGCGCGCGCCTCGACGGTGCGCGGGTCGCCGGTCTCGGGCAGCGCGATGCGGGCGCGGCGGGCGCGCGCGCGGGCGCGCAGGTCAGCGAGGACGTCGGGCATCGTCGGTGGGTCTACGCGGCGGGGGTGATGACGGCAACGGGTTGGCGGCGCGAAGTCCGCCGCGCCGCCCTAGCGCTCGACCTCGATCTCCAGCAGCGCGAGCCCGTGCGTCTTGCCCTGCGCGTCGGTCTTCAGGCTCTCGCTGCCGCCGCCGCCGAGCGAGTCGCGCAGCAGGAAGTTGAGGGCCAGCATGTTGGGCGCCTCGTAGCGCGTGACCTCGCCCTTGCAGATGGCGTGGAAGTGGCGCTTCACGCGTTCGACGGTGAGTTGCGCCTTGATCACCTCGTAGTCGCGCTGGTTGGTGACGAAGACGCCGACGTTGCTGCCGTCGCCCTTGTCGCCGCTGCGCGCGAACGCGAACTCCTTGAGCTTGACCTTGGCCATCACGACACCTCCACGCGCACGGTCGTCTTCACTTGCGTCTTGTCGAGCAGCGCCGGCCAGTAGCCGACGATGTCGGTCGCTTTGGGGCGGCCGCCGGCGAAGCCGGTGACGCCGGGCGGGCCGCTGGTCACCAGCGGCACGATCTCCATGCCGAAGCGATCGACCTTGTCCTCGTCGGCGCACTTCACGCCCAGGCGCAGCACGACCTCCGGCGGGTCGCTGGCCTCGTTGATGCCGGCGTGGCAGACGCCGGCGCCGACGATCTCGACGAGCTTCTCGTGCTCGGCGAACGTGCAGCCATCGAGCGCGAGACGGCCCCAGACGATGTCGGCGCACAGCTTGGCCTTGGCGACCGCGTCGGGGCCGCTGACCGTCAGCTGGCCTGTCGCCTTGAAGCCGTTCTGGTAGCTGAGCGAGACCTTGTACGTCGGCGTCGCTGGCCCGCCCTTGATGCCGGACAGGCGCACGCGGTCTTTGCCCACTTCCTCGACGACGGCCGACGTGAAGTCCGCCGTGCAGTCGGGGCCGAGGTAACGCTTGGGATCGCCCATCTCGTACAGCAGCTGCGAGATCACCGTGTTGCGGTTGACGAGGCCGCCGGTGCCGTCGTGCTTGGTGACCACGAACGAGCCGTCAGGCGAGGCTTCGATCACCGGGTAGCCGATGCGCACGAAGTCCTTCACCTCGCGCCAGCCGGTGAAGTTGCCGCCGGTGCACTGCGCGCCGCACTCGGCGATGTGGCCGGCCATGGTGCCGGCGGCGAGCTTGTCGAAGTCCTGCGGGCCCCAGCCGAACTCGTGGATCATCGGGCCGGCGACCAGCGCCGGGTCGGTGAGGCGGCCGCCGATGACGATCTGCGCGCCGGCCTTCAGGCACTCGGCGACGGCGAACGCGCCGATGTAGACGTTGGCGCTGAGCAGCCGGTCCTGCACCGCCGACAGCGGCCGGCCGTCGTCCATGTTGACGAGGCCGTGCCCGCCGGCGAGCAGCTCGGGCACGCGCGCGAGCACGTCGTCGCCCTCGATGACGCCGACCTTGAGGCCCTTGACGCCCTTCTTGCGCGCCAGCTCGAGCACCGCCTGCAGGCAGGCCTGCGGGTTCACGCCGCCGGCGTTGGCGATCACCTTGACGCCCTTCTGGTGGATCTCCGGCAGCGTGCGGTCGAGCATCGCCACGAAGTCGGTGGCGTAGCCGGCCTTTGGGTTCCGGCCCTTGAGCTTCTGCATGATGCTCATCGTCACCTCGGCCAGGTAGTCGAGGGCGAGGTAGTGCAGCGGGCCTTCGCGCACGAGGCGCACGGGGCCGAGGATCGAGTCGCCCCAGAAGCCTTGGCCGTAACCGATGAGGACCTTGTCGCGCATGCTGTGTCGGAGTGGCGGAACGAGGAGACCATAGCCGCGGCGCCGCGCCGTTCGAACGACGAGCGCGTCCGCCGCGGCGAATCCGTGCGCAGGCGACTTGCGCGCCGCGCGCAAGCGGACCACCATGCGCCGCCCGCCGTCGCGGGATCGAACGCACCGCCTTGATCCGCCAAAGCCTTCGCCTGTTCTTCCTGTCGTCGTTGCTCTTTGCTGGTGTCGCCCTGCCGTCCGCCTGCAGCCCGACGCCGACAGCCCCGCCGGCTGCAGCGATGGCCGAGGACGCCGACTGCAACCTGTCGACGCCGCTCGTCCCCGGCATTCCCGGCAGCCCGGGCCACCTCGTCACCTCGGCGCGCAATCCCAACGGCGACAGCGAACTCGCCCTGCTGATGCGGCAGTTCGTCGACGACCTGCGCGACAACCGCACGCTGCTCGAGGCCGGCCAGCCGGCGAAGAAGCTGTACCCGACGCATCGCAGGATGCGCTGCGCGTGGCCGACCAAGCCCGACGAGCGCAACGAGGCGTACGATGGTCGGGCGCAGTCCTACCTCGCGTCAGTGCGCGCGTTCGACCACGAGCCGGGCAAGTCGACCTACAACCAGATCATCGTCGGCTGCATCAACTGCCACTCGCAATCGTGCGGCGGCCCGCTGGAATTCATCGACGGCATGGTCTGGCAGTGATGCGGCGCGGCACAACGCAACCGGTCACTGCTGCGTCTGCATCGCCTCGCGGCGCATGCGCGCCGCCAGTTCGGGGCCGAGCCACCACTCGACGAGCCAGTGGCCCAGATAGACCAGCGGCGTGCTGACGACGGCGACGAGGAACTTGTAGCAGTAGCTCGTCAGCGCCAGCGCCGTCGCCTCGGGCACCGGCATGCCGCGGAACAGGCCGAAGGCGATGTAGACGACCAGCAGGCTGTCGATGAACTGGCTGACCAGCGTGCTGCCGGTCGCCCGCAGCCAGATGCGCTTCTCGCCGGTGAAGCGCTTGAAGCGGCGGAAGACGAAGGCGTCGACCAGCTGGCTGACGAGGAACGCCACCAGCGAGCCGACGATGATGTTCATGCCCTGGCCGAAGACCGCCGTGAACGCCTGCTGCATGTCGGGCACGCCGGCGCCAGCGCTGCTCGTCAGCCACCAGCCCCGCTCGGCCGGCAGCGCGATCGCGACGTAGAGCAGCGGGAAGATCAGCGCGATCAGCAGCGCAGTGACCACCGTGATGCGGCGGACGCCGCGCACGCCGAAGTAGTCGTTGGCCAGGTCGGTGACGAGGAAGACCAGCGGCCAGCTGATCACGCCGGCGCTGAGCACGAACGACAGCCCGTCCTTGCCGAGCAGCCGGAAGTCCGCCTTCGGCAGCCCGAAGACCTCCTCGAGCTGGAACAGCTTGACGCCGATCAGCTCGGCGACGATCGCGTTGCCGAGCATCAGCGCGCCGAGCAGGAAGAACAGCATCGCGCGCTTGTCGCGCACGATGGAGCTGTCGACCGCAGGTGGGTTCGTCATGGCGAGTGCGTCATGGTGGCGCGGCGCCGGGCGGAAGTCGCGCGTCGATTAGCGCCCGACGCGCGGTTCTGCGGCGCTACATGCGCTCGGGCGCCGCGATGCCGAGCAGGCCGAGGCCGGTCGTCAGCAGCTTGTGCGCGCAGTCGACGAGCACGAGGCGCGCGTCGCGGACGCGCGGCTCCTGACCGACGACGTAGTGGTCGCGCAGATAGCTGTGGACCTCGCCGGCTAGCGCGATGGCGTGGCCGGTGACGCAGCTCGGCTCGCTCTGCTCGGCTGCGCGTTGCACCGCCGACCCGAAGTCCATCATCGTCAGCAGCACGCGCTCGGCATCGGCGAGCACGGCGAAGTCGACCGCGTCGACCGCGGGCACCGGCGCGTCGGCCTTGCGCAGGATCGAGCTCAGCCGCGCGCAGGCGTACTGCACATAGGGCCCCGTCTCGCCCTCGAAGTTCAGCATCGTCTCCCAGTCGAACTTCACGTCCTTGATGCGCGAGTTCTTCAGGTCGTTGAACACGATCGCGGACACGCCGACCTGCTCGGCGACCTGGTCGGCGTCGGGCAGGTCCGGGTTCTTCTGGCGGATGACCTCGCGCACCTTGGCGACGGCCTCGTCGAGGATCTCGTCGAGGAACACCGCGTTGCCGGCGCGCGACGCGAACTTCTCCCACTTGCCGTCCTCGGTGCGGCTGAGCATGAGGCCGAACGGCACGTGCTCGACCGCCTTCGCGACCGGCTCCTTCATCTTGGTCAGCACGCCCTTGAGCTGGTCGAAGTGCAGCTTCTGCTCGGCGCCGACGACATAGAGGATGCGGGTGGGGTGGTACGCGCTCTCGCGGAAGAACACCGCCGCGAGGTCGCGCGTGTGGTACAGCGTCGTGCCGTCGCGCTTGCGCAGGATGCACGGCTCCTTGATGCCGAGCTCCTTCAGCCACACGACCTCGGCGCCGTCGCTCTCCTCGAGCACGCTGGCGGCGGTGACGCGCTGCATCGCGCCCGCCATCTTGTCCTCGAAGAACGACTCGCCGGTGACGTGGTCGAAGGTCACGCCCAGGCGCCCGTACGGGCCTTGGAAGGCCTTGAGCGACTCGTCGCGCAGCAGCTGCCACATGCGCCGCTCGGCGTTGTCCTCGCCGCTCTCGAGCGCCTGGAAGTGCTTCGCCGCCGCCTCGTCGAGCGCCGGGTCGTCCTTGGCCTCGCGGCTGTAGCGCTTGTACAGCTCGAACATGTAGCGCATCGGCGATGCGTGCAGCTCCGCCTCGCTGCCCCAGCGCATGTACGCCGTCATCATCTTGGCGAACGGCATGCCCCAGTCGCCGAGGTGGTTGATGCCGTGCACGGTCGCGCCGAGGTGCCGCCAGATGCGGCACAGGGCGTTGCCGATCACCGTGCTGCGCATGTGGCCGATGTGGAAGGGCTTCGCGATGTTCGGCGAGCTGAAGTCGATGCACACGACCTCGCCGCCCTTCGGCGCCGGGCCGTACGGCGACGCGCCGCGCTGGATCGCGCCGAGCACGTCGCGCGCCAGCGCCGTGCGCTGGAAGCGGAAGTTGACGAACGGGCCGGCGGCGGCGGCCGACTCGACCACGGCGTCGCCGGCGAATGCGGCGGCCAGCTCGGCGGCCAGCGCCGGCGGCGCCTTGCCGACGGCCTTCGCCAGTTGGAAGGCGCCGAACGCGACGTCGCCGTGGTCGCGGTTCTTCGGCGGATCGAGGCGCAGCAGCGGCTCGGCAGTGGCGGCGTCGATGCCGAGGCTCGCGCAGGCGGCGAGCAGACGGGCGCGGAGGTGGTCGTGGAGGGCGCTCACGGGGGCGCGGAGGATACCGGCGGGCAAGGCGCGGCCCTAGCGGCGCGCGCCTTGCCGCGCCCGGCGTACCGGCGATGATCGCGGCGCCATGCGCACGCCGATCGCCGTCGCCGCTACCTGCCGCCGCACCTTCGTCGTCGCTGCGCCGCGGAGCCGCGCGTCGTGAACACGGCTCGGATCGGCTGCGCGGCCCTCGCCCTCGCCGTCGCCGCGCCCGGCCAGGAGCCGCACCCGGTCGCCGACTACGCGACGACGATCGGCCCGCTGGTGCGGCGGGCTTGCGCGCAGTGCCACCGCCCGGGCCAGCCGGCGCCGTTCGCGCTCGCCAACCACGCCGACCTCGCACGGCGGCGCGCCAAGATCGCCGACGTCGTGCGCGAGCGCACGATGCCGCCGTGGCCGATCACGCACGGGGACTTCGCCGACGCGCGCGCGCTGGCCGACGGCGAACGCGACGCGCTGCTGGCGTGGCTCGACGCCGGCGCGCCGCGCGGCGACGGCCCGGAGCTGCCGCCGCTGCCGGCGGGCGACGGCTGGCAGCTCGGCGCGCCGGACCTCGTCGTGCGCGCGCCGGAGGCGTTGCCCGTGCCCGCCGCCGGCGACGACGTCGTGCGCAACCTCGTGCTGCCGGTCGGCGTCGACCGCCTGCGCTTCGTCGCCGCCGTCGAGATCCGGCCGGGCAACCGGGCCGTGCACCACGCCGTGCTCGCCGTCGACGGCGGCCGCGCCTCGCGCCAGCGCGACGCCGAGGACCCGGGCGTCGGCTTCGGCGGCATGGCGATGGGCGGCGCCGCGCCGCCGGACGGGCACTTCCTCGGTTGGACGCCGGGCAAGACGACGCGGCGCGCGCCGAAGGGGGACGCGTGGCGGCTGCGGCCCGGCGACGACCTCGTGCTCCAGCTGCACCTCGTGCCGACCGGCAAGGACGAGCGTGTGCAACCGGAGATCGGGCTGTGGTTCACCGACGAGCCGACGACGCGTTCGTTCGCGCTCGTCGCGCTGTTCTCCGAGGCGATCGACATCGCGCCGGGCGTGACGGACTTCACGCTGCGCGATGTGGTGACGCTGCCGGCGCCGACGACGCTGCACGCGCTCTACCCGCACGCGCACCGCGTCTGCCGGCGGATGCGCGCGACGTTCCAGCGGCCCGGCGACGCGACGGCCGCGACGTTGTTCGCCATCGACCGCTGGGACTTCGACTGGCAGGACGACTACCGGCTCGCGCCGCCGTTGCCGCTGCCGGCCGGCACGCGCATCGCGTTCGAGTACGTCTACGACAACAGCGAGCAGAACCCGTCGCTCACGACGCGGCCGCCGGCCCGCGTCGTGTTCGGCCAGCGCTCGGCCGACGAGATGGGCACGCTGACCCTGTCGCTCGCGGTCGCCGACGCCGACCGCCGCGCGCTCGACCTGGCGATGGTGGAGAACGACCTCGCCAAGGTGCCGCGCGCGTGGAACCTCTGGGTCAAGAAGGCGCGGCACCTGCGCGAGCGCGGCGACTTCGCTGGCGCACGCACGGCGCTGATGCGCGCGGTCGACGTCTCGCCCGGCGCGGCCGACATCCCATTCGAGCTCGGCCTCGTGCACGAGCAGGAAGGCAAGCCGCAGGAGGCGCAGCGCTGCTACGAAGCGACGCTGCAGCTCGACCCGGCGCACGGCCTTGCGCACTTGCAGCTCGGCGCGCTGCTGGGCCGCGCCGGCAAGGGCGACGAGGCGCGGCGGCACTTCGAGCAGGCGGTCGCGGCGCTGCCCAACGCCGCGAGCGCGCACCACAACCTCGCGACCGCCAACCTGCAGCTCGGCCGGCTCGCCGAAGCGCGCATGCACTACGAACGCGCGGTCGCGCTGCAACCGGACCACTTCGGCGCGTGGATCAACCTCGGCCGCACGCTGGTGGCGCTCGGCGAACGCGAGCCGGCGCGCGCGGCGCTGCAGCGGGCGCAGCAGCTGCGCCCCGGCGACGCAGCCGTGCAGCGCGAGCTCGACGCGCTCGGCCGCTGAGGGCGCCGCGCGTCGTCGCCGCTCAGCGCGTCCGCGCCGGCGCGCGCAGCTCGATCTCCTCGATGCGCAGCGCCTCGCCCCAGGTGGCGAAGCCGATGCGGCGCTTGCCGGGGATCGGCAGGAGTGGCGCCTGGTCGAACAGCGCGATCTCGCCGAGGCGCACGGTCAGGCGGTTGGCCCACAGCGCGACGGTCAGCGTCACCGGCTTCTTGCCGTCGCGCGGCATCGGCGCGAGGTCGCTCATGTAGACGCGCTGGTCGTAGCGCTCGAGCCAGGCGCGGACCTGTTCGCCGTGCGGCTCGAGGATCAGCGTCCAGCCGCACAGTGCGTCGCGCTGGCCGTCGCCTTGCAGGATCACGCACAGCTTCGGCGCCGGCGTGTCAGTGGGCAGATCGACCGTCAGCAGGAAGGCGTCCGCCTCGGCGGTCGCCTTCTCCGGCAGCCACGCGAGGTTGCTCGGCGAGTCCTTGGGGAAGCCGGGCCGCACCGTGTACTTGCGCCACTCGACGCCGCGGTCGGTGGCGTGGCCTTCGAGCGCGCCGTTGCGCACGCGCCAACTGCCGACGGCCTGCTCGACCTTCTTGTGCTCGCCGGCCTGGTCGAAGCGCGCGCGGAAGCGCGACGGCCACTTGCGGCCGTCCGGCGCGTCGATGGCGGCGAGCTTCTTCTGCGGCGGCTCGGCGTCGGCGGTCCAGCCGGCGAGCGGTTGGCCGTTGCGCTGCGCGAGCGCGACCGACAGTCCGCTGCCGCTCCAGGTGTTGCGTACTTTGACCAGCACCTTGTTGCGGCCAGCGCGCAGGCTCACGGGAAAACGGATTGCGTCGGGCAGGTTCACCGTCCAGTCGGGTCGCCACGGTCCGAGCTGCGCGCCGTTGCCGCCGTCGTGCTTGCCGATCAGCTCGTCGTTGACGAACAGCGTCACGTCGTCGTCACCGCGCAGGTGCAGCCACGCCGTCGTCGGCGCCGCGACCGTCACGTGCGTCAGCGCGTAGATCGCGCTGTCGTCCATGTACTGCCAGTCGAACTGCAGCCAGCCGCTCGGCGCGACGGTGACGGGCTTCGGGCCGGGCCGCCGCCACGTCGGGTTGTTGTTGATGCTCTCGTAGCGGGCCTGCAGGTCGATCTCGAGCTCGGGCGGGAAGCGGTAGGCGTCGGGATCGACGCCTTGCCTGCGGAACGGCCCGATCACCTGCCATTCGCGGATCACGCCCAATCGCTCGGCGTGCGCGTCGACGCCCTTGCCGGCCTGCGCCAGTTCGCGCGCGTTCCGATCGCGCGGCACCGGCGAGCCCGGTTGGTCGTCGAGCGTCGGGCCGAGTTGCCGCGCCTCGGCGGCGCGCTGTTCGAGCCGCGCGGCTTGCCGATCCTCGGGCAGCAGCGGCCAGCGGAAGCGGATCAGGTCGGACCACGCCGCGTCGCCGAACGCCTCGGCGAGGTGGTGACCGAACGCGCGCGCCAGCGTCGGCGTGCGGCCGTCCTTCACCCTGCACGCGCGGTAGTCGCGGAAGAAGCGCCGGTACAGGTCCCAGCGGTAGCCGTCGGCGCCCTTGCCGTGCGTCGTGACGAAGTGCAGGAAGAAGCCCGCGCTCGGCCCGTAGTTGGGGATGCGCCAGTACTCGAGGTCGCGTTCGAGGTAGTCCTGCAGGAACGCGCGCGTCGCCATGCCGATCGCCGCGCGGCCGGCGCCCTGCTGGCCGAGCTCCATCATCGCGAAGGCGGCGCCGAAGTCGGCGAGACCTTCGTGCATGCCGCCGTAGACCGGCGTCGTGTCGTCGATGCAGTGCGTCAGCTCGTGGTAGAGCAGGCCGTTGTCGACGCGCGTCGCCTTGGCGGCGGGATCGGCGTTGCCGATGTCGATGATCTTGCCGCCGCCGACGCCGCCGCCGAACTCCCACAGTTCCTTCCAGTACACGGTGACGCGGTCGCCGTCGGGGTTGGGCACGCGGCCGAACAGGTCGGTCAGGCACAGGTAGGCGAGGTCGAAGCGCAGCAGGCTGTCGTCGGGCACGCCGTCGACGAGCGCCTTGGGGCCGATCAGCACGAAGCGGTGCGACACGCGGCTCGCCGTGCGCGCCCAGCAGGGATGGGCCATCGCCGCCTCGGCCTCGGCGCGCTGATCCGGCGGCACGTCGGCGAGCCACGCCGCCTCCAGCGCTTCGCGCGCGGCCTTGCCGGCCTCGCGGTGCTCGGGCGTGAACTCCAGCGTGCGCAGCAGCGCGCGCGCGACGGCGCGCTTCTGCGGGTCCTTGGCCATCGCCTCGCACGCGGCGGTGCGCGGCAGGCCCTTTGGCGTCTCGCCGTCGAGCCGCTGCGCCTCGGCTTCCTGTTCCTTGGTCAGCGCGAAGATCTTCGCAGCGATGCCGTCGCGGTCCTGCGTCGTGCGCTGCGCCTCGCCGAGCGCGCCGAGCACCGCGCGGTCGGCGTCCTCCTGCAGCGCGCCGCCGACCTCGTCGAGCAGCAGCAGCGCGCCGTGCAGCTTGCCGCGGTCGTGCATGCGGCCGGCGACCTGCCGCAGATACCGCGCGCGCTCGTCGCGGACGCGGCGGCGCACGATGTCGTCCTCCTCAAACGTCAGCGGCGCGGGCGGCATGTGGCCGACGCCCTGGAGGGCCTTCAGCAGCTTCTGCTTTTGCGCGTAGTCGGCGATGCGGCGGAAGGCGAACTCGAGCGTGTCCCACGCCTCCGGCGGCGACTTGGCCGCGAGTGGCGCGGCGGCGGCGACGGCGGCGTCGGCGATCGCCGCGTCGGTCGCGGCCGGCAACGCGGGCCAGACGAACTGCGCGACCGGCGCGAGGCCGGCGTCGTTGCGCGCTGACAGCGGCGCGATCTTGCGTTCGCCCTTCGCGTCGACGAAGCCGAGCCAGACCTCGACCGCGTCGCCGGCGCGCAGGTCGGCCGGCGGCGTGCGGAAAGGCAGCGGCAGCGCGTAGGCGACCGGCTTGCCGACGGGCCAGCGCCGCGTCGCCGTCGGCGGCGCGTGGTCGCGGCGCAGCAGCACGCGACTACCGCGGCGTAACTCGACGCGCACTGACCACGCTTCGTCGAGTTCCTGCTCGGCCGTGAACGACAGCCGCAGCGTCGCCGTGCCGGTCGTCGCTAGCGCCGCGGCGTCGACCGTCGCCTCGCAGCGCACCGGCAACGACTGCGGGAAGTCGGCTTGCGCCGCGAGCGCGGCGGCGAACAGCGAGAAGACGGTGGCGACGGGGATGCGGCGAGGCGGCATGCGGCGAGGCGCCGCAGCGTAGCGTCGAACGCCTCATCGCGGCGCCGCCCTGTGGGCTGCTGCGCGTGCCGGCGCCAACAAAGACGGCCGCGGCCCTGCCGTCAGGGACCGCGGTCGGCTGGCGTCACTATGGACGCCCGCGCAGATCGGCTCAGAGGTTGCCGATCGCGCCCTGGATGCCGTTGGCCGTGATCGCGCCGAACGCGTTGACCGGCGGAACCTGGAACACGGCCGAGGTCGTGTACAGGTTGAAGTTGATCAGCGTCGGGTCGTTCGGGATCGGCAGGCTCAGCGCATGCGTGCTGCCCGTGACGGCCCAACCGACCGTCGCGTCGATCGAGGCGCGCAGGCCGCAACCGGGCGCGCCGAGGAAGAACAGGTCGTTGATGCCCGGATCGTTGACGCCGAAGACATCGACGCCGATCAGGCCGGTCGTCGGGATGTTGCCGACCGACAGCGACCACGTCGTGCCCGTCACCGGCCGCGTCGTGCCCGTCAACGTCAGCGGCAGGATGTCGCTCGGGTCGATCGTGAACGTCGCCGGCAGCGTCGCCGACAGGTCGCGGTTGCCCGGATCGGCCGAAACACCGCCCGGCGAGTAACCGACGAGGAAGCCGTTGCCG
>Ga0194132_10004709_pt1 | contig 22967 bp, 18 predicted proteins | sample TA2KigOf80mmetaG_FD_148612 | JGI IMG/M metagenome (GOLD analysis project Ga0194132, IMG submission 148612) | Freshwater microbial communities from Lake Tanganyika, Tanzania - TA2015054 Kigoma Offshore 80m | ecosystem: Environmental > Aquatic > Freshwater > Lake | place: Tanzania: Lake... | reverse complement strand
TCAGCCGGAAGGTTGGATCCTGCGAGAGCCGCTCGGCATCGTTGACATCCTCGTAGCCGGCAATCCGGCTGTAGACGGACTGGCGCAGTAGGTCCGCCAGCGGAAGCTGGGTATTCTTGCCGCGCCGTGAGTCAGTCAGGTGTTGGGCAATGAGAGCACCGAAGCCCAGCCGTTCATCCAACTCACGCACCAGGATCAGACCACCATCGGAAGTAACGCGCGATCCCTGGAAGTCGATCTTGAGAAGGCCGTTGAACGAGAGCTGAAAGGGCTGGTTTTGTTTGTCACCCATTGGGTGCTGTCCTCCGCAGGGGTCTTCGCTGCCTTCAAACCCCTATCGATATTGATGCGGACGAGCATCCAGGAGATTCGCACGCGCGGCTCAAAACGGAAATGTGGGCTGGACCTTCCGCTGGCTTCCCGCGACGCCATCGGACTGGTCTATATCAACGCCGGAGTCGTGGGGGACAACTTCGCCGGCGCGCGCATCGGGACGCTCAATATCACCTTTGACGGAATCAATGTCCAGGACAACCGGGTCAACAATGGCGTCTCGTCCACATTGTTTACTTCGGTCGACATGGTGGAGGAGTTCAAGGTGGTCACCTCGCCGGCCGACGCCGAATACGGGCGTGGATCGGGCCAGATTCAGATGCTTTCGCGCTCCGGGTCGAACGTGTTCCGAGGCAGTCTGTTTCACTCCCACCGCAATACGATCTTCAACGCCAACACATGGTTCAACAACCAGCGCGGCCTCAATCGGGAGACGCTGCAGCCGCTGACGCCGCGGAACATTCTGCTCCGGAATCAGTACGGGGGCCGCGTGGGCGGACCGGTCCGCCGCAACCGGACATTTTTCCACGTGCTTTATGAAGCGCAGCGTCAAGTCACGCGCAATACGGTGAACGCAACGGTTTACACGGCCACTGCGCGGGCGGGCCTGTACCGCTTCTTCCCGGGACTCCAGAACGGCAACGCCGGCTCCGCCACGCCTTCGGTAGACCTTGCGGGCAGCCCGGTGCGTCCGGCGCGCGCCACCGGCGATCTGGTGACTGCCAATCTATTCCAGCGCGATCCGGCACGGCCGGTTGCCGACCCCACCGGCAACGTGCAACGGCTGCTGGCACTCACCCCGCTGCCGAATAACTTTCTGGGTGGCGACGGTCTCAACACAGCCTGGCACACCTGGCAGCGCCCGGCAACTTCGGATTTCGACGTCTTTACTCTAAAGCTGGATCACCACTTCAACACCACGCATCGCGCCAGCTACAGCTTCAACCGCCAACCCGAATCGGCGCGCAACGGCTTCCTGGCCCAACCGCTCCCCAGCGCGCTCGGTGGACGTTCCGAAGGGCTGACGACGCTGCAGAGCCTGAACCTCACCTCGACGGTGCGCCCGAACCTGCTCAATGTGTTCCGAGCGGGCGTGAACCGGCCTTCCCTCCGTTTTCGTGCTCCGTGGGAGCTGGCGGGCACGGATCTTCAACCCGCTGCGCGCGGCCGGGCCTATCTCATCGATTTCCTGACGATCACCGATCCGCTCACGATCGACAATGACCCGCAGGGGCGCATCACGCCGGTCTACGAGGTGGGCGATGACGTTACGTTTCTCAAAGCCAAGCATTCGTTCAAAGGCGGCGGCACCCTGCGGTACGTGAGCACGAACGGCTTCAACTCGTTCGACGTCATGCCACGCGCCGTGCTGGGAGCCGGGGGAGTGCCGGTGGCAAACGTCAACCTGATTCCGGGAATCGGTCTGAACCAAGCCTCGGCGCAAAACGTGCTGCTCAACCTCACCGGTAGCGTGGCCAGCATCTCCCAGGCGCTGAACGCCCGTGGCGGCACAAATCCCCAATTTATTCCCGGCGAAGGGAAGCAGCGCACGTGGAAACAGCGGGAACTCGCGTTCTACTTTAAGGATGATTGGAAGCTGCGATCCAATCTGACGCTGAACCTTGGGGTGCGCTGGGAGTATTACTCCGTGCCGTGGGACGATCAGGGCCGGGCCGCCAGCCTGATGGGGGGCTCAGGTGCGATCTTCGGGCTGGCCGGCAGTTCCTTCGCCGATCTGTTTCAGCCGGGCCGCTTGAACGGATCTCTGACACGGGTGGAACTGGTGGGCCGCAATTCACCGAATCCCTCGCGCAAGCTGTACCGGGATGATTGGAACAACTGGGCGCCCGCCGTGGGGTTCACCTGGGGTTTGCCGTGGTTCGGGAAAGGGCGTACGGTGCTTCGCGCCGGTTATGCGGTGGGCTACGAGCGCAATGCGCTCCGCCTGGTGGATGTGGTGGCCGGCGATGCACCCGGCCTGCGCGAGTTGGTGGTTTTCCGAAGCGCGTCGCCGCTTGCTCTTTCGAGCATCAGCCTGCCGCTTGCTCCATCGGGCAAGCCGCTCGAAACGGTGCCGCTGACGGATCGCAATCAGATCGCCCGGGTCTTCGATACGGGTCTGCGCAACCCCTATGTGCAGAACTGGAACCTTTCCATCCAGCGCCTGCTGGGCCGCGACACAACGCTCGACATACGGTATGTCGGCAACCGGGGCAACCGCCTGATCCGGGGGGCCAGTGTCAATGAGGTGAACATCTACGAGACCGGAATCCTTGACGCGTTCCTCGCCGCCCAGTCGGGCGGATCGCATCCGCTGCTTGACCGGATTTTCCGGGGTCTCGCGGTTCCCGGTTTGGGCGCTGTGGATGGAACCCGCGTCACCGGCGGCGACCTGGTGCGGTCGAACACCACGCTTCAGGGCTATCTGGCGGCCAATAACGCCGGATCGTTCGCCGATTTTCTCAACAACAGCAACCAGTACACCAATGAGCGCGGCGGCTTGCTTCGCCGTGCGGGGCTGCCGGAGACCTTCATTGTGCCGAATCCCCAGTTCGCCGCGGCGCGGCTGACGGGCAACCTGGCGAATTCAACGTACAACTCGCTTCAGGTGGAGATCAGCCGGAAGTTCTCGCGCGGGTTCACGCTGCTGGGTAACTACACGCTGAGCCGGGTTTTCGGCGAAGAGGAAGGGTCCGGCCAGGAGATGATCGACAGCTACCGGACGCTGCGCAATCGCCGGCTGGACCGCCGTTTGATGGACTTTCACCGCACCCATGTCATGCGCACCAGCGGGACGTGGGAACTGCCCGTGGGCGACGGGAAGTGGATGGGGCTGGGGCGCGCCTCGCTGCTCAACCGCGTATTGGGCGGCTGGCGGACGTCGTGGATCTACAACGTGTTTTCGGGCACGCCGATCGACCTGACGAGCGGCGCGGGCACGGTGAACACGTTCGGCGACAACACCCCGGATGTTCACGGGGATCTGTCGAAGGCTCTGGGTGGCATCACGCGGAATCCGGGCAGCGTCCAGTATTTCGGCGGACTGTCGCAGGTGGATGACCCGTACCGGGAGCGGATTGTGGCGGCCAACAACATCCGCGGCCGGAGCACGCTGCGGGCCATTGCAGGTCCTGACGGCCGCGTGATTCTCAGCAACCCCGCACCCGGCCGCCTGGGAAGCCTTGGGGCGCGGTTTCTGGAGGGCCCGGGTTCGTTCCGGCTGGATATGGACCTTGTCAAACGGGTGAACATCACGGAGCGGGTCCATTTCGAGCTTCGAATGGATGCCATCAATGTCACCAATTCTCCGCAGTTCGGCGACCCGAACGCGGACATCAATTCCGTGGATTTCGGCCGTATCACTTCGGCCAGCGGGTCAAGGATCCTGGTGATTGGCGGGCGGTTGAATTTCTAGCGCGCCGTCATCGTCCTGTAGCATTGGCACGCTACACTCAGACCAGAGACCTCTACAGCTTCCGATGAAGAAGATTCTTCTGATTGAAGACGACGCGGACCTTTTCGCGCTGGTTCAATACAACCTGACCAAGGAAGGCTTCGCATTCGCCGGTGCGCTCACGGGTAAGGGCGCCATCGACCTCTGCCTGCGGGAACGGCCGGATCTGGTGATTCTGGATATCATGCTGCCCGATTCGGATGGCATTGAGATCTGCCGCGGTATTCGTGCACATCCCCAGCTTGCGCATCTGCCGGTGATCTTTCTTACGGCGAAAGCCTCCGAAACGGACCGGATTCTGGGGCTTGAACTGGGCGCTAACGACTACATCGTCAAGCCCTTCTATGTTCGCGAGCTCATCGCGCGAATACGGATCCATTTCCGTGAACAACCCTCGCAGATCAGGGTGCTGAGCGCCGGCAAGCTGCGGTTGGATCCCGCGCGCCGGGAGGTCATGCTGGACTCCCGTCCCGTTGCGCTGACGGCCACGGAGTTCCGGCTGCTTGAGTGCCTCATGTCGCGCCCGGGCCTGGTCTTTGCGCGGGATAAACTGCTGGACGCGGTCTGGGGCCGGAATCACGCCGTGACCGATCGCACCGTGGATGTGTACATCCTCCGGCTCCGGCAGAAGATTGAATCCGCCGGAGAGTCGTACATCCGCAGCGTGCGGGGCTTCGGCTACAGCTTCAACTTCGAATCGGACCCGTCACCATCCGCCTGACGGCGCTGCAGTTGTACCGTGAACACGGAACCTTTCCCGAGTTCGCTTTCCGCCCAGACGCGGCCACCCATCAGTTCCATGGAGTGCTTCACGATCGCCAGGCCGAGGCCCGTGCCGCCCACGGCTCGCGATCGCGCTTTATCCACGCGGTAGAATCGCTCGAAGATCCGGGGCAGGTCCTCGGCGGGGATGCCGATGCCGGTGTCCGCCACGCGGATGAGAACTTCCGCGGGCCGTTCGTCGAAAGAGACTTCAACCGTGCCGCCCGGCCGGTTGAACTTTACCGCGTTCGTGAGAAGGTTGATCAACACCTGCTCCAGGCGGAACCGCTGCGCCATGACAGGAACCTGTCCCCCGGGCCCCGCCGTCAGTTGCACCTCACGCAGCGCGGCCTCAGGAGCCACAACGCGAATGGCGCCGTCCACGGCCTCTCCCGGCATCACGGGTTCGAGCGGGTGCGGTGTTCCGGATTCCAGTTCGGCCAGGGAAAGGAGATCTGTGGCGATGGTGTTGAGCCGGCTTGCATTCTGGTGAATCGTCTGGACGAACCGGCGGGCTGTCTCCGGTTCGTCGAGCGCACCGTCCAGGAGCGTCTCCGAGTAGCCTTGGATGGAGGCCAGCGGCGTGCGTAACTCATGGGAAACGTTGCTCACGAAATCCCTGCGGATGCGTTCCAGTTTTTCGATTTCCGTGATGTCGTGAAAAAGGGCGAGGACGCCAGCCCCGGCCTCGCCGCCAAACGGTACGGCGTGCACCACGAATGCCCGAGGTTCCGGGTCAGAGACCGTGATTCGCTGCCGCAGGGGATTGCGTGTCCGCTGCACGGTGGCGAGCGCGGGTCCCAGATCCGAGGCGGCCATGCGGGCGGGTAACTCCGCGCCGGCCGCAATCGGGTACGTGGTACCCCCCATGCGGGCAAAGGCAGGGTTGGCGAACGTCACCCGGCCCGCACTGTCCACCGCGAGGACACCGTCTTCCATTCCGGTCAACATGGTCTCGCGCGAATCCACCTCGACGCGAAGGGCTTGAAGCGTGGCGCCCAGTTCAGCCGCCATGCGATTGAGCGACCCGCCAAGGCTGCCCAGTTCGTCGAGCGAACCGGCTTCGATGGGCTTGCTGCCACGCCGGTCAAGAACGCTCTCGGCGAAGGCTTGCAGGGTGGTCACCCTGCTGGCGAAGCGACGTGACAGCACGAAGGACAGAGCCAGTCCCGCGCCGAGAACCGCCAGGGACACCGCTGCCAGGCGCTGCCGGATGGCCGACATGGCCCGATTGACCTCATCGAGGGGCACGGCGAGCCGCACCACCGCGACATCCGAGTGCCCAGCCGCCGGGACGGCGACGTAGCAGAAATCACGGTTCAGGGTGGCGCTACGCCGCACAGTGGTTCCGGTGCGTCCGGCAAGGGCGGCGCGGACCTCTTCGCGGCCGGAGTGATTCTCCATGCGTTCGGCCTGATTTCGCGACTCGCCCACCACTTTGCCATCGGCACGGATGAGTGTCACCCGTGCGCGTGCCTCGCGGTCCATGCGCGCTGCCCACGCGTCCAGGGCGGAACCTCCGGCGATCGGAATCTGCCCCCCTAGCAGTGCCGCGTCGATGGCCAGGCGCTCCTGGACATGCGCGACCTCGCGCTCGGCAACGTAGTGCGTGACAAAGTAGTCCAGAACCGCGACCGCCACGGCCACCAAGGTGAATGCGGTCAGGAGGAGTTTCTGAAACAGGGATCCGGCAGCTCTCATTTGTTCACCCGGGGCGGTTAGCCGCGCTCGACACCCAGTTCGACGCTCACCACTTTGACGGTTGCCGGTGGGTTCTTCGTGTTGTTGGTGACGGTGACGGTATTCCAGCCGTTCCGCACCGCCGCTGCGTCCAGGGTGAACTCCCAGGCGGTGTGGGGCTGAGTGAACTCGGTGAACGGGCCGACGGGAAAGAGCATGGACCGGGTTTCACGAGCTTCGTACGAGGGCCATGCTCCGTTGAAGGAGAGGCCGAGGCGGGCGGGCCGTTCGGTCTTCTCAACGACAATCTGCACGCGGAGCCTGTGTCCTGGCGGCTCCGCGGCCATAGTGAGGCGGAACTCCTTCTTCTGGCGCGAATCGAGCACGGCGGGGATCTGTTCGGTTGTCTCCCAGAGTGTGGAGAGCCAGCCGGACGGCGACGCCAGGCAATAGTGCTTGGTCTCGCCGCGCAGCCCGGCGGTGTCATGGATGCCACGCAACGCGGCGTAGTCGGCGCGGAGGCCGGGAATTTTGGGCTGATCGGTGCAGAAGAAATTGAACTGCTCAATGCCATGGACTCCCATGGCGAGTTTGCCCGCCGCGTTGGCTCGCAGCATGGGCGCGCTGCCGGCCATGTAGCGGAGGCCCGCCGTGGGATAGGGCGATTGGCCCAACTCGACCTTGCGTTCCTTCAACGCCGGAGAGTAGCCGGGCACCCAGTTTGGCGCGTTCTCCACCACGCCATAGATGATGACGTGAGGGCCGATGGCTGCCCGGAGCGCGGCGTAGTCCAGGTCCCAGGAGGTCTGCCAGAAGTTCGAAAAGCCAATGAAGTCGATCAGGCCCTCGCGGGCAATTCGCGCCACATCGAGGCCGCGGCTCTTGAGGTAGCCGAGGTTGGCCGGGATGCGGAGGCCCAGCGGCACGGGCTTCTTGCGCCGTTCCGTGAACACGCGCACCTGGCGCAGCCACGCGGTGACGGCTTCGGAATCCTTTTCCGTTGCTCCGGGTTCCAGCACGTGCGGGTCGCGCAGCCAGTCGAGTTCCATGCCTTCAAAACCGTAGACGTCGAGGTACTCGCGAATGTGCGCGAACATGAAATCGCGCACGGCCGGGCGGGCGTAGTTGAGCGCGACCCAATTGGCATTGACGCCGTCGCGCGGATCGGGAGCGCGTCCCGAAAGACGGTTCGCCGGGTCGCGGAACACGCGGCAGTTGAAGTGGCTGGCTTCATCTTCGACGCCATGGGTATCGTTCATCCGCACGCTCACCCAGGGGGCGATGCCGCGGCGGCGGCAGGCGTTGACGGTTTCCGCCAGCCAGTCCACGCCGGCTTCCACCAGATCGAGATACAGGTTGTGGAAGTGCACCATGTGATCCAGGTATCCCTCCAACTGATCGGCGGCCACGCGGGTGGCGCGGGCATGGGCGCGGAAGAAGTCCCGGTCGCCGCGGCGGTATCCGTCAAGCACCGTATCGAGAGTCTTGCTGGGATACCATGCCACCTGCGCGTTGGGGTTCGAAAGGAAGGTGTCGACGCCGGAATCGGCGAGCAGATCCACATAGCGGTGAATCGCCTTGGCGGTATAGGGAAGCCCTTCCGGATGCCACAATTCCGGGTTGTAGAAATAGACGCAACTGTCGCCAGTGAAGAGATTCCGATGTCGTGCGAGCCTCTCCGCTGGAGATGCCTTTCCGGGAGCGGCCAAAGCCGCCGTCTGTGCCAACCAATCGCGCCGCCGCATAGGAAGCCTCACTATAGCTCAGGGCTCCGTTGCCACGCCGGGGGAGGGGACTGACGGAACTCGCGATTGTGCCGAGTTTCTCGGGGCCGCGGGGGAACTGAGTACACTGGCTAGAGATGGAACTGGACGTCCAGATCACACGCGTGGTGATTCAGAACTACAAGAGCATTGCCGCGTGCGACGTCAGCTTGGGGCCATTGACGTTCCTTGTGGGTCCCAACGGCAGCGGCAAGAGCAATTTCGTGGATGCTCTGCGATTCGTTTCGGAATGTCTGCGGGGTTCGCTGGACAACGCCATACACGGCCGAGGTGGAATCAACGACGTTCGCCGCCGGTCCGGCGGGAGGCCGACGGACGTGGCGATTCGCCTGGAGTTTCGCGTCAAGGAATGGAACTGTCAGTATGCGCTGAGGGTGGGGCCGCGGCCTGGAAACGAGTATCGGGTTCGGCGGGAGTACTGGAAATTCTCGGATTCGGCCAGCGGCGCGGTTGAAACGTACGACTGGAGAGATGGCAAGCTTGAGACGAACCTTCCCTTTTTTTCAGACGCCTTGCCGGATGGTCTGGCGCTCAGCAGGTACTCCACCCTGCCAAGTTCCGCCCTCCGCGTCATGGGCTTCTATGATTTCAATCCCGATCAGATTAAGGCACTCCAGGACCCGAGGATGGACCGCCTGCTTTTGAGCGATGGATCCAACGTTGCCTCGATATATTCACAAATGATCAAGCAGGATCGCCCGGCGGTGGATCGAGTTCAGGAGTTTCTGAATGCGGTGGTTCCTGAGGTCGAGTCCGTTCGCGTGAGAACACTCGGCCCCAAGGAAACTCTTGAATTTACTGAACGCTCCGGCGGAAGGAAGGATGGCCGGTTCTTCGCCGCCAACATGTCTGATGGGACTCTGCGGGTGTTCGCCATGCTGGTTGCGTTGTTCAATCGTCTTGGTCCGGGAAATGCTCTGGCGGTGATTGAGGAGCCTGAGATGGCTCTCCATCCGGCTGCGGCCGGAGTTGTTCATGACATTCTGAAGGAGGCGTCGGGCTTCCGGCAGGTGATCGTGACCAGCCACAGCGCGGATCTGCTCGACCGGTCCGATATTGCTCCGGACTCGATCCTTGCAGTGGAACGGCTGGATGGGCAAACGGTGATTGGGCCGATCCGGCAGGGGCAATTGAAATCGCTTCGTGAGAACCTCACGACCCCCGGGGAATTGCTAAGGGTGAATCATCTGAGTCCGGACGTTTCGAGGGTCCCGCGCGAGGGCGACATGTCGTCGCTTATCTTCGGACGATGACCGAGGACGAGGACCGGGGACGATGACTGGGGGCAATAACTGGCCGATGAGCGTAAGGATCGCCGCGATTGTTGAGGGGCATGGCGAGGTAGAGGCCTTGCCACTTCTGCTGCGGCGTATTGCGGCCGTGGAAGCCCCGGAGATGGCAGTCGATATCCTGCAGCCGATCCGGCAGCCCCGCGACAGCCTGCTGAAACTCGGCGAACTGGAGAAGTGGGTCCGGAAGGCGGTTAACCTGATGGAGGGCACTGGCGCCATTGTTGTGGTGCTGGACTCTGAGCGAGACTGTCCGGCGCAACTGGGCCCCAGCCTTGATCGGCGCATTCGGGCGGCTTGCACAGAGCACAGGACTCTTGTTGCTCTGGCTCATCGGGAGTTCGAATGCTGGTTCCTTGCGGCGGCGCGTTCCCTGGCCGGAGTTCGCGGTCTTCCACAGGATCTTCAACGGCCGGACGATCCCGAGTCTGTACAAGGTGCCAAGGAGTGGATTATCCGGCGGCGTGGGAGCTACAGTCCAACCGTCGATCAGCCCAAGTTGACCGCGCTCTTCGACCTGGATGAGGCTATGAGTGCTCCGTCGTTCCGGCGATTTTACCGCCGGTTTGCCGATCTTCTGGCTCAGTTACGCGATGCCGATGGCGCTGGTCATCCGGCCTGAGGCCTCGCGATCGCGGCGGAAGGAGTGAAAACGGTGGGCGGCGCAGCGGGTGCAGAGTCCGCTTGTGTCGATGCGGGCGAGGCCGGCTTCGGCGAGTTGGCGGGCGTTGTGGCCTGCAAGATCAATGTGGGCGCGGCCCGTGAGGCCGAACTGTCCGGCCACTTCGGGGCCCACCTCAAAGCAGCAGACTCCGATGGCGGGACCAATGGCGGCCAGCAGGCTGGACGGGTTGGAGCCGTAGGCTGCCGCCATGTGGCCCACGGCCTTGGCGGCGATGGAGGCCGCCGTTCCGCGCCAGCCGGCGTGAATGGCGGCCACCACGCGCCGGTCCGGGTCCGCGATGAGTATCGGAACGCAGTCGGCCGTACGGATGGAGGCCATGATACCCGGTTCCGCGGTGATGATCGCATCCGCTTCGCCGCAGGCGGGCGACGCCGCGGTATGCACCACCACGCGATCCGAATGGATCTGCGTCACGCGGGCGGCGGTTTCGCGATCAAGCCAGCTTTCCGAATGGCGGGTTCCAAAGCCATGTTTCAGCCATTCGATGGAGGCAAGCAATGGGGACCGCAACACACCGGCGGAGTCTTCGACGAAACCGGCCATCGGCTACACCGGGTTCTGAATCTGCGCCACGCGGATCTGCTGTTTGAACTCCTCCAACATGTCCGGGGCCAGGCGCACTTCGGTGGGGCGCTTGACGAGCGTGGTCATCTGGTCGATCTTTTCCTGCAGCTTGAGCAGGCCGTAGAAGAGGTTCTCCGGGCGCGGCGGGCAGCCCGTGATGTAGACATCGACGGGGATGATCTTGTCGACGCCCTGAAGAGTGGGGTACGTATTGAACGGGCCGCCGACGCTTGAGCAGGCGCCCATAGAGATGACCCACTTTGGCTCAGGCATCTGATCGTAGATGCGCTTCACCAGTGGCGCCATCTTGAGAGTGAGTGTGCCGGCCACAATCATCAGGTCCGCCTGGCGGGGGCTGGGCCGGAAGACCTCGGAGCCGAAACGCGCAATGTCAAAGCGCGACGCGCTGGAGGCGATCATCTCAATGGCGCAGCAAGCCAAGCCAAAGGACAAGGGCCAAGCCGAGGACTTGCGCGCCCAGTTGAAGACGTAGTCCACCGAGGTGGTGATGAAGTTGCGTTCGAACTGATTCTGAAGGAACACGGAAGGGTGTCTACCCCTATGTTACCGTGCTCCGGCGGGGCTGAGGTGATGGGCCCGGTACCAGGCGAGGGTGCGGCGCAGCCCTTCCTCGAAGCTGAACTGGGGGTCATGGCCCAGGTCGCGGCGGGCGGCGGTGGTGTCGGCCTGCGAATCGCGCACATCGCCGGCGCGGGAGGGCGAATAGATGGGCTGAATGCGGACGCCTTCGGCTTTCTGGAGCAGGTCCCAGGTGAGGTTGAGGCTGTAGCGGTTGCCGTTGCCGGCGTTGTAGGTGCGGCCGGCGACACCGGGGGCGCGGGATGCTTTGATGACCAGAGCCGCCACGTCTTCCACGTAGGTGAAGTCGCGGGTCTGCTCCCCGTCGCCGTGGATGGTGGGCTGCTCGTTGTCAAGCAGCGCGGTCATGAACTTGGACAGCACGCCGGAATAGGGGCTGCCTGGGTCCTGGCGCGGGCCGAAGACGTTGAAGAAGCGCAGGGACACCACTTCCAGGCCGAAACACGAGGTGAAGACGCTGCCGTAGTGTTCGCCCATCAGCTTCTGCGCGGCGTAGGGCGAGCGGGGGTTGGCCTGCATGGATTCCACCTTGGGCAGAACCTCGGTGTCGCCGTAGGCGGACGAACTGGCGGCGTAGACGACGCGGCGGACGCCGCCTTCCTTCGCCGCCCGGAAGACGTTCCAGGTGCCGTTGACGTTCACTTCGTGCGAGGGCTCAGGGTCATGGATGGAGCGGGGCACCGAAGGGATGGCGGCCAGGTGAAACACGGTGCTGGCGCCGGCCATGGGCGCGGCGATCGCCGAATAGTCGCGGATGTCGGCCTTGTGGAAGACGATCTGGGACCGCACTTCGGCGAGGTTCTCCTCCTTGCCTGTCAGCAGGTTGTCGATGACGTGGACTTCGCCATCGCCCAGGGCCAGCAGTTGCCGTACCAGCGTTGAACCGATGAAACCGGCTCCTCCAGTGACTATGTAGTGGTTCATAGCTGTTCAATCTCCTTTTCGAGGTGACGCAGGCTCTCGGCGGCGATGGTTTCCGCGCCGAAGCTGAAGTCGAATGCCTCAAGCGAAATCCAGCCCTGGTAGTCCAGGCGCCGCAGGGTGCGGAACACGGGCTTAAAGTCGTAGCCGCCGCGTCCGCAGTGCTTGCCATCCAATTCGTTGACATGCACGTGCCGGATGAGGGAGTAGTGCCGCTCAACCAGATCGGCATGGGGGTCCTGCTCGTCGATGGCGTTGTGGACGTCGAACATGGTGCGCAGGTTGGGATGATTCACCTGCTCCACCCACCGGGCGGCTTCATCCAGAGTCTGTACGACATCGCATTGCGCCACGGGCAGCGCTTCCATGAGCAGCGTGACTCCTCGTTCGCCGGCATGGGGCGCGGCTTCGGCCAGGCCGTCCACGTACCGGCGCGTGGCCTCCTGGCGTGTTGTTCCATCCACGGAGGCGCGCTGGAACGGTGATCCGAAGACCATCAACGTCGGGGCGTTGGCCGCCAGATCGCCGCTCAGGTCGATGAGGTCATGGATGTGTTTCCAGCTTCGGGCCCGGAGCGCGGCATCGGGCGTGGTGACATGGAGGCCCTTGGGCGAGACCATCAACCAATGGAGTCCGATGAAGCTGAGGCCTTCATCCGCCATGATGCGGCGGCATTCGGCGCGGCGCGCGGCGGGTACGGTGGCGGGGTCCTCGGCGAGAGTGAAGGGTGCAATCTCGATGCCGGTGTAGCCAATGGAGCGGATGGAGCGGCAGGCTTCGGCGAAGTCCCAATCCTTATAGATCTCGTTGCAGAGGGCGTGTCTGAAAATGTGGGGCATTACGACCTGATTTCCAGTTTAATCCGCCAGCACGTGGACGATCTTGGGGTGCGTGGCGGATTCCATCCCGTGGCGTGACATGCTAAGGGCGTAATCGGCGAAATTTCGCCGCTCAATAATCGAATCGAGGGTCCGTCGGTCGAGCCGGGCGAGGTCGCGGGCGGCGGCCTGGAATGCCTCCGGGCTGGCGTTGACACTGCCGGCGAGCACCTGGTTGTTGACGATCATGTCGAGGAACGGCATGGAGCCGGGCGCGTTCGGAGCACCGAGCACCACACAGACTCCAAGCGGATTCAGGGCGGATAATGCCGCATAGGCGGCGGCCGGGGCGCCGGCGGCTTCGATGGCGATGTCGGCATGGCCGGGGCTGTTATAGGGAAAGCCGGCCCGGCGGACGATTTCGGCCCGGGGGTGGTTGGCTGGCTCGGTGGACCGGATGCCGGTTTCAACGCCCCGAAGCCGCAGGATCATGGCTGCGAGCAGTCCGACGGCCCCGGCTCCATAGACGACGGCCAGGCGGGGTTCGCCGGCGTGGAGGCGGAAGGCGAGATCGACGGCTTTTTCGACGACGCTCAGGGGTTCGATGAGGACGGCCACACCTGCGAGGTGAGCCGGGACGGCGGTGAGGTTGTGGGCATCATCGAGGGCGTAGTCACAGAAGTAGCCGTGGGCGCCGGTGATGCCGCGTTCGGTGTAAAGGCCGGATTGACAGAGGTCCGGACGGCGGCGGCCGCAACTGGGGCAGCCGGGGCAGGGGCGCCGGATCATGGGGACGACCCAGTCTCCCGGCTCGAACCCCCGGACGCCGGGGCCGGCGGCGACTACCTGGCCAACTGCCTCATGGCCAAGGACTAAGAACGATTCGCCGGGCGGCGGCGACCCAAAACGAAACGAAGCCAATTCGCGGTCCGTGCCGCAGATTCCCATCTCGGTGACGCGGAAGAGCACTTGGCCGGGATTGGGTTCGTTTTGCACGGGAGGGGGGATCTCGCGGGCGGTCAAGCGGCGGGATTCGAAGTCGAGGCCAACGGCACGCACGTACCCTATGCTGACATCCGGGGACGGAACGCGTCAAAATGGTGGCATGAGATTTCTTCCGGTACTGGGCCTGGCGGGGCTGTTGGCCGCGGCTGACAATCCTGTCCGGTACGACAAAGAGGGGAAGTTGCTGTTCCCGGACGGGTATCGCGAGTGGGTTTTTCTGAGTTCGGGGCTCGGGATGACGTATGGGCAGCCGGCGGGAACGCCGGAGAACCCGCCGTTTGACAATGTGTTCGTGAACCGGGAGGCGTACCGGCACTTTGTGAAGACGGGCCGGTGGCCGGACAAGACGATGCTGCTGCTTGAGATCCGGTCGTCGACGACGCACGGGTCCATTAACAAGGCGGGCAAGTTTCAGACGGCGGCGCGGCGGCTTGAGGCGGCGGTGAAGGACACGTCAAGGTTCAAGGAAGACGGTTGGGCGTACTTCGATTTTGCCAATACCAACGGCGAGTTTGCCCGGACGGGGACGCTGTTTGAGCGAACCGCTTCCTGCTATGGGTGTCACGGCAAGGTGACGGCGGTGGAGAACACGTTCGTGCAGTTCTACCCCACGTTGTATCCCATTGCCGAGAAAAAGGGTACGCTCAATCCCGGCTTTGGGAAGTAGCCCGTTTCGCGCCGGGAGAGTTGTGGTATTCTAGGAAAGACAAAATCGAGATTAAGGTTAGACGAGGAGTATCCGTTTCCGAATGGCACTGGCTACCGACGAGAAGAAGCAAATTGTTGCGAAGTATAGGGCCCACAAGTCCGACACGGGTTCGGCGGAAGTCCAGATTGCGATTCTCAGCCGGCAGATCAGCGAGTTGACCGAGCACTTCAAGACACACAAGAAGGATCATCACTCGCGCCGCGGATTGCTCACCAAGGTGGCTCGCCGCCGCCGTCTGCTCAAGTACCTCAAGGGTTGCAGCCCGGAGCGGTACAAGACGCTGATTCAAAGCTTGGGCATCCGCCGGTAGCCTGCCAACGGGCTCGCTTGAAATCCGGTTGGCGCCTCGCGCGGTAACGCGCAGAGCGCTAGTGGGCCGGAATCACCCGCGCACTCTCCACTCCCAGTCTCCTTGATTGAGGCCGGGGCCGCTGTCATGCGGCGCCGGACCCAAGTCACGAGGAGGGCAATTTGCCACATTCAGTTGAAATTGATCTTCAGGGTAAAAAGATTACTCTGGAGACCGGGAAGCTTGCCAAGCAGGCTCACGGGTCGGTGGTGGTCCGCTGCGGGGACGCAGTGGTCCTGGTGACCGCCTGTTCCAACTCGACGCCCAAGCCTGGCGCGAGTTTTTTCCCCTTAACGGTGGACTACCGTGAATACACGTACTCCGTGGGCCGCTATCCTGGCGGCTTCATCAAGCGGGAAGGCCGCCCCAGCGAGAAGGAAGTTCTGACCAGCCGTCTGATTGACCGGCCGATCCGGCCGCTGTTCCCGGAGGGTTATACCTGCGAGACGCAGGTGCTTGCGATGGTGCAGTCGGCTGAGCCGGAGTGGGATCCGGCGCCGCTCGCCATTGTGGGCGCGGCGGCCGCCCTGGCCATTTCCGACATTCCGTTCCACCATGTTCTGGCCGGGCTGCGTGTCGGGCTGTTGAACGGCGAAAAGATCGCCAACCCCACCTACGCCGAGACCAAGGAAGCCAAGTTCGCCATTCTGGTGGCCGGCACCGAGGAAGGCATTGTGATGGTGGAAGCGGGCGGCAAGGGAGCCACCGAGGAAGAGGTGGTCCAGTGCCTTGAGTTCGGTCATGAGTGCTGCAAGACGCTCATCGCGGGCATCCGTGAACTGGCCGCCAAGGCAGGGAAGCCGAAGCGGGTGTACACACCGGCGCCGGTGAACCAGGAACTGGCGGACGCCATCGACAAGGCCGCGCGTGTGGACCTGACCGACGCGCTCGACACCAAGAAGCACTCGAAGATCGCGAGCTACGCGAAGGTGGACGAGGTGAAGGCCCGGGTTCTCGGCGCCCTTACCGAAGAGCAGCAGGAGGAGGCGGGGGATCTGTTCGACCGGCTGAAGGAGCGGATTTTCCGCGACGAGATGCTGAAGAACCGGCACCGTCCCGATGGGCGCGCGTTCAATGAGATCCGCAACCTGGATGCTGAAGTGGCGGTGCTGCCTCGCACGCATGGCTCCTCTGTGTTCACCCGCGGCGAAACGCAGGCGCTGGTGACCACGACTCTAGGCACCAAAGACGACGAGCAGCGGATTGAGTTGCTGGACCCGACGGAAGTTTCCAAGCGGTTCACGCTGCACTACAACTTCCCGCCCTTCAGCGTGGGCGAAGTGGGCTTCATGCGCGGCCCGGGCCGCCGCGAAATCGGCCATGGCGCTTTGGCCGAACGGGCGATTTCCGCGGTGCTGCCGAGCGACAAGGACTTCCCGTACACGATTCGCGTGGTGAGCGACATTCTGGAGTCGAACGGGTCGAGTTCCATGGCATCGGTTTGCGGCGGGACGCTGTCCCTGATGGACGCCGGCGTACCGCTGGCGGCTCCGGTGGCCGGGATCGCCATGGGCCTGGTGAAGGAAGGCGACGCCTACGCGATTTTGACCGACATCGCGGGCGCCGAGGATCACTACGGCGATATGGACTTCAAGGTGGCCGGGACCGAGACTGGCATTACGGCGCTGCAGATGGACATCAAGGTGCCGAATGTCACGACGGACATCATGCGCGAGGCGCTGGCTCAGGCTCGTGAGGCGCGGCTGTTCATTCTGGCCAAGATGAACTCGGTGCTCAGCGAGCCGCGCTCCACGCTCTCACCCTATGCACCGCGTATCTTCCAGTTGACCATTCCGACGGACAAGATCCGCGAGGTGATTGGGCCGGGCGGCAAGGTGATCCGCGGGATCACCGATTCGACCGGCGTGAAGATCGACATCGAGGACGACGGCACGGTGAAGATCTTTGCCACCAACGGGATCGCGGCGGATCGTGCAATCCAGATGATCACCGATATCGCGGCCGTGGCCGAGATCGGCAAGACTTACCTGGGCAAGGTGGTCCGGATTGTCGACTTCGGCGCTTTCGTCGAGATCTTCCCGGGAACCGACGGGCTGCTCCATATCAGCGAAATCTCCGAGAGCCGCGTGAAGCAGGTTCGGGATGAGTTGAATGAAGGCGACCAGATCATGGTGAAGGTGCTGGCGCTCGAAGGCAACAAGATCAAACTGAGCCGGAAGGCCATTCTGAAGGAACAGCGGGAAAAGCTGAAGACGGGTAAGAAGGAAGAGTAGCCCGGCTGCCGGCTGAGAAAGCTGGAGAACTCAGGCCTCCGCGGCGTCGATCACAGGCGCCCCGGAGGCCGTTTCCATGACGGCCTCAATGGCCGCGTCCATGATGGCCGGGCTTTGAAACATGGGGCTGTGGCAGATCACCTGGCGGTTGCCTGAGGTGAGCACGAAATAGTATTCGCCGCTCGACCCGTTTCGCAGATACCGGTTCGGGATGGACGCATTGGCCCGGACGGAATGGATCCCCTTGACGGCGCCTGAGCGGTGCGAGTAAGGGGCGCTTGAGAGCAGCGGCATGCCGCCAGGTTCGGCCAGGGAAAATTCATATTCGCCACGCTGGGTGCGGCGGATAAAGAATGTTGCGGCCAAGTCGATCCGTCCTTCGATCACCAGCCTGACTATAACACGTGGATAGGAGTTAGTCACGAGTTTTCTTGTCGCTAACCTGACCTTGCGTATCAATTTACGCAATCCGTTTTCTCCATGGCGGCGTGAATCAATACGTCCTGTTGAATCATAAGGATAGCGGACTTCGGGAAATTTCTGGAACAGCTAGAACTTCTAAGGAACCGCGCAAGACGGACTCGCTCCGGCTTTCCGTTAAGTCGCTTGTTCCCGGACGTTTGGAGCCGCGCCGGAGCGGCCTTTGCGCTTTTGAGGAGTCGTGGGGCCTTTGAGTTGATGGCTCCCGGGCTATGACGGCCCACCTGGGTGACCAGGTCCTGCGGACCTTGCATGCTTCAGGAGAGCAGCGGCTTGACGACGTTGCCTTCCACGTCCGTCAAGCGGAAATCCCGGCCGCTGTAGCGGTAGGTGAGGCGTGTGTGGTCGAGGCCCAACTGGTGGAGGACCGTGGCATGCAGGTCATGCGGGTGCACACGGTTCTCAACGGCCTTGAAACCGAAGTCGTCGGTGGCGCCGTAGGCTAAGCCGCCTTTGAACCCGCCGCCCGCCACGGCGACGCTGAAGCCGTGGTTGTTGTGGTCGCGGCCGTTCTGGACATTCACCAGGCCGCTTACTTCAACCGACGGTGTACGGCCGAACTCGCCGCCGATGATGACGATGGTCTCGTTGAAAAGTCCCGTTGCCTTCAGGTCATCGAGCAGCGCGGTGATGGATTTGTCCACTTCGTTGCCCAGCTTGCGGTGGATCATGATGTCATCGTGGTTATCCCATGGCTGGCCGTTGCCGTAGTAGACCTGCACCATGCGCACGCCGCGCTCCACTAGGCGGCGGGCCATGAGGCAGCCGCGCTGAAAATCGGAATCGCCGTAGCGGTCGCGAACGGCCTGGGGTTCGCGGCGAATGTCGAAGGCATCCATGGCTTCGGTCTGCATCCGGTAGGCGATCTCCATGGAGGCGATGCCCGCTTCCAACTGCGGGTCCGGGCCGGTGCGATCGAGTTGGCGGCGGTTGAGCTGCGCCACCAGGTCGAGTTGGGCCCGCTGATCGGCATCGCTTAATCCGGTGTTGCGAAGGTTCGGGATGAGCTTCTCGGGATCCGTCTCCTGGTTCCGGATGTGAACACCCTGGTAGACGCCGGGCAGGTAACTGCTGGTCCAAAGCTGTGGACCGATCACCGGCAGACCGGGGCAGAGGACCACAAAGCCCGGCAGGTTCCTGTTCAGCGTGCCAAGACCATAAGTGAGCCAGGAGCCCATGGAGGGATGCCCGGGCAGAATGTGGCCGCAGTTGAGCATGAACAGCGACGGCTCATGGTTGGGCAGGGCTGTGTACATGGACCGGATGACGCAGAGGTCGTCGGAGTGCCTGACCAATCCGGGAAAGATCTCGCTGATTTCGAGGCCGCTCTGGCCGCCCCGTTTGAATTCGAAAGGCGACTTGAGCAGATTGCCGGTCTTCCGCTCCGTCTTGAGGTTCCCCGACGGCGCCGCTTTGCCGTGATACCTGGTGAGCATCGGCTTGGGGTCAAAGGTGTCCACTTGCGAGGGCCCGCCGTTCAGGAAGAGGTAGATGACGTGTTTGGCGCGGGCCGGGAAGTGGGTGGGTTTGGGGTCCAGCGATGAGCCGCCATGGGCGGCCGTTCCGGCCATGCTCAGGAGCCCGAAGCCGGAGCCCATGGTCCGTAAAATGTCGCGTCTGGTGATTGGCGGTGGCATCGTTTTCACCCTCTAGTCGATGAACAGAAACTCGTTTGAAGCCATCAGGGCCTGTGTGTACCGCGGCCAGGCATTCCGGGACGCTGCCAGGAAGCCGGTGCCGATCTCCACTTCCGTCTTCCCGGGCTCTCGGCCGAAGAGAATGCGGTAGGCCTCCCGAATGCGCGCGGGGTTCTCCGGCGCCGCGTTCTCAAGCCGTTTGGCAAGCGCCTTGCTTTGCGCTTCAACCAACGTGCTGTTGAGGAAGTAGAGGCGCTGCAGAGCGGTGTCTGTTACTTCGCGGTACTCGCTGGTGGCGTTCGGGTTCGGGAAGTCGAAGAGCAGGAAGTTGTTGTCCAGGCGGCGCCGGCTGACGAAGCCATAGACCGTGCGCCGGTGGTTGTCCGCCGCTGTGAGCGGCACTGGCTTGCCGCCCGCTGTGGCATCGAGCGAGCCGCCCGCCGCGAGCAGCGAATCGCGGAGAGCCTCGAAATCCAGCCGCCGCCGGTTGGCGCGCCACAGGTGGCGATTGGCGGCATCGGCCCGCATGTTATCTTCCCGCGGAGCGCTGGATAACTGATAGACCGCGCTCAGCACGATCTCACGATGGAGCTTTTTCAGCGACCAGCCTTGATCCATGAGGCGGCCCGCCAAATAGTCGAGCAGTTCCGGGTGTGAAGGCTGTTCCCCCAACCGGCCGAAGTTGCTTGGCGTGCGCACCAGACCGGTTCCGAAATGGCCCAGCCAAACGCGATTCACCATCACACGGGCGGTCAGCGGATTGGCGGGATTGGCGATGGCCTCAGCCAGTTCCAGCCGGCCGCTACCTTGGGCGAACGGCTTGGGCGCGCCGCCGGAAAGTGAGGTGAGGAACTGGCGCGGGGCCTCGTCACCCAGCGTTTCACGATTGCCCCGGATCTGGATTTTGACGTTGTGCGGTTTGGCGGAATCCTTCATCGTGTGGAGGAAAGGATACTGCTCCGGAAGGGTCTTCTTGAGGGTTTCAAGGGAGGCTCGCAGACGACCCAGATGAGCGCCGAATGGGCCGGCGAGGAAGCGCTCGAGTTTTTTCTCCTTGAGGTAAAGCACGCCGCTATCCAGGTTGTCGTCGATCTTGTTTTCGCCGTAGAGCTGGCGCCAGAAGAAGTATTTGTCGCGCTCGAGCGACAGCAGGTCGGCCGCGGCCAAGTCCCCGCGCTTCTTGCTTCCGCCCAGGCGGATGAGGTTTGTCTCCTCGATCTTCTTGCGTTCTGTCTGCACCGCCACGGCCTGCTCCTGGATCTCCGCGGCGATCTTTTCCAACTCCGCCCGTGGAGCCTGCCGGGCCACCGCGTCCTGCCAGGGCTTGAGGAACGGGTAATCGTGTTTCAGCTTCACAAACGCGCGCCAGCGTTCGAGGATCTCCTGATCGAGCGTCTCCGTTTCCCGTTCCAGCAGGTAATCCGACGTGCGCGCGGCCAATACCTCCGCCAGAGCCGTGGCTTGCGATTTGAGGAACTCTTTGATCTCTTCCTCGGCTTTTTCGATCCGCTCCTTGTGTTCCTTCCAGGCCTTCACGCGGTCGCCGGGCGCAAGCGGCAGTTCATCCTTTTCGGAACTGGCGAAGACGCCTTGAAGGGAGTAGTAGTCGCGCGTGGGGATGGGGTCGAATTTATGATCGTGGCAGCGGGCGCAGGCGACGGTGAGGGCCAGGAAGCCGCGCGTGGTGGCATCCACCCGGTCATCCTGAAACTCCGGACTCAGGGAATAGAAACCGGTGCCTGCCGCCAGCCTGTCTTTTTCCGGCAACAGATCACCGGCAATCTGGGCCTTCACGAACACGTCGTAAGGCATGTCATTGTTGAGGGCGTCAATTACCCAGTCGCGGTAGCGGTGCGCGTTTGGATACGGTTCATCCTGGGTGGAGTTCAATTTGTCGTCGGAGTAACGGGCCAGATCAAGCCAGTAGCGCCCCCAGCGTTCTCCGTAGTGCCGCGAAGAGAGCAAACGGTCCACCACACGCTCATAGGCCTGGGGGGAGCGGTCCCGTAGAAAGCCGTCGAGTTCGGCGGGTGTGGGGGGCAACCCGGTGAGATCCAGCGTAACGCGGCGCAGAAGGGTCTGGCGGCTGGCCTGCGGGGCGGGTTTCAGGTCCTTTTCCTCATACTTTGCGGCGATGAACCGGTCAATTCCAGTGCGCACCCCGGCCTGATTGCGCACGCGAGGCAGTTCGGGGCGGCGCACGGGCTGAAACGCCCACCATTGCTGGCCGCCGGCGGGCTGAGCCTTGGCCGGCCAGACCGCACCATCCTTGATCCAGGCGGCGATATCCGCCACTTCCGTTTCGGTGAGCTTGCCGGTGGGCGGCATCTTCAGCCGGGCATGGGTATGGGTAACGGCTTGATGAAGCAGACTTGCGTCCGGGTTGCCGGGCAGAATGGCCGGCCCGGATTTGCCGCCGCTGAGCAGCGCTTCCCGAGACGACATATCCAGTCCGCCCATTTTCGACGCAGTGTGGCAAGGCAGGCAGTTTTTAGCCAGCACGGGGCGGACGCGCATCTCAAAGAACTCGGCGGGATCCGCGGCGCGGGCCATGGGAGCGGCCCAGAGGGCAGACGCGGCGAAGACGCAGACGAGCTTGCGGAGTGGTTGAGCGTCGCTCATTGGCTATGAGTCTATCGTATCGGAACTTCGTCCTGTTTTGTGCCATACTGAAGGGCGAACAAAAGGAGAAACTATGGCATCCGCACTGGCACAACGCATTCTTGGTCCCGGGCATAAGCTGGCGCCGCTGGTGGGGCTTCGACGGGGTCTGGAAGTGGAGGCTATGCCTATCGGGCTGGACCCTTTCGACACCTTTCAGGGTGGTTGTCCGCGCGGCCGTATTACAGAGATTACAGGCGGGGCTTCGTCGGGGAGGACCAGTCTGCTCCATCGAATTCTGCATGCCGCGAGTGTGCGCGGCGAGTACACGGCGCTGATCGATGGCGCCAACGCATTCGATCCGATGACCGCATCCCTGGCGGGGGTACGGCTGGACATGCTGGTCTGGGTGCGATGCGGCGGCGATACGGCCAATGCTCTACGCGCGGCGGACCTGTTGGTGCATGCAGGGGGCTTTGGCGTGGTGGCGCTGGATCTATGCGATGCCGGTGCGGCGGCGCGTCGAATCCCGGTATCTTACTGGTACCGGTTCCGCAACGCGGCGGAGCAGACCCGTGCGATGTTCGTGCTGCTCAACGCCGAGCCGATGGCCAAATCCTGTGCCGGCCTGGGGCTTGAGGTGTGCGGAGAGGAGGCTGAGTTCACGGGCCAGCCGCCGGCCCGGATGCTGCGCCAGGCGCGATTCAGTTTGTGGGGGCGCCGCACGGGGGGTGGGGAGAGGTCCGGTTTTGAAGCGATGGCGGTGGAGTAATCGATCCCATGACCGCAGTCCGGGCGAGGTGCGGGTGGGTAGGGTGATTGAGGAGTACACCGGGATTTCCATTTTGGGTCTCCCGGACCCCGACAGTATACACCAACGCCTCACTCCCGGGCCGGATTTGATCAGAACCCCCTTTCCGAGGGCGGGCCAGTGCCTGCGGATGGCTTCTTTCGACCATCGCACAAAAACGAAAACTGACAACATGCCTGTTTCCAGCAGTTCTTTCGACACCTCTCCCTCCCAGCCTCCTTTCTCTCAAGATTTCCACCTCTCCGGGCCGA
>Ga0194132_10004706_pt1 | contig 22976 bp, 14 predicted proteins | sample TA2KigOf80mmetaG_FD_148612 | JGI IMG/M metagenome (GOLD analysis project Ga0194132, IMG submission 148612) | Freshwater microbial communities from Lake Tanganyika, Tanzania - TA2015054 Kigoma Offshore 80m | ecosystem: Environmental > Aquatic > Freshwater > Lake | place: Tanzania: Lake... | reverse complement strand
CTGGAGCGGATGGCTTTTGGGCGACCTCAACACCGCTTCCGACCGTCGCAGCGGGTGGGGAAGCGGCCTTTTGTTCTTCGGCAGGTTTGTCGCCAAGCAATTTGCGGAGTCGGTCGAGCATGGCGGTGCGGACAGTGGCGGTGGTTTAACCCCGTGCAAGCAGTGTTCCAATACGCACCCACGCGCCCAAGTGCATGGCGGGATAGAACCCCACTTTTAACCCCGTGCCAAGCAGCATCCCGTGGATCCCATGACCCATGCGCTATTTCCGCTCTCCCTTCGGCGCAACGCCCGCCTCCGTCCCGCTCTTGCCTAAGTTCTCGTAATACTTCCGCACCAACTCGGAAAAGCGGCCGGGTACGGGGTCGCGGTCGATCGGCACCATGGCCTCGCGGTTATCTCGCTTGGCCAGTTCCTCCTCCAACCGCTGCCGTACTTCTACCAGGGGCTTCATCACTTGCGTGCGCACGAGGTCCCACTGCGGCTCCTTACTGTGGCGCTTGAAGTCCACGCGTTGCGCCCGGATGCGCTCGCGCACGGCCTGCAACTGGTTCCTCAGCTCTGCCGAATCTACCATTTCCTCCGCGTCGCGCAGACGGTCGCTGAAATTCTCGAAACCTGCACCGGTGATGGGCCCCGTGTTCTCGCCGTCGCGCTCGGCGATGATGCCGGCGGGGAGGATACCTTCCCAACCGCCGCGATTTCCGCCGCGCTCACCGCCGCGTTGGTTGTTGCTGGCTTGCTTGCCATCCTGTTTGCCGGAGGAAGGCTCGCTGCTGCGCGCTTGCTGGCCGGGCTGTTCCCCTCCGGGTTGCTGACCGGAACCGCCGCCTTTGCCCTGGCCCTCGCCGGGCTGCTCGCCCTGCTTCTGTCCGGGCTGGCCGCCTTTGCCACCCTTGCCATCTTTGCCGTCTTTGCCCTCCTTGTCGCCGGGCTGCTGACCGCCCTGGCCAGACTTCCCACCTTCCTTGCCCTCGCCTTGTTTGCCTTCACCTAGCTTCCCGCCTTGACCGGACTTGGAACCTTCCTTGCCCTCGCCCGGCTTTCCATCTTGGCCGGACTTCGAGCCTTGCTTGGCACCTTTCTCGCCGGGTTCTTTGCCTTCGCCGGGCTCGGTGCCCGCTTGGGCTTCGCCCTGCTTGCCGTCTTTGGAATTCTCGCCGCCCTTGCTGTCGCCTTGCTTGCCGGCCTGTTTGCCCAGCTGCTTGCCTTCGCCGTCTTGCCTGGTTTGCTGGCCTTGCGCACCGCTAGGTTGCTGGCCTTCCTGCGGCTCGCCCTGCTTCCCATCCTTGCCTTCACCGCGCGCGATTTCGCGTTCGAGCTGGCGGGCGAGGCTTTCGAGCGTCTTGGCCGCCTGCTTCATCGCTTCCGTTTCGTCGCCCAACACGCTCTCAGCAGCGCGTTCGACGCCCTTCCGCAATTCCTCAATGCCCGCGCGCGCGCGTTGCTCCACGCCGGACGCCGGCAGGTTCATCCCGTTCTTCGCCAACTCGGATGCCACATCGAGTGACTTCGTGCTGCCCTGCTCGGAGGCCTTCTCGAGCATCTCGTAAAGCCCACGCGTCATCATGCCGCGCCGCGTCAGCTCGTTCTTCGTCTCCTTCAAGTTCTGCGCCTCGTTCTGGGCCTGCTTGCGGATGGTGTCGTAAAGCTGCCGGTGTAGCAGCGGCTCAGCGTTCTCGGATTGCTCGGCGATTTGTGTCGCGCGGTTTACGAGGTTTGCGAGGCGTTTGTTCTGCTCGGTCAGTTCCTGCGGCAGCTCGGACTTGGCGTCTGGCTCGGTAAGCGACTTCCGCTTCGACTGCTGCTGCGTCGGCGTGGTTAATTGTTTGCCCAACTCCTCCTGCTTCTGCGCCAACTCGCGCGCGTCTTGGCGGAGCTGCTTCATGTCCTCGGCGAACTGGTTCGCATTCTTCTTACGCAAGTCCTCGCGCATCTCCTTCATCTCGCGCTCCGCCCGCGTGCCACTCGCGAGCGCCTGTGAGACGTTGCCTTTCTCCATCTGCTCGGACGCTCGCTGCGCAGCCTGGCGCGACTGCTCCAGTTTCTCCTTCAGCTCGGCCATGCGCTGTTGGTTCTCGGGCTTCTCGGCGCGTTGCTTCAACTCATCCAGCTCGGCGAGCATCTGCTGCTGCTCCTCGCGCAGGCGTTTCAATTGCCGGCGGATTTCCTCCTTCTCGGGCTCGGTCTTTGCCTCCTGCAAAGCGGTTTGCAGCTCCTTCAAGCGCTCGTTCAAGTCGCCTTGCCGCTGCGCCAGCTCGCGCAGCCGGCTCATGAACTGCAAGTTCTCCTTTTGTTCCGGCGACTGCTGTGGCGACTCGGCCTGTGCCTGTTTTTGCTGCTCGTAGCGGTTTTTGGTCATCTTCAACTCCAGCTGGTCGAGTTGCCGCTGGCGTGCTTCCTCGCTGCCGCTTTTGCTGCCCTTGCTGCTCTTCTGTTGGTTCACCTTGAACTCGCGCTCGGCGAGCTTGAGCAGCGCTTGATAAGACGCCTGCTGCGCGGCGACGGCGGCTTCCAATTTCTTTGGCTCGCCCTTGGCCTCATTGAGCATCGTGAGCGCGCGTTCCATTTGCTTGAGCACCTCCGCCATCGCGGCCTGCGTGCGCGGGTTATCGGCTTTCTCAGCCAAACCCTTCGCCAACTCCAGTGCCTGCTCCTGAGACTCGATGAGCACGGCGGTGTCGGCCTGGTAATTACCCGACAACTTCGGTTGCGCCTTTGTGACCGCAGTGGGCGGCCGCTGCTGCGCGAGTATGAACGGCGGCGCGAGCAGCACACCGCCCACGAGGGCGAGGCAGGCGGCGGACAGTGCGGCAGGGCTAGGCTTGGCGTGAGGATTTTTCATGGCGTGGGCTATTGGAATAGGTCAACTGTCTTCGTTCCGGGTTTCATGGGCAACGTGCTTTTCGTAACGGGCAAGGCCGTGCCCTGCTGCCGCCGTAGCTTCCACGTGGCGTTGATAATTTGTTTTTGTAGCTCGGCCAGCTTGCCCATCTGCTGCTGTTGGTTGCCTTGCTGATTGCGTTGCTGCTGACTCTCCTCGCCTTCGCCGCCATCACCCTGTCGGAAGATTTCCTCAAAAGGTCGGACCTCAGCGAAATACATGTCGGTTGCGTTGCGACGCAACTCACCGTCGGGGCCGATGTCGTCCGCCCACACGAACCACGCCACAAGTTGGTCCGGGGCCGCGCCGAGTTCCTCCAGTCGCAGCAGGTGGCTGAACTGCCGCTTTTCCTTCGCCGGCACGCCCTCGCCGAGTTGGAGCAGCGTTGGCTCCGCACCGCCGAGCGACCACGCGATGCCATACGCGCGCAGGCCGAAGTCGTCCCACGCCTCCGCTTCAAACTGAATCTCCTGCAACGCCGACACTCGCTGGTCGCCGCGCGGCGAGAGCAGCTTCAGCTCCGGGACGCGGTTGCGCAGCGCGTCGAAGATAAACTGCGCAGACACCTTGTTCGAGCGGCCGTCGGCATCCACCAGCTCGAGATGGTAAGTCTGGCTGGCGACGAGCGGGAAGTTCGCGAGCGTGGCGAAGGGCTTCGCGTCGTCCACCGCAAGCGCGATGGGCTCGCCGCCGTCTTTCTTGCGTGGCACGAGGCGCGCGGACTTCACCGGCTTATTGAGCTGGAGCGTGTAGCCGAGCGTCGAGCCTTCCACCGCACTGATGCGGCGCGTGTCCTCGATGGTCTTTTCTGGCAACTGAGTGTAGGCGGGGAAGGCCACCTGCGCGTCCGCGCGCTCGAGCTTCGGATGCTCGAAGACTTTCACGGAAAACTCCTTCGTGCGCTGGCCGGCGAACTCGACGCGATAATTAAAATCCTCGTTCACCTCCGGCACCGTGCCGCCAAAGACGGGGTCGTCGAGCGCCTTGGTGAGCGCGATAGTGCGCGTGACGTTCGTGCCCACGCCAAGGACAAGCGTCGCGCCGGGAGGGAGCTTGCCTTCGAACTTCGCCAACACCACGAGGCTGTTGCCGCGCTCGATTTGCGCGTCACCGGGCGTGACGGAGACGCTGTCTAGCACTGCCTTCGCGGCAGCACGCTGAGCGGCGACGCCGATGGAGTTCGTCCGCAAGCCCATCAGCGCGACGACGAAGAAGGCAAAAGCTGCCAGATGTGCGCCGTGCGCAAGCGCAAGCTTGCGGGTGGGGAAGGCATCGGTCCAACCGAGGTTACGGCCATGCACTATGGCTTCGGCGATAACGCGCTGTTGCAGGAAGCCGAATTGGCCGTTGGCGTCGGGCTTCTGCTCCAGCGCGGCGAGCAGGACGGTCTTCAACTCGGGATGCTGCTGCTCGATTTGCAACGCGAGCCAGTGCGGGTCGGCCTTCGCAGAGAGACAGGCGAAGCCCAGCCATAGTGCCCCGCCCAAACCAATCAGCCCGACCAGCGGTACGGCGATGCGATAATCCAACCCGCCCGCCCCGAGCGCGATGCCGAGCAGTCCCGCGAGCGCCCAGCATATCGCCAACGCACGCCAAAGCTGCAACCGCCGGTAGCGCCGCGCGACCGGCTCCAAATGCTCGTTGAGGAGAGGCGCAATCATCGTGCTAAGACAGACGCGCAGCGGGCGAGATTGTTTCGCTCGAAGCTGTAGCCGCAGGTCGTTTTGCCAGCCAGCCAGCTAGCAGCGTTTCTAACGTTACGAATACCAGAGTAAACGCGATCAGCCAGCGCCACAACTTCTGCCGGCCTTCCAACTCCGCATTCGCGAGTTGGCGTTTCGTCTCAGCGACTTGCACCGGGGTCTTGCCATCGGCGCGTGTCACGGGTAGGCCGAGATGTTCTAGTGCTTCGATGGGCAGCGGCGCGGTCTTGCTCTCGGCCGGGTCAAGATTTGCAGCGAAGCGTTGCGTCATCGTTCCGCTAATAGCGGTGAAGATGCCGGGCTGCTCGGCTTGGATGACAGCGGCGGTGCCCGCACCAAGCATGAGGCTCGTACCATCGGGTTTGGTCACGCGCACGGCGGCGTTCGTGGCGGTCAGAGGAACGGCGTCGCCGACGATGTGTTGAGTGATTGGCGGGCGGATGCCGCCGGCCTGTTCCAGTAGTGAGAAGAGCAGGGGAAGGAACTTCGACGACAACGCGAGTTGACTATCGGCGGGCTGCCAGCCGGTTGTGAGGATGTAGAGGGTGCCCTTGCCGACCGGCACTTGCAGCAGTGCGGGGTCGCCGGTGTCGAACTTCGCGAGGGCGCGCGCGCCGGGAAGCTGCGTCGGGTCGAGCCGGCGATACTTCCAAAAGTGAATCTTGGTGAAGTCACTGAAGCGCGGGTCGGCGAACGGCGCGAAGAGCGGGTGCTGAAAATCTATCTCGGCTAGCAGCGCGTAGGACGCCACTTTCGCTTCTTCAGCGGAAACAGATTCTTTGCCGAGCAGGCCGGCCAGCGTGCGCTCGACGTTGCGGTTCTTGAGCGAGAGCAAAACGGTTTTGCCATCGGTTAATAGGCGGCGGACAGTTGCGTTACGTTCGTCGGACAAGGTATCGGTGAGGATGATGAGTGGAGCTTCGACGTCACTGGGGAGGAACTGCGCGGCGGGCGGACGCGCTAGCACTTCAACTACCTGCCGGCGCGTGGGTGGGAAGGCGCGTTCAAGGAAATAAAGCGGCTCGGTGGTGTCGGTCGCCGACTCGCCGCCGAGATAGAGCACGCCGATGCGCGCAGCCTCGGGCGGGATGAGCGCGAGAGAGTTGTCGAATGGTTCGTCGTCGCCGCGCAGCAGCACGCGCTCGGCGACGGCTCCCAGCGGCGGAGCAGTGAGCGCGACGACGCGGCTTTGGCCCGGCGGCACATAGATATCCTGCGGCTTGCCGACAAAGTCCTTGCCGTCAGACCAGCCGATTTGGAACTGCTCGCGCTTGGCGTCGGTGGAATTGCTCACGCGCACGCGGGCGAGGGCTTCACCGGGCTTCTTCTCGTTCTCGTCGGTGTCAGCGATGAGCTGGAGGCCGGCGTTGGTGGGCTTCTTCGCCTTGAGCGGCTCGACGATGAGTTCGGTGCCCTTGGGCCACTCGAAGGCTTGGAGCGCGTCGAGCCGACTGCCTTCCGCGAGGTCGCTGATGAGCACGACCTGACGCGGGCCGCGCGTGGGTTGTGCGGCGTTGTCGGTGCGGGCGTCGTCGAGCACTGACGCAGCGGCCACGAGGGCTTGGCCAAGCTGCGTGCCGTTCCAGCCGGGCGAAGTTTTCGCGAGCGCATCCACGGCGAGCGCGACGCGTTGACCGGCGGCGGCTGAAGTCCATTGCTCATGTGTCACGAGCCGGCGCACCTCGCGGTCGAAGGCGAAGACGGCGACGGAGTCCGCTGGCGTGGCCGCGCGGCAAAGCGATTCAGCCTTAGTTCGGGCGTCAGCCCAAAGCCCGTCGCGCCTCATGCTCGCGCTGGTGTCCACGAGCACAACGACGCGCTTGCCAGGGCCGGTGGGTAAATCGGAGGTGAAGGCCTTCGGCAGAAACGGCCGCGCGAACGCGAACGCGAGCAGGGACAGCACGAGGCCGCGCAGGATGAGGAGAAGGATGTGTTCCAGCCGGCTGCGCCGCGTGACGCGCGGCGGCACGGCGAAGAGGAACATGAGCGAGCTGAACTCGGTCTTCTCCTTCGAGGTCTGGCGGATGAGGTGGAAAAGAATCGGAGCCGCCACCGCAAGCGCACCGAGCAGAAAGAGTGGCGTGAGAAAGCTCATGCGGTGTTACGTTTTACAACTTTGCCCCGGTTCATGCGCTCACGGAGAAAATCGAACAGTACCAATTCCAGCGGTCGGTCAGTGGCGAAGCGTCGATGGACAATACCGAGCTTCGTACAGATGGCTTCGACGGCGCGGCAGTGGGCCTCGAAGCGGCGTTGGTATTCCGCGCGGACGGACTCGGGATCCACGTAAAGATGGCGGCCCGATTCGAGGTCGTGAAAGAGCGCGGCTTTTGAAAAATCGAAGGCTACTTCCGCCGGGTCGAGCACTTGGAAGACGACGACTTCATGTCCGCTGGCAGTGAGCGCGGCGAGGTTGTTTTCCAGCGTCTCGACGGGCGCGAGCAGGTCGGAGAGCAGCACCATTAGGCCGCGCTTGCGGACGATTTCCACAATGCGTTTGAGCGGTGCGACGAGGTCAGTGGCCGCGCCGGCGGCAGGCTTCTCCAGCGCAAGCATGAGGTGGCGCAGGTGGCCGGGGCGGTGGCGCGCGGGGAGGTATTCGCGGATGCGCTCGTCGAAGGTCAGCACGCCGATGGCGTCGCCCTGCTGGTGGAGGAAGTAGGCGAGCGTGGCGGCGAGGGTATTGGCGTACTGGGCTTTGGTGTAGCCGCGCGTGCCAAAAGTCATCGAGCGGCTGTTATCGGCAAGAATGTGGCAGCGGAGGTTCGTCTCGTCTTCGAACTTCTTTATGAAGTAGCGGTCACTGCGCGCGAAGAGTTTCCAGTCGAGGTAGCGCGGATCGTCGCCGGGCGTGTATTGGCGATACTCGGTGAACTCAACGGAGAAACCGTGATACGGGCTGCGGTGAATGCCGGTCCAGAAACCCTCGACCACGACGCGCGCCCGCATCTCCAGGCTGCGGATGGCCATGAGCGCTTGTGGATCAATCAATTCGCCGCTCGCATGGCCAACTTGATCGGCGGGGGAAATCATGATGGAGTCGCAGCGCGCACGTGCTCGATGAGTTTCGTGATCACCTTGTCCACCGTCACGCCGTCAGCTTCAGCGCGGTAGTTAATGAGGATGCGGTGGCGCAGGACGGGCGCGGCGAGGGCTTCGATATCCTCGCGCGTGGCGTGGGCGCGGCCAGCGAGCAGTGCGCGGGCCTTTGCGCCAAGCACGAGGAATTGTCCCGCGCGTGTGCCGGCACCCCAACTCACCCAGTCGTTCACGAATGCGGGCGAGTTCGCCTGCTTCGGCCGCGACGCGGCGGCGAGCCGCACGGCGTAGCGCACGACTTCCTCCGCGATGGGTACGCGGCGAACGACTTCGTGGAAGCGCAGCACGTCGGCGCCGTAGAAAAGTTGTTCCAGGGCGGGTTTCACGTTGGCCGTGGTTTGCTGGATGACGGCGACCTCGTCGCTCTCGGGCAGATAATCAATCACTACGTTGAACATGAAGCGGTCGAGCTGTGCCTCAGGCAGTGGATAGGTGCCCTCCATCTCAATGGGGTTCTGCGTGGCGAGCACGAAAAACGGCTCGGGAAGCGCGTGCCGATGGCCAGCGGCAGTGACTTGGTGCTCCTGCATCGCCTCGAGCAACGCAGCTTGGGTCTTAGGTGGCGTGCGGTTGATTTCATCAGCTAAGACCATGTTCGCGAAGATGGGACCCTTTACGAACTGCATCTGCCGGCCGGCGGCGTCCGATTGGAGAATTTCCGTGCCGGTGATATCTGCGGGCATTAGGTCGGGCGTGAATTGGACGCGTGCGAACTTGAGGTGGAAAACTTGCGCGATGGATTTCACGAGCAAGGTTTTCGCGAGGCCGGGCGCGCCCGTGATGAGGCAGTGCCCGCCAGAAAGCAGCGCGAGGAGAATCTGCTCAATCACTTCGCGCTGGCCGACGATGACCTTGCTTAGCTCGCGGTAAATCTTTTCCCGCGCCGCGAGCAACTGCTCGACGATTTGCTGCTCTGTCGGCTCCGGCAATGGTGGCGGAGTGGCAGTTTCGGCGGGCTGGGTAGTGGGCATTTGAGGTGTCTGTACAGCGTGTTCGTTTTCCATTGAGGTTCCTTGTCAGTGAGTCATCGAGTAGAAAATGACATTGATGCCGAGCGGGTAGGCGCGCTTCTCGGAGAACTCGCGGAAGTAATATTCGTTCTCGCCTTCGCGTTCCCAGCCGTCGCCATTGTCGGTGTTATGGGCGATGAAGACCATCATGCGGCCTTTGTCATCGAAGATGCCTTTAAAGTGAACGTCACGTGCGTCCTCGCGTTCCCACGTCACGCCGTCATATTGGCTGCGCGTGCCGGTGCCAACATTTGGGCATTGGAGCTGATTCTTAGTAAGCTTGATATCAAAGACGGTATGAAAAATTGGGTGGTCCATCTCCAACTCGATTGGTTCGCGCTCGGGAAAGACGCGCTTGATCTCACGGTAGAAGTTCTCCCATTCCGACTCGCCCCAGAAGTCGTCCACCATCATGAAACCGCCGTTCAGCAGGTATTTCCTCAGGATGGGCACTTCTTCGTCGCTGAAGCGCAGTGCACCGGGCTCGATCATGTAGGTCCACGGGTAGTTGAAGAGTTCAGGGTTTTCGATGTCAATCACGCGACCCTCGGGATCCACCTTTAGCGAGGTCATCTGCTGGAGGCGATAGGAGAGATTCAGGTCGGCGTCCGGAAAATCAATCGCCCAGCGAGCGCCCCCGTAACCGCGCCCGCCCCAACTGCTGTAGCGAATGCGGCAGAATGTGAAGACATCTTTTTTAAACGCGGGTGCGTTAGTCCACATTGGGGTAGGCTCGCCGTCGGGCGTGCCTTGGCGGGCAGTGGTGATGTCGCCGGTGCTCATGCGCGCGCCACTCCGACGGAATTGCGCCAGGACGGCGGCGCTCACAAGCGCGAGCGCCAAGATGAGATAAAATTTAGCGCGCGGTTTCATGCGGAAGAGCTGGCTTAAGAATAGTTATCAAAGAAATGAGGAAACTTTTTAACTGTCGGTTTTTTTAAACTGGTAAATCAGTTTGGGGTTCACGGCTTTGCCTCGGGCGCTAGTTTTAGCAACAGTTCGTGGGCTTCGCGGAAACGCGGGGCTTCCTCCAGCGCCATCAGCACGTGTTGTTTCGCGGATTTCAAGTTGGTCGGGTGAAAGAGTTGCGCGAGTCGGAAGTGAACTTCTGCGGGGTCAGCAGGGTCGAGGAGCAGCACGGTCTGGTAGGCGGCGATAGCTTCCGCCGGTTGCTTCAGTTCCTCGCTCGCCCGCGCGAGCCAGCGGTGCGGCTGCGGCACGAGGGGATTTACGGCGAGGTAACGGCGTGCGTTTTCGGCCACTACCGGCCAGTCCTTCGTCGCAGCAGCAAGCTCCATCAGGCGTAAGTACGCGTCAACCGCATCGGCATCCAGCGCGGCAAGCTTCGTCAACACCAGTCGCTCCTGTGAAGTCTCCTTCAACTCGCGATGCACGCTCGCGAGCAGCCAGAGCGCGTTGTCCGCGCCGGTGTGCGTGGGATAATTTTCCAGCAGCTTCTGCAACGGTGCCTTAGCCTCGGAAAACTTCTTCTCGGCGATAAGTTTTTTCGCAGTCTGCGTGAGCACATAAAAATTCTTGGGGTGCAACTTCAGCGGGTCCACGAGTGGCTTGCCGTCGGGCGCGAGCGGTGGAGCGGGCGGGATGACCACCGTGCCATCCGAGGGACGCCCCTCACCTTTCGCTCCGGGCAACGCAGCCATCGCCTTCGGCTTCTCGAAGTCCAGCCCTGGGGCGAGCTTCTCCGCCAAGTCCTTGGCGTAAGCGGCGAAATCCTTTTCCACCTTCTCCAACGGTGCAGTGTGGGCGACAATGGCTTGGTTGATGGGCTTGCCTGTCGCGAGGTCGGCGAGAATTTTGCGGAGCTTCTCCACACCGAACTTCTCGACGAGGAACTGCACCACGAGCGACGACTCGTAGTAGGCAAATTGCAGATGCAGGTCGCTCTTGGCGGTGAGGAACGCGCTGCTCAAATCGCCCACGGGCGTCAGTTCGTCGCCGAGAATCATCTCCCGATAGCGCGGGTTCATGACCTGGCCCCACGCGGGGCTGGCCTGCCGCTCCTCATAAACCGAGATGCCCTCGCTCAACCAGCGCGGCATCTTGTTCCGCGTGAGCGTGAGCGTGATAACGTGACAGAACTCATGCCAGAGCGTCGCCTCCCAGTTTGACGCGTTACCGCGCGCGCTGGCCGGACTGTTGGCCGTGATGAGGCAGCCAAAGCACACACCGAGGAAGCCCGGGTTGTCCGGCATTCCAAAGGTGCGGACGCCAAAATCTTTCTGCTCCGGAAAAATCTCCACGATGGTTCGCTTCTCCAACGTGAGCCCATATTTCTTGGTCAACGTGTCGTGCGCGCGCTGCAGCAAGGCCAGCACGCGCGGCCCGTAAACCTTCGCCTCTTGCGCGTCCATGCGGAGGATGAAGTGCGCGTTCGTCAGCGCCACGAACTTGTCCGTCGTATCCTTGAGCGTGACGAGGTTGAACGCGTTCACGTCGTAGCCGTCCGCTTCGCTCACGTCTGCGACGAGTTTCCAGCCTTCCTCCTCCTCGCCGAGTCGGAGCAAGTCCTGCGCGAGCTGGAGCTTGGCGGGAAGATGGTTGCGGTCGAACTTCAGCGCAAGCCGCTGATACGCCGCGCCCTCGTTAAAGCGATATTTCTGCGAGAGCTTGCGCCCGATGAGCTGGTCCACCGCCGGGTTGTTCGTGTAATGCCGCAGTGCGTCCGCACGGAACTGCTTTTCCTTAGCTGGGTCATTTCGCAAGTGTGCCATCACCGCGCGATACGCCCACGCCTCGGGCTGATTCACGTTCACGGCGACGACTTCCTTGAGCAGTTTCTCCGCCTCTTCGTATTCTTCCGCGTCCACGAGATGGTCCACCAGCAGTAGGCGTGCTGGAATGTGCTGCTCATTGAACTCCATCGCGCGTTCGAGCGCGCGCAGCGCCTGCGGGCGCGACCCGCTCATCAGCGACCGCGCGAGGCCGAACTGCATGTCCGCGTCCTCCTTGAACCGCTTCAGCGCCTCCTGAAAAATCTTGGCCGCCAGTTGGAAGTCGCCCTTGTCTAAGGCGAGTTGGCCGGTGGCGAGGTAAATGTCGCGTAAGTCTGGCGCGGCCTTCTTCACCGGCTCAAACAAGCGGTCGAGCACCATCTTCGGGTCCGCGCCGAGCAGCAATGCGGCGCGGCCAAGCGCAGTCACGTTCGCCGGGTCGCGATAAGCCCACGTGCGTGAGCCAGCAAGGCGATTGATTTCGTCGAGCAACTCCTTCGCTTCGTCGGGCAAGCCGTTGAACAACTTCACATCCCGCCCCACGAATCGCAGGCGAATGCTCGACGAATGCGGGTAGCGCGAAAGCGCGTTGGTGAGCGCGGTGTGCGCTTGCGCATATTGCCCAACCGCCATGTGCGCCTGCACGAGCAGGATGCGCCAATCTTCGCTGCTCTCCTCTTCTTTCGCGCCCTTTTCGGCAGCCTGAATCGCTTGGGGATACTTTCCGGTCAGGAGGAGTTTCCGTGCGTCACTCAGTTCGTCGGCACGGGCGGGGAGCGCAAGCCAAACGGCGAGCAATGCGAGGAGGAAAAGCGGCACGCGCTCTCTGACGGAGCGTGCGATTCGGCGCTTTAGGGTATAGCCGGTGGGCGACACGGAGTTGCCTTTCGCGGGCAGCATAGAAGGCGGCGGGGCGATTGCAATGAAGCAACCAATAAACTGCGCGCAAAGATTTCTCAAACCCCGCGCGACTTGACCTCATGCCACGGCAGCGGAGGAAATTGAAACTTCGCCGTGTGACGTGCGGCGGCGTCCTACTCAATAGTCAACCAGCTGCCGTCCTTTAGCAGTTGGATGCCTGTAAGCGAGGGGCTGAGCCTCACGTTGAACGGACGCCATAGCCAGAGCGTGTGGTTACGATGATTCTCGCGAGAGCAGGGTCAAATTCGAAGTGGTGATGGGCGGGTTGTCACTGCCTGTGACCTTCACAAAATCCCCTTTCTGTTAACACGCCACTCGACTGGACCACTGGTGTAACGCATCTTCCGGGCATGAATTATTGGCTAGTGAAATCGGAACCCGAGGCTTACTCGTGGGCGCAATTCGTCAAGGACGGCGGCACGGCGTGGACCGGCGTGCGGAACTTCGCCGCGCGGCTCAACCTGCGCGCCATGCGGCGCGGCGACCTCGTGTGTTTCTATCACAGCGTCACGGGCAAGGAGATCGTCGGCCTCGCGAAGGTAGTCAAGGAGGCATATCCCGATCCGACGGCCACGGAGGGTGATTGGTCCTGCGTGGATCTGAAGCCTGCAAAGGCGCTCGCCAGACCCGTATCGCTCCACGCCATTAAGACCGACAAGGTTTTGGCAAAAATTCCTCTCGTCCGGCAATCGCGACTCTCGGTGTCCGCTCTGATGGCGGAGGAATTCGCCCGCGTGCTTACGCTCGGCGAGACAAAGCTCTAAGCAGGACGCAGGAAGGAGCCACGCCTTTTGCAACGAGTAACTGCAAATTGCTTGTTAGTCGATGGGGCATGGCCCAATGAACTCAGATGCAAAACTTCATTGGATATATGGACCTCACTTATGCCATCGCTCTCATGAGCGAAGGCGTAGAAGTGCCTATTCCCCAACTTCGTAGAGCGTGCCGTGAAGGACGAACTGCATGGACTTGCCGAGCGCGAGCCATTGCGCGGCGGCAGGGTGCTTGGCGAGCAGGGCGAAATAGTCCGCCGAGCCGAACTGGAGTTTTACGACTTTGGCGTCTTTGAGCGACTGCGCTTCAGCGTCCACCCACTGCTCACCATTTTGGTAGAAGCTCTTGCCGGCCACGAAGCGGTTTTGCTGCGCGTAGGCGGCCACTCGTTGCGCCGCGGCGGCCATCGGCTTTGCCGTTGGAACACTGGCGGACAGGGTGACTCCCGCCGCTCCCGCAGATCCGCTGGCGGGAGGAGCTCCAATGTAGCTCCGCGCTACCGACTCATTAGCTCGGAACTTCGCGACCGTCGGTGCATCCGCCGCTTTCAGTTCGCGCGCGAGTTGTGCGCCACCCACCGCCACATCGCCGTCCTTCATGCGCTTGAAGCTGTCGTAAGACTGTGCGGCCTGTTCGCCAGCTTCGCGGTCACTGCGCAACTGCGGCAGGAGCCGGCGGTCCATCGCCACGCCGCGGCGCGTCTCGTCCTCAGTGATCAGCCAGGCCGTGTAAGGCGTGACGATGCCGTATTTACGCGCCAGTTCGGTGACCTCGTCTTTCAGCTCCACGTTCTCGCCGCGCAGACGGATTTCATCCAGCAAGTAGCCCACGCGCCGCGTGGCCCAGAGGCGCGGGATGAAGTCATGCGCGCGCGAGTCGTAGCTGAAGTTCACGTCGTAAGTAAACTTCCGTGCTTCGCCGGCGACGCTGCCTTCGATGGACAACTTACCCTTGGCCTCGCCGGTGAAGCGGCCGGCCAGCACGAGTTGCTCACCCTTGAAGAGGTCCGGCAACGGTGAGGGGTAGAGCTTCGTCACGCGCACTCCTTCCGGGAACTCTACTTTTACGTTGGCCAGAGCTGGCTCCTTGATTTTGGAAAAGAAGGCCGAGAGCTTCACTTCGAGGTCTTCCTCGGGCAGCACGTAGGTGCTGAAGGCCTTGGTCTCGTCGGCAATCTTGTCCAGCAGATGCGTGTTCACGTCTGTGCCAATGCCGAAGTTGAAGATGCGCGTCAGCCCGCTATTTCGGTCGCGCACGTTGCGCAGGATGCTGTTCTCGTCCGTCACGCCGATGGTGGGCTTGCCATCGGTTAAAAAGACGACGACGTATTGTCGCTCGGATTTCTCGGGCCGCGCCGCGAGCGCCTTGCGTAACGCATCATCAATCGCCGTGCTGCCCAGCGGTTTCAGCTCCTTGATGAACTCCAACGCCCGCTTGCGATTTGCGCCGTCCGCCGCGACCAGCTTCTCGAACACCGGTTCGACCTCCGTGGAGAAGCGCAGCACCTCGAAGCGGTCACTGTCGTTGAGGTTTTCCACGCAGAACAGGAGCGCCTTTTTGGCCTGCTCGAGCTTGCCCCCAGCCATCGACCCGGAGGTGTCGATCACGAAGCACACGTCCTTGGGCACTGACTTCTTTCCCTTCACGCTCGCGTCCGGCGCGGCCAGCAGCAGGAAGTAACCATCTTCGTCCGCGATCTTATGCGTGAGCAGGTTCGCGCCAAGCTCGCCGGCTTCAAATGCGAATAGCAGTTGGAAATCAGTATCGGGCTTAACGTCGCGCGCCTCGAAGCCTACGGTTGCACGGCTGCCGTCGCGCTTTACCTCGACCGCATGGCTGGGCGACCAAATGGCCTTGAGCGGTCGCCGGCCTTCCAGTTCGACCTTGAGGCTGACGTTTTGGAGCGGTTTGGCGGAGAACTTGGCCGAGTTGAGTGGTGCGACATAGTTGAGCAGCCCACCGTCAGCCTTGAGTAACTGTGTGTAACTAAGCGTGACGCGTTTCTTGCCGTGTGGCTCGAACGGAAAAATGCGCACGCGAAACACATCCTGGCCGATGTATTCGAGCAGCGCCGGGTCACGCATCGAGCGCACGATATCCTCGTAGATGCGGCGCGCCTTGTCCGCTGCGAGTAGCTCGGCGTCCACTTTCTTACCGTCAATCTCCATGGAAAACTTGTTGAGCTGCGCGCCGCGCGGGACCGGCAACATGAACGTGCCTTCGACCCGCGTCGGGTTCGGATTATAAAACTCCTGCTCGATAGTTGTGGTTGCCACTTGGTCCACGATGCGTGCCGTGACCTTGTGATAGGCAATTTCAACCGGTGCGATTGCACGAACGGGCGGCATAGGCCGGGGTGGCACGATGACGATGGGTGGTCGCGGCGGCGGAATTATCGGCGGCGGCCGGGGCGGCGGCTGCGGCGGCATGATGAAGTCGGAGACGTTCGTGACGACGATGAAGCCCGCCGCTAGGGCGGGAAGATTAGCAAGGAGGCAGCCCAGCAAGGCGAGGCAAGCAAGCGTGCGTTTCATACGAGGTTAGACGGGGTGAATTTGCGGATGCTCCCGCTACTTTTTGAACTGTGTCATTGCGCTTCGCTTGCCCGCACTGTCCGTTGGGCGCGCGTATCAGTCTAACGGATAGACTGGTCGGCGAATGCGGCGAAAAGGCAGCGCGCGGAGGTTGCTCGTGCAGGGGCCAGGCGTATCCACCCACAGCATTCGCTCGGCAATGGGGTCGTAGGCACGGCGGTGAGCTACAGCCGCCTTCACGCCTATGAAGGAGAAATCGCGTGGCTCCAATTCTTGGCTACGCCATTGACCGAGGTCGAACGGCGGGGTTTTGCGGCTCGTTAGTAAGATGGTGACCTCGCCGTGGCGCACGACGGCGCACGCACCCATGTCGAAGGCGTTGCCGCACATTGAGGCGAGGTGGCTTCGCTTGTCCACGAGCTCGAATCGCCCGTCGCCACGCGAGAGCAACTCGACTTCGAGCGAGAGCGGGCCGGCGTCGAGCGGGCTGCCTTTGCCCCCGAGAGGCAACGTGACGCGCGCGCCAATGGGTTGCATTGCGAGTTGTGCGACCGCTTGCGGATCATTGATGGCAATCGCGCATTTTGGCAGGCGGTACTTGAGCATCGCGCGGAGCAGGCCGGTGCCGTCGCCGGGCGCACCGCCTCCGATATTGTCAGACGGCTCGACGAGCACAGTAAGGCCGGCCGGCGCGGGCAGGAGCTTCGCGAGCACCTCGTCTACGAGCGGCTCAGTGATGTTGCCGAGTTCCTTGGTGCGGAGGGCGAGGGCAGAAAGTTCATCGAGCGCCGCGTGCGCGTCGGCATCGCTGCCCGAGGTGACGACTAGAAAACTTACGCCGGTGTCGGGCGTGTCGGCGAACGAGAAGCCCGCGATAACGCTGGTGGACCAGATGCCAGCGCGGCCAGACTCGATGCGCCGGGCCAATGCTTCCAAACTGCGCATTGGCTCCGTCGCGGTGCCGGTGCCGGTGGGTGGCCAGACGATGGGCACTTGCGCGAACGCGATGCGTGGGACTTCGCCAGTCGTGAGACAGCGGTGGAGCAGGCCGGCAGCGCGCACAGCAGCTTCGCGGCCGTCGGTGTGCGGGTTTTCGCGGTAAGCCACGAGGCAGTTTGCGTGGCGTGCCATCGCAGGCGAAAAATTCGCGTGTAAGTCAAAGACGCCGAAGACCGGGACGTTCGCTGCACCGGGCAACGCGCGGAGGCGACGGAGCAACTCGCCTTCCACATCCGGCAGCGATTCGGAAACCATCGCGCCGTGCAGCACGAGAAAAATGCCGTCCACACCGCGATTTAGCTCCGGCTCGGCTCGCTCGCGGAACGCGCGCCAGAAGGTTTCGACCACTTCATCCGTTACCGTCGCGCTGGGTGAGGCGCGGAAGTCAGCGGTGGGCAGCACGGTCCAGCCGAAGCCCTTGGCAGCCTCTAACATTCCGCCGAGTGGCGAGGCGTCGCCGCCGCAAACAAGCATTTCATGGCCCAGTCGCACCTCGAAGTCCGCGAGGCCCGTCGTGCCGGCTAGGAAGGTGTGCGTCTCGTGGAACAGGCCGGCGATGAGGACGCGCATGGGGAAGGGGATTCAGCCGCAAAAGGGCATTAGGAGCGCAAATGGGAAATGAAGAGGAAGGCTGTTCACTTTGCGACCTTTCGTGGCTGATTCAAAGAATCCCATACTTGCGGAAGGCTTCGCCGACGGGCATTCCGCGCGCCAGTTCGTCGCGAACGAGGTTTTCGCCGGAGACTTTTTCCTGTGCGAGGCGGATGGCTTGGGCGGCCACCTCCTGTGGGATGATGACCACGCCGTCCTCGTCGCCGAGCAGCCAGTCGCCGCGCCGGGCGCGCACGCCACCGATGCTGATGGGCTCGCCGACCGTGATGACATCGAGGCGGCCCTTGCTGTCGCCGGGATGCCAGCCGATGCCATAGACGGGAAAGTTCAGGTCCTTGATCTTCCACATGTCGCGCGTGCAGGCGGTCATCACGACGCCACGCGCGCCTTTGGCGAGGCACGCGGTGGTGAGCAGTTCACCCCAGAACGCACACGATTGGTCGTCCGCCGCGTCCACCACCAGCACATCGCCACGCGCAAGTGCGTCCACGGCGGCGATTTCCAGTTCGTAGGGTTTGGCGGGAATCTTGTAAGTCGCACGCGCCGCCGCCGGAAAGACGCGGCCGCAAACCTTCTTCGTCGGCGTGAGCGGGCGGATGTGCGCGGGCAACGCCTGATGCCGGTAGCCGAGCGAATCCAGCACGTCGGCGAGGACGGCGGAGTAAAGCGATTCTAGGGCGGCGGTGAAGTCGGGGAAAACTACGGGTGACTTTTTCATGGGGGAAGAAACCACTCGTTAGCGGTTGAACTGGGATTCAAGGCTTGGCGTCCGGCTTAGCCCGCTTCGCGTTCCACTCGTAAGTGCGTTCCACCGGGGCGGTGCCGGAGACAATCTTGCCGGTGATTTTGTCGCCTACCACTTTGCCAGTGTATCGCGAGGTGAACTTCACGCCGCCATACTCGCGCGGGATTTCAAAGGTGAGCTGGCCGTCCTTGAGTTTGCCCTTCTCAATCTCCGTCTTCACCTCCTGCACGAGAATGAAACCGGTGACCTTCTCGCCGTCCTGCTTCAGCTCGGCGGTGAAGTCCAGCGCGGTGTCCAAGGAGACTTCGAGCGTGTAAGTCCACTTGCCGGTGACGGAGTTGGTGTTGGCTCCGTCGGCTTTCTCCGGCTTGTCAGCGGCGATGCTGTGATTACCTAGCACACAGACAAGGAGCACTAGCAAGTGAAGCGTGAAGTGAGAAACAAGGTTATGCACGCCGCGACTCAATCGGCGCGGCAGGGGCTTGTCAAGCGGTCGGCTAAACTCGTCACAAGCCAATAACAGTCGTCAGGACTGTGGTCGTAGTGCCCGTTCCAAAATTGACTCAGCATCACCTCGACCCTTTGCAAGCAGCGCGCAGCAAGGGAAAGTTCGCTGTTATGAAGTCTTTGATCCTTAGGGAGGAGGCTAATGGCACCATCAGAGTCTCAGAGTTCTACAACAATTGCCCTCAATTTGCTGGTTCTCACAAGCGTTACCGAATGCTGCTTGGAGAATCGGGGAACGGAATCGAGCTTGACCCCCACCCGCCTTCCCTCTACTCACTGGCGCGTCGCTGACAAAAACCACGTGCGTTGCAGCGTCGAAAACGACGCCGCGACCATTCAAACATAGTCCACAAGACTCATTATGCTAAACGGGAAAATGCGGTTCTTCGGAGTGTTATTCTTCACTTTCCTTGCCACCTTGCAGGCTTTCGCGGGCGAGGCGGACATCAAGCTGCCGGACTTGGGCAAGGTTTCGTTCGACCTCTTCGGCACGAAGGTCTCCGGCTACGCGCTGATGTATCTGGGCCTGGTGGTGGCGGCGCTCGGCTCGCTCTACGGGTGGATGCAGTATCAGCAGACCAAGGCGCTGCAAGTCCACCAGTCCATGCACGAGGTGTCCGACATCATCTGGCACACGTGCAAGGCGTATCTCTTTCAGCAGGGCAAGTTCCTCTCCGTGCTCTGGCTGCTCATTGCGGCGTGCATGATCTACTACTTCGGCTTCCTCACGGAGCACAAGGACGCCAGTGGCCAGCCGCTGGCCCAAGGCACGGTCATCCGGAACGTCGTGGTCATCCTGCTCTGCTCGATCCTCGGCATCCTCGGCAGCTACGGCGTGGCGTGGTTCGGCATCCGCATCAACACGGTGGCCAACTCGCGCGCCGCGTTCTCCGCGCTCAAGGGCAACGCGCTCAACACGCTGATGATCCCGCTGCAATCCGGCATGAGCGTCGGTCTCCTGCTGGTGTGCGTGGAGTTGTTCTTCATGATCTGCATCCTGTGCTTCTTGCCCAAGGAACTGGTCGGCCCGTGCTTCATCGGCTTCGCCATTGGCGAGTCGCTGGGCGCGTCGGCGCTCCGCATTTGCGGCGGCATCTTCACCAAGATCGCGGACATCGGCGCGGACCTGATGAAGATTGTCTTCAAGCTTCCGGAAGATGATCCCAAGAACCCCGGCGTCATCGCTGATTGCACGGGAGATAATGCGGGTGACTCTGTAGGACCGACGGCGGACGGCTTCGAAACTTACGGTGTGACGGGGGTAGCACTCATCGCATTCCTTGCGCTGGCTTTGGGAACCTCCGAGATATGCGGACAGCTCATCATCTGGATCTTCACGATGCGCATCCTGATGGTCATCACCTCGCTCGTGTCCTACGAGGCAAACAAGGTGATGAGCAAGTCGCTCTTCGGCGCGAAGAAGGACTTTGACCTCGAGGCTCCCCTGACCAACCTCGTCTGGGTCACGTCCATCGTCTCGATCATCGTCACGTTCGGCGCGAGCTGGGCGATGCTGGCCAATTTCAAGGACGCGTCCGGCAGCGTGATGCACGACCTCTGGTGGGTGCTCTCCATTATCATCTCGTGCGGCACCATCGCGGGCGCGTTGATTCCCGAGTTCACCAAGGTCTTCACCAGCCCGCACTCGCGGCATGTGAAAGAAGTCACCACTTCCTCAAACCATGGTGGCGCATCGCTGAACATCCTATCCGGCTTCGTAGCGGGCAATTTCTCCGCCTTCTGGACCGGGCTGGCGATTCTCTTCCTCATGTGGGTAAGCTACCTCGCGGCGACCTACAGCGGCTCGCCAGTCAAGGCGCTCATGCCAGCGGAGTTCGGCTTCGCCGCGCCGATCTTCGCGTTCGGCCTCGTGGCCTTCGGCTTCCTCGGCATGGGCCCGGTGACCATCGCGGTGGACAGCTTCGGGCCAGTCACTGACAACGCGCAGTCGGTGTATGAGCTGAGCCGCATTGAGTCGCGCGAGGGCATAGCGAAGGACATCGAGCAGAATTTCGGCTTCAAGCCCGACTTCGAGGATGCGAAACTGCAACTGGAGAAAGGCGACGGCGCGGGCAACACCTTCAAGGCCACCGCCAAGCCCGTGCTCATCGGCACCGCCGTCGTGGGTGCCACCACGATGGTTTTCGGCATCATCATGTTGCTGGAGAAAACCTTCGGCGATGCCGTCACGAAGCTCAGTCTCGTGCAGCCCGAAGTTATGTTCGGCCTTCTCATGGGCGGCTCAGTCATTTACTGGTTCACTGGCGCCAGCACGCAGGCCGTTGTCACCGGCGCATATCGAGCGGTCGTTTTCATCAAGGAAAACATGAAGCTCGATGCCGCCACCGCGAGCATCGAGGACAGCAAAAAGGTCGTCGAGATCTGCACCATCTACGCGCAGAAAGGCATGGTGAACATCTTCATGGTCGTTTTCTGCTTCTCGCTCGCGCTGCCGTTCTTCAACGCCTACTTCTTCATCGGCTACCTCGTGGGCATGGCGTTCTTCGGCCTCTTCCAGGCCATCTTCATGGCCAACGCCGGCGGCGCATGGGACAACGCCAAGAAAATTGTAGAGGTGGACATGCGCGCCAAAGGCACGCCGCTGCACGCCGCCACCGTCGTGGGCGACACCGTGGGCGACCCCTTCAAGGACACCTCCAGCGTTTCGATGAACCCGGTCATAAAGTTCACCACGCTTTTCGGACTGCTCGCGGTGGAAATCGCCGTCGAGATGCAGAAAGCCAAGCAAGGTGGACTGGTCAACTACGCCATTGGCGGCTTCTTCTTCCTCGTCGCGCTCTGGTTCGTTTATCGCAGCTTTTACGGCATGCGCATCCCTGAGGCTTCAGCCAAGGGCTGAACCGCCCATGACCCGTCACTGCTGGAAATGCGGCACGGAGTGGACCTTGTCGGTCAACCCCGGGCGAGGCGAGACCTGCGCGAATTGCTGTACCGACCTGCGTTGCTGCGTCAACTGCGTGAGCTATGATCTCGCAGCCGCGCACCAGTGCCGCGACCGCCGAGCAGATCCCGAGATGGATAAACACGCAGGAAATTTTTGCGAGTTTTTCGAGTTTATGAAGCGAAAGTTCAACCCGCCCAGTTCGGATAAATCGCGCGAGTTGGTGGCACGCCAGGAAATGCGTAAACTTTTTGGGGATTAGAAGGGTTTAAGCAGCTTACCTAACTAAACTGGGTGGGTAATATTTTATAGGAGGGTTGACACCGAAAACCCGAGATGTATTTTGTGGCGTCCAGTTACCCGTTTTTTTAGGTAAACCAAATCGGTTCTTTGAAGCAAGTTTCGGTAGGAGAGAGCACAGCTCCTTCCGAGTTCCCCTGAAGCCTACTGTGTGCTGTTTCTGAAAACTCCCCGGGGTCGGTGGCCTCCCTCAGGTCGCTGACCCCGGTTTTTATTTTCTGTGAGTTTCCGTTGTGAAATAGCCCCGCGGAAAATTGCCTTGGTAGGGCTTGTATCCAGCAGATCGAGGGTTGGTTTCGCCTAGCCTCAATCAAAGGCATGGCCGGCACAGCAGAGTACGTTGCGTAGCTTGTGGCGCACCAATTCTTTTACAGCTTTGCGGGCCGGCCCGAGGTATTTGCGTGGGTCGAACTCTTTCGGCTTGGTGGACATCACCTCGCGAATCGCAGCGGTCATAGCCATGCGCAAGTCGGTATCGATGTTGACCTTCGTGCAGCCGGTTCGGCGGGCTACTTCGATGTCCGCTTCGGGCACGCCGGCGGTCTCCTCGCCAAGATCGCCGCCGAACTTGTTGATCTTTTGTGCCAGGTCTTTCGGCACGGAACTAGCCCCGTGGAGCACGAGCGGGTAATCGCCCAGGCCTGCTTCCATGAGCGCCTTCTTGATGGCCTTGAGTCGTTCGAGATCGAGGTGCTGCTCACCCTTGAATTTGTAAGCTCCGTGGGAATTACCGATAGCCACGGCTAGTGAATCAACGCCGGATTGCCGGACGAATTCCACAGCCTCTTCGGGGTGCGTGTAGCAGCCGCCCTTGGAGTAAGAGCCGCCTTCCTCACCGTCGTCGTGCTGCGCACCAACCAGCATGCCCAGTTCGCCCTCAACCACGCAGTTATGCTTGTGGGCGTAGTCCACGACCTTGCGGCAGACCTCGACGTTTTTCTCGAACGGATCGTGTGAAGCATCAATCATGACGCTCGTGAAGCCCTCGTCAATGCACTGCTTGCATAGCTCGAAGCTGTCTCCGTGATCAAGGTGGACGGCGATAGGGATATTGCTAAGGCTCACGGCAGCCTCGATGAGCTTCTTAAGATAGACCGGGTGGGCGTAATCACGCGCGCCTTTGGAGATCTGAAGCATCAGCGGCGCCTTCTCTTCCTCGGCGGCCTCGACGATGGCCTGGATGAACTCCATGTTGTTCACGTTGAACGCGCCGAGGGCATATTTGCCCTTGAGTGCCTTAGCGAACAGATTGGT
>Ga0194132_10004704_pt1 | contig 22980 bp, 19 predicted proteins | sample TA2KigOf80mmetaG_FD_148612 | JGI IMG/M metagenome (GOLD analysis project Ga0194132, IMG submission 148612) | Freshwater microbial communities from Lake Tanganyika, Tanzania - TA2015054 Kigoma Offshore 80m | ecosystem: Environmental > Aquatic > Freshwater > Lake | place: Tanzania: Lake... | reverse complement strand
TTGTGAACCTGCAGGAGTATCAGGGCTGCCTCGACAAGCTCACCTTCGGCAAGCGGCTGCCGGGCGCACTTTACGTGGCCCGAGACGAAGGGAGTGATTTCGGCCCGGAGCTGAATCAACTGCTGGCACAACTGGCAGTGGTCTTTGAAGTGGGGCCGGAATTCAACCTGATCAAGTTCCGGACGGACGAACTGAAGGTTTCGTTCTTGTACTATCCAGGCTTCATGGATGATCCGCATCCGGCGCTTCGGCACGCAGTGACGATTGATCTGGCCACGGGCAAGGCGCGTCATACGGACTACGCGGGCAACCTGAATCCCCCAATTCTGCATCGGAAGGAAACGTTCCTGGCTCCGGAACATCCGCGGCGCGCAGGTTTCGCCGCACTGACAAAGGAGGAAGAAGCGGCGGGGCTCTACGAACACACGGCGACCATCGGGTTCAAGCTCAATTGGGAACGCTTGCTTCGGGAAAAGGGAGTGGCCATCGAGGGGCATGAACTTCGGCGGGTGGAGAGTTCGGCACCTCACCCTGGCGCTCCTCTCGGCCGAGGCGGCGAGGGAAGCGGAGCCGGCGCGGAGAAGGGCGGAGTTGTGGTGGTGGATCGACACAAGACGGCGCTGACGCGTTACGAGCTGTCGAAGCCGGTCAAGAGCCTGCTGGAATACGGGATGTTGAAATCCTCCACCACGTTCTTCGACTACGGCTGCGGGCAAGGAAGCGACGTGCGAGGGCTGCAAGGATTGGGGCATGATGCCAACGGCTGGGACCCGGTGCACCGGCCCGACGAGCAGAAGCGCGAAGCCGATGTCGTGAATCTCGGATACGTGCTGAACGTGATCGAGGATCCGGCCGAACGTCTGGAAGCCTTGGTGGAGGCGTTCCGCCATGCGAAGCGGTTGTTGGTGGTGGCCGGGCTGATCAACGAGACGGTGGACACGGCCACGGCACGAATTTTCGGCGATGGCGTGCTGACGCGAGCGAACACGTTTCAAAAATTCTTCGAGCAACAGGAACTTCAGCAGTACATCGAAGATGCGCTTGATGTGACCGCCGTGCCCGCGGCGCTGGGTGTGTTCTACGTATTTCGCGATCCAGCGGAGCATCAGGATTTCATCTCGGCGCGCACGCGCCGGGCCGTGGATTGGACGCAAATCAGCGCACGGCTGGGGCTGGGCGGCCCGCAAACCTTGTGGAAGAGCCTTTACGAAGAGCACAAGGAACTGCTGGGCGAGTTCGGGAAGCTGGCGCTGGAGTTGGGGCGCATTCCTGAGCCGACCGAATTCGGGCCGCTGGCGGAAATCAATGAACGACTCGGCTCGCCAAAGCGGGCGTTGCGAGCCTACGTGCAGGGTGGCGGGGCGGAAGGCGTGGAGTGGGAACAGGTGCGGGTGCAGTTCGGCATCGGGCAACCCCGGAAGCGGCACTGGGAGGTCATGTATGAGACGCATCAGGATCTGCTGGATGGTTTCTGGAGCATGATGCTGCAACTGGGCCGGCTGCCGGAGCCGGAAGAATTTCCACAGACGGGCGAGTTGCGCGAAAAGGTTGGCTCACCGAAGCAGGCGCTGCGGATGTTCATCCAGAAAGGCGGCGCCGAAGATGTGAAACGGGCGGCGGAGAATCGTCGCCGTGACCTGCTGGTGTACGTGGCGCTGGCGAACCTGCGCAAACGCGTGCCGTTCGGGCATCTGTCGCAGTCGCTGCGATGGGACATCCGGGAATTCTTCGGTAACTACACGCGCGCATTGGAGAAAGGCATCGAACTGCTGTATGCGGCGGGCGACACGGGCGAGATCGAACTGGCGTGCGAGGAATTGAAGGTGGGCTGGCAGGATGAGCAGGCGCTGTATCTGCATCGAAGCATGCTGGACGACTTGCCGCCCGTGCTGCGGGCCTACGTGGGCTGTGCAACCGCATTGTTCGGCGACGTGTCCCAGGCGGACATCATCAAGCTGCACAAGGCGTCGGGAAAAGCGACGTTCCTGGTGTACGACGATTTCGAGGGCAAGCCGCTGCCGGAATTGCGCCAGCGCATCAAGGTGAACCTGCGGACGCGTTGGGTGCAGGTGTTCGACCACAGCGCCGACGGCCAACTGCTCTACTTCAAGGAACGGTTCGTCGGCGCGAATCATCCACGCTGGCCGGAGATGGAGGCCTTCGCCGCGAAGTTGAAGAAGGTCGGAATGTCGGACGTTGAATTGCACGGACCGAGCAAGTGGGAATTCAATGCAATACTGACCGCCAAGGGATTGAACGAGCGATTGAATCCGCGCCGAGCCCGGGCAGCAACGCCACAGCCGAGCGGTCGAATGGCGTGAGGAACCGAAAGTGGCAAGGTAAGGATTGCACGGATTGACACCCATGCGAAGAATTCGGCATGGCAACGAACGGCGGACGCTTCGTGGTGCAAGAACATCACGCACGAAGTCACCATTTTGATTTTCGGCTGGAACGTGAGGGAGTCTTCAAGAGCTGGGCCGTGCCGAAAGGATTGCCTGAGCAGCCAGGGGTAAAGCGGCTGGCGATTCAAGTGGGCGACCACGCCCTGGAGTTTGGAGATTTCGAGGGAACGATTCCGGCTGGAGAATACGGTGCGGGCGACATTCGAATCTGGGATTCCGGCACCTACGAAACACTGTGTTGGGCGTCAGAGCGTATTGAGGTTCGCTTGCACGGCCGGCGAGTGAACGGCGTGTTCGAGATTCTGAAGTTTCGGCACGGCAAGGAGCGGGAGTGGCTGATATTCCAGAGAGCTGCTTGAGGCCGACGTCATCAGGCGAGGAGTTCTGCTTCTGTGCGGCTCACTTGAGGGATCGCACGGTTGCACAAATGGCTTCCCAATCAACTTCAGGGGTCAGGTGACACCATGAGAAGCGCAACGCGCCTTTGATGTGGTCTTCGGGAAGATTCATCGCGGTGAGGACGTGGCTGGCGGTGTAGTTCTGGGACGTGCACGCCGAGCCGTTGGAAATGGCGACCAGTTCTTTGAGCGCGAGCATCACTGCTTCGGAATCGAGTCCGGGAACTGCAACATTGAACGTGCTGGGGATGGTTTTGCTTTGGTCGCCGGTCGGCACGCCACCGATCTTCTTGAATGCCTCCAGCGCGGCGCGCTTGATCAGTTCGTTGTGGCTCGCTCGCTTTTGGTGATCGCGCGCGGCTAGTTCAGCAGCTTTGCCCAAGGCGACGATCAAGGCGACGGGCAAGGTGCCAGGGCGCAGGCCGCGTTCCTGTCCGCCGCCGAAAGTGAGCGGCGTGAGGGGCGGGCGTTCGTAGCCACGTCGTCGCGTCACCAATGCACCGATGCCTTTCGGTGCGTAAATTTTGTGGCCGCTGATGCTGATCAGATCGAGGCGCGGACTCTGAAGCTCGGTGAGGCGTTTTCCGAAACCCTGAGCGGCGTCTACGTGAAAAAAGGCTTCGTGCGTGGCGAGGGCCTTGCCGATGTCGTCGAGCGGCTGGATGACGCCGGTTTCGTTGTTCACGTGCATCACGGACACGAGCAACGTGTCCGGCTGCAAAGCGGCGGCGACTTGCTCCGCTGACACGCTGCCACCAGCGCCGGGTCGGAGCAACGTGACGTTGAAGCCGTGGCCGGCCAAAAACTCCAGCGGTTCCAATACAGCCTTGTGCTCGATGGCTGTGCTGATGATGTGCTTGCGGCCTGTCTTCTCAGCGTGGTCCCGCAGTCCAAGGAGAGCGAGGTTGTTGCTTTCGGTGGCGCCGCTGGTGAAGATCACCTCCTCGCGCTGACAATTGACCACGGCCGCCACCTGGTCACGCGCCCGTTGCACGGCCTGCTTGGCGCGAGTGCCGAATTCATGGGTGCGGCTGCCGGCGTTGCCGAACTCTTCGCGGATGTAGCGCAGAAATTCCTGCTCCAATTCTGGTTCAACCGGCGTGGTGGCGTTGCAATCGACGTAAACGGGCATTTGTATGTGAATAACGTTTGTTTGTTAAATAGTTGACATACAGGACCAGTCTGTCAATTGTTTCACGAACCTAAGCAAACCATGCAATCGATGTCCACCCTTAGCTTCCCGGTCATTCGCGGCATTCAAGCCGGGCGGGAATACTACGTGGCGATGTGGACGTTGCGGACGTTGAAGCAGATTTCCATTTTCGACGAGCAGGAGTTGCCGCCAGAACTGCGGGCGCAACGAACACTGAACAAGACGCGCGTGCCCGAGATTGCCAACTACATTCTCGACAATCCCAAGGACTACGTTTTTTCCGCCATCACCGCCTCGATTGATTCCGAGGTGGAGTTCGAGCCGCTGGCGGGCAAGCAGGGGGAAAACCGGCTGGGGACGTTGAAGGTGCCGATGGATGCCAAGTTCATCATCAACGACGGGCAACACCGGCGGGCCGCCATTCTGGCGGCGATGGAACAGCGGCCGGAACTGGGGAGTGAAACCATCGCGGTGGTGTTCTTTCTCGACATCGGACTGAGCCGGAGTCAGCAGATGTTTGCGGACCTGAACCGCTATGCGATTCGCCCGAGCCGTTCGCTTGGGTTGCTCTACGACCACCGCAACGACAAGGCCAAGCTGGCGCGGTTGGTGATCATGAAGTCGGATATGTTCCGCGACATTGTGGACCTCGAGAAAAGCTCGCTGGCGCCGCGTTCGCGAAAGCTTTTCACCTTGAGCGCGTTTTACAACGCCTGCGCCGACCTGGTGCAGGAAGTGGGCGCGGGTAACCTCGAACAGGACGCGCAAATGGCGCGCGAGTTCTGGGAAACGGTGGCAAAGCAGTTCCCCTCCTGGACGCAGGTGCGTGACGGCAAGCTGGCGGCGAGCGAAGTGCGCGAGGGCTACATCCACTCGCACGGCATTGCGCTCCAGGCCATCGGCAAGGCGGGCAACGCGCTGCTACGGGGCAATCCCACCGGGTGGAAGTCGCGGCTGAAGGGGCTGTCGCAGATTGACTGGTCACGCAAGAACGCCCGGTTGTGGGAAGGGCGGGCGCTCATCGGCGGAAAGGTCTCCAAGGTGACCACGAACGTGATTCTCACCACCAACGCCATCAAGAAACAACTGGGCGTGGAACTCGATCCGGAGGAACAACGGGTCGAGGACGCTCACAACCGAGGGAACAAATGAAAGCTCGTTTCTGCCTAAATCCACTTCGCGACCTGATCCGGCGTGCCACCGGTGCGCCCGACGCCGATCTCGCGCTCATCGAGCACATCATGCGCGACGACATCTTTCACAGCACCCTGGGCTGGCAGACCCGCGAGCAGCTGGCGGCTGCCGCCCGTCAGGCGTTCGCCTTGCTCAACAAGAACCGCGAATTTTACGAATTTGGCCGAGCAAGTGCGCTGGCCGCTTACCACCAGATGCGCGCTGCGTCCGGCTTCAATCGCTGATGATATTATGGCTGCTTCCACACCTAACAAACCCGCTTCGAAGAATTCCGCCTTCGCGTCCCTAGGCCTCCGGGGCACCATCGAGGAGCTCAAGGAAGAAATCCGCGAGCTTTACTTGGCCGACGACGTGCCGTGGATCATCGGGTACAGCGGCGGCAAGGATTCGACGGCGGTGCTGCAACTGACCTGGCTGGCCATTGCCGAGCTGCCAGTCGAGCAACGGACCAAGACCATTCACGTCATCAGCACGGACACGCTGGTCGAAAACCCGGTTTTGGCGGCCTGGGTGAATCACTCGCAAGAGGTCATGCAGCACAGCGCGGCTGAGCAGGCGATGCCGGTTCAGCCTCATCGTCTGACGCCGACCACGGAAGATTCGTTTTGGGTGAACTTGATTGGCCGTGGTTACCCAGCGCCTCGGCACAAGTTTCGGTGGTGCACCGCGCGTCTGAAGATCAGTCCGTCAACTGCGTTTATTACCGGTGTCGTAAAGCAAAGTGGCGAAGCCATTTTGCTCCTGGGATCGCGTAAGGCTGAAAGCCAAGCGCGAGCGCGGACGATGGCCCGCCATGAGAAGCACCGCGTGAGAGATCGTTTAAGCCCGAATTTCAACCTCCCGAGCACACTCGTTTACACACCAATCGAAGCGTGGACGAATGACGACGTTTGGATGTTCCTCATGCAGGTCAAGAATCCTTGGGGATACAACAACAAGGACCTGCTCACCATGTATCAAGGGGCATCGCCGGATGGGGAATGCCCACTTGTCGTCGATAGCTCCACCCCGAGCTGTGGCGACAGCCGTTTTGGGTGCTGGGTCTGCACGCTGGTGGACAAGGACAAATCCATGACGGCCATGATCCAGAACGACCAGGAAAAGGAATGGATGATGCCGCTGTTGGAATTGCGAAACGCTCTCGATTTCCGAAACGGCCAATCCGGTGAAGAAGACATGTCGGATCGACATCTTCGGGATTTCCGGAGAATGAGCGGGGGCCTGATGCTTTTCAACGACCGCTTGGTGCATGGCCCGTATCTCCAGGAAGCGCGAGAGAACTGGCTGCGCAAACTCCTGTCAGCCCAAACGTGGATTCGAAGGAATGGCCCCGATGAAGTGCGGAACATCGAACTGATTTCACTTCGCGAGCTCCAGGAAATCCGCCGCATTCTGGGTGTGGAGAAGCACGAGATGGAAGACAGCCTGCCGCGGATTTACCAGGAGGCGACTGGGAAGGCGTTTCCGGGAACTCGCATCGACGACAACCTAGTGCTGGGAGCCGAGGAGATGGAACTGCTGCGGGAGGTGTGTGGTGAGGATCGCCTTCATTTTGAATTGGCGCGGGAGCTGTTGAGCGTGGAGCGACAACAGCGGATGCAGGCGCGCCGGGCGGGGCTATTCGAAAGGCTGGAGAAGTCGATCAGCCGTCATTACTACGACGATCGGGAAGACGCGGTGGCGATGGCGAAGCGGCATGCCAAGGCGCGAGAGGCGGCGGCGGCGGGAAAACGGGACGCAACGCCGGCCGAAGAACAGAACGTGGATTTGGCGGAAGGTTCCTTGATTTAAGGCCTATGATTCTCGATTCCATCACACTCAAGAACTTCGGGGTTTATCGCGGAGAGCAGTCTGCGGTCTTGAAACCGGCCAGCGACCAGAAGCCGATCATCCTCTTTGGGGGTATGAACGGTGGCGGCAAGACGACGCTGCTGGATGCGGTACAACTGGGGCTGTATGGGGCGCGGGCGCGCTGCTCGGGCCGGGGCCGGCTCGGCTACCGGGACTACCTGCGGGCCATGATGAACCGGAGCCGGTTGGACGGCGAAGAGGCCGGCATCGAGCTGGCGTTTCGCCGGGCGGTGGATGGGGACATGAGGTATCATCGGCTGCGGCGTTCCTGGAACGAAGAAGGGAAGGAAACGGTGGAGGTCTTCACCGACTCGAAGCCGGACAAGGAATTGAGCGAGCACTGGGACGAGTTCATCGAGGGCTACATCCCGAGCGGTATCGCGCACCTGTTCTTCTTCGACGCCGAACAGATCAAGGAACTCGCGGAAGGCGAACACGCGGCGCAGATCCTGGGCACGGCGATTCACACGCTGCTGGGGCTTGACCTGGTAGATCAACTGGAGATGGACTTGATCGTGCTGGAGCGGCGCAAGCGCGCCGAGGCGCGATCGGCGGAGGAAACGCGACGCATCGCCGCGGCCGAGCAAGAACGCGACCGGATGCAACAACTGCTAGACGAGGCCAAGATCAAACAAGGCACGCTGGATACGGACGTCCGGCTCCGGGCGAAGGAGGTGGTGGCGGCGGAAGCGGCGTTCCGACGGGAGGGCGGCGAGCTGTATCTGGTGCGGGCCGAACTGGAGTCCGAGCGCCAGCGTCTGAAGGGCGAGATGGAAAGAGAGGAGACGGCGCTGAGGGAGCTGGCGGCGGGAGCCGCGCCCCTGCTGCTGATCCCCCATCTATTACAGGAAGCCGAAACCGTGGCGCGGCAGGAAGAAGAAACCCGCAAAGCCCAGTTGCTGGCCACCACGCTGGAAGAACGCGACACAGTGCTGCTGAAGAAACTGCGCAAGGAGAGCGTGCCGGCCAAGTATGCCGAGCTGATTGAGCAGTGGTTGACGCAGGACCGCAGCCAACGACGGAGCCGGACGGGGCCGCTGGTGCTGGGCGGCGCGGGCGAAGCCCTGGCCACCGAGCTGCGCCACTTGCGCACCACGGTGCTGCCGGAGGCCCGGGAACAGATTCACCAACGGTTGGAAGCCATCACCGCCTTGCAAGAGCGGCTGACCCGGTTGGAGATGGAAACGGCGCGCGTCCCGGCCAAGGAAGCGATTGCGGGACTACAACAAGAGCTGGAGAATGCACGTAAACGGCACCATGCCGCGCAAGTGGCGCTGACCGCGCAGGAGGACAAGATCCGCCTGCTGGTCCGGCAACTCGAAGATGCGGAGCGGCAGTACAAACGGGAATTGGGAGAGGGCGTGGAAAACCAGGTGGACCGGGAACATGGAACTCGTCTGTTGAAACACTCGGAGCGGGTGCGCGAGACGATGGGCAAATTCCGGATCGCGGCCATCCGCAAGCACACGGCCCGGCTGGAACGGCTGATCTTGGAATCCTTCGTGGAACTGCTCCGCAAGAGCAGCCTGGTGACCGGGTTGAGCATCGAGCCCTCGACCTTCCGCATCGAACTGACCGGCGGAGACGGGAAGCCGTTGCCGTTTGAACGGCTGTCCGCAGGCGAGAGGCAGTTGCTGGCAACTTCAATTCTATGGGGCCTGGCCCGCGCTTCGGGGCGGCCATTGCCGACGATCATTGACACGCCACTCGGACGGCTCGACTCCTCACATCGCCGGCACCTGCTGGAGCGGTATTTCCCGGTGGCGTCACACCAGGTGATCCTGCTCTCGACGGACGAGGAAGTGGATGAGGAAAGTTGGAAACGACTGAAACGCTACACTGCGGACGACCGCAGCTACACCCTGAACTTCGATGAAGAGCGTCGGTCCACCGATATTAAGAAAGGCTATTTCTGGAATCATGAAACCACCCCTTGAAAACATTGGCGTTTCGCAGCGTTCGCGAGAAATCCTGATCACGCTCAAGCGACGAACAGGGATTGCGAATTGGAACATCATCTCCCGTTGGGCCTTTTGTGATTCTCTAGCTGATCAGAATCGCCCGGTGCCGGTGGTCGGACACGCAGATAGCAACATCGACATGTCCTGGAACACTTTCGCCGGAGAAATCTCGGACGCGTTACTAGCCGCCTTTGAAATTCGGGCGGCCAAAGACAAGGTGACCAAGGACAAGCAGGAGCGAGCTGCGTATTTCAGGAGCCACCTGGAACGCGGCATTTCCCAGCTTCAAAATGCGAAGAACCTCTCAGATTTGGCCAGCAGATCGCTGTCGAGACAAGCCCGGTAAGGGAGATGCGCCAAGAAACATCAAATTGTGACGGCGAGGTCTGGAGTAGAGACAGATTCAGTCTGGGACTGGATGAACATCATCAACGTGTCCAGACTTCCGTTTGATGTCTCGAATTGCTCTTTGAGTAGTTCGAGTCCACCATTTGCATACTCCTCGAAGATTCGAATGCGCTCGTTCTCTGCATCTTCCGCCGAACGAAGAACGTCGGTTGAACCCGTTTCTACGAGGCCGAGCAAATACAAGGTTCCCAACCAAACCGGGTTGTTCGCAAAGCTGTCCTGCCGAATTCCCTCTCCTGACTGGGTTGAATTCAATGCTTCGCGTCGCCCGTTTTTGAAACCAACCAGCGCAGCAAAAAACATAAGCCTCCAGATTTCTCGGAATGCGCCCACGCTCTCCGAAGTTAAAAGTTCGATAATCGCTTCCTTATCGCTGGCGCGCTGAATGCGCTTCATTCCAACCGCTGCGCGCCGCTTCACAGGTTCTTTCATAAGCTCGTATGTTTCGTCATCGGAGGTTCGAAAATAAACGTCGCCACTCGAATCAGTACGTTCAACGCCCAGAGTCTTTCGGCGGAGTTCGGTCCTAAGCACATGCTCGGGTACCGGTGTGTTGAAAGTGTAAAGCTGTAGTTCGACAATCTTCGAGTAGATCGCATGGACTGAACTGGGCTTGCCAATTCGTTGGAGGGCAATTCGTGCTGCTTCGGCGATGGTATGTTCAGGTTTCAAGCTCGCAGATTTCTGTGTACTCATCCCTTCTTTCCTCGAAATAAACAGTGACGGGGCTGCGGGCGATTTTCAGCTCGCGCTTGGCGTCGGGGTGAATCTCCGGGCCGTGATAGGTGAGATAGTAGCGCTTCCCGATGCGGCTGGAGTCCTTGAGCTCCTTGGCGACGTCGCCCTCGTATTGAGTGCTGCTGACAAAGATGATGACCTGGGGGGCGAGCTTGGGAATCCAGCGGGCCACGCCGGGGCGGAACTGGCTGAGCTGGCCGAAGGGCGAGTCCATGACCATGGGATATTCGGAGCCGGTCAGCCCCTTGATGATGGTGCCGATCTCGGAACGCCGCCGGGCGAGGGCGACGAGGCTGGCGATGAAAACGAGCGAAGTGACCTGGCGCTGCCCCTGGCTGAGGGCGACCTCCATATTGAGAGACCTGGCGGTGTCGCTGGCGGCATCGCTGACGTCGAGGCGCTTCATGATCTTGAGCTTGAAGTCATCGGACAGCTCAGCCCAGTAGCCGATGCCGATGATTTTGCGGAAGTGCTGGTCGATTTCCTCGTTGAGGATGGGCCGAAGCTCGGCGGTCTCGATGTCGAGAATGTGCTGAAGGGTGGCGGCGGCCTCCTCGACCGCGGTGAGGCGGCGCTGGGCCTTCTGGGCATCGGCCTCGCTATCGGTGATGTCCTTGATTTCCTTGCGCAACTCCTCGCGGCGCTTCTGCAATTCCTCCAGCTTGAGGTCGATCTTGACCTGCTCGGCGAGCAGCTCGCGCTGTTTGAGGGCCAGCTTCTCGCGGGTGTCCTCCAGCTTGTGGACCTCCTCGTCGGCCTTGCCTCCGAGCTTATGGTGGATTTCGGCCAGTTCCTCGCGGACGGCCTTAAGGTCATCGTTGATCTTGAGCCGCTCGGCATTGGTCTCCTGCAAGGTGCGGCGGGTGTGCTCGGCCCCCTCCTCGATGCGGCCAAGGGCGTTGTCGAGGGCGCCGACGGCGTTATTGAACTGCTGGTCACCGGCGTAGTGCATCAACTCCTCGACGGCCTTGCGCTCGACCGAACCGTCATCCAGGTGGCGCTTGCAGATGCAACGGTGGCCATCGAGCAGCTCTTTGAGAAAGGAATTGAGGACGCGGGCGGGAATTTTGCCTTCGCTGCGGAGCTTGTCCACTATCTCCCGGCCCCGCTTGACGAGATCGCCGGCAAAGAGGGCGTAGCTATCCTCGGCGACAATCTGGCCGAGCCGTTTGGTAGCGGTAGTGAGGCGTTCGATCAGGCCCTGCTCCTGTTTTTCGAGACTGGCGCGGCGGAGTTGGAGATGATGGGCTTCGCGGTTCATTTCGAGCTTGGAATTGACGCTGGCCAATTCGGCATCGGTGGCCTGGATGTTCTTTTGATTGGTGTCTTTGCGCTTGCCCCATTCGGTGATGTCGTCATCGACGCGGGTCTGCTCGTCGATTTTGGCCTGCTTTTCTGCGCTGGTGCGTTCACGCAGTTCATTGCGCAGCTTGCCGAGAACGCTCTGATGGCGCAGGTCGTCAATGGCGGTCTGGAGCAGCTTCAAGCCGAGCATCTGGCGGATGGCGTCGGTGATGAGCGGAGCGTTTTCCTCCATGGCGAGGTGGTCGATGCGCTCGCCGTTGAAGAAGAGGAATCCACTGATTCCAAAAGGCATAAGGGCCTGAATGCGTTGCTGGGGGTGACGTTCAGCGATGGGCATGCCGTCCTTGTTCAACTCCAGCACCACGTCGGTCTTTTTGGCATCGAGCTGCTGCTGCTCCAAGGTCAGCTCACGCTCCAGCCGGTATTTTTCGCCATCGTGAGTGAACCAGATGGTGACCTTGGCGGAAGTGGTGGCGGGGGTGCGGGAGCGAGCGGCGGTGCCTTCGTGGATAATGCTCTCCTTGCGGGGCAGATCCTCGGTCAAACCCTCGTGGCCGTAAAAGCCCCAGAGGAGCGCGTTCAGCAGAGCAGTTTTGCCGAAACCGTTCTCCGCGTGAATGAGGGTAACGTTTCGGGTTGGAATGGTGGCGAAGAAGATTTCCTGCTTGCCGCGGAACTGGCGGAAATTCTCGATGGTAATTCTTTCGAGGATCATTGAACGAGACGTTTAGCGTGCTGAAGGATTTTCACGTATATGTCATCCCGTCTGCGCAAGTGCATGACGGCGCGTTCTTCGTGCAGAACCGCCTTGATGAGTTCGCGAATTTCCTCGGGAGCCTTTTGAAATTCGAGACGGGATCTAGTCTCCGTAGGTGTCGGGTTCTCAGCGGGCATAGCTAATGAGCTACTAGGTTGTATTTGCGGCGTAAAGGTTCAAGTTCGTGCAGTGCTGCCGGGCCATTTTCGGCGGTTTCACAAAACTCTACAATCCGCTCCAACTCGCGCTGGAAAAAGCGGCGCTCCATGTTGAATGAGTTGTCGTCCACTCTACCGCCAAAGTCTGGTGGCTCGACGACAAAGTCGTAGATGATGGCTCGTCGTTTACCCGTTTCGTCGGAGCGCCGGAGCAAGCGGCCACGGCGCTGGATGAACTGGCGCGGGTTGGTGGAACTGGCGAGCAGGAAGCCGAGGCGCACATCAGGAATGTCGATGCCTTCGTCGAGGCAGCGGATGGCCACCACGGCATTGAGATCACGGTGGCGCAGAGCCAGGATGATTTCCTCGCGTTCCTCGCCGGATTCCTCGCACGTGAACCGCCGGACGCGCAAGCCCAACTCCTCGCCCAAGATGCGAGTGACGACGGTGATCTGGCGGTCCAGATCATCCGTGAAGGGACATTCCACGGAGCCATCGCCGCAATATACGATGGCGCGTTCCAACGGCTCCTTCATTTCCTGAATGATCCTCCGCAGCGCGGGCAGTTTGTTGGAGGCGGAAGCGAGTAGCCGGGCGCGTTTGATAAGGAGATTTTTGAGCACTTCCGACATGGCGTCGTCATCGGCGCGCACGACGAGGCGAAGAATCTTCTGGGTCAGGTCCAGGTATTCCACAGCTTCCGGCTCGGTGAGGGATACCACCACCGTGTGGTACATGTAGGGGACAAGGACGTTCTGCTTGATGGCCTCGGCGATGCCGAACTCGAAGACCGGCTCGCCGAAGTAATCGAAGATGGCCTGACTGCCTTCGGCGTCATGGTGCCGTTCCGGCGTGGCGGACAGGCCGAGGCGCAGGCGGATGTTCTGGGGCAGGATTTCCTTGAGCCGGGGTGCGCCGAGATTATGCACCTCGTCGGCGATCAGGAGATGTACCGCGAGATTTGGTTTGAGGGCGGATTGAAAAGCCGACGAGAGAAACGTCTTGTTGGTGACAACGACGCCGACGATGGGAGTGAGTTTGGTCGAGAGTTTCTGATACGCCTCCTGGAGTTCAGGCTCCCACAACGCCTTGCTCTCGAAGCATTGCACCGGCGCGATGCCAAACCGGCCCATCTCACGAATCCACTGGTAGGCCAGATTGAGATAGGGGCAGACGACGAGAATGACCATCGGCCGGTTCTCTGGCTTCTCCAGCAATTTGCAGGCGAGGTAGAGGGCGGTGAGCGTTTTGCCGGCGCCCGTGGCCATGGCGAATATGCCTTTGCCCCCGGCCTTCAGCCATGCGCGCATGGCTTCCTTCTGATAGTCGCGCGGCACGATGTTGGCCGGAATGGTGCCGGGCGCGGCGGGTGCCAGTTCAACGTGAAACTTCCCGGCGCGCTCATCGAGTTGCGGGCGGTGGGACAACTGGTATTGACGCAGGAGATCGTGCGAGACGCGGGTGAAGTCGAGCACGCGCAAACCGTGCGTCCGATTGTTCCACAGGCCCTCGAAATTCTGAATCTCCTCGGCGACGCGCCCTTGAGGATCATCCCACGACCAGAACACTTTGATGCTCTCGAAGTTGTCCACCAGGCCGCCGGCGGTTTCGTTTGCGGAGCCGGCGAAGGCCACGTGGTTGCCTTCCTCGTCCGTGAAGATGCCGACCTTCTCGTGGTAGAGACCGCGAGCGAGGTGCCCCTCGTCGTCCAAGCGAATGGCGAGTCGGATTTCAAGGGCGCCCTCGGCGATCAGCCAGGCCAGGGCGTTGAGGCGTTCACGAACGAGGTAGTCTTCGATCTCGCCGAGGCTGCGAAGGACGATGCTGCGGAGGACTTCCTCTGGGCGCTCCGCGGCACGTCGCAAGGCATCGAGGTCGCCCTCTTCGAGGTGCGGAGAGGCGACCAGACGCATTTGGCCCTTGCGCTGGACCAGGCTGGCCACCCCGCGGGCCGCATAAGCGAGCCCGGAGCTGGTGAAGTAGCCGACGGCCCGCCGGTACAGGACCGCCCGCTCCAGGCACGGGACGTATAAATCGCGGACGAGGTCCTCGCGCCCGGAGCGGTAGTTGATGCGCAATCGCGTTGATGATTCGCAGAAAGACACAAGTCTAAAGCCGTTGGATAAGACAGTCAGCGAGCCATTGAATGCGCTGGTCGCCGATCGGTGGGTTGGAATTGGGCTGCAACAGCCGCTGTTGGTCGAGCCGGTTGGTGTATTGGGCTTGGGTGCTTGCCAGCCAGACGACAAACGGGTGAACCTGACTGTCATTGGCTACCTCGGCTGGGTAGCTGCCACCAGCAGCCAGTTTTTGGGAGCAGGCGAGGTTGGTTTGACGATTATTGGCTGAGCGGCGTACGGGCGCAAAGTTCATCAGGAGCCTAGCTTCGGGCTCACCGGGCTGATTTTCCAACAGGGCGCTCTCTGGGATGAGGTGGTCAATTTGATAATGCTGGGTCCTGGTGCTATAGCGATGTGGATTGAACGAGGTGGCGGTCGCGCCGGGGGGAAGAAGGCAGGCGTTGAATACCTGGCGTGCTCTCTTCTGATCCGCTTGCTTGAGCATGGCCACCAACCAATCTCGGTCCACAGGAACGCTTAGGTCACGGCCGAGAAAGTGGTTGGACAACTCATTGGCGACATCGAGCAAGCTCAGCGGCTGATGGAGCAACCGCTCGGCGAACTGGCGAGTGCGGGCCACATGACCGTCGAACACAACCCTGTAGTAGGCGCGTAGGTAGGTGAGCAGAGCCAAATCCTCCTGCGTACCGCCAGTGATCAATGAGGGGCGGTTCCCGGTGGCGAGGAACACGCGGTAGAAGTGACAAATCAGCCCGGCGAACGGAATTGCCCCACACGCCCGAATTTCATGGTAGTAAGGGTTTGAGTCGGCATTGAACATGTCCAAGACGAAGTCCAGAAATCTGAGGACTTCGTCTTTTTGCAGGCCCGTGTGCCAGCCTGGGAAAATCGAGAGAGGGCGTTGGCCGGGGTCCACGAGACATTCTTTGACGATAGCGGCTAACGGGACCAGTTCCGACTCCGGACTTTTGCCGTCGCGAGTGAAGACTTCAGTAAAATGGTTCTCGACCTCTTCGGTGTCGGGGGACGACGAGCCTGCGCGACTGCCCTGGTCCACGATGATAGATCGAAGCCAATCTACGATACTCAACTGGACGCGGATCGTGTTGAGGCCGATGAAGGTATTGGTGACCTCGTAGGGTGATAGAAAGCCGTGATAGGTGTCCGGGGCAATCTGGCGAACGAGGAAGAGCCGTTGCAGAGAGGCGGCGATAACGTCGCCGTTGTTGGCCTGAAATTCGCGATCGAGCCAATACTGAAGCATGCTGCGAAATTCCTTGTAGCTTTCACTGACCGCCAACCGGGCATGATGCTGAAGCTCCCGATCGTTATGCTGATAAACGGGTGCAAAACCGACGCACTGGGTTTTTAGCGCAATGAAATGGGGGGCATCGGCATCGCGAAGCGGATGCTCGCACAAGACCAAAGGGTGGAGGAGCGAGAGCAACGCCGTGCCAATCGAGAAGCGCTGCAAACCATCAATGAGCACTTCGTAGTGAGGGACCGCCGCCGGCACAAAGGCGAAGCCCGCGCGATTGGAGGGAATAGAAAAAGCGCCCAAGATGGCATTGCCTAAGAATTCAGAATTGCTTGAGAGCAGGTCCTCAAATAACTCTTCATCCCAGACTAGGCCCCGCTGATAACTGGGGATATCGATCCAACGGAATCCGTATTGTGTAAGCTGAACAAATTCGGGGGTTGGCGGGCCGGAACGTGGGATCAAGGTCTGGCGGGTGATGTACTCCAGGAACTGGGGACAATGACCGGTGCGACTGATGGGCATAGAGAGTGCGGGTTAGATTTTGACTTCGCGCTGTTGGTGTTCCTCGATGACCTGGGTGAGCATTTTGGCTAACTCGACGTGGAAAGCGGCTTGGGTGGTCAGTTTGAGTTGCTTAGCGAGAATTCTGGCTCCCTCGTGGGCGTAGCCTTCGATGAGATGGCACAAACGGTCCTCGTGTTTGGCGATGTCTTGAGTGCCTTCAGCGGCCAGTCCCATGAAGATGAGGTTGGGAAATAAGTGCTGGTTCTTGAATATGGCCAAGTCAATAGGGTAAGGCGATTCCAAGAAGGCTGCCGAGGGAGACGGTTTTCGGCCTTCCAGGGAGTGAAAGCCAACTGAGGCCGCAAAGACGACCAGATCTGCGTAGGTGTCAAAGCAGGCGTTGTCATGCGACGAATCATGCCGGTGACAGAACGGCAGGAGAGGCTCGGCGGACTGGGGAAGGCGTATGGCAGACATTATTTCAGGGTGATGATTTTTGTGTAAGCCATCTCATTTTCAGGCAGCTCGGCGCGAAGACTTACATTGGTCCCGTCCACTGGGAACAAAAAGTCCTTGGCGTCAAAGTTAGTGTGTTGTGCGGGGGGACTGAACAAGCGCAAACCATAGATGCGAACGGCATGTTCACCCAACGCATCCCTCAGCAAGTTCCATGGCTGGGGCAGCATAGAGATAACTGTTTGGCGCGCGCTCCCCAACAGAAAGCGGGCAATAGCCTTGGTGTAATTATTGTCGGCCTTGTCAAATGGAGAATCCAGGAGGAAGGATTGATCGTCAATTTTTCCCAGACCGATCTGGAGTTGCTGCATTTGCTGATGCAACTCGCGGCGCAACTTGGAAAGGGCGACAACATACGCGAGGGCCATCAGTTGGGACTGGCCCCCGCCTAAATTCACCATGCGGACGCCATTGCGTTCGATGGCTGGCAACAAGGTTTGGTAGTCAACGACGGCGTGGCTGCCATCGGTGGCGACCGAGTCATAATCCTGAGCCACGGACGACTTAAGGATCTGATGGAAGAGCCCGTGCAGGAACTGACGGGTCTGGGCGATCAGATCGCGCAGTTGTTCGGCCCGGTCACGGAGGCGTTCGAGTTTGGCCTGCTGATTGGCGGCAGCGCCTTTGGGCCGGGCCTTGTCGACGAGTTTGTTTATCTCAGCCACTTTGGCAGTGAGTGTTTTGATGGAAACGTCGGATTGGCCGATGTCACGGCCGAGCTGCTCGCGCTGATCGCTCAAGGCGCTCAAGTGAACCCCAAGATTCCTGATTTCCTCGACGGGATATTCGGCGAGTTGATTCTCAATAGATTTGATCAGGGCCTGCAGTTCCTGGCACTTGATGATGTGCTGGCCACGATGGTTGCGAAACCGGCCGAGTTCTACGTGGAGTTCACGGCTTCTGCGCAAGAAGCTCTGAGCGCCGGTTTTGTGAGTCAGAGCCAAAAGGTCACTCAGCCCGCGGTTCAGATCCACGCTCAGCGTTTTTTCTTTATACTTGAGCCAGTTGGCACGGGTGTGAGCGTTATGGGTGGTGCCGCAGACGCAGCAATCCTGCTCCAGAACACGATCCACAAAACGCTCGGAAAGGTCGGCAGGAATGACGTTATCCTCTTTCAACTGCAGGAGAATCTTGGATGCGACAGGCATGGCCGCCAGGAGGAAGGGGATGCCATGCGACTCGCTTACCAGACGGCAGATGGTTTCTTCGCAGTGGCGGCGCTTATCCTGAGCGTCATCGAGATCGCGTTGACGCGAAGTCAGTTGCTTGGAAAGTGCGGAAATATCGGTACCTTTGACCAGCTCATCGAACTGTTTCTTGGTCGCAGCATACTCAGTCTGGACGCGCTTCAGCTCGGTCTGATTATTTGCGAGAGCGGTTTGCTGATTCTTGAGCAGGTTCTTCCAGGACTCCTGATTGCGCAGGAGTTCCTGATATTTCTCGTTGCCGGCATTCAACTTTTGGATTTCGGCGACGTAGCCAGCCCGGATGCTTTCAGCGGCCTGTTCGGCCTCCTCCCATTGGTCCTCATGCAAAAAGGCAGAAAGGGAGTGGCGGATGGCCCGAACACCGCCCAGCAATTTTCCATCAAGCGGTTCCCCTTGAAAATAGAACGCATCGAAGAGGGATTCGGGGACGAGTGTGCGAATTCTATTCTGAAACATCCCTTGGTGATCGGGCAGGAAGTGGGTTCCGCGCGGGTCACGAATGACCTGCTCAAAGACGATATCACCCGCCGCCCAAACGTCCCGGCTGACCATGGCGGCGCGAACCGTGCGGCGCAAACAGATTTCCTCCTCATTATGCTCAATGATAGCCTCGACCCATCCGGTAAGCATCCCGCCCAGCTTGGCGGCAGCTTTGGTCCGATTATTGATGAGAGTGTGCGCTTCTCCGGGCCTTTCGGAGGAGTAGGCACCATAGAACAGGAACTTGAGGGCCCGGATGAGCGTCGTCTTTCCGCTATTGCCCGGCCCTAAGACAATGATCAGATTGGATGCATCGGCATTGGGAAAGTCCAAGACCTGCTCGCCAGGGTAGGTCAAGAAATCGCAAAGGCGAAGTTGTTTGATGATCATAGGCTAAGAGCCAGGTTGGACGGAGGATTCGATGGCCTGGCGGAGCTTTTCCTCCTTCTCTTCCGGAGCGACCCGGCGGGCCCCGGGCGAAGCAAAAATGTTGAGGGCGGTGGAAAACAACTGCTGCATTTTGGGGTCCTGTTTCTGGATCAGGCTTACTAGGGAATCCACCTCGAGCTGGATCTTTTTGGTCGTCGTGGGCATAGGGATATCGTCGTTTTCAGATTGTGGGAGGCAGCAAACGTGTAGCCACGGAAAGCGCACCGCTTAGGACGGCGTCGGCATCCGCCTGATTCAGAGCGAGCTTTGCGAACTCGTGGTAGCGGCGGAGTTCCTTCTTCAACAGGGCCTCGGATTGGAGGGTCGGAATCTGACTGCCCTGCGGCAAGATTATGATGTCGTAGATCTCAGCGATTTTTTGGGAGTCCGCCAGGCCCCGGCGCAGAATGCGACCGCGCCGCTGGATAAATTGTTTTTCCCGATTAACACTGTAGAGAACGACCGCACGCCGAATGCTTGGGACATCAACCCCTTCATCCAGACAACCAATGGCGCAAACGGCTTGCAGTCTTCCGGCGGCAAATTCGCGAAGAATCTGAGACCTGCGGGACTGAGGCGTTTCCCCCAAAATGCTGGAGACCTCGATGGAATGTCGGCGCAGCAAGCTGATGATATCATCAAGCAAGCGCTCGTCTCCGGCATCTTCCGCGGGTTCGTCGGTCACATCGGCGCCTTGATCGTCCACGGATGAACCATAACCTGGAGGGCAATAAACGAGCGTATGTTCCAGGCGGGCTTCCTTAGACAGCAACTTTGGCAGAAGCTCGGCAAATGCGCTGACCTGAACGCCGGCTTTGCGAATCAAGTCACGCTTTTCACGGTAGAGGTTTATGTCAATACGGCGGGCATGCTCACTAGTATCAATCTGGCGCAGCAACTCCAAGTACTGCTCGCCCAATTCCGGGTTCAAATAGCAGGGACAGGGGTGATAGGTGTACCGGCACAAGACGCCGGCGGCGATCGCGTCCTCCAGTTCGTAGGTGGCAGCCAAGCCGCCAAAGAAGGCCATCAATCTCTCAGTCTTGTCGGGTTCACCTTCGATTTTCGGCGTTGCACTCAGGCCAATGCGCCAACAGAAATAGGCATCGCGACTTTGCATCAACTCGAGTAGGCGGGGCGAGGCGAGATTGTGCATTTCGTCGGCAATCCAGATGGCTTGTTTTCCGGAATGCGACAACTGACCGATGACGCGTTGGAACTTGTCATCGGCGAAAGTGCGATAGGTGGTGACAATAAACGCGGGGGATGCCTCGCGATAGAATTCAAGGCATGGCTCGAGAATGTCAAAGTACTGGGTAGTAGATTGATAGGCGCGGGTCGGCATCGAAAAGCCGAGCTTACAGATTTCGTTGCACCATTGATCAGCGAGCACGCGAGTAGGCACGCTGACAATGACCGGGGGAATAAGCTCTTTCCTCTCCCTGCACGCTTTGGCCATGCGCCACACCGCGGCGAGGGCAGCGATGGTTTTGCCGGCGCCGGTGCACATTCTGAAGATGCCACGGCAATCTCGGCGAAACCATTCCTCAATGGCCATGACCTGGTGGTCATACAAAGAAAAGCCAAAGGCGCTTTCCTCGTCAAATTGCTCCGTCCACGGCACCTGCAACGGCGAGAAGCCGCTGAGAAAGGCAAGAAACTCTGATTTCCAACGATCCTGGTCGGGAGTGGGCCTTCCAGCCAAGAGGCTGGCAAGTTCCTTATGAAGGCGGAGGACCTTTCGGGCGGGATCGCCATAGGACCAGTGGCATTCGTAACGGACTTGGGGCGGCCCTTTGGTTACGGGCAAATCGAAGCGGTCTATTTCGACAAGATTCTGATGACGATCCGCCAGAACAGCCAGATTTGTGGAGTGGTCAAGGCGGGCGAGGAGTGAGCTGCCTTCGCCTAGAGTGGCGAGAGGAACAACTGTTAGCGAAAGTCGTTTCGACAAAACCAAGTGATTCAAAAAGGCCAGTCGCTGAAAGGGCTGAGAACCCTGGGGGAACTGACGCAAGGAAGATGCCGTTAAGGAGTCCGCACCGTTGGGCATGATCAAGACAAGGCTTACGGGACAATCCCTGGGGAGGATTTTTGAAGCGCCCCATGAAGCCAAAGCGACACTCTCGGAATCAGAGGCAACGCAGACCAAAGTGGCTGAATCGGCCAAATCAAACAGGGGAAACAACAAGGCATCGACGACCTTGCGAGGTTCACCCTCCAGCGCCAGGGGCAAGGGCAACTCGAGAAAGGAATCCGGTTTAGTTCCGTTTGAAGATGAGCCACTCATTGGGTTTGCCGTGACTGAAACGAATCAGGTTGAACCTGACGGAAGCCTGGGCGCCGTGCAGGGTGAAAGCAATCCGTTGGTTCGTCCATTCCTCTGCGTCGTATTTGCCGTGGTCCCAGATCCGCACCGTGCCGGCACCGTACTGGCCTTCGGGAATCTGGCCCTCGACATAGCCGAAGGCAAGGTCGTGGTCCTCCATCTCCACCGCGAGGCGCTTGATGGAAGGGGCAAGAATCGAGGAGGCACAACTGGACTGGTGATCCTTGGGCGCGACATTGATCAGGCGATAGGCCAGTGGCCGTGGTGCAATCGGCCAAGTCCCCGTAAAACAGAAATTTCAAGGCCCGGATGACGCTGGTCTTGCCGGTGTTGTTCGGCGCTAGGATGACAACAAGGTTGCTGTCCTTTTCGGTGGGCAAATCGAGCGACTGCTCACCCGGAAACACCAGGAAATTACAGAAGCTGAGTTGCCGGATGATCATAGGCGGATATCATTCCAGTGGCTGATCGACCGCCTGTCGCAAGCGGTCGAGCTTTTCCTTGAGAGGCACGCCATCCATGCCCAGTGAGGCGTTAAGGTTCAGCGCCTTGGCAAATATCTCGCGCATGTCGTCGCCGTGTTCGAGAAGCAGGTCCTCAATCGAATCGATTTCGACTTCCTGCACGCGTGGATTCTTCCAATTCACCGATGCCATAAAACGGATACGTGTGTTGCGGCTTGCCCTCAGTTGAAGCACAGCTAAATCCGTTTTCCAAGCCGGAAGTGGCTCGTTTGAGCCGCGCCCCAGCGCGGCGACGATCTGTTCTTTCGCCGTTTCCATGCTCAGCATCACGCGCAAGGGGTTCACGATGTAGGGCTGGCCACCCTTGTCCTTTTTGCCGCGGTGCGCTTCGACCGCGATGGCGATGGCTTTCTCCAGCAGTGGCATGGAGGGATGTTGCCGACGGCCCGGAGAACGCGCCACTGGAAAGGCTGGAGGGCAGCCCTTTTTCGGCAGACGGTCGAGCGTGTGGGTGTCCATCACGGGGGCAGCATGGCATGGGGGGATTGACAACGGCTGGCACTGGGGGTGACATCCGCGGCCATGCCAACACCGAAAGTAGCGGAGACGCTGCATTCCCGGCCGCCCATGGAAAGGATGATGCGCATCCACGAGTGCATCAAGGGCGGCAGGTATCCGAATTGCATCCAAATGGCGCTGGACATCGAGGTGTCGAGCCGGACGATCAAGCGGGACGTGGATTTCATGAAGCACCGGCTGGACATGCCCATCGAGTACCATGCGCAGCGCTACGGTTACTATTACACGCAGCCGGTGGAGCAATTCCCGAGCGTGCCGGTGACGGAGGCGAACGTGTTCGCACTGCTGGTGGCGCACAAGGCCATTGCGCAGTACCAGGGAACGCCGTTTCAGGCGCCGTTGGAGGCCGCCTTCCGAAAGATGTCCGGCCAGTTGAACAACGAACACCGGTTCACGGTGGGAAACCTGGAACAGGGTCTGTCGTTCCGGCCGTTCGCGCCGGAGTCGCCCGGCCTGGAGAATTTCGAGATTCTCAGCCGGGCGTTGCAACAGGAGCGGGCGTTGCAATTCAGCTACCGGAACCTGGGCGCGGAGCGGGCGCAAAGTCGCACGGTTCATCCCTACCACATTACGTGCTTCGACAACCGCTGGTATTTGGTGGCCCACGATCCGGCGCGTGGCGCGCTGCGCACGTTTGCGCTGGCGCGGATGCGGAAGCTGGAAATCTTGAAACGGGGTCATCCATTAAAGGTTCGTGTCAACAAACAAAATTCTTCTGCCGCCAAAAAATTCACTTTTTGACACGAGCGTTGCTCGCCCGCACCGAGGAGCGCACCGTCGTTGCACCGTTCACTTCTGCCA
>Ga0194132_10004703_pt1 | contig 22992 bp, 21 predicted proteins | sample TA2KigOf80mmetaG_FD_148612 | JGI IMG/M metagenome (GOLD analysis project Ga0194132, IMG submission 148612) | Freshwater microbial communities from Lake Tanganyika, Tanzania - TA2015054 Kigoma Offshore 80m | ecosystem: Environmental > Aquatic > Freshwater > Lake | place: Tanzania: Lake... | reverse complement strand
GTCCGCTGGACGTTCGGGGCGTGATCCTCGAAGTGGGCCTGGAAGAGGGCCTTGACGTGCTTGCCGCGTTTGGAGACGGCCGCGCTCGCTACCTGAACCACAGCGGCAACGTTGTGATCTGGGAGGGCGGGGAAGGACCGGTCGCCGAACTGGCAGCGGCGCTGATCGAGAGCGCGAAGCCGATCGCGGAGAACATCGGCGTGCACGACGGCGAACGGCCTCCCGCGCCGCCGGCGGGATCCATGCGCATTAGCGTGCTGACCGAGAGCGGTTTGCATTTCGGTCAAGGACCGATGAGCGCCTTCGGCAGCCATCCGATGGCGGCGCCGGTACTTGATGCCGGTGTTGCGTTGATGGGCGCGCTCGTGGAGATGCGATGATCCGGCGGCGGTTCGTTCAGAGCGCGTTGAGTCTGGCCGCGCCGCCACCGTCCAAGACGCACATCGTCTCATTGAGCTTCGACGACGGCTTCAAGAAGTCGTTCTACAAAATCGCCGAGATTCATGAGAGCCTCGGTCTGCGCGCGTGTCTGAACGTCATCGCGATCGGTCATACGGCGCAGTTCGACATTGGCCGGCTGTCCAGCGGCGGCGCCAACACGAATGTGCCGCTCGGTGGCTTCGACGACTGGAACAAGTTGAAACGGCGCGGGCATGAAGTGATGGCGCACACCTATGACCATGCGCGCCTGATCGAACTGCCGCTCGCGCAAGCGAAGGAGTTGATCGATAAATGCACGGCGTACTTCGAGCGAAACCTCGAAGGTTTCAAGACAGGCGAATCGATCTACAGCTTTGCCTACAACGCATCGAACGCGGAACTCGACGAGTACGCGTTGTCGAAATATCTCGGGATACGCACGCGCGGCGGTGCCGTTAATCCGCTGCCGCCGAGGCGGCGAGCCGGCTGCGTTTCGTTCGGTCCGGGCAACTGCGATGCGTTCGTAGCCGCCGAAATCGACAAGTTCCTGGCCTCGGCAGGCGGATGGTTCGTCTTCAACGCGCATGGACTCGACGAGGAAGGGTGGGGGCCGATGTCGTCGGCGTTCCTCACCTCTTTGCTGACGCGTCTGTCGAAGTTGCCGCACGTCGAACTACTGCCCGTGGGCGCCGTGCTTCAGCGCGAAGCGAAATTGAAGCTGTAGATGTCGGCGTCGCGCAGCGCGATCATCATTCGCGCCGGCCCTTTGGGTATCGGGTCGCCCGATTTCCAACGCACGGTGCGATCGATACGGTCGCCGATCATCTCCACGCAAGCGCCCAAAGCGAAGCCCGGCAAGGGAGCGCCGTTTGGCTCTTGCAGTTCGACGCGCACTCCGCCCGCCGCCGACGTCGCGAAATTCAACTGAAGGCTTTCGCCGTTGACCACGAGGGGCTTCGTAATCATCTCGCCCCCGCGCCAACCCGCATGCAGACTGGCCAGGCCATCGGTGCGCAGTACGAATCGCTGCAAGTGCGACGAAGGCTGGCCGTAGTGCCGGTTCACATAGAAGCTCATCTCGTGTTCGGCCGTTGGGACGATGTTCAGGGCGGGATAGTTGTCGCGGCTCACCCAGTGATTGAGGCCGTATCCGGGGCGCAGAAAAGCGTCGCGGAAGTAGCGTGAAACCGTGTTGCCGCCGCGCGAGGTGAGTAGCACGCTGTCCGCGGTGTCTTTGAAGTAGTCGGGATGCACGCCCGTTTCCTTCGCTTCCTCGGCGGTCAGCACCTGACGGCCCGGCATGAAGCGCGCGGCGATGCCGGTGTAGATGTGCGGTGCACGGAAGTAGGGGTGGATCTGATTCGTGTAGAGGTGCTCGACGGGCGCGTCGCCGAAATCGACGGGCGCGAAGGGCGACCAGTTGACGAAGTCTTTGCTGGTGGCGCGGGCCAGGGAGCGAACACGGTCGCGAAATTGGCGTGCGTAGCAAACGTAGCAGGCTTCGCTCTCGGACCAGAACGCGAGATTCTGCGAATCGAACATGGAGAGTTTCGTCGCGCCGAAAACGGGTTCATCGCGCAGCGTGCGCCATCGGAAGCCATCGTCTGAGATGTAGGCCCGCAAGCCGCTCGATGCAATTCCCGCGATGGCTTTGTAACGCGCCCCGCCGCGAGGATTGCGATCGATGAATGGACAAAAGTTGTGTGAAAACGGCGGCTGGCCGCGGAGGATGACGTTGTCGGTTGGCTTCACGAAGTGAACGCCGTCGAGCGACTCCGCGTAACAGGTCGATTCGCCAGGCCGCCCATCGCGTCCCGCCTCGCGAACCCCGCGGTAATAGAGACGATAGCGGCCGTCGTCATGCAAAACCGTGAAATAAGCGCTGAAGGGGCCTTCGTGTGGACGGTCGAGGCGCAATACGATCTCTCGCGCCTCGGGCGTGCCGAGGCGCAGTTCGGCGCCACGCATGGATTCGATGAAGGAGTCGTCGACGAACAACTCGCGGCGGCCGACTGTCGGCTGCGCCCTCAAGAGCGCGGTGCAAGCTCCCAGCACCGCGCGCCGGGAAAAATCTTTGGTGTAACTTTTTTGAAACATGATCGCAATGAAGCCGCAACCGTTCGGTTGCTAGCGTCGAATAAATCTATCATGCGTTGGACTCTTCTGTTTGTAAGCTCACTCGCCTTTGCGCAACTCGACAAAGCGAATCTCACGGGTGTTGTGACGGATTCCTCAGGAGGCGTGGTCCGTGGAGCGGCCGTCCGGATTGAGGCACCCGCGACCGGCTTTTCTCGCGTTGGAGAGACGAATGAAACCGGCGCCTACATTCTGAGTCACGTTCCCGTCGGCGACTACATCGTGACATTTTCCAAGGACGGATTTCAACCGTCCCGCTTTGAGAAAATCGTGCTGCGCATCGGACAGACGCGTGCGCTCGACGCGACGTTGCAGATCTCAACGACAGCAAGCCAAATCGTTGTCACTGACACGCCTCCCGCGTTGCAGACGACAAATGCCGAAATCAGTTTGGTGTTCGAGCAGGAACAGATGCGCTCGCTGCCGCTCAACGGCCGTAACTGGACCAGCTTCCTGATGCTCGCGCCAGGCGCGACGAATACCGGTGACGGCTCTCAAAATAGCGTGCGCTTCATGGGCCGCTCGCGCGACGATAACAACTTCACATTCGATGGCGTCGACGCTACGGGCGTTAAAGACCCGCGTCAGGAAGCGAACTTGCGCCTCAACATCTCGCTCGATTCGATTGCCGAGTTCCGCGTGAGCTCGGGGCTTTACAACGCCGAGAGCGGAAATGGCGCGGGAGCGCAGATGAACCTTGTCTCCAAGAGCGGTACGAACACGTTCCATGCGAGCGCTTTCGAGTTCTTCCGCAACGACAAGCTCGACGCGCGCCGGCCGATCGACGCGGCGAGACCACCCTTCCGTTTAAATCAATTCGGGGGCAATGCTGGCGGACGCATCATCAAGGACAAGACCTTCTATTTTGCGAACTACGAGGGCTTGCAGCAGAGACTCGCACAGACGTTCATCAACACGGTGCCCAGTGCGGCGTACAAAGCCCGCGTGGCGGCCACGTCTCCGGCGTTGAGGCCGGTGATGGATGCCTACAAGCCAGGCACCTTGCGAACTTCAAACGCCGATCAGGATCAACTGGTCTCGGCCGCGTCACAGCCCTGGACGGAAAACAGCGGGTTGATCAAAGTCGATCACCGTTTCAATGACAAGACGAGCGTTTTCGCGCGCTACAACATCGACAATGGACTGATTTCCGAACTGCGCAATGTGCTGCTTGAAACACGCGTGAGCAACTTCCGCACGCAGAATGGCGTCGTGCAATTGCAGCGGCTTTTCTCGACGAATCTGCTCGCGGAAACGCGCCTCGGCGTGAATCGCTCGGCGCTGCGCCGCGATACGAACGGTACGTTCAATGAAGGCGTTTCGATTCCTGGCTTTGTTACGCTGCAGGTTGATCGCACCGAAGTCGAGATCGGCACAAGCTACAGTTTGAACCAAAGCTTGGCGTGGACCAAGGGCCGTCACAACTTCAAGTTCGGCGGGGAATTTCGTAAGATCGACCTCGTTCTGAGCGACACCGGCCAAATTACGACTTCGTTCGCAAGCCGCGATTCGTTCGTCTTGAACCGCGCCGACAGCGTTTCGTTCGGCTCCGCGCTGCCCGGTGTGAAGGGCCTGCGCCCCTACTACTTCCTCTTCGCTCAAGACGAGTTGAAACTGAACCGTGAGATTACGTTGAGCGTCGGCACGCGTTACGAATACTACTCCGTCGCCAAGACGAGCGATGGCCGCGGCCGCGTCTTCGACCTTGCTCGTTGCAACGGGTTCTGCCAAGCCGGCACCCCGTGGTACTTCCCCGACCGCAATAACTGGGCGCCGCGCGTCGGCATAGCCTGGGCGCGCAATCGATCGGTTGTCCGCGTCGGCTACGGAATGTTCTATGGCGCCGGCCAAATCGACGACGTCAACGCCGCGATCGACAGCATCCCCGAAACATTCTCCCTGACGGCGCGCGATCAGCCGGCGCTTGCGTTTCCCGCCAATACTTTCGTCACGCAAGCGCGGTCGACCGGCGTGTCGGCGCGTGCGTTGCAGCGTGATCGCCGTGATGGCTACAGCCAGCAGTGGACGCTCTCATTGCAACAACAACTTCCGTTCGCCCTGGTTGCGCAAGCGGCGTATCTCGGCGGCAATGGTCATAAAATGTTCGGCCGTAGTTTCATCAACACGATCGACCCGGCAACGGGGCGGCGCCCGTATCCTGGATTTTCGAATGTCGACATCAAAACGAATGACGCCAACAGCTCCATGAACGCGCTGCAAATGTCCGTGCAACGTGCGTCGCGTAACGGCCTTCAATGGCAAACGCAGTACATGTGGTCGCACAATATCAGCGACAACGCCGGCGCGGGCGACGGACAGAACATCATGATCTCCGGTTGCCGGGCGTGCGATCGCGGCAACGCCGATTGGGACATTCGCCACACGATGACGACGAACGCTGCTTATGAACTCCCGACGAAGTTCTTAAGAGGCGGTTGGAATATCAGCGGCATCGCGACCGCGCGCACCGGACTTCCGTTTTCGGCCTCCGTCAATCGCGCGGCCGCCGACCTGCCCGATGGCGTGGCCACCACGCCGGGCCGCACGGCGCCGGCACAACGGCCCGACTTCGTTGCCGGTGAGCCGCTCTACACGAGTTCGCCGAGTGCGGCCGGTTGGCTGAATCCGGCCGCGTTTCGTGTGCCGGCTCGCGGTACCTGGGGCAACTTGCCGCGCAATGCGCTGCGTGGCCCGGGTTTGTGGCAGGTAGACATAAGTGTCGGAAAGCGCACAGCGATTCGCGAGAGTTTGAACGTTGAGTTCCGAGCTGAACTGTTTAATCTCTTCAACCGGGCGCAATATGGAAACCCGAACGCGAACATCTCGAATCCGGCGCAGTTTGGGCGGATTACTGGCGTTGTCAACGCGAACCCCACCGGGTTCGGCGGGCCGCGGCAAATTCAGCTTATGCTTCGCCTGAACTACTAGCGAGTTCCTTGCGCATCCACTTGAGTGCTTTCTTCAGGATGTCTTCGGAAGTGCCGTCGACGGCGGCGTAGAGCGCCTCGGCTTCCTTGCGAAACATTCCCTTTCGAATGCCTTTGAGCGGAGCGACAAGCGCGGCGCGGCGTTTGTAGGTCTTCTTCGATGCCGTCCACGCCGGCATCGCCGCGATCCAATTCGGATGCCGAATCAGCAACGGCCCCAGCACATCGGCGCAGAGCGCATCGCAGTGCTCCCAGTTGCGGACGTAGTTGTCGAGCCAGCGTTCGAAACGCTTCCAGTCGCGCTCGTCGCACTGCCTCAACAATCGTGCGTAGAGTTGGATCGCCACCGCGCCCTCTTCGAATTTTCCCGAACGCCAAAGCGCATCGGTGACTTCGTCGCGCTGCTTCTCACCGAGCGCCGCGAACTCCTTCGCCCGTTCTTTCGCAATACGCCGGACATGAACCGTGTACGTGCAATAGGCGTCGATGGGTTCCTTGAAAAACCGCTGCATCACTGGCAGTTTGTACGGCTCCGAGTGAGCCATCAATTCCGCGCGGATTTTGTCGACAAGACTCATGCCAGTTTGTCGATCCGAACTTTCGCTATCCGATTCCGCGCCATTTCGGAAACGACGTACCGGCGGCCGTCGTGTTCGATGGAAGCGCCTGTTGCTGGAAGATCTCCGATCTTCGAGAGCAGGAATCCGGCGAGCGTTTCGTATCCGCCGTCGGTGGGAAGCGCGATGCCGAACTGGTTCGCCAAATCCGGGACGTTGATGTTGCCTTCGACCTCGACCGATACAGCCGCCGCGTCGGGCTTTGGTCTTGATATATCATGCTCGTCTTCGATTTCGCCGAAGACCTGTTCCAGCACGTCCTCAAGCGTCACCGCGCCGGTTGTGGAACCATGTTCGTCAACAACGATGGCCATGTGCGTGTGATTCGCGCGGAAAACGTCGATGAGGTCCGCCAGCGATTTCGTCTCCGGCACCAGAATCGGCGGCCGCATCACGTTGTGAAGTCGAAACCGCGCGCCTTGGCGCTGCATCAACACCTGCACCAGGTCCTTCAAATGCACGATGCCGATAATCTGATCGGGGCTCGTCTCGTACACCGGCAGTCGTGAGAACTGGTGCTCGTTGAAGGCAACAAGCAACTGTTCAAGCGTCGCGCTCTCTGGCACCGAGATCATCGAATTGCGCGGCACCATGATTTCACTTGCCGAATACTTCTCAAGGTCGAGCAGCTTCTGCATCGCCGCTTCATGGAAGCGTTCGATCTCGCCCTCCTTGCGCGACGAAGAAATGATGAACTTCAATTCCTCCACCGAGTGCCCGCCGCTTTCAATCTCGCCCTTCAGTCCCAACATGCGCGAGATCCGCATCGACGAACCGTCAATCACCTTTACGAGCGGCGAGGCCAGTTTCCCAATGAATACCAGAATCGGCGCGACAAGAACGGCGAAACGGTCCGCGGTTTCGATGCCGATGTTCTTTGGCACCACTTCGCCGATGACGACGTGCATGTAGGTCATCACCGCAAACGCCAGGACGACCGACACGATGTCGACAACGCCTCCTGGAATCGCTCCAATCAGCGGGTGAAGCAGAGCCGTGAACAGCGAATGGATCGTCTCCTCGCCCGCCCAGCCGAGGCCCAGGCTACAAAGCGTGACGCCGATTTGACCAACCGAGAGCAGGCGTCCAGGGTTGTCGAGCAACTCCAGCGCGGCCTTCGCGCCACTGTCTCCGTCATCGGCGAGTTGTTGCAAACGCGAACGGCGCGAACTGAGCAGTGAGACTTCAGCCGCGGCAAAAAAGCCGTTCATGCCGACGATAAGTCCGACCAGCAGGAACCGGTATCCGTAGTTGTATTCCGGCATGGGAGAGCGGGTGACTACACTGAAAGAAGTGTTTACCCGGAGATTAGTTCAGTTTATCAATGTGCTCATCGGCTGCGCACTCACGCTGGCGGGAATCGGTACCTATTGGTACGCTTACCGGCCGCTTCCGCAAACGAGTGGTTCGGTCGCCGCACCCGTCAAGGAATCGGTGCGAGTGGAGCGCGATGCACTCGCGATGCCGCGTATTCATGCGGCTTCACTGGAAGACTTGATGTTCGCGCAGGGCTTCGTTACCGCGCAGGATCGCTTCTGGCAGATGGAGACATTCCGGAAAATGGCCATGGGCGAATTGGCCGGGATCGTCGGCCCGCAGGCTCTGGAGAGCGACCGCGAGTTTCGCCGGCTGCGTCTTTCGCGAATTGCGGAACGTCAGGCGAAGACGGTAGCAGGCGAGGACCGAAGCGTACTCGCTGCCTACGCGCGCGGCGTGAATCACTACCTGGAAACGCACGCGAACAAGCTTCCGCTCGAGTTTTCGCTGATCGGCCACAAGCCGCGTCCCTGGAGGATCGAGGACTCACTGCTTGTAGGGCTAATGATGCAGCAGACGCTTTCGGCGCGGTACAAGCTCGATCTGGCGCGGGAAGCGATGTACGAGAAAGGCGACGCAAAGAAGATCGATGCGATCTGGCCGGCTCGTTCCGGGCAAGAGGAACATCCGGGATCGAACGCTTGGGCGGTCGGCGGCTCGCGAACGAAAAGCGGCAAAGCCGCGCTGGCGAACGACATGCATCTGCAGTGGTCGGTGCCAGGAATCTGGCACATGGTGCATCTGAAGGGCGGTGGATTGAACGTTGCCGGCGTGACCGTTCCCGGATCGCCCGGTGTTGTCGTCGGGCGGAACGAACAAATCGCTTGGGGCATCACCAACATGCCGTTTGACGTGCAGGATCTCTACTGGTTCGTCCCCACGGCGCAACAGACGGCGGTGTTGGAGCGCGAGGTGATCTCCGTTCGAGGCGCGCGCGCCGAACCGTTTCAGCAACTGGTCGCGGCAGGATCGCCCATACTCCCCGGTCCGGCGGGCAAGCCGGTTCGACTTCGTTGGTCGGCGGCGGAGGATCGGCCGTTTCAACTCGGCTTGATCAAGTTGAATCGCGCCACGGAGTGGAACTCGTTCCGCGACGCCCTGCGGGAATTTCCCGGCGCGGCGAGTCAGATCGCCTACGCCGATGCCCAAGGCAACATCGGTTTGCAGGCCGTGGGTGTGCTGCCGGTTCGAAAGGGTTGCGACGGAGGGCGCGTCTATGCAGCGGGCGCCTGCGACTGGCAGGGCTTTATCCCGTTCGACGAACTGCCGTCAATCTACAACCCTTCCTCCGGCCGCGCGGTTACCGCAAACCAGAATTCGTTTCCGGCCGTGTATCCATACCAGGTCGCGGGCCACTTCGCTTCACCGTATCGTGCGAATCGGATTGCCGCGATGCTCGAAGCGAAGAAGGACTGGGACGCTGAGGCGATGTTGAAGTTGCAGGGCGATGTCTATTCCGCGTTTTCGCATTTCATCGCAAAAGAGCTGGTCGCGGCCTTGGATCGCAAGAAGGCAACGAACCCGGTGTTGCGTGATGCGGTCGATCAACTCCGTCAGTGGGACGGCGCGATGGCGGCGTCGCGGCCGGAGCCGCTGATCGTGACGCTGGCCGTGAATCAGCTGCGCCGGTCGATTGGCGTGAAGGCCGCCGGGTTCGCAACCGCCGAATGGGATTCCGCGCTGGCATTTTCGGTGATCGAAAACATGGTTCGCACCAAACCGCCCGAGTGGTTCGCCGATTGGGATCACGAACTGCTCCGTTGTCTGCAAGAGGGCATCGATGACGGCGCGCGGCGTCAAGGCCGCGACACGCGAAAATGGCAGTGGGGCGAGCACCAGAAGTTGACGCTCGCCAATCGCGTCACCGCGCAGATACCGTGGATTGGCCCGTCGCTGCAACTGAAGCCGCATCCGCTCGAGGGTTCGACATCGACGATCATGCAGACCTCGGCGCGCATCGGGCCGTCGATGCGGATGGTAATCGACTTCGGCGATCCGCGCGGAGGGCTGCTGAATATTCCAATCGGACAAAGCGGCCACGCGTTGGCCTCCCACAACAAGGATCAGTGGGAAGCGTTTCTGCGCGTCGAAAGTTTCCCGCTGCATTTCAACGGGGGCTGGACCGTCGAGTCGACTCTGACGCTGACGCCGGTAAAGTGATGCCGAAACTTGTCGTGTTTGCCGGCCCGCCCTGCACAGGGAAGTCCACCGTGGCCGGATTGCTGCCGTTCGCGCACATAGAGATGGATGCGGTGCGCGAGCGCATCCTGCCCGGTGCGGCGCATACTCGTGACGATCGGGCCGTAGCCTATCGTGCGGCTTTGATGATCGCGGAGGCGCTGTTGCCGCATGCGGGCGTCGTGATCGTCAACGGTGGTTTTGGACGCGAGGAGGATCGGCTCCAATACAGACAAATTGCGTTGGAAACAGGAGCGGAACTCTTTGTCGTGGAGTTCGACGCCCCGTTGGATGTGCTGCTTGAGCGGAATCGCGCGCGAAGGGCCCATCATCCCGGGCTCGATCTCGATGACGCGCGTGTGACCGAAATTGTTCAGGCCTATCCGTGGTTGAATACGGGCTTGCGGATCGATGCAACACAGCCGCCCCCGGCATGCGCGCGGGCCGTTCGGCTGTATATTGGAGAAGACGCATGAACAAGAAGATCTTGGTCGTATGGGCGTTGTTATTGATTGCGGTTGGCGGCTGGGCGGCCTGGTATCTATTCGCCCCGGGCACGCCGCCGAAAGGGCAGCCGCCGCTCGGCGACGCCGCCGCGTTCCGCGCCTTGTTTGAGCGCAACACCGACAAGACGCGCGTGATCGCGTATTTTTCGCCGAATGATCAGAAGGACCTCCTTTCGGCGGCTATGCTCGATGCCCAAGTGGAGTCGAACGACAAACCAACGTTGGCGATCTACGTGATCTGGACCTCCGCGCCGCCGACCGATGCAATGGCGCGCATTCCCGATAAACGCGCCGCGCAGTTCATGGACTCAAAAGGAGATCTGCGTTCCCTCCTCGGCGAGGGACACGTCTTCGCCTACGCTCGCGGTGCGAAGTTCGATCAACAGGCGTTTCGTACCAGGGAGATCGAAGTCGACATGCCAAAACTGCGTGAACTGCTGCCTTAATCGACGATGAAGAGCTTCGTGCCCGATGGCGTGAAGATGCGGTGGCCCGGAGCGCCGTCGTTGGCGCACCAACTATCCCCGGCTCGAATTGACTCGCATGCGCCGCCTTCATACTCGATCGTGTACGCGCCTTCCAGGCAAATCGTCATGTGGCCGCGTTCGCACCAGTGGTCGCCCTTGTAACCGGCCGAGTATTTAACCACCCGCACCCGCGCCGCGCCCCACTCAACGGTGCGCGATACGGCGGTTCCCGATTCGCCCGGATGCGTTGTCGCGGCGATCGAACTCCAGTCGATGGTCACAGCAATTCCCGCGCCTGCTGCATTGCAGGTAGGTCCGGATCGCTCGCCTTCTTCGTGTAGTGCTTAAGCGCGGAAGCGAACGCTGGCCGCCACCGTTCGCTCACGAGGTGGTAATCCTCGGCGATCGCCACCGGGAATTTGTAGTAGTGAACCTCGTTGGCTTTTGTGATGACGTTCGACAGTTCGCGGCCGATCTCCGCGCGGGAAGGCCCTTCGCTCACGCTTGTAATGTCCGCTTTCTGAATGTCCGCGCGTAGCTCTCCAGCGACGCGAAACTGCGCCATCCAGCCGGCGGCCTGCAAGAGGATCAGCCAGCGCGTGCGTGCGTCGCCGGCCGCCTGCCACGCGAAATGCATCGCATTGGCTGCGCTTGCGGCGTGAATGCCGGTGATGACTCCGCCGCCGGCGAGCCGAGTCGTCAACTCGGCGGACGCGAGATGAACGGCGTCCCAGACACTCGACGCTGTCGCGCCTTTCGACAGCCGCGCCGCGGCGTCCGCGCAGGCTTCATTCGGCGTCGCCGATCGTATCGCGGCAACGATGCCTGTCACGTCGCTCTCCTTCGAGGCGCCGATCGGAACTGCGTGCATGGCCCGCTTCAGATTGGTGTTCCACGTCTGATCGGCAAAAGCAAAACCGTTCATTTTCGTTTCAGGTCCGAAATCGCAAAGCGCCAGTGCGATCGACCGCAACACCGGTTCGGCGTAACGCCACCCGATCGTCTCCAGCGTGCGATAGGCGTTGGCGACATAAATCGCCTTGTGGCCGATGTTGCGGTAGTCGCGGACCCCGTGTTTCCAAAAAACACTGAAGACCTCATGCGCGCCGGCGGTCCGCGCTAGCACGGCGGCCGCGCGCTCGGCGCGGTCGAACTCCCAATTCTCCAGACCCCGGTCGAGTTCGGCCAGCGCGCGATCCGGCGATGGCAGATCGCCGCTCAACTCGCCCATCGTGTAGTCCTTATCGCGAGCCTGCGACGCCTTGAATTGATCGAGCGCGAAGAACAGCGGCAAATGCCGCATCGACGCCGGCGCTTCGAGCGACAGTTGATGCGCCGAGTGCATGACGAACACGCAGTGCAGCGCAAAGCCAGGCGGCCTCGGGTTGACGTTGCGGATGCCGGCAAGAAACAACGCGGCCATCAACTGCCTCACCGGCGTGCCCTTCTTCAACTCCGCCGCCAGCAGCGCGGGACACTTGTCGCGATCGGTGGATTCAAATCGTTGCGCCAAGGGTTCGAGCTCTGGCGCGAGCCGGAGCATCGACGGCGTTACTTGCGCTTGAGCAAGTAACGGTGTGGCGAACACCGCGCGCCGGGTAAGTGTCATCGAGAACCTCTGCGTGCGAGTATACACAACTGGCGTCTTTCTTTCGGAATACACTGAAACTCTATGCGCGCAACCGCCATCGTCCTCCTCGCGCTCCCCCTCCTGGCCCAACACGGCCGCTATCTCAGCGACTCCCACCACCCATCCATCGGCAAACCCGAAGCCATCGCCGCTGGCGCAAAGCTCTTCATGGGCTCCTGCGCCGGCTGTCACGGCCCCGACGGCGGCGGCGGCGCGCGCGGGCCGAATCTTGTCCGCCGATCGCTGTGGCATCCGCTGAGCGACGACGCCATTTTTCAAGTGATCCGGAAAGGCGTTCCGAACGCCGGTATGCCGCCCACCGCACTCGCCGACGATCAGACCTGGAACCTAGTCGCTTTCATCCACTCGCTCACCGGTCCCGCCAGCACCAACGCCGTGCCGGGCGATGCTGCAAGCGGAAAGGCCGTCTACTGGGGCGCGAAAGCCGGCTGCGCGAATTGTCATTCGATTCGCGGGCAAGGCGGTCACACCGCGCCGGACCTGAGCAATGTCGGCGGCAGCCGGCCGCTCGCTGTGATCCGCGAAGCGATCGTCGAACCCGCAAAGGATCTCTACTATCTCGGCAACGAAGCCGCGACCGTCGTCATGAAAAACGGGCAGACGCTGCAGGGTGTCGCCAAGAACCGCAGCAACTACTCGGTCCAATTGATCGACACAAAAGGCGTGCTCCATCTGATCCGCATGAACGACGTGAAGCAAATGACGCTATCGGCATCGACCCCGATGCCCACCGATTACGCCAAGCGCCTCTCGACAACCGAACTACGCGATCTGCTTGCTTACCTCGCCGCACAGGACGTCCGCAAATGAAGCTCTTCCTCTTTCTTGGTCTCACCTTGACCGCGCAGGTCCGTCACGAAGACATCGCCAAAGGCGCCGGCGACGACTGGTTGACCTACGCCGGCACATATGCCGGATGGCGTTATAGCCCGCTCAAACAAATCACCGCCGCCAATGCGAAGAACATCGTGCCGAAGTGGATCTATCGCGTGCCCAACGCGCGCGGACTGCAAGGCACGCCGCTTGTCTATCAGGGCGTTCTGTACATGACGAATACGAACTCGATCTACGCCATCGACGCCGCCAGCGGACGTTTGGCGTGGCAGTATTCCGATCCGCGCGCCGAAAAATCCGGACCCAACCGCGGCTCGGCGTTATGGGGCGATCGAATCTACATCACAACCAGCGACAACCACCTCGTCGCGCTCAATCGTCACACCGGCGCGCTGATTTTCAACAAGAAATTCGCCGATGTGAACCAGGGCACGACTTCGACCTCGGCGCCCTTGGTCGCCAAGGGAAAGATCATCGTCGGAAGCGCGGGCGGCGACAGCGGCATGCGCGGCTTCATCATGGCGCTCTCGGCCGACACGGGCGAAGCGCTTTGGAAGACTTACACCGTGCCGTCGAAAGGCGAAAAGGGTTCCGAGACGTGGGGTGATCTGATCGACTACGGCGGCGGCGCCGCGTGGCTCTCCGGTACATTCGACCCCGCGTTGGACACGCTCTACTGGACCACCGGCAACCCCTGGCCTGACTACAACGGCGATGTTCGCAAGGGCGACAACCTTTACAGCTGTTCGCTCCTCGCGCTCGATCTCGACACCGGCAAAATGAAGTGGCACTTCCAATTCACGCCGCACGACACCCACGATTGGGACGCGCAAAGCTGGCCCGTTCTGCTCGATACCGAGATCGCCGGCAAGCCGCGCAAGGCCGTGCTACACGCCAATCGCAACGGCTTCTTCTACGCGCTCGACCGCGTGACGGGCGAGTTCCTCCGCGCCACGCAGTTGATCGACAAAGTGACCTGGGCGAAAGGGATCGACGACAAAGGCCGCCCGATCCATCTTCCAAATAGCGATCCGACGCCTCAAGGCAATTGGGTCTGCCCCAGCGTGAAAGGCGCGACGAATTGGATGGGGCAGTCGTTCAATCCCGGTACCGGCCTGTTGTACGTGCTCACGCTAGAACAATGTGGAATGTATTTCCGCTCCTCGCAGAAACCCGAGCCGATGAAAAACTTCTCCGGCGGCGGCGCAACCGAAGAGGGCGGGCAAGTGGTGTTGCGTGCCCTTGACCCCAAGACCGGTAAACGCGTCTGGGAATACCCGATGACGGGCCTCGGCCGCATGTGGACCGGCACCGTGTCGACCGCGGGCGGCGTGCTCTTCAGCGGCGACGACGACGGGCACTTCGTCGCGCTCGACGCCAAGAATGGCAAGAATCTGTGGCACTTCAGCATCGGCGAGAACCTCACGGCGTCGCCCGTAATCTATTCGGTCGACGGCAAACAGTACGTCGCTATCGCCTCGGCGACCGCTGTGCTTTCGTTTGGACTGTTTGAACCCGCTGTTGGCGTCGACCCCCCGGTGATTCAACTGCGATAGAAATCTGGCCCTTCATATGCATGACGCCTTCCTGGAGGTCGATCATGCCCCCTACAAGTAGGTCCTTTTCCCGCTCGATTACTCGCTTCCCTGTGAGGCCGTTCTCTTACGTGCGCGAAATGGCGCAGCGCCCTGGGTCGGAACTGACGATTCTCCAGTGCCTGCCGCTGTCGGTTTACGCGTCCGGCGGAGGCGATGTCCACAAAACCGGCGCCTCTCGCCTAGCCACGCACTGCGAGATGGCGCTCGCCGGTCTCGCCGCGCGCCGGCTTATCGCCGATGACGAACCGGCCCCGGCAATCGCCGCTCTCGTCGAAGCCGGCGGCATCGATCTTGTCTTGATGCCGACGCACGGCGACGGACTGATCCGCCAGGTCCTCAACGGCTCGGTCACCGCGAACGTGCTGCACAATAGCGGTTGTGCCGTTTGGACAGCCGTTCACGAACAGCTGGTTCCAATTGTCGCCGAGCCGCGCTATCGATCGGTCGTTTGTGCGATCGCCGGTCGTGCCGCCGAAGACGAACATGTCGCGCGTACCGTCGCCAAATTTGCCGCCGGCCGTGGCGCGCGTTTAACGCTGCTCAGCGTGGTCGAAGAGCCGAACGAAGGAAACATAGCCAACGCACAGGACAATATCGAGCGGTGCAAAGCCGCCTGGAAACTCGACGCCGGCATGCGTATCGCTATCGGATCCGTTCCGAAAGCCCTACACGACGCGGCGCTGCGGGAAGAAGCGGATCTGCTGGTCGTCGGCCGCGGCCATTTCCGCGAGAGGCTCGGCGCACTGCGGTCCCATCTCTACGATGTGATCCGCAACGCGCCATGCCCAGTGTTAAGCGTCTAATGAAAGCGACGCGCTACTTGTAAATGTGATCGCTGGGCGGCTTTTCCTTATGGCGCCGCATGAGGAAGAACACCGCCACGCCAGCCAGCAAAACCAAGGGCACGCCAATCACCGACCAATGCCCAAAATTGATCTCCATCCTACACCTCCTCGGACTAAGAATCGCGACAATGCATGTTGCTGCGTCTAAAGCATAGCACGGCGTTAGCGAGAAGGGAATCGGTCGGGGGCGGCCGGCACACGGTGCCTGACAAGGGACGTTCTATTCTGAGGTATTCCCGCCGTCCCCCGCCCTCGCCCCGGCCACCCTCGCCCACCGCCAAGACTTCACTGTCCTGCTACGACACCGCCAACCAGCGCGCCCTCTGGACCCCCCACCAACCCAAGCCATCGCATGCTCCATCCCCAAGAAAACCCTGGCGCAAAGACCACGCCTTAAACTCACTGAGCGCCGCGGCCTTCACCAACACCGGTTTTGACCGCGGCCATCTCGCCCCTGCCGCCGATCTGCCCGAATCGTCCGACACGTTCCTGGCCTGTAGCTCTCCCCGGGTGCCTACGAATTGGGCACGAGTTGAAGGCCGAGGCTTTCACCGGCGCCGTCTACGGCAATTGCGGCAACCAGAACATCGAAGCGCCATGCTTCCTCTACAAGATCGCAATCCTCGAAAACGGTCAAATCCTCGCCGATTACGCCAGAAACGCGCCACCGCGCCAATAACAGGCCTCGAATCAACAACTTCCAGCCGCCGTCGGAAAAACCGCCCTCATGCCAAAACCCGTTCACAGATTTCGAAGAAATATATTTCATTTATTATCAACAACTTGAAAAATAACCCCGTAAAATCCTTGCATCGCCGCGCTATCCTAAGAGTAAGAGATGGCCCTTTGACGCACGCTGCGCCAAAGGGCCATCTCCTTTTCATACCCAGAAAGGAATAGCAATGCCGACCAAAGCCGAACAGGCCCGCATCAACGGTGCCAAATCGACCGGCCCCAAGACCCCCCGAAGGTCTCCAACGCTGCCGCGAAGCCAGCGTCAAACACGGAATGTGGGTCGCCCAAATCTCCACCTTCCCGCACGAGGACCAGGTCGCCTACGCCGCCCTGCTGACCTCCGCCAACGACCAGTTCCACCCGCGCACCTGCGTCGAATCCAACATCGTCGGACTCCTCGTCGACGCCCTCTGGCGCGCCGGCCGCCTCGGCGCCATGGCCAACGCCGATATCTCTCGGGAGATGTGGTCCATCAATCGCCAGACCTCCACCCAGCACGAGGCCCCCGAACTCCACCTCCTCGCCGAGCAGGCGTCGAAGTCCGTGCAAAAACTCGAGGCCCGCGCGCGCCATTACACCCGCGAAATCGCCCGTCTGATGGCCATTTTGCGCCAGCTCCAGGCCTTCCCGGTTTCCGTCGAAGCGTCCGAAGTTCTTAATGAAATCATAGAGATAGAAACCCGGCAGATCCCAGAGCCTCCAACGACGGAGGCCCAGGAAGCCCCGAAACCCGCCACGCAGCCCGAACCGGCCCGTAAACCGGTCCAGAACGCCAATATCCCCTCCCAGAAGGGTAGCGTTCCGCAGAGAAAATGAGGCATGACGAAGTAAAATCGTTCACAAATTGGCGAGGTTTAGAAGTCACACCAATTCATATACCAGAAGTGTCTTCAAAAATCGAGACGCCATCGGACTGGGCCGAAACCGCCCTCGCCTTCACGCCCAGCCCCAAACAAAAACAGGTCCTCGACGACCCCGGCCACCGCCTCATCCTGAACTGCGCGCGCCAGTGGGGCAAGACAACAGTGATCGCCGTCAAAGCCCTCCACGAAGCCATCCACAACCCGAAAACAATCGTCATGGTCCTCAGCCGCACCAGGCAACAAGCCGCGCTGACCATCCACAAAGTGCGCGAATTCGCAGCGCTGCTCGACATCAAGCGCAAGCGATTCCAAGGCCGCGAACACAGCGTCGAACTGCCCAACGGCTCGGCCGTCTTCGCCATCGCCCACAACGCCGCCACCGCCGTCGGCAACACCGTTCACATCGCCATCGTCGACGAAGCCGCCGTTGTCCACGATGACGTCTTCAGCGCCATCCTGCCCTCGCTCGCCCGCACCGGCGGCAAGCTCTGGCTGCTGTCGACCCCCGTCGGCCCCACCGGCATGTTCTACAAAATCTGGCACGACGAATCGCTCGCCCACTGGACCCGCATCACGGCCACGGTCGACGACATCGCCTACGCCGACAAGGAAGTCCTCGCCCTCGAAACGCGACTCTTCCCCAACCGAGCAGAGCAGGATTTCTACTGCAAGTTCGTCCAGCCGCCCGGCCGCCTCGTCGACCCCGCGCTCCTTGACCGCCTGGTCAACCCAAACATCGAACCCATCGACCTCGACCGGTACCGGAAGTGGTCGTAACCGGAACACAGAAAGGATCCCATGTACTTCCCCTTACCCAAACCCCGCGTGCCGAAACCCGCCTGGTTCCTCGGCCTCGATCTCGCCCAGCGCCAGGACTTCACGGCCCTCGCCGTCCTCGAACTCAAGTGGACCATCACCGGCCGCGACGCCGCCACCTGGGAGCACCTCTGGACCCCGTCGCTCATCGTCCGCGCGCTCGATCGCTACGAACTCGCCCAGAGCTATTCCACCTACACCGAAGCGGTCGAAGACCGCGTCCTCGGAATCCGCGAATGCGACCCGACATCCAAAATCCATCTCGCCCTCGACGCCGCCGGCCCCGGCGCGCCCATCGTCGACGACTTCCGCAACTCCAACATCGACGCCTCCGTTCATCCCATCACAATCACCGGCGGAGCCCATCCGACCCACTCCACCCACGGCGCCAACGTTCCTCGCCGCGCCCTCGTCACGCGGACGCTTCTGTTGATGGAGCAAGGCACGCTCCAAGTCCAGCCCGGCCTCGAAAACTGGACCGCCCTCCGCGACGAACTCCTGCGCCTCCGCGCCGGCGACAGCCACTCCAAAGCCCACGACGATCTCGCCATCGCCCTCACCCTCGCCGTCTGGCAGGCCGCAGTGCACTCGCCCGAGATGTTGCCAAAGCGAAACGGGAAACCGCAACCCATCTCCGCCGGCACCAGGAGGCTGCTGTGACGGAACCGAATTTGACGTACAAGCTCTCCCTCCGCTACCCTTATAGAAACCTCGGTAGAGGAGCGAAGGTCACAAGTACTTCGGTCGCAGTTTCCGCCGCGCGGGAGATCGAACGAAAAGGGCAGCTTCGCCGAAATGCTTTCCGGCGGCGGCGCTGGGCGGTGTTGGGGAGTCTGGCTAATACCGGCTCACTGTCAATCGGATCACCCGCGAAACGCGGATCAGGTCCGTTTGGAGCGCTACGGAGCAGGCGTACCCGCCTTCTACGCGCGCCCTCTACTCGAAGTCCAAAGGACTGCATGAACGTCTTCGAGCTTACCCGCGCACTCATCGACATCGAATCCATTACCGGCAACGAAAAGACCGTCGTCGATTGGCTCTTCAACCATTTGCAGCCGCTGGCGGCGCAGTACGGGGGCACGGTCGAGTTGATCGAAGTCGAGCCGAACCGCAACAATGTGCTTGCGATGTTCGGCGATCCCATCGTCACGATGTCGACGCACCTCGACACGGTTCCGCCGTTCTTCGCATCGAGTGAAGACGACGAATTCGTTCACGGCCGCGGCGCGTGCGATGTCAAGGGCATCATCGCCTGTATGATCAAGGCGGCCGAAAATCTGCTCGCCGCCGGCACGCGCGGATTCGCGTTGCTCTTCGTTGTTGGCGAGGAGCGAAACTCGGCCGGCGCCTACTTCATGGCGAAGCAGCCGCGCGGGTCGAAGTATCTGATTAACGGCGAACCGACCGAGTGTAAGCTCGCCCTCGGATCGAAAGGCGCGTTGCGCTATGAGATCGTCGCGCACGGGCGCATGGCGCACTCGGCATATCCGGAGTTGGGCGAGTCGGCGATCGATAAGCTGCTGGATGCGCTGGAGAAGATTCGTGCCATCGACTGGCCGGTGCACCCGGTGCTCGGGCCGTCGACGTTGAACATTGGTGCGATCTCGGGCGGCCGCGCGCCAAACGTCATCGCCGATCACGCCAAGGCCGAGTTGTTGATTCGCCTGGTCGACGATCCCGCGCCAGTGAAAGCCGCGATCGTGAACGCCTGCGAGGGCCTCGCCGACGCCAACGAAGTTCTCTGTATCCCCGCGATTCTGATGGAGTCGCGGCCAGGTTTTGAAACGGCGGTGATGAAGTACACCACCGATATTCCGGCCTTTGACGGCGCTTGGGGCAAGCCGCTCCTGCTGGGCCCGGGCACGATTCACGTCGCCCACACCAGCATGGAACGTGTCCCCAAGGCCGATCTCATCAAGGCCACCGGGCTGTACACGCAGCTCGTCGCACAACTCATCGAAGAAGGAAAGCAATAGGAATGAAGATCCCAGTAGGCGTGCTTGGCGCCACCGGCATGGTGGGCCAGCACTTTGTGAAGTTTCTCCAGAATCATCCGCTGTTCGAGCTGGCTTGGGCCGGTGCAAGCGACCGCAGCGCGGGCAAAAAATACAGCGAGGCGACATCGTGGCGGTTGGAAGGCGCGATGCCCGAAGCGGCCGCGAACCTGCTGGTCGACGAGTGCAAGCCGGGCAACGCGCCTAAGCTTGTTTTCAGTGCCACCGATTCGAGCGTCGCCACCGAGATCGAGCAGTCCTTCGCGCGCGCGGGGCATCTGGTCGTATCGAACAGCAAGAACCACCGCATGGACGCCGACGTGCCGCTGCTCGTGCCCGAGATCAACGCGGCGCATTTGGAGATCGCGAAACGGCAAAAGCAGACGCGCGGTTGGGATGGGATGGTAGTCACCAATCCGAACTGTTCGACGGTCGTGTTGACGATGGCCCTCGATCCGCTCAAATCGTTCGGGATCAAACGCGTGATCGTCACCACCCTACAGGCGATCTCCGGCGCTGGCTATCCTGGTGTTCCTTCGGTGGACATCAACGCCAACGTCGTTCCTTACATCGGTGGCGAAGAAGACAAGCTGGAGACCGAGACCCAGAAGATTTTGGGCGACATCGCCGGCGGTCAATTCGTGCCGCTCGCCGCGACGGTGAGCGCGCACTGTAACCGCGTACCCGTGCTCGACGGCCACTTGGCGACCGTGTCGGTGCAGTTCGCCAAAAAGCCCTCGCCCGCCGACATCCGTGCGGCCTTCGATCGCTACCAGGGCGTGTTGCAGCACCGGAATTTGCCGAGCGCTCCCAAGCGGCCTGTCATCTACATGGAGCAGCAGGATCGCCCGCAACCGCGGCGCGATGTCGAGCGCGAGCGCGGCATGGCCGTGTTTGTCGGCCGCCTGCGCGAGTGCCCGGTGTTCGATTACAAGTTCATCGCGCTCGGCCACAATACCGTTCGTGGCGCCGCCGGCGCGGCTGTGTTGAACGGGGAGCTCATGCACTCGGAAGGGCTGCTGTAGCCATGATCGTCATGAAATTCGGCGGTACGTCCGTCGAATCCGCCGTGGCGATTGAGCGCGTCGCCGCGATCGTCAAGGCCCGCCTCGATCGACAACCCGCCGTCGTCGTATCGGCCATGGGCAAGACAACAAACCGTTTGCTCGCGCTGGCCGAAAAGGCCTGCGCGGGCGAACGCGCCGAAGCCGCCCGTTTGCTCGAAGAACTTGCGGCCTACACGTTGAACGAAGCGCGCCAAGCCTGCCGCGCGGAAGACTGGGCGCCGCTGTCGGGCTTCATCGAGTCGCACTTTCAAGAGTTGTCGGCGTTCCTCGACGAACTCGCCGGACTCGGCGAATTTCCGGCGCAGTACGTCGATCTTATTTCAAGCTACGGCGAGCGCCTGTCGTCACGCATCGTCGCCACCGCATTCCGGCACTTCGGTATGAATGGCGTGCATGTCGACGCCCGCGAAGTGATCATCACCGACCGCCGTCACACCCAAGCCGCGCCGCTCTTCTCGCGCAGCTACGCGAAGCTCGACGAACGCGTGAAGCCGCTCGCGCTGGAAGGCAAAGTTGTTGTGATGGGCGGGTTCATCGGTTCGACGCAGGACGGTTTCACCACAACGCTCGGCCGCGGCGGTTCCGATTTCTCGGCGTCGATTGTGGGCGCGGGCATCGGTGCGGAAGAGATTCAGATCTGGACCGACGTAGACGGGATGCTGACGTGTGATCCGCGTATTTTGCCCGGTGGCCATCGCGTGAAGATGATCTCGTTCGGCGAGGCGGCGGAGTTGGCCTACTTCGGTGCGAAGGTGCTGCATCCGGCGACGGTTGTTCCCGCGGTCGAGAAGAACATTCCGGTGCTGATCCTCAACTCGCGCAACGCCGAAAATCCCGGTACTCGCATCGTCGCCGAAGCGGTGCCGTGCGCCAATCCCGTGAAATCGATCGCGTGCAAGCGCAACATCACCATCGTCAATATCCAAAGCCTTCGCATGCTGATGGCGCACGGATTTCTGAAACGGATCTTCGATGTCTTTGACCGTTACCAGACGCCCGTCGACATGGTGACAACCTCGGAAGTCAGCGTCTCGCTGACCATCGACAACACATCGCATCTGGACGAGATCTGCACGGACCTGCGCAAGATCGCCGAAGTCACAACCGACAACACGCAGTCGTTGGTTTGCCTGGTCGGCGACAACATTCGCGACACGCCAGGCCTCGGCGCTCGCGCGTTCGGCGCGCTTCGTGATATCAACATCAGCATGATCACGCAGGGCGCGTCGAAACTAAACTTGAGCCTGATCGTAAGCGACTCGGACCTGCAACGCGCGGTGAAGGCGCTGCACGACGAGTTCTTCGTGACGCTCGATGAAAAGGTGTTTGACGCATGAAACTCGCACTGGTCGGCTACGGCAAGATGGGCCGCATGTTGGAACAACTCGCACCCGAGTACGGCTTCGAGGTCGCGCTGATTCTCGATGTGCATAACAACGCGAACGGCGAAGGCATCACGGCCGCGAACTTTTCTGGGATCGATGCGACTATCGAGTTCTCGACGCCCGAAGCGGCTGTGTCGAACGCCATCAAGCTCGCGGCGATTGGCGCGCCGGTTGTCATCGGCACCACCGGTTGGTTGAAGCACTTGGATGAAGTAAAGGCCGCCGTGGAGTCGAGCAACAGCGCGGCGGTTTGGAGTCCGAATTACTCGGTCGGCGTAAACGTCTTCTCGCGGTTGTTGCAGGAAGCCGCGAAGCTGCTGGCCAATCAACCGGAGTATGGCGCGTGGGCGTGGGAGATTCATCACGATACCAAAAAAGATGCGCCTTCGGGCACCATGCTGAAGCTTGTCGACGACATGAAGAAGGCCGGGTATCCACGAAACATCGACGTGTCGTCGAACCGCGCGGGGCGCGTGCCCGGCACGCACGAGATCGGCTTCGACTCGGCTGCTGATACGATAACTCTTCGCCACACCGCCCGCAGCCGCGAAGGCTTCGCGCGCGGCGCGCTCCAAGCGGCCAAGTGGATTGTTGGGAAAAAAGGATTCTACGAATTTAGCGAAACGCTATTCAACT
>Ga0194132_10004702_pt1 | contig 22997 bp, 13 predicted proteins | sample TA2KigOf80mmetaG_FD_148612 | JGI IMG/M metagenome (GOLD analysis project Ga0194132, IMG submission 148612) | Freshwater microbial communities from Lake Tanganyika, Tanzania - TA2015054 Kigoma Offshore 80m | ecosystem: Environmental > Aquatic > Freshwater > Lake | place: Tanzania: Lake... | reverse complement strand
GTGAGGTTCTTGAGATCCTTCAGTTCCTTCAGACCCGCGTCCGTCACCTGCGTGATACCGAGGTCCAGCGAGGTGAGGTTCTTGAGATCCTTCAGTTCCTTCAGACCCGCGTCCGTCACCTGCGTGCCAAAGAGGTCCAGCGAGGTGAGGTTCTTGAGCTCCTTCAGTTCCTTCAGACCCGCGTCCGTCACCTGCGTGTAAGTGAGGTCCAGCGAGGTGAGGTTCTTGAGATCCTTCAGTTCCTTCAGACCCGCGTCCGTCACCTGCGTGTCAGAGAGGCCCAGCGAGGTGAGGTTCTTGAGATCCTTCAGTTCCTTCAGACCCGCGTCCGTCACCTGCGTGCCATAGAGGCCCAGCATGAAAGGAAACGGCGGATTCGGCAGATTCTTCAGGTCCGCATTCCCGGTACGGAACGCGAACCGGAACGAATGCGTGACTCGTTTGGTCAGCGGGTCAGTCACCGCCTGATAGGTGCCCCCGACCTTTGCATAATCGTCCTTCGCCTTTTGCAACTGCTCGGCCGTCGGCTCGACCGGCGTGTCCTGGCCCAGCAACATGGGTAGACTCCGCAAAAAAGAACCCGAGACGTTCGGCCGGCAAGACACCGGCCCACCTGATTTCTACCAGCCAGCCTGGCTCCGGTCAACACTACGAGTCCTATGCGCATAGAAGAAGTCGCGCCGTTCCAGCAACCAGCGAAACACCGAAAAATTGACGCGGGATTTGACGGCCATCGGCTAATACAAAGGTGGGATGTGGAGCGTAAGGATCAGAAAAAATTTCGGCGGACGGGGTGTAGTTGGTGGGCATCGCCATTTTCGTATCTGGCAAAGGAGCTTGAGCATGAACGGGTTGCGTGGGGGCGTGTGTGCATTGTTCATGGTCGTGCTGGTGAGCGCTCAGGCGGAAGCGGGTGGTCCGCCGAAGCCGAAGGACGGCCCGCTGGGGATGAAGTTCGTGCCGCTGCCGAAGGGGACGACTTTCCTCGGCTGGAACGGCACGAAGGGTTCGGCGAAGAAGACGGAGATCAAGGAGGACTTCGAGATCGCCATCTACACCGTGACACAGGGGCATTGGCAAGAGCTGATTGGAAAGAACCCGAGCTACTTCTCCCGCGACGGCGGCGGGAAGGACAAGGTCAAGGACATCAAGGACGAGGAGCTGAAGCAGTTCCCGGTGGAGAATGTGTCGTGGAACGCCTGTCAGGAGTTCGTCAAGAAGCTGAACGAGAAGGAGAAGGGAAAAGGCTACCTCTACCGTCTGCCCACCGCAGAGGAGTGGGAATATGCGTGCCGCGGCGGGGCGACGACGGAGGAGGAGTGCTCGTACGACTTCTACTTCGCGAAGCCGACGAACGACCTGTCGTCGAAGGAGGCGAACTTCAACGGTGCCATGCCGTTCGGCAAGGGCGAGAAGGGGCCGCACCTGAAGCGGCCGACGAAGGTGGGTTCGTACGTGCCGAACAAGTTGGGGCTGTACGACATGCACGGCAACGTCTGGCAGTGGACTTCCACTGAGGAAGGCTCGGACCGGGTGGATCGAGGCGGCTGCTGGGACAACGACGCTGGCTACTGCCGCGCGGCGAGCCGCCGCAGGGGCCCGCCGACGGACCAGTACTCCAGCCTCGGCTTCCGACTTGCCCGAGTTCCCGTCCGGTAGCAACTTCAGGCAGAATTCAGTCCTGCGGACAATCCGAAAATAGGAGAAGTGTGATGCGAACCGCCTTCATGAGTTTTCTTGCCGCAAGCTTTCTCCTTGCGACTTGTGCGTGTCCCAGTGTTGCCCAGCCTAGCTACCCCAAGGAACTCAAGAACAGCCTTGGCATGAAACTCGTGTACATTCCGCCGGGGAAGTTCATGATGGGCTCGCCGGAATCGGAACCGGGCCGCGAGACGCAGGAAACTCCCCACGAGGTGGAGCTGACCAAGGGCTTCTACATGGGCGCCTTCGAGGTCACCGTCGGCCAGTTCGAGCAGTTCGTGACGGCAACGAAGTTTCGGACTGATGGCGAACGCGATGGCAAAGGCGCCTACGGGATTGATGCGGTCGGCAAGATCCTCGAGATGCACGCCAAGTACACCTGGAAGAATCCGGGGTTCGAACAAACCGGTCAACACCCGGTGGTCAATGTCTCCTGGAGCGACGCCAAGGCGTTCTGCAAGTGGCTGTGCGAAAAGGAGAAGAAGACCTACCGCATGGCAACCGAAGCCGAGTGGGAGTATGCCTGCCGCGCGGGGACGAAGACCGCCTACGTGCATGGCGACGATCCCGAAGGCCTGGCGACCTTCGGCAACGGCGCCGACGCCACCGCGCGCGCCAAGTATCCCGGCTGGAGCATCGGCATCAAGGCGAAAGATGGCTTCGTCTTCACGGCTCCCGTCGGGCAGTTCAAGGCCAATGCCTTTGGCCTGTACGACATGCACGGCAATGTGTGGGAATGGTGCGAAGACTGGTACGTGCCGAACAGCTATGCGAAGGAGAAACAGGTCGATCCGACCGGCCCGGCCACGGGAAAAGCCAAGGTGCAACGCGGCGGCGGGTGGTCGAGCGACGCGAAGCGTCTGCGTTCCGCGGCTCGTGTCGGTCGAGATCTAGTTGCCTACCGAGGCTGCTACCAGGGTTTTCGTGTCGTCTTGGAGCAGGCGAACTAGAGAGTCCATTTGTGTTTCAATGCAAGCGAAGGAGTTATCGTGTTTCAATTGCGATCGATCGTTGTGTGGATGGTTGTTGTTTGTGGTTTCCTCGTCGGGTCGGCTGTCGCTGATGCCCAGGAGCCAAAGAGGCCGGTGGGCGCGCGCGTCGCCTACATGTTGCTCCTTCACGGTGGCGTGACCGATGCCATCGTCAAGTCCGCGAACATCGAAGGCCACAAGAGCGTGCCCCCGCCCTACGTCGGCACCTGGCATTCGTTCGTGAAGGGATTGGAGACGATTCAAAAAGGTCGGCTCGATCCGGTCGAAAAAGGCGACATCGACGTGATGATGATCGCCACGCTGGCCTGGCATCCTCACGCAGAGCTATGGAAGAACCATCTGGGGCTCGACGACTCGACGCTGGCGGGGTTCGCGGCCCTTGGCGTCAAGAACAACCCGAAATTTCGAATCTGCTGGCAGACCTACCTTTGGCCGACAGGCACGGAACCGAAGGACGGCAAAAAGAAACTCGATATCGCCGCGACCAGGAAACGGGCTGCCCCCGAACAGCTAAAAGCTCTGGAGAAGTTGGTCGATGCGATCAACGAAAAGCATGGCCGAAAAGTTGTTTTGATCTCCCCGGTTCATGAAGCCACGCTCAAGCTGGTGGACATGGTCGCCGACGGCAAGTTCCCCGGCATCACCGACCCGGCCGACCTGTGGCTCGAATTCAACATGCACTCGCACAGACACCTGTTGGCGATGACCGCCTACTGCAACATCGCCACGATGTATGGCATCTCGCCGGTGGGACTGAAGCCGTCGTTCAAGGGCATCACCTACGCTACCAAAGGCGGGAAGCCCCATTACATGGACGGAATCACCGACGAGCAAAACGCCATCCTGCAACGGATCGCCTGGGAGACGGTGTCGAAGTATTCGCATGCGGGCATCGCGAGCACCAAATAGGTGTCGAAACGCATAGAATGCCCTGAGATCGAATGGCCAACCGTAAGGCCGTCGGAATGTGGACAATCGAGATGGCTCAGTTAACCCTCTTTCGGAGGACGCATTTGTGAAGACCTCATTTACCAGCAGTCGTCGTCGTTTCCTCAAGACGGCTGGCGCCGCCGTCGCGGGGCCGTATTTGCTCACCCATGCCGCTCTCGGCCAGGGCAATCGCCCACCGGCCAGCGACCGCATCGTCATGGCCACCATCGGCTGCGGTGGACAAGGTCGAGGCGACATGAACGGTTTCATGGGCCATCCCGAGGTGCAGATGGTCGCGGTTTGCGATCCGGTGACCGCCCACCGCGAACAGGCCCGGGCCGCCGTCAACCGGCGCTACAACAACAACGATTGCCGAGCGTACAACGACTTCCGTGATGTTCTGGCGCGGCCGGACATCGACGCCGTCCTCATCGGCACGCCGGATCACTGGCACGCCATCATCACCATCGAAGCGTGCAAGCAAGGCAAAGATGTCTACTGCGAGAAACCGGAGACGCTAACGGTTCGCGAAGGCCGGGCGATGGTCGAGGCGGTGCGCCGTTATGGCCGGGTCTTTTCGGGGGGCAGCCAGCGCGTCCTCGGCGACTACGGCAACGGCGATGTGCCGCGGATGATCTGGAGCGGCGGCATCGGTACGCCGCGCGAAGCGTTCGTCAGCTGCGGCGGCCCACCTCGCGACTGCGATCTGCCGGAGTTGGCGGTCCCCGCGGGCGTCGATTGGGAAATGTGGCTTGGCCCGGCCCCGTGGCGAGGCTTCAATCCCCAGCTCATCAACTTCAACTTCCGACCGTTTCGCGAATATTCCGGCGGACAGATGACCGATTGGGGCGCGCACCGCTTCGGCTCGGCGATGTTCGGGACGCAGCATCACCTCACCGGCCCGACGCACATCCACGTGCCCGGCCCCGACCATCGCTTCCTCACGTACGAATTCGCTGACGGCTTCAAGATGTACCATGGCGGCTCGAACAACATTACCTATGTCGGGACCGAAGGCCGATGGCCAGGGAACTTTCGCCGGCCTGAGCGCCTCGTTGATATGCCCCACTACAAGGGCCGCGGCGGCATTTTCGGAGACTTCCTCCACTGCGTCAGAACCCGCGAACGCTGCTTCCGCGATGTCGAAATCGCCCACCGCGCCTGCACCGTCTGCCACCTCGGCAACATCGCCTACGCCCTCAACCGCTCGCTGCGCTGGGATCCGGAGCGCGAGGAAATCATCGGCGACGAAGAGGCCTCGCGCCGGCTCGATCGCCCCAAGCGCGAGCCGTGGACGCTGTAAGAATAGTGGCGAGTGACGAGTAGTGAGTGGTGAGCAAGACAGGATTTGGCTCGCCACTCTCAACTCGTCACTACTCCGAAGCTCCGAATCGCCGGGCTGCTGAGAAATTTAACTTCGCATCACTACCCACCATCACAACGCCCTCAGCCGGTCGAAGATTCCCCGGCTGGGCTGATCGCACCAACCTCGGAGTCATCCTCACATGCGTTATCTCTCTCTCGCCGTCGTTGCCGTGCTTCTATCGGTGGCGCCGGGCTACAGCCAAAAAGGCAAGAAACCTGCGGTCGCCGGGCCGATCGACATCAAGGGTAAGACCAACGAAGAAGCCCTGGCGCTTCTCATCCCGGGCATGGCCCGCGCGGAACTCCCCGATCGCAATGCGCCGCAGCAGCAGTGGCAAGCGATTTGCCTGGCCGCCGGCGCGCCTGGCAACGAGGCGAAACGGCTGGAAGTTTGCAAGCTGATGATCGCCAAACTCGGCGCCGACGTGCCCGATCCAGCACGATTCTGGCTGCTCAAGCAACTCGAGTACATCGGCCGGGCCGAGTCTGTCGCCGCGGTGGCCACGGTCGTGGGCGATCCCAGCGAGGTGCTCCGCGAATCTGCGATCCGTTGCCTGGCCAACAACCCCGCTGAGGAAGCGACCGCTGCCCTCGTCGGCAAGTTGTCGGCGAAGGACGCCAAGACGAAGATCGCCCTCGCCAACGCTCTGGGCTATCGCCGGGCGGTGTCTGCCGTGAGCGCGCTGGCCGGCGAGTTGACGAACGAATCACCAGCAATTGCTCAGGCCGCCGCCCGCGCTCTGGGGCGCATCGCCAGCGCCGATGCTGCGGCGCAGCTCAACAAGGCGCGCTCCGCCGCCAAGGATCCGGTGCGTTTGTGGATCTGCGATGCGTATCTGCTCTGCGCGGACAGACTCATGAAGGATGGCAAGACGCAGGAAGCAGGCGCCATCTACAACGACCTGTATGGCAACGAGAAGAACCGCGCCACCCGCATGGCCGCTCTGGAAGGCGTGCTCCGTTCCGCCGGCGACGATGCGGGCGTCCGGATCGTCAAGCTGCTGACCAGCGACGACCGCGACGCGCGCAACAGCGCTCTCTTGGCGATCGCCGGCATCAATTCGAACTCGCTAAAGACCGTGGCGGCTTCCGCCGACAAATTGCCTGTCCAGGCGCAGGTCTTGCTGCTCGGCGCTCTCGCCAGCCGCCGTGAAAAATCGCAAGCGGCATTCGCTTTGAAGGCAAGCCAGTCCGCGGACGAGAAGCTCCAGCGGGCCGGGATACTCGCACTTGGTTCCGTCGGCGATGCTTCCGCCTTGCCGGTGTTGGTTGAAACCGCCTTTTCGAAATCGAAAAATGCGGATGCCGCTCGCAATAGCCTCAGCGCCATCGCGGGACCCGGCGTCGATGAAAAACTGATAGCGATCCTGGCGGCCGAAAAACAGCCGTCCACGCGCATCGGCCTGATCGCGATTGTCGAGGCGCGCGGTTTGGCGGCCGCGGTTCCGTCGCTTATTGAAAGTGCCCGCGGTGACGATGCCGCCGTCCGTCAGGCCGCCATGAAGGCTCTCGGCAAACTGGCCGAGCCGAAGGACGTCGGCGCCATGATCCCCGGATTATTGAAGGCGGCCAAGGGCGCCGAGCGAGAGAATGCGGAAAAGGCGGTCGCCGCCGTGGTTGCCCGCATCAGTGAAGCCGACAAACGAGCTGATGCCGTCGTCGCCGCCGTGACGCCCGAGAATCGTGCGGACCTGCTGCCGTTGCTTGGGCGAATCGGCGGGCCGAAGGCGCTGGCACTCGCCAAGCAATCGCTCGATACGAAAGACCGCTCGGCCGCTGTGCTCGCCCTCGCCAACTGGCCCGATTACTCCGTCTCGGATGTTCTTCTCGATCTGGCCAAGAACGCGCCGGAGCCCGAACTCAAGAAGCTTGCTTTCAAGAACCTGGCCCGCGTCAACTCGCTCGACAAGGATCACCCGGTCCCGCCGCGCTTCGCAGTCTTGAAGCAAGCGATGGCGCTTGCCAACGACGTCGAGAAGAAAAAAGCGGTTATCGACGCCCTCTCGACGATCCGCGAGATGGAAGCTCTGCACATGGTCGTTCCTTTCCTGGATGACAAACAGCTCAACCAGGCCGCGTGCAAAACAATCGTCGAACTGGCCCACTCGAAGACGCTCCGCCAGCCCAATCAGGCCGAATTCGTCCGCGTTCTCGACCGCGTCCTCGTCATCTGCCGCGACAAGGAATTGATAGAGCGGGCGAAGAAGTACAAGGCCAACCAGTGATTGTACTCATTCTAGCTGGCCCATTGATATGGACGCGACGATCAGCCCTGCGCTGCGGAGATCCACAAGATGGCAAGAACATTTCTGACTTTCGCTTTGATCGCTGGGGCGATCTGTACATCTTCGACGGCCTACGCTCAAAAGGCTGTTCCCGCCAACAATATTCAGGTCCGGGCTGGCTTCGTTGTGGAGCGCGTGTACCAGGTGAAGGGAGCGACGGAGGGCTCGTGGGTCGCCATGTGCTTCGATGACAAGGGCCGAATCTACGCCTCGGCGCAGGGCGACCATGGGCTTTTCCGTATCACGCCGCCCGCCATTGGGACCGATGAGGAATGCAAGGTGGAACTGGTCTCCAAAAAGTGGGGACGTTGCCAGGGCATGGCCTGGATCAACGGCTCGTTGTACGTCGTCCAGCATGAGCAGCAACCGCCGCAGGGCAAGAAAGTCGACGACAAGGATCTTGAGCCAGATGCGATTGTGCGTCTGAAAGACACCGACGGGGACGACAAGCTCGACACGGCCGAACGGCTGTTTGTTTTCCCGAGAGTCAAGGGTGACGTCCGCGGCTGGTATGAACACCACATTCATGGGATCGCACCGGGACCGGATGGCAAGTCGATCTATGTCATCAGCGGCGATCGGAATATGCCGCCCGTCGAGAAGAGTCGTGTCGCCAGGCACTGGAACCGAGATAGCTGGGAGTTCAAGCCGATTGCCAAGCCATTTTCGGGGGGCTGGGTCTTGCGGACCGACCTCGATGGCAAAAACCCCGAGTATCTTTGCATGGGTCTGCGAAACGGTTACGACATCGCGTTCAATCGGCACGGCGATCTGTTCACGTTCGACAGCGATCTGGAATACGACGTGGGCATGCCGAACTATCGTCCGACGGCGATCCGACAAATTCTCAGCGGCACGGACAGCGGCTGGGCCAGCAGCGGCCCCGCGATGAAATGGAGCTGGACGCCCAAATGGGAGGACATGCAACCGCCAATTCAGGACATCGGCCCGGGATCGCCGACTGGCGTCTGCTTTGGATACGGCGCCAAGTTTCCGGCACGTTATCAGGAAGCGTTTTTTATCTGCGACTGGACGTTCGGTCGCATTTTCGCAGCAACTCTTACGCCCAAGGAGGCCACGTACGAGGCTGAGTCCGAGCTTTTCCTTTTCTCCAAAGGTTTGCCTCTCACGGATCTCGCGGTTTCGCCGAAGGACGGGGCTCTCTATTTCACCGTCGGTGGCCGCGGCGCCGGGTCCCATCTTTATCGAGTGGTCTATCGCGGCACGGAAAGTACGGCCCCGTCGACCACCAAGCCGCTGGAACCCGCGACGGCGGCCTTGCATCAATTGCGTCGCGAACTCGAGACCTTCCACGGCGAGATGAATCCGAAGACGGTTGCCGCGGTTTGGCAGCATCTCGGGCATGAAGACCGAGCGATTCGCGGCGCGGCCCGGGCGGCGCTCGAATGGCAACCCGTTGCCGAATGGAGGGAGAAGGCGCTCGCGGAGAAGCAACCGCGTGTCGCGCTGCAAGCGATGCTCGCGCTGGCACGCTCGACCGAGGGTGACAAGACTGTCCAGCCGGCCTTGCTCACGGCTCTCGATCGATTCGATTTCGCGAAACTCAGCGCGGACGAGCAGTGTTGGTATCTGCGCATCCTGACCATCTCGGCCAGTCGGCATGGCATGTACACCAAGGAAGACGCCTCGCAACTCGTCAAGAAGCTGGCAAAATTTCTCCCTTCGCCCGATCGCCGGGTGAACGAAGAATTGGCCGGCATGTTCGGCGCATTTCAGGATGAAGGATACCTGGCGCCGACGCTCGATTTGTTCGAGCGTGTCCGCTCCCAGGAAGAGCAAATCTACTACGCCGACGTTCTGCTTCGCGATTCGAAGAACACTGCCTGGACACCCGATTTGCGAGAACGGTTTTTCGTCCTCGCGGCTGAGCGCCTGCCGCGATGGAAAGGCGGCGCCTTCGTGAATCCGAAGCGAGACGCTGTCCTCAAAGGGGCCGTGTCCATGCTCAACGACGAGCAACGGAAAAAGTTCGCGAGGCGGATCGCCGAGCTGCAAAAGCCGGCCGTCGTCGCTCCCGCGAAGAAACGTGAGATCGTCAAACAATGGAAGTTCGACGATCTCGCCCCATCGTTGGAAGCTGGATTGAAAGAGAAACGCGATCTCGAAAACGGTCGAGTCCTCTACAAGGCCGCGAACTGTTTCAATTGCCACAGCTTTCAGGGAGAAGGGGGATTCTCCGGCCCGGCCCTCACGAATCTGCGCGGCCGCTCGACGCCGGCCGAACTGCTGGACAAGATATTGAACCCCAGCAAGAAGATCAATGAGCAATACAATCGGCTCGTCTACGAACTCAAGAGCGGCAAACAGGTCGTGGGTCGTTTGATCGAATCCACGGACGATTTTGTCGTTGTCGGGACCAGTCCCGAAAACCTGCTCGCCGGCCACGTTCGCATCAACAGGAAAGATGTCGAGAGCGTCGCTCCATCGCGCGTGTCGGCGATGCCCGAGGGCTTGCTGAACACGCTCACCCGGGATGAAGTGCTCGACCTGCTGGCGTACCTGTTAAACCGATGAACGCAAAGTTTGGTGTCACCGGGAACACTATGCGGGATACTATAGAACCAGACTTTCTACCTGCCGACCGAAAGAACAGGGGACTCGAATGCGTACACCCATGAATCGTCGAACCTTCCTTCGCGGTGCTGGCGTCGCCATCGCGCTGCCAATGCTCGAAGCTATGACTGGCAACGCGGGCGAAAGACGACAACCCATTAAACGGTTTGTCTGCCTTTCCAATAATTATGGCGTCTACCAGGAATCCTTCTTTCCTGATCCCCGGCAAGTCGGTGCGAGTTATGACCTACCCGAAACTCTCGCCCCGCTGGAGCGACATCGCCGGGACTTTACGATCTTTTCCAATCTCGATCATGGCAACACCGGCGGGCATCAAGGAGTGCCGGTGCTTTTGAGCGGTGTGCGTCCCCATATGGCGTTCGGTTTCCCCGAAGGGAACATCAGCGTCGATCAGAAAATCGCGGAATTTGAAGGAAGCCGAACGCGATTCCCTTCGATGACACTCCAGGTCAATGAAGCGAACCTCATCAGCTTTACGCGAACAGGGGTTCAAGTCCCCTCGATCAACCTGCAACAAATGTATCGGGCGTTGTTCATCGAAGACGGACAGGCAGCCCGAGCCTCGGCCCGCGAACGCATGGCCAGGCATCATAGCATCCTGGATGTGGTGAGGGACGAAGCGAATGCCATGAACCGCAATTTGGGCGCACACGACCAGCGGAAAATGCAGGAGTACTTCGAATCCGTTCGTTCCCTGGAGCGACGAATCGAGCAGCAGCAGCCTTGGCTCGATCGGCCCCGACCCCGAACGAACCATCCCGAACCGCGACAGGGTCGAGGCACCGCCGCCGATCTGCGGGCCATGATGGAACTCATCGCCCTGGCGATTCAAACCGACTCGACCCGGGCGATCACACTCGCATCAGGGTTTCAGAACAATGATTTTGGACTAAGCGGCGGGTATCACGGCTTCTCGCACCATGGACAGCGAGAAAGGGAAGTTGCTGCGTTGAGGCTGATCGAACGCAATCAAATTGCGCAGATGGCGTTTCTGATGGAGCTACTGAAAGCCCAACAAGACCCCATCAGCGGCGGAACCCTCTTTGATCACACGTCGATTCTCTTCGGCTGCGGTATGGCGACGGGAGAGCATTCGACGCGAAAATTGCCTTTGATCCTCGCGGGGGGCGGTTTCCGACACGGCGAACACAAGGTGTATCCCGAAGAGAATAGCCGCCGGGTGCCGGCCGCCAATCTCTTGTTGTCGATCTTGCGAAACCATGGCGTGCAGGCGAATCGCTTTGGGACCAGCTCTGGAACGCTCACCGGATTGGAAGGGGGGCGGTCGTGATTTCGATTTCGTTTCGCCGCTTGCGGCTTAGCGTCATCCAACCCATTTTCCAGAACGCTAAGCCGCAAGCGGCGTGGATTGCGTGGCTCGCGTTTTTTGCAATCGCATCCCCCAATCTCCTCCACGCCGATTCACCTTTGGACGCTTCCCGCTCTTTCTTGAAACAACATTGCTTCGAATGTCATGGACCCAAGAAACAGGCAAACAACCTCCGGTTCGACACGCTTGGAAACGACCTTGCGAAGAAAGCGGAGGCCGAAGTTTGGCAAGGCATCCTTGATCAACTTAACGCGGGTACGATGCCCCCCAAGGGGAAGCCGAGGCCCGATGCCAAGGAAGCAGCGTCCGTAATCCAGTTGCTCACCACGCAACTGAAAGAGGCCTACGCGAAAAGCAGTAGCACCGGGGGTAAGACCCTCCTGCGCCGCCTCAACCGCCTAGAGTTCCGCAACACCCTGCGCGACCTGTTGTTTCTCGAAGGGACCGCCGACTTTCAGCCCGATGTCATGGTGAAGCTCGAAGATCGGAACGGCGATGGGGTGGCCCGATGGTCGAGTAACGACCCGACGCGTGAATTCCCGGCCGACGAACTCGAAGGGGGCCTGGATACCATCGGCGGCCGATTGGTCATGTCCGATTTTCTGTTGACGAAGATTATCTCCGCCGCCGAGTACAGTCTAGATTTAGCCACCTACTCTGGAAAAGCCCCCAGCTTTGAACCGAAGCGATTTGTTGCGCCGATCAGCACCGGGGGTAACGGCGGTTGGGCTGTGTGGTCTCGGGAAGTCGATCCCAGCTTCGATGGCATCTATCAGCGCTATCGCGAACCTGGCGCCGCCGCGGGAGGAATGGGGTGCATCACCTCCAACAAATTGTCGACCGGCGTCGGCATCACGGGTCGATATCGCATCACCATCGAAGCGTCGGCCCACAACCAGCGTCATCCGTGGGGTGATGTCATCAAGAGCAAGCAAGATGAGCCGATGTTGCTGGGCTTACATATTGTGGATGCACCCGGCGGCGGGCTGGGGGAAAATCACCGCTCCATCCTGGTCAAACAATGGGAGCTTGCTGGAGATGGGAATAAGCACGTCCTGCAATTTGAATTGACGATGGATGGCAAATGGCTGCCTTGGATTGGTTGGGAAAACGCTCCCTACGAGCGAAGTCTGACTCCCTCGAAGTTGGTGCAAAAGGTGCTCCCGAATGCCTATAAGCCACCGCCCGGAAAAGGTTCGACGGAGAAAGAAAGACAACAGTACGAACCCGCCATGGCGCGAGCGTTATTCAAAGCCGGTTATTCCGGGCCGCACCTGCGAATTTATAATCTGACCGTGGAACCACTCGAAAAGTCCTGGCCTCCCAAACGCCATGTTGCTCTTTATGGCGAAAACGACAACGTGCCCGTTGAGGACTTGATCCTCCGTTTTGCGGAGCGAGCCTTTCGGAAGTCCGTTAAGCCCGACGAGGTCGCTCGCTATGTGAAACTCGTCGATGCTCAGCAAAAGAAGGGTCGATCTCGAGCCGAGGCTCTGCGTGCAGGGTATACCGCGATGATCGCCTCACCTCGCTTTTACTATTTCTCGGAAGCCGAGGGCCCACTCGATGGCCTTGCACTGGCATCGCGGCTCAGCTATTTCCTCTGGTCATCCATGCCCGATGACGAACTGTTGTCGCTTGCGAAAACCGATGCATTGAAAGAGCCGGCGGTTCTTCGGAAACAGATTGACCGTATGCTCGACGATCCGAAATCCCGCTCTTTCGTTCGCCGATTCACGGCTCGATGGTTGCATCTCGACAAACTGGGGACGATGCCGCCCCCCGGCGGATTTTACTTTCATCGGAACATGGAAGCCGAGATGCTGAAGCAGACCGATGCCTTTTTCGCAGACCTGATCAAGACCAATGGCCCGATTCGCAACATCATCGACTCGGACTACACCTTCTTGAATGAGCGTGTCGCCCATTGGATTTATCATCGCGACGATGTGTGGGGCGATGGTTTCCGCAAGGTGCCCGCAAAGGCTCCGCATGGCGGCGGAATGCTAACGATGCCCGGAATCATGACCGCGACCGCCAATGGCGTCGATACTTCTCCCGTGGTGCGTGGCGTCTGGGTGCTCGAATCGATTCTCGGCACGCCTCCGTCGCCTCCGCCCCCCGATGTCGAACCGCTGTCACCGGATCTTCGCAAAGCCAGGACGATCCGAGAACAACTGGAGGCTCACCGCAAACAGGAATCCTGCCGTTCCTGCCATCAAAAGATTGATCCGTTCGGCTTTCCGTTCGAGAACTTTAATGAACTTGGACTTTGGCGCACGGTCTACAAGGACTCCGGAAAAGCTCTCAAGATCGATCCCTCGGCCATCTTTGCGGATGGTACGCGAGCGGCCGACATTTCGGAACTCCGAAAGATACTCCTGAAACGTGAGGACCAAATCACTCGCAACCTCGCCGAAAGACTGCTGGCTTACGCAAGTGGCCGAATGGTGGAACGGGTCGACCGCGGCGAAGTCGACCGCATCGTATCGGCTTCGATGCAGCAAGGAAACGGGCTTCGCGACTTAATCAAGCTGGTGGCCGAGAGCAGGATCTTTCGCACGAAATGATTAAGCGATTCTGTTAGTGCTGGGAATTACGACGAGGCCGGCGGGGCGGGCGGCCGGGGCATCATGAGCAAACGCGGCGAGAAGACACACTACACCGCCGATAATAAAAAACCCATGACCTCGAAGCTCGAAAAGAACGACGCCGACTTGAAAAAGGCGATCAAGGTCGGCGACTGGAACGACGTCGTGCTCATCGCCAAGGGTAATCACATCATCTACCGCATCAACGGTAACGTGACCACGACCCTGATCGACGAGAGCCCGAACGCCCTGAAGGAAGGTGTCCTGGCACTGCAACTGCACGCGGGATATACCATGGACATTCAGTTCAAGAACATCCGGATCAATCGCTTCGAGTAAAGAGCAATAAGCACGTATTTTGAAAGGGGACTTTATGAACCGGGCAGTTCAAACTCGACCGCTTTATGCCATTGTCGCAGCGATTCTCTGCTGTTCGATTATCGCGCGAGCTGGCCTCAGCCAGGAATCGAAAAAGGAAAACGCACCTGCCAAAGTTCGCTATCGCATGCCGGCCATTATGATGCAAGCGCACGTCGAATGGCCGAAAGACCCGAAGCTCATGAACGAAATGGCCCAGTTCATCGTTGCCAGCGGCTTCAACAGCTGCGAAGGCGGCGTGGAGAATCTTGACGTCTGCCGTGCTCACGGCATCAAGGTCGTACTGCCAAGCGACGATGCGACCTATAAGCTCGCGCCGAAGCTGAAGGACGACGCCGCCGTCTTCGGGTATTTCGTTTCCGATCGCAAGAAGAGTGCCGCGTTCCCCGGCTTTGCCGCCACCGCGCGCAAATGGGAGCAGGTCGATCCGAATCATCCGACGATCTTCATCAACTACGCCGTCTGGAACGAATTCACCCGGTTCAATGCCGAGGTGAAGCCGATGCTCCTGAATTTTTACCATTACCATTGGGATTCGCGACGCTATCCGGATCGCTACTTCATTTTCCTGACGATGTTTCGGGAACTTGGGCTGAAGCACGGAATTCCGGTGATGCAATGTGTGGCCAGCAACGACGGCGCGCCGCGGGTTCGGCAGACCATCTTCACCAGCCTCGCATACGGCGTGCAGGGTTTTCAGTTCTGGCCGCCCTGGATTTTCAATTACGCTCACGACGGCAAAGGCAACGCCACGCTCAAGGACGGGAAGTTGGCCCCTCACGTGACCATCCCGTATTTGCCGGACATCGCCAGGGATGTCAGAACCCTTGCTCCGGAGTTGATCCGTCTGCGTTCGGTTGCGGTTTTCCACGCCGATCCGCTGCCCCCCTCCGGCGTCAAGACCAAGGAAGACTACTGGTTTCGGCTTACGGGCAACGAAGTGATGGTCGGCGAGTTCGAAGGCGAGGCGAAGGGGAAGTTCCTCATGCCCGTCAACCGCGACGCGGGCAAGGCGCGCGAAGCCGTCCTCACCTTCGGCGTTGAGGTGAAGGGAGTGGAAGTGATGCGCCGGCCTTCGGGCAAATGGGAGAGCATCCCGCTGACGTCCACAGACGGCGGCCGGACGGCAACGCTGAAACTCGAACCCGGCGACGGCCAGTTGCTTCGCATTAGCACGGCGCCGACCGGCGACGCGGGCAAGGACGAACCAAAAGGCAAGCCCGACGCAAAAAAGCCGGCGGCAGGCTATCGCGTGCCCGAAATCATGCTCGTCTCCGGAACCCTGGGCGATTGGCCGAAGGAACGTGAAGATCAAGATGTCCTTGCACGTTTCATCCGCGAGAAAGGCTTCAATTGCGTCGAAGTCGAGATGGACATGCTCGACACGTGCCGTCGCAACAAGTTGTATGCTCGACTTGGCGGCGACATCAACGCGATGCTTAAGGCCGCGCCGACGCTCAAGGATGATCCGGCGGTTTTTTGTTACTTCATTTCGGACCGAAAACCTCGCGAAGCTTTCCCGGAATTCGAACGGATCACACGGGCGTTCGAAAAAGCCGACCCGAACCACCCGACCATGTTCATCAACAAGGCGGCGTACAACCAGTACGACGAATTCGTCAAGGTCGTACGGCCGACGCTCCTCTCTTACTACCAATACGAGTGGCGCGGCAAGGCCGATCGGCCGGAATTCAATTTCCTCTTTTTGCGAAGTTTTCGCGGCCACGCCCTCAGAAATGGCATTCCTTTGGTTCGCTGTGTCGATTCGAAGGCAACGCCGGCCCAGGTACGCCAGACCCACTTCACGAGCCTGGCTTACGGCGTACAAGGGTTCCACTATTCTCCGAGCTGGCACTTCGATTGGAAAAAAGACCAGGGCAAGCCGGTTCTGGAAAACGGCCGGATCGTGCCCGTCGCGCTCGCCGGCGTCGAGGCCCTTTCCCTGATCGCCCTGGACATCAAGGCGCTGAGCCCCGAATTGCTCAAGCTAAAAAGTGTCGAAGTTTATCACACGGAACCGCTTCCCGTGGCTTGTCTCAAGGCGCCGAAGGATCTCTGGTTTCAAATGGCCGGAGAAAAACTTCTTGTCGGCGTTTTCCAAGATGATCAGCAACGCCGGTATTTGATGCCGGTCAATCACGATGTCGGCAAAGCTCAAACCGCTACCTTCCGATTCAAGACGGCCGAGAAGGCGGTGCATCGCTTCGATCGCAAGGCGAGCCGATGGGTACCGCTGTCGCTGAAAGAAGACGGCGGAAGCCGCGTCCTGGAAGTGACGCTCGCTCCGGGCGACGGCGATTTGCTGCGGATTGAAGGTGGTAATTAGCGTTGAGAGTTCGGCGACGGAGCGCGCGGCGATGTTGGCGGGCCAGACGTTCCTCGGGCAGTTCGCGTGCGCCATTCTCGTCCGCTGCCCAGGTTGCGCTGGCTGTGGCCAGTTCAAGAACATCCGGATCAAGCGCTTCGAATAAGAGCAAGAAGGCGAGTTATTCCATGATTCGACGGCTTTTCTTTGTTGCTCGCATGAAATGCCCCTTCCTGTCGCGAGCTGGCGCAGCAATCGTTGCCTTGATGTGGCTCGGCACCTGGGCGTTTGCGGACGACGACTTCGAAAACCACGTTCGTCCGCTGTTGGTTGAAAAATGCCAATCGTGTCATGGAGAGAAAGCAAAGGGAGGCTTACGACTGAACTCCCGCGAGGCATTGCTCAAGGGGGGCGAATCCGGGCCCGCGATGGAACCCGGCCGGCCGGAAAAGAGCTTGCTCATCAGGGCAATCGCTTATGACGGCGAAATTCGCATGCCGCCAAAAGGAAAACTGTCGGCGGGAGAGATCGAGAAGTTGAAGCAGTGGATCGCGCGCGGCGCCCCCTGGCCGAAATCCGTTGCGCCGGGTCAGACCGGTAAGGACGGCTCCTTCCAGATCACCGAGGCCCATCGGCGCTGGTGGGCTTATCAGAAGATTCGAAATGTTGTCCCACCGACGGTCAAGACCCCGGAGCGTGCCGCCAATGAAATCGATCGGTTCGTTTTGGCCGCCCTGGAGGCGCGCGGCCTGTCTTTCGCGCCGATGACCGACAAGCGAACGCTCATACGCCGGGCGACGTTTGACCTGACCGGTTTGCCGCCGACGCCCGAAGAAGTGCAGGCATTTTTGCGTGATGAGTCGCCGGAAGCTTTTGCCAAAGTCGTCGATCGGCTGCTGGCTTCGCCGGCGTACGGGCAGCGCTGGGCACGTCACTGGCTCGATGTCGTCCGCTATGCCGACTACCACGATGGCAACCCCAAGGCTCGCGACAAGAATTGTGAACCGCTCGAAGCCTGGCGCTTTCGCGACTGGGTCGTCGATGCCATCAATCGGGATATGCCATTCGATCAATTCATCGTACATCAGATTGCCGGGGACCTGCTGCCAAGCCCCAAGGGCGAGGAAATTTATCCAGACGGTCTGATCGCGACCACATTTCTGTCCAATGGCGTCTGGGATCGAGGCGATGCTTGCAAGACGAAAATCGTCAGCGACATGGTGCAGGATCAGATCGACACCATCGGTCAGGCCTTCATGGGGCTGACCCTGGGCTGCGCCCGCTGTCACCATCACAAGTACGATCCTGTTTCGCAAGAGGATTACTACGCTCTCGCGGGCATCTTCTACAGCACGCATATCCTTCAAGCACTCGGCGCTCCCGGGGCCGAGTATGTTCTCAAGCGAACGCCTTTGGTTCCGAAAGCCTACTTCGCTCAGCAGGCCGAGCAGAAGAAGCGGCTGGAAGCCATCAAGAAAGCCCTGAGCGAACTGGACAAGAAAAGCCCGAAGCCAGCAGCGGACAATCCGGAACGCACGACGCTCATCAAGGAACGCGACAAGCTCCAGGCGGAAATGCTGCCGGCCCCGCCGGTCGCCGAGGCGGCTCAGGAAGGCGGGACACCCGGTGGAATGTTTCCGAAGATTCAGGACGTTCCGTTGCATATTCGCGGCAATTTCACGAAATTGGGCCCGGTCATCCCGCGGCGGATGCCCTCTTTCTTCGCTGGCGACAAGCAACCCGTGATTGAAAAAGGGAGTGGCCGTCGCGAACTAGCACATTGGGTTGCGTCCAGGGATCACCCGCTGACGGCACGCGTCATCGTCAATCGCGTATGGTCCTGGCATTTTGGTTCGGGTTTGGTTCGAACGCCGAATAACTTTGGCATTCTTTCCGAACTGCCTAGCCACCCCGAGCTGCTGGACTGGTTGGCGTCGCAGTTCATCGCCGACGGTTGGTCGCTGAAGAAACTGCACCGGCGCCTCCTGCTGACGGCGGCTTATCAGCAATCGAGTGTCGTTCCCAAGGATCACGTGGCAAAGGACCCCGACAACATTTGGTTGTGCCGATTCACGGCGCGTCGGCTGGAGGCCGAGGCCATTCGGGATGCCATGCTCAGCGTTGCGGGAACGTTGGATCGAGCCGCGGGCGGGCCAGCGACTGCCGACATCACCACGCCTCGACGCTCGCTGTACGTTCAAACCGCGCGCTGGGACCGCGGGAGTTTCGCGCTCCTGTTCGATGCTGCCAACCCCGATGCTTCTGAGGAAAAGCGCAACGTCAGCACCGTGGCTCCCCAGGCGTTGTTTCTGCTCAACCATCCGTTCGCACGTTCCCAGGCGAAAGGGCTGGCGGCGCGCTTGCTCCGCGACGTTCCGAAGGGAGATGAAGAACGGATCCATCGAGCCTATGAGTTGTTGTTCGCTCGCCGAGCCCGCGATGCGGAGGTGAAAATCTGCGTCCAGGTGCTCACTCGAATGAATTCCGAATCCGTCGAACGGGCATGGGTCGAATTGGCCCACGTTCTTCTGTGCAGTAATGAATTCGTTTTCGTCGACTAGCTAGCGTTGGAGGCAACCGCCGTGCCGAGCTTTCTTCCCTGCTCCCGTCGTGAGTGGTTGGCCCAGGCCGGTTGTGGCTTCGGTCTGCTGGCCTTGGCCGATCTGTTGGCCGCGCAAGACGCTGACCGGGCCGCCAATCCGTTTGCCGTCCGTTCGCCGCATTTCGCGCCGAAGGCGAAGCGCGTGATATTCCTGTACATGCCGGGCGGGCCGTCGCATGTCGATCTCTTCGACCCCAAGCCCGAGTTGACGCGATGCAACGGCCAGCCGCTGCCGATTCCTCGGCCCCGGCTCGAGCGAACCCGGACCGGCAACCTGCTGGCGTCGCCCTGGAGATTCTCGCAGCATGGGCAATCCGGGACGCCGGTCAGTCAACTGCTTCCCAACGTCGCTCGCTGTGTCGATGATCTCTGCGTGATCCGATCCCTGCACGCGGATAACATCAACCATACGGGGGCCGCACTGCAGATGTTTACCGGCGATCAGGCTTTCTCCCGTCCCGCCATGGGTTCCTGGATCGTCTACGGCCTGGGGACGGAAAATCAAAACCTGCCCGGCTTCGTCGTAATCTGCCCCGCGCCGGTCTTTCAGGGGGCGCAACTGTGGTCGTCGAGCTTTCTACACAGCGCGTACCAGGGGACGCTCGTGCGGGATTTGAACAACCCCATCGCCAACCTGCAAAACCCCAACGCCAATCCGACCGATCAGCGAGCCCATCTCGACGCCCTGCGCCAGCTCAATGAGATGCACCGTCGCGAACGGATCAACGACAGCCCGCTCGAAGCCCGCATCGCCTCGTTCGAACTGGCGTTCCGAATGCAGCGCGAGGCGCCCGAGGCCTTCGATCTTTCGCGCGAAACGGCGCAGACCCAGCGTCTCTATGGCATCGGGCAAGGACCAACGAACCTGTTCGGCCGACAATGCCTGATGGCGCGACGCCTGGTCGAACGGGGCGTGCGCTTCGTCCATGTCTTCGACGCTCCTGAGAACAACGCCTGGGATCACCACGGCGGACTGCGGGAACGGTTGCCGAGCCGATGCGCCGCCGTCGATCAGCCCATTGCCGCGTTGTTGACGGATCTCAAGACACGCGGTCTGCTCGACGACACGTTGGTGCTGTGGGGCGGAGAGTTTGGCCGCACGCCGACGGCCGAGGGGAACAATGGTCGCGAACATCACCCGTTCGGCTTCACCATGTGGCTCGCGGGGGGCGGCATCAAGGGGGGCATGACCTACGGCGCGACCGACGAGTTCGGCTGGCACGCGGTGGAGAACAAGGTTCATGTCCACGACCTGCACGCCACGATCCTCCACCTGCTCGGCTTCGACCACACGCGCCTCACCTTCCGCTACGGCGGCAGGAACTACCGCCTGACCGACGTTCACGGGCATGTCGTGCATGACATCCTGGCGTGACTCACCAAGCGGAAAATCTCATATTTTCTTCGCGGGATTTGGTCTCGTTCCGCTAATTCCAAAGAGGTGAACAACCGTGTTCAAACGTGTTAGGTTTCCGCGTGGCACGCTTGCGGGTGATCAAGGGCGCCGACGAAGGCAAGCATTTCGATCTTATCGGGCCGGTGACGAGCAGCACGCCATCCTGCAGAAGGTCGCGTGGGAAACGGAGTCGAAGTATCCGTTATGCGGGTGTGAGCAAGTAACCAATTTCAAAACAAAAAGCGAAGGTACACCGTGCTTCGATCACGAGTCATCGCCGGGATTCTGACTGTTTGCGGACTTCTCGCCTGTCTGCAGATGCTGGTCGGTCCCAGTGTTCAGGCCCAAGATAGCAAACCCGAGAAACCCAAAAAATTTGCGAATGCCTGGGTGCCGGAAGGCAAGCCGTTGCGGGGCATTCTGCACTTTGACGGCCGACAGGCTGGATCCCCCAAGCCGTGGCAGCCCTTCTGTGAGCGTCACGGACTGGTCTGGTTTCCACACGGGCGGGATGGTGACTTCGCTTTTTTCGATGAGAAATTCCGTGCGGAAGTCGCCGCGGAGCTGAAACGTCCCGAACTTGTCAACGCTCCGGTAATCCGCGTGGGACTCTCGTCGAACGGCGGCTTCACGATGCTGCTGGCTCAACAACATCCGGATCGCATGCTGGCGGTTGTCGCTCATCAGCCGTTGCCGCCTTGGGCCAAGGGGAACGAGAACTTCCACTTCAACCGGAGGACCGAGGGGAATTCAACGCTCGTCGGAAAGCCCCACGACATTTCGCAAGCGTTCCGCGTGCCGTGCATCCAGCAAGCGGGCGAGAACGATCCGGTGTGCGGCACCATCATGGCGTACGGCCTCGACCGTTACGCTCGCAGCCAGAAGGCGCCGTGGACTTACTTCTGCCTGCCCCGTGGCGGGCACGGCAACGTCGTGCCGAATGAGTTGTTGATGCCGTGGCTGGACGGGGTCATTGCTCAACGACTCCCCGCCGACGTGGACCTTTCCAAGGGGTTGCCCAAGCTCAACGACATCCGGATCGAGTCGGGTTGGCTGGCCAATCCGGTCACGCTGGAGATCGCCGAGTACGCAAAGTACACCGGCGACAAGTCGAAGGCCACCTGGTTGCCGAACGAAGCGAGCGCCGTCGCATGGAGGAAACTGAGCATCGCGATGCCTTTTGAACTCCCTGAACAATCGGTGGGGAAGCCTTCCGGACTGATCGATAAACTGGTGATCCACGATCCCAAGTCGAACCGGGTCGTGCCCTCCGATTCGGTTTACGGCGAGCCATGGAAGATCGTTGCCAACCTGAAGCCGGGCGATGTGGCTTGGAAGATGCACCCCAGCGCCGGTCCCGTGGCGGTGATCGGCAAGGCGCCCGAACTTGTTCGCGGCTGCGACTGGATCATGGCCGATAATGCCTCGTTGGCCTTTGCGGGCGAGGCGCTGATGGAGTTCACCGTGACCGACAAGGCCACCGTCTACGTCGCCCACGACGAGAAACTCGCGAAGAAGCCGGCTTGGCTCGCGGACTGGAAGGACACGGGAGAGTCATTGCAAGGCGGCTATCTGGGCAACGAACGCAGCTTCCGCCTCTACGAGAAGGCGTTCCCCAAGGGAGCGACCGTCAAGCTGGGGCCAAACGGTCCGAGATTAGAGACCCAGGAAAAGTCAAAGTTGGGGCCCTGGATCTACCTGACGATGGTGAAACGGTAGATCGGAATTCACCAAGACCGTTCACTTGAATTGAAAGGCATTCGATGCGTTACACCCTGTCGATTGGAATTGTCTGCGGCTTGCTCGCCTGGTCAACCCACGCCAGCGCCCAGGAACAGAAGCCCGCCGGCCTGCGCGTGATGTTCAACGGCAACAGTTGGTTCAACTTCGTGCCGGGCGGCGTGGCTGATCAGGTCAAGGCCGCTGGCATTGAGGGACACAAGGAAGTTCGATTTCCGAAGCCGAACGACTTCAGCCCCATCGAGTCGGGCGACGTAGATGTTTACGCACACGGCGTGCATTGGTGGATGGAAGCGCCGTGGGGAAAGGATGGCGTCACTGCGGAGAAGCTCGTCCAAACGGGGCTGAAAGCGAACCCGAACTTTCGGGCGTTTTATCACGCTGCCTGGCTGGTCGGCGATGGCCGCGCCAAGGAAATCAAAACGAGGGCCGACTACGACGACTCCAAGCTCGCGAATCTTCAGGCGGCTCTCGACAAGACCCGCAAGCCGGTCGAGGCCATTGTGGACAAACTGAACGAGAAGTTTGGGAAGAAGGTGGTGTTCCTCGTGCCGGTTGGCGATGCCACGGTGAAGCTTCGAGAAATGGTTCTGGACGGCAAATACCCCGGTGTGAAGAAGCAATCGGAATTGTGGTCCGATGCGATGCCGCACGCCGGGGCGCATGTCTCGGCCCTGAGCGGCTACTGCCACTTCGCGGCGATCTATCGCACCTCGCCGGTCGGGTTGAAGATCTCACGGTGGAAGGATTTGACCGACGAGCAGCACGCAATCCTGCAAAAACTCGC
>Ga0194132_10004700_pt1 | contig 23004 bp, 21 predicted proteins | sample TA2KigOf80mmetaG_FD_148612 | JGI IMG/M metagenome (GOLD analysis project Ga0194132, IMG submission 148612) | Freshwater microbial communities from Lake Tanganyika, Tanzania - TA2015054 Kigoma Offshore 80m | ecosystem: Environmental > Aquatic > Freshwater > Lake | place: Tanzania: Lake... | reverse complement strand
CGTTGCTCGGTGATCGCGTGTGGGCGGTCAAGGAAGAGGGTCTGAACTCAATCCAGGCAGCCAAAAAGTCGCCCGTGCTCATGCAGTGCAGCGTGCGGTTTGTAGAAGCGCCTTCCAGCACATCCCGCTCATCAAAGGTCGCGATCAAACTGCCGGAGGGCAACGAAGTACGCAGTGGCGAGGCGGGTGCGAATGCAGCGTTGTCCACGCTGCTCGGACGGCCCGTCGAACTCTCGCCGATCGTCGAACCACAAAACGCTTTCGGGCGGAAAGCACCACCTGCCGGTACCGATGTGCAAGCGTATCTGCGGGACATGTTTGCGCGCACTGCCGATGAACCGCTGCCGGATCTTTTCGAATTTCCGGCTGATGTGATGGCTTATGAAGCGCCGCCGGGTACCTGGTTCGACGCTTATCCGATCCTGCTCATGACCACACAAAGCTTCAGCGCGCTCAGTACCGCCCGAGCAGAGAGTAACTTTGACGTTCGCAGGTTCCGGCCGAACATCCTTATCGATGCGGGTGGATCAGGGTTCGTCGAAAACAGCTGGATCGGTAAACATCTGCGTATCGGAGCGACCGTTTTTGCCATCGAGCTAGCGTGTCCGCGCTGCATCATGACGACCCACGCGGTTGACGAACTGCCCAAGGATCCAAAGATCATGCGCACGCTGGTACAGCAGAACGGCGGCAATGCCGGTGTTTACGCACGAGTGGTCCCACCTGGCGTCATTCGTCATGGCGACGTTTGCGTTCTGGAATCGCGCGGCAAATAGAAGCTCTCCGAATTCGCAGCGCGATCCTGTTCGATGCGAGGAGCGAGGCCGGCTGAAGACGGGGCGACGTAACCGCCGCCCCGATTACCCAGTTGGCGCCTGTCGGCACCTTTCTAGTTGACGCCTGTCGGCACCTTGTTGAAGGGAAGGCCCTTGTCGGCACGCATGTCCTGCGGCAGCCCGAGTACCCGTTCGGCGATGATGTTGGCCATGATCTCGTCAGTGCCACCTGCGATGCGCAGGCCCGGTGACGACATATAGGCCAACTGGTACAACCCCGCCGCTTCAGAAACGTTCGGATCCCACATCGCTCCATGCTCTTCGAGCAGGTCGATGCAGAACGCCGCCATTTCCTGGTTCTTGGGTGCGCCCACCAGTTTGCCGATGGAGTTTTCAGGACCGGGAATCGCACCTCTCGAGAGCGCCGTCATCGACCGGTAACCGGTGTACTTGAGACCGGACTCCTGTACGTACCAGTCCGCGAGTTTGGCGCGAATGGCACGGTCTTCGAGGGCGGGGCGGCCATCGATCTCGAGCTTCTGCGCGAGCTTCATGGCCTGGGTGACCCCAACGCCACCACCACCTGCGCCGATGGATGCGCGCTCATTCATCAGTGTGGTGAGCGCAACCTGCCAACCTTGACCAACAGCGCCAAGCCGCTGTGAATCGGGGATGCGCACATCCGAGAAATACACTTCATTGAAATGGGCGCCGCCAGAGATCTGCTTGATCGGCTTGACCGTGACCCCGGGCGATTTCATCGAGAGGAAGAAATAGGTGAGCCCCTGGTGTTTGGGCACGTTCGGATCGGAACGGGTCACGAGGATCGCGTAGTCCGAGAAGTGTGCACCGGATGTCCAGATCTTCTGGCCGTTGATCACCCACTCATCACCGACCTTTTCGGCCTTGGTACGAAGTGCAGCGAGGTCAGAGCCGCCGGCCGGTTCCGAAAACAGCTGGCACCAGATCTCCTCACCACTCGCAAGTTTGGGCAGATAACGGCGTTTCTGGTCTTCGGTCGCGTACGTCATCATCGTCGGTGCGGCCATGCCCTGGCCGATGGCGAATACCCCGCCAGGGGTCGCGAGCTTCACTTCCTCCTGGTTCCAGATCACCTGCTCGATGGCCGTGCCACCCCGGCCACCGTATTCCTTGGGCCAACGGATACAGGCCCAGCCCGCGTCGTACTTACGTTTCTGCCAGAGTTTGGAGGCTTCGATTTCGCCTAGCCCCTTGAGCTCTTTCTTGGTCGGCGCATTGGCTTTCAGCCAGGCGCGCACTTCAGACCGGAATTTCGCTTCTTCTTTGGTATCTTCAAAATCCACGATGTTCTCCTTGCTGGTCGCGTTGCTTACGCCGCGTTGGATGCGCCATTTGCTGACAAATACGCATCTACAAGTTTGTCCTGCCACTGGCCAAGGCTGCCAATGTTCACTGACAAAAGCCGCGAGCGGCGGTAGTGAAACTGGCAGTCGAATTCCCAGGTGAATCCCATGCCGCCATGGGTCTGAATGTCTTCCCGGGAGGCAAACTCGTAAGCATGGATGGCCGCGACCCGCGCCGTTGCCGCTGCCAGGGGCAGTTCTTTTGCACTGGTCGCGAGCGCCCAGGCGCCGTAGTAGCAGTTCGAACGGGCCAGGGTGTTTTTCACATACATGTGGGCGAGCTTGTGTTTGATGGCCTGATAAGACGCGATCGGCCGGCCAAACGCGTATCGTCCCATGGCGTAGTTCTTGGCCTGCTCGAGCGCCGCATCAGCGCCGCCGACCTGCTCCCAGGCGAAAAGAACCGCTGCACGATTCAGCAGCTTCTGGGTCAGCGTCCAACCACTGCCTTTCTCGCCAAGCAACTCACCAGAGGCGCCCTCAAAACTGACCGCGGCATGGTCACGGGTTGGATCGATCATGGCGACAGGTTCGTGGGTTACCCCTTGGCTCTTCATATCGACCAGCACCAGCGACGCACCATCACCACCATTCGCCTTGACGAGGATCACGGCGAAATCAGCGACCGCCGCATCGGCCACCGGCGCCTTGACTCCTTTGACTTTGTCCCGGGCAAACGTCGTGTTGAGGCTTTTCGGGGTAGTGCGCCCCGGACCTTCCGCCATGGCAAAGGTGCCACGAACCTCGCCACTGGCGAGCTTCGGCAGCCACTTCGACTTCTGCTTGGCGGTACCTGCGAGCAGCAGCGCTTCCGTCGCGAGATAAACGGATGATGAGAACGATGTGGGTGCCACCGCGCGGCCCATTTCTTCGGCGATGACACACAGTTCGAAATAGCTCAGGCCAAGCCCGTCGTATTTCTCCGGAATCACCGTCGCATTCCAGCCCATTTCGGCGATTTTGCCGGCCAGCGTGTTATCGCCAGTTTCCTGCCCGTTCAGCACCTTGCGAACCAGGCCAGGTGAACACGCCTGAGCAAGAAAGCCGCGCGCCTGTTCACGCAGCAGGTTCTGCTCTTCAGAAAATTCAAAGTTCATGATCTTTCCCCCGTATCAGGAACCCCGGATTCTCTACACTTTGCACAGCGAAGGCGAGTACGGAAAAGCACGCGGACCTGAATGACCACGCCGCACCACGACTCTGCCGTCACCCAGGAGCCCGGATCCCGGAAAAACTGATGACCACTGATTTCCGCCACCACGGTTTCATTCGCGTCGCGACTGCGACACCTCAGCTTTCACTAGCTGATCCGTCGGCCAATGCCAATACCATGATGGAAACTCTCGAGGCGACCCGCGCAGCCGGGGCATCACTGCTGCTCTTTCCCGAACTGGCGATCACCGGCTACAGCTGCGAGGACCTCTTCCATACCGACATGCTGCTCGCCGCCTGCCGCGACGCACTCCTTGTTCTGGCACGGGCTAGCACCGGGATCACTGTCGTCGTCGGCACACCCTGGGTGCTCGCCGACGGCCGGCTGATCAATGCTGCCGCGGTTCTTGCCGGAGGGCGCATCGCGGGCCTTGTTCCGAAGTCGTGCCATCCAAACTACGGCGAGTTCTATGAACAGCGCTGGTTTGTCTCCGGATCCGGCATCGACGAAACGGTCACTGACACCATGCTGGGTACCTTCCGTATCAGCCGAAGGCAGCTGTTCTCGCAGGACGGTTGCACCTTCGGAATCGAGATCTGTGAAGACCTTTGGTCTCCGGATCCGCCGTCCACGTCTGCCGCATTGGCCGGTGCCGAGATCATCCTCAATCCGTCTGCTTCCAACGAACTTGTAGGTAAAGCCGAGTACCGCAGTGATCTCGTGCGCATGACAAGCGCTCGCACGATCAGCGCCTATGTGTATGCCGGCAGCGGACCGCTCGAATCCACCAAAGACACGGTGTTCGGTGGCCATCGGCTGATCGCTGAAAACGGCGTTACCCTGCTCAACAGCCCACGATTCGGATTTGAATCGGCACACGCGGTAGTCGATATCGATCTGCTGCGACTGCGGTACGAACGGCGCCGGAACACCACCTTTGCGCAGACGGTACGCCCGCAGAACTTTGAGCGCGTGCTCCTGCCTGATGTCTCCAGACCCATCACGTCATTGTCACGCCACATTCCGGCATGGCCCTTCGTGCCCGAGGATGCGGAACAGTTTGCCCGACGGGCGGCTGAGATCATCGCTATCCAGAGCACCGGACTTGCCCGCCGCATGCTCGCAAGCCGTGCAAAAACCTTGGTGATCGGGCTTTCCGGCGGGCTCGATTCCACCCTTGCCTACCTGGTCTGTCTCGAAACCCTGAAGCGCCTCAAACAACCCGTCAGTGCATTGCACGCACTGACCCTACCCGGCCCCGGCACATCGCAGCACACCTTTGACAGCGTGCTGGAACTGGCGCGCTGCACCGGTGTGGCAGTGCGGGAGATTCCGATTCACGACGCCGTTCGTGATCATCTTCAAGCGCTCGGTCACTCGGCGGAAGATGTCGTTTTCGAAAACGCACAAGCCCGAGAACGCACGCAGATTCTCTTCAACTATGCGAACCAGCAGGGTGGCATTGTCGTCGGTACCGGTGATCTCTCTGAGCTCGCGCTCGGCTGGTGTACGTTCAATGCCGATCACATGGCGAACTACAACGTCAACGCCAGCGTGCCGAAGACGATGATCGCCTACCTCGTGCGCTGGTATGCACAACACCGGGCCGATGCCGCACTGGCTGCGGTACTCGAACGGATCCTCGCCACGCCGATATCCCCCGAGCTGCTGCCAACGAAAGACGGCGAAATCGCCCAGCGCACCGAGGATCTGATCGGCCCCTACGCGCTGCATGATTTTTTCCTGTACCAGCTGCTGCGAACCGGTGCAGGGCCCGCCCGCATGCTGGCGCTCGCAACCCAGGCATTCGCGGGAACCTACGAACGCGAATTCATCCGCAAATGGCTCAGGGTTTTCGTGCAGCGATTCTTCACCCAGCAGTTCAAACGCACCACGTTGCCACCCGGCCCCAAGGTGGGGACCGTGAGTCTGTCACCCCGTGGCGACTGGCGGATGCCGGATGAAGCCATGGTTGAACGGTGGCTTGAGCAGATCGATTCGCTCTGATTGCAAGTAACCGGACCGGGGCAAAAGCGACAGCAACCGGCTCCGCCCTGTTCATTCGGCTTCGGGAACAAAGGAGGCGCGCCGTAACCGATCGTTGATCGCCCGGCCGAGACCTTCATCAGGGAAGACCTCAGCGAGAACGCACTCGATCTCCGCCGCATCGAGCCGTCGCATTGCGGCAAAGAGATTTCGTGCGGCCTCGATGAGATCACCGCGTTCGGACAGTGTTTCGCAAACAACACCTTCAATCCGGCGTCTGAATGCTATAACCCCTACCGGCCTTTCCGCATGCTCCGCCAACAACTGTTTTACGTCGCCCCGGAACAGGGGTTTGCGTGGTGCATAGTGGCTTTCGAGCATGCCTGGTGCGACCGGAAGCACCTGTCTCACATTCGACCGAACCGAGCCGATGACCGCTTCGATATCCTCAACAGCAAGCCCGCCGGGGCGGTACAACACCGGCACGCCGTCTTCCCAGCCGATGATCGTGCTCTCCAGGCCCACCGCGCAGGGGCCACCATCGAGCACATAGGGAACGCTGTCGCCCAGCTGATCCACAACGTGGGCCACAGTCGTCGGACTCACGTATCCAAACGGATTGGCACTGGGTGCAGCCAGGGGAAAATCCAGTGCCCGCAGCAGCTCGAGCGTCAGCCTGTGACGTGGCATGCGGACGGCGACAGATGGCAGGCCACTGGTAACGATGTCCGGAACCCGTGTCGTCTTCGGCAGAACCAGCGTCAGTGGCCCCGGCCAGAAGTGAGACATCAACGCCCTGGCCTCATCCGGCACATGTGTCACCAGCTCCGCAAGCTGGTCCTGGTGATGGACATGAACGATCAGCGGATCAAACGCGGGACGTTGTTTTACCGCGAAGATCTGCAGCACTGCTTCCGGATCAAGCGCATTTGCAGCAAGTCCGTACACCGTTTCAGTCGGAATGCCGACCAGCGCTCCTCGCCGCAGCCACGCTGCGGCCACGGCAACATCGGTACCGATGGTCAAACGCAGTCTCCATCCGCACGCGGATGGCAGACACACCGGGTCACGATCTCAGACACCCTGCATCTGCCCGATTTCACTGATGTCGATCAGCGTCGCACTGACGTTGCCGCTGGCGACCACGGCCTGGTCTGAGTCCGGGGCAGGATCGATGTCCACCGATTGCAGGGAATGGAAGTACTGGTCACCCCGCCTTGAAAAACACTGGCGATAGTAGGTGCGTCCCAGTCGGGCGCGGATGATTCGCGGCGACAGCGGCGGATCCGGGAAGTTGAAACTCCAGGTGACAGGCTCACGCAAGGCAAGGGCATAGTCCGACCAGATCTGTGGCATGAGCGCCCGCGTCGCGACCTGCATGCGCTCAAGAGACGCCTCCGGCAGGCTGCGTTCGTTCGACCACGCCATGAAGTCTTCGCGAGTCATCGCCTGGGAGAGGGCAATTGCCGGAATCCGTGCGACATTGGCTTCGAAACACGCGCCCAGCGTTCCTGAGGCCATGAAAAAGCCGAGCCCGGTATTGGTGCCGATATTGATTCCGGATACGACGATATCCGGCGGTGACGGCATGAGGTTGTAAATCGCGAGATTGACACAGTCCGCAGGTGTTCCCGTGACCGACCACGCCGGTGTGCCGTGCAGATCGATCCGGTCCACATAAAGCTCACCGAACCGCGTCATGGACTTGCCTTTCCAGCTCTGCTCCTGTGCGGGCACCACCACGGTGAGTTCGCCGAGTTCCTTGAGCAGGCTGATCGCCAGCAGAAACAGCGGTGAATCGTGGCTGTCATCATTGGTCAGCAGGATATGCACGGGATCGACTCCTCAAACAACAATACTCCGGAACCGCCGGACGGCCCCAATCCGGATCGGCGCTGGACGGCGGGCGTGCGGTACTCTACACCGTCATCGCAGTGACGATTGCCATCACGCTCATTGCTCTCAAGCGTCAACCCGGACCATAAGACACATCCGACCACGAGACACATCACGAGGAAATCATGTCAGACCGGATCACCCGTTACCCGTTTTTCCAGGAAGCCTATTTCGTCAACGATCTCGATGCGTCGATCCGCAAGTGGAGCGATCTCTTCGGCGCCGGACCGTTCCGCAAAGCCATGCACCACCAGACCGACCGCTTCCACTACCGCGGTACGGACCAGGAAGCGGATGTGTCCTACGCCTTCGGTTATCTCGGCGACATCATGATCCAGTTCATCCAGCAGCATGACGACACACCGTCGATCTACCGCGACATGTATGCCAGAGGCCAGGAAGGCTTTCATCACGTCGCCGTTCTGGTTCACGACTTCGAAGCGGAATATCAGCGCATGTTGTCGAAGGGATTCGTTGACGCCAGCCGCCTGTATGCGGATGGTGTTGACGCCGCCTACTTCGACACCCGCGCCGTGAACGGCTGTTTCACCGAACTGCACGGTGACCCGCAGCCGATTCTGGGTCGCTGGGCCGCGCTCAAACGTGCCCATGAACTGTGGCGACCCGGTGACAACATCTACATCGACCTGCCGCGTATCGTCAGCTGAGCCCGACACGCCTCGCCAGAACGAGGCGGCCATTGCCACGGATGGCGTCCGTCAGCGAGGCTTCTCTCGGGCAATCTCATCCAGCGGTTTGCCGGCGGTTTCGGGGAAGACGACGGCGATCACCAGCGGCACGAGCAGACTGAACGCGCCGAGAATCAGCACCGCAGTCCAGTTGCTGCCGGTGAAACCGAAGAGCACCGAAACACCCAGAAGACCCGTGATTGAGCCGAGCACCGACACAAAGTTGGTCACGCCTCCCGCGGAAGCCCGCATCGAGGTCGGAAAAAGCTCAACGCTGTAGGTCGAGAGTGTCACCGCGGTTCCCATGGTGAAGAAGAGGTAGGCGATCCACATTACCGGCACAACCATTCCACCCAGCGACCAGAACCCGAGACCGGTGAGTGCAAAGCAGAGGCTGAACACCACGCCGGTGGGTCTTCGACCCAGCCGGTCGCTGAGCCATCCGGCCAACGGATTACCCACCACCGCGAGGGCCCCGCCAAAAAACAGCAGCAAGGCGATGTTCGAAGGGGACCAGCCATGGACCTCCTGCAGATACTTCGGCGCGAAAAAGCCTGCTGAATTGCCCGCCAGGCTGAAACAGAAGAATGCCACTGTAAGCACAGCGAGGCTTCGTGGATGGTCCCGCGCCGCCTTGACCACGCTTGTCCACACGGGCTCTGTTACTCCCGTTTGTGATCTTGCGTGTTCCTTGAATCGCTCCGTTTCCGGCAGCGTTCTGCGCCACAGGCCAATGAAAAAAAGTGGAATCACACCGACGAAATAGAGCGCCCGCCAACCCCAGGGAAGGACATCGACGAAGCCGAACATCACCGCTGCAAATCCGGCTCCACACGCCTGCAGCGCCGCGGCCGCACCTATACCCCAGCCACGGTTTGAGGCGGAAAATTCCTCGACAATGACCACCGTCGCCAGCACTGCCTCTGCCATCGCAAACATCCGCGCGGTGAATTGCAGTACCACGAACGAGGTCACATCCGGCACAAACGCAGTCAGCGCGGTCGCCACCGTATACCCGAAGATCGTCACAAGCAGCATCCGGCGACGTCCATATCGATCCGCAAAAGGGACGATGAGCAGCGCCAGCAGCGCGCCGGCACGAATGGTCGAACCCAGCCAACCCAGATCCGCTTCCGCAATCCCGAGTTCAAGCTGGATCTGCCTGAGATTGAGTGACAGCAGGAAGAGGTCGTAGGACTCGAAAAATGAAACGGCTGCCACCAGTCCGAGGATCTGCCACTGACGTGGCGTGAGCGCCGGCGCCCGCCCGAGATACGGCGCAAACCGGTACCAACGCGGGGGGCGTCCCCGCGTCTCGGCTGAACCAGCGCCGGATTCTCTTCCGGCCTCGGGTACTTCAGGTGTATTCAATCTGCACAGACTTCACCGCGGCAGTGGCGACAACACCCCGATTCAGTCGCTGCTGAATTTCGGCTTGTCGGCTTTGGCCTGGGTTTCGATCTTGTTCGCGCCGGTCGGCTCCACGGCAGAACCATGAACGATGCGCATGTTGGCGTGGCCCAGATGATGCAGACCGAACGCCGACTGGATGGCGTTGTACATGCCCTGGGCATCGAGCGACTGGTTGACGGACATCTTCGCAAGCTTGAGCCCCATGCTCGGTTGCCTTGCGATCTTCTCCGCAAGTGCAAGGGTTTCCTTCTCCAGGTCTTCACGTTTCACGACACGATTGACCATGCCGAGTTCCTTCGCCTCCTGCGCGGAAATGGATTCGCCGGTGAACAACATCTCTTTCGCCTTGCGATGCCCCACTTCCCAGGCATGTACGAAGTACTCGACACCGTTGACACCGAAGGTCACCACCGGATCGGAGAACTGCGCATCTTCACTCGCCACCACCAGGTCAAACGGCCAGACCAGCATCAATCCGCCGGCAATCGCCTTGCCCTGCACAGCGGCAATGGTTGGCTTCGGCATGTTGCGCCAGCGCCAGCAGAAACCGATGAACACCTCCTGTTCATGGGCCATGTGCCCTTCCTGGCCGGGCTTGGTATATCCCCCTACGCCCAGTCGCGGGGGACCGAAGTCTCCGGGTTGGCCGCGCCCGGCCTTGCCCTTGATGTCGTGCCCGGACGAAAAGTGCGGGCCATCCGCGCCGATGATCACGACATGCACCGTGTCGTCGTGCATCGCAGCGTCGAGCGCGGCATCGATTTCATAAAGCATCTGTGTGTTCTGCGCGTTTCGCGCTTCCGGCCGCGCCAGCATGATGCGGGCCACGTTTGCACTCGGCCGTTCGTAACGGATCATTTCGTACGGTTTTTCCATGACACCCATGATGTTCCCCCGATGATTGGATCTGACTGAGCTGGAAGTCGATGACCAGGAAGATTGACCGCGACTTTGATCGATCGGCGCCTAGTTGTCATGCGCCGCCTTGTGGCCCTGGCCGGCGTATCAATTCCCGGTGAAGCCGGGCGTCTGTTCGGTCCTGTACGTCCGTCGCGCCAGGGCTGCATCGTCGGTGGCGGCGGTGAGCAGATTCTGGTCAAAGTCCATGTGCATGACCGCCTCATCGAAAGCACCACTCAGGGCGTTGACACTGCGTTTGATCATCTGTGCGGCGATGGGTGCCTTGCCGGCATAGAAGCGCGCCAGCGAATACACCCGCGGCATCAACTCATCACGCGGCACCACTTCATCCACAACACCCCAGCGTTCAAGAACAGGCGCACCAATTCGTTCACCCCCGATCACCAACCGCTTGGCCCGGGATGGTCCGGCAAGTCTCGTGATCAGCGGCAGACCCCACCACATCAGATTGAGGCCGATATCGATTTCCGGATAACACAGAAACGCATCGTCGGCAGCGATACGAAAGTCGCAGGCGGTTGCCACACATCCGCCGCCGCCCATCGCCGCTCCGTTCCACGCTGCGATGCTGATCTGGTCCATGTCGAGCAGGGCGCGGATCACGCGCCCACCCATCCGCGCTTGCCGCCTCCGATGCACCAGCGGGATTTCCCGCCTCGGCTCAGAGGCAGGACCAGGTCCGCCGAGATCGGCGCCGGAAGAAAAGTGACGGCCCTCACCGGTCAGCACGACCACCCGGATGTCCGGTTGATCGCGCATGGAAAGAACGGCGCCTTCAAGTTCCTGCAGAACCGCGTAACCAAGTGCATTGGCGCGTTCCGGACGACGGAGGGTGATTGTCGCGATCGTCTCCGCGGAATCGATGGTGAGGTACTGGTAGTCAGACATGATGAACCCGCTCGGTAGGGTGAAGAGCGATGGTAGCGGTCGGCCGGGACAGAGGGGAATGGAACGGCATCGCTTCTATCTACAGCGGCCCGCAGCAGATGAAAAGGTTATCCCTTTACACAGACGATCTGCCGAAGCTGATGCACCACCTCGACCAGATCCGCCTGTGCGGCCATCACGGCGTCGATGTCCTTGTAGGCCGCCGGAGTTTCATCGATCACACCGGCATCCTTGCGGCACTCGACGTGAGCCGTTGCCGCGGTATGGTCCTCGAGCGTGAAGCGGCGCTTCGCCTCGGTGCGGCTGAATTGCCGCCCGGCGCCATGGGAGCAGGAATGGAAACTCTCCGCATTGCCTTTGCCACGCACGATGAAACTGCGTGCGCCCATGCTGCCAGGAATGATGCCGAGTTCACCTTCCCTGGCACTCACCGCACCTTTGCGTGTCAGCCAGACATCGGCACCGAAGTGACGTTCCCGTTGCACGTAGTTGTGATGGCAGTTCACCGCCTCGACATGCGCCTTGAACGGCTTCACTAACGTCTTCTGCAGCGCCCGCAGCACGGCCTGCATCATCAGTTCCCGATTGTGCTGCGCAAATCTCTGCGCCCAGCCGACTGCCCGCACATAGTCATCGAAGTGTTTCGCGCCTTCTTCGAAGTAGGCGAGGTTGGCATCCGGCAGCCTGCGCAGGTGGACTTCCGCATCCTTTTTCGCGAGTTCGATGTAGCGGGTACCAATGGCGTTGCCTACACCCCGCGAACCCGAATGCAGCATCACCCAGACCACATCCGCTTCATCGAGGCAGATCTCGATGAAGTGGTTGCCCGTACCGAGCGTACCGAGGTGATTGCGGTTGTTGGTATTGCGCAGCCGCGGCTGGTCCTCACAGATGCGATCGAACTCCTCCGCGAGTGACACCCACACCCGGTCCACTGCATTCGGCACATCATGCCAGCTGCCAGGATCGCGGCCCCCCCCGGGGAACGTCGATGAGGGACAGCACGCTCGATGTTGGACCGAAGCAGCGAGAGTAAATCAGGCAGGTCTGCGGCATTGAGCGTGGTCTTTGATGCCATCATGCCGCAGCCGATATCCACACCCACGGCTGCGGGAATGATGGCTCTTACCGTGGGGATGACGGATCCAACGGTTGCGCCGATGCCCACATGCACATCCGGCATGGCTGCAACATGGTGATGCACGATGTTGAGACGTGCGATGTTGGCGAGTTGCCGGATGGCATCCGGCTCCACCGGTACGTTGTACGTCCAGCTGCGGATCGGTACCGCCCCGCCAACGTCGTGTTCGATATACCCCGTGGTCATGGCACCGTTTCAAGGCGAGTGGTGATTCCCTGACAGACTTCAGGTCCCGAACTGAAACCCCCGATACCCCGCACTCGCCACATCACGACAGAGGTTCAGATATTTCTGTGTATTGGCGTAGTAGAGCAACTCCCGCTTTTTGCCGGGAACGTTGGCACCCACGTACCACGAGTCGGCCGCGTGCAAGAGCGATTCGCTGAACTCCTCACGCATATGTTCACCCCAGATGTTTGCCGCATGCGCGGTTGCCTCGATCCGGGAATAACCTGAATCGCGGATATGCCGCAGACAGTCGATCAGCCACTCGCCCTGGAGTTCGGCGCACGTCGGGCCGTTGCAGAACGCGGTCGGACTCTGTGGTCCATAGAGCATCATCATATTGGGAAATCCCGGAACCGCCATGCCAAGGTGAGTGACGACGCCATCGCGCCACACATCTTCGAGCGCAATCCCGTCCACGCCGCGCCAGCGGATCGCGGTGATGCCACCGGTGCTGGCATCAAAACCTGTCGCCAGCACCAGGACATCGAGAGGTACTTCCCTGCGAGCGGTCATGACACCATTTGCAGTCACGCCCGCGATGGGCTCTTCATGCAGATCCACCAGCGTTACGTTCGGCTGATTGAAGACCTCGTAGTAGTTCTGTTCGAGTGATGGCCGCTTGGCGCCAAACGGGTGCGGCGCAACATCCGGCGCCAGCTTGCGGGCGATCTGCGGATCACGAATGCGTTCACGGGTGCGATTGCGCCAGAAAGCGTAGGCGAGTGCGTTCGCTTTCCTGTTGGACAACACGTCATTGAACGTTCCTGCCCAGAAATGAAAGCCGCCCTCCTGCCAGGCCCACTCAAAACGCTCATTACGCTCCGACGCTGAAACCTCGAGCGCCGAACGCGGCAGAGCCTGGATGTCGTGATAGGTCGTTGCGGAAATGGCGCGGCGTTCGAGCATCTCCGGATAGTCGGCTTTGAGCGCTGCCATGGCCTCTGCGTCATAGCGCCGCTGTCGCATCGGCAGCGCAAGGTTCGGCGTGCGCTGAAACACCGTGAGATGCGCAGCCACCGGAGCGACCTTCTGGATCACCTGGACACCACTCGCGCCGGTACCGAGTACGCCAATGCGTTTTCCCACGAGGTCGATGCCGTGCTCCGGCCAGAGACCGGTGTGATGACACTCCCCGGCAAAGGAGTCGAGCCCCGGAATGTCTGGAATCCACGGTTTGCTCGCAAATCCCAGGCACGGGACCACAAAACGCGCCTGAATTTTATGCTGCGTATCGGTGGTGATCTGCCAGGTGTTGTTCGCGGTATCAAACACCGCGTCAGTCACACGCGTGTTGAAACTGACATCACGGGAGAGATCGAGCGTCCGGTCGAGGTGTTCGAAATACGCACGCAGTTCCGCATGACCCGGAAACCGTTCACTCCAGTTCCAGCCCTTCCATACCGCTTCTATCGAGAACTCGTAGTTCGGCACATGCGAGTCGACCCGCGCGCCGGGATAACAGTTCCAGTGCCAGATGCCACCGAGGCGACCGCCGGCCTCGAGCAGATGCACGCGGAAACCTTCCTCACGCAGGCGATACAGCTGATACACGCCGTTGAACCCGGCGCCGATGATGACGACGTCAAACCTGGCATCCGTCATGTCTGGCTGCGGCTTGGCGCGCTTCGGGCTCACAGTCGTACTGCGGACTCGCCGATCGGCGCCCAGGCCAACAACGATGCATCTCCTTCGAAGGTGTTACGCACCAGCGTCACTCCTGCGGCATCCGCCATCGCCTTGTACTGCATCCACGACTGTACCGCGACGATCGGTGTTCCCGGGCCTTCATCAAACTGCAGGGGGCCATAGACATTGGCGGTGTAGATGAGGTCTTCGTCACTCACTCGCTGAGTGGCTTCATGGCGGGCACCGGCCGGCTCATAAAACCAGACACCCGGGCCATATCCCTCCGGTGGACCGGCGCGATAACCGATTCGGCCAGACAGAACCAGAAAATCTGCTGCACCGAGGTGATAGTGCGGCCCGGCAACGCCGTTGTGACGCACGATCAGCGAGGTGATTCCGGTCTCTTCACTGACCCGCAGCACCTTGAGCCCCATATCCGGTACAGCAGGGTTTTCAATCCACGGCACCAGACGGGTGTCAACGAAATGGGGATTAACGTCCCGACCAGAACGCTTGAGGGGCGCGGTATCAACCAGTGCACCTGCGCTCTTGCCGGCGATCGCCAAAGGCTCAGCGGGCCCCTGATAAGCGCGTGGTCTTGGCTGCATGCACTCTGCCAGCGTATTCGGGATCAGGGTCAGTCCCCGGTCGCGCGCGGCGCACAGCACATCGAGTGCGGTGAGCACACTGGTCACTCGTCCATTCTCAGCCAGAAACGCGACCGGACCATAGAAGTTGCCAAGAAACTCGGCATCGCTCTCGGCCGTCAACGCTCCGATGCGCGCGTTGGCCGGGATGTAACCCCAGGTACCGGCTTCGAGGGTACTGTCGAGATCCGCACCGCTGTACTGTATTCGACCGGACAGGACGATCATGTCCATGCCACCGAGATAAACCAGATCACGCACGGCATGGCCACCACGCAGGCGAACGATCACCGAGAACATACCGCTCTCGCTGCTCGCACGCAGCGGTTTGATGGCGAGGCCTTTGGCCTGAGGCAGCTCGATCCAGGGCAGCGTGTTGGTATCGACGCCTCCTTCGATACCCGTTGGGCTGAAGTCCGGGTTATAGCCTGAATTCATGGTGCTTCCTTCCTCCGCTTTGGTTTTGTCCTGCTGTATCACCAGGGATGAATGTCGCCGGTCCACTTCAGGAAAGTGCCGGTGTCCGCAAGGGTCATGCCGGCGATGGTTCGGCGCACTCCAGCCGCGCTCTCTTCCGGTGAAATGTCTGCTACGTCCCCTGCCATCTCAGTCTTAACCCAACCCGGATGCAGTGGCACGATGATCACGCCCCGGTCGCGAAACTCCGTGGCAAGGCCCGTCATCAACCGGTTCACCGCCGCCTTGGCACTCGCATAGGAATAGCCAATTACGTGATCGTAGGCATGGGCACCGGTCTGGCTCGAGATGGTGACGATCTTCTTCTGTTGCCCGGCGAGCACGTTGGGCATGAACGCCTGAATGACCCGGAAGGGCCCCATCGCCATGACGTTCAGCTCATGCGCCCAGTTGTCGTAGTCCATGTTCGCAAACACCTGGGTAGCGAGGCCACCCCAGATACCGGCATTGTTGATGAGCACATCGATCGGGGTGTCACCGATAGATCGGCGGCAGGTTTTGACCGACGCACTGTCCGCTACATCCATGGCGTGTATCGTTAATCGGCCAGCCGTTGATGCCGCCAGTGCGTTGAGCCGGGTTGCATTGGCGGGTGAACGGCAAGTGGCAAACACCCGGTCGCCCGCTTCAGCATATTGTCGGCATAGCTCAAATCCTATCCCGCGGGCACTCCCTGTTATCAGAACAGTATTCATTGGTTTGCCTTCTCCTGACCTGCGTGCAGCGTCTTCATCAGCGTTTGGTGAAAGTGACGGATGCGGATTTCCTGATAGTTCCCGAGTGTCGCGCCCGCCTTGCCTGCCGTCATCGCACCTTCCTGGGCCGCCTGCATGTTGCCCGTATCCTGGTCGAACACATGGCCGACGTATGGGTCCATGCCCGGTACCGACGTATAGGAATCCTCAGCTTTGAGCCATACCGGCTCTGCCGGCTCCACCACCGAACCATCCTTCGGGCGTGGTGCCAGAAGAATGAGATCGAACAGTGATCGTTCCGGGCTCGAACCTAATGGCCGGAAACGGTACACGATGGGGAAAGTGAGCCCGACGAAAAACTGCTGGTTTGGAAAAACAAAATACGCGATGGAATCAACGATCTCCGAATCGCTTACAGCCCCAAGGTCCGACCCTGTGGCCGCTGTACTGTCGCGGAAAAACTGCGCCATCACCCTCCTCGCCGTGCCCTCTTCCGGAACTGTCAGGCGCTCAGTCACCTGGCTGCGGTCGCCGACGAGGAACAGGTCGAGAATGTCCTGCTCGGAGAGTTTCTCCGTGCAATAGGCTGAAGGAATTCCGGCGACATTGATCAGCCGGCTCACGTAGTCACCATAGATGTCGTACTGCGTATTCGCATCCCCGTTGGTGCGCATGAGCTGCGCGTGGGTCTCCATGACATGGTACGCCTCGAGAAACGCCTCGGAGGCGATCTTCCAGTTGCAGTTGAGTTCCTTCTGCACGTGATGGCTGATGTAACGCTCGCTGAACGTCCTGCCGGCCACATGCCGCGGCAACGGATCAAGCCAGTGCGAGAGCGGAGGTGCCTCCGGGTCGAGATTCACAAAGATGAAACCACCCCACTGCGCCACCCTTACCGGCGAAAGCCCGGTTTCGTCCGGGCGTACATGCGGAAAATCCCACTCGCAGGGAAACGACTTCAGTGTGCCGTCGAGATGCCAGTCCCAGCCGTGGTAAGGACAACGCAAAGAGGTGGCGTGTCCGCTCGAGAATGAAGGTTTGAGTTTGGTGCCGCGGTGCATGCACGAGTTGCGCCAGGCACGAACCTCACCACTCTCCGTCCGCGTGATGATGACCGAATACGGGCCGATGTCGTAAACGTAATAATCGCCCGGCTCCGGAATGTGTTCCTCACGGCAGGCCCACTGCCACGTTCGCGGCCAGAGATAACGTACTTCGAGATCGTGAAACGACGCGGAGGTGTAGCGTGAATACGGAATGTCATCGTCACCGAGGAACCGGTAGGACTGTTCGCGCAGATATTCCGGTACCTGACGGCTGTCGCGGTCCAGCAGATCCTGGACACTGACACCCGGATAACGTGCTGCGCCTTTTTCTGGCCGGTTGCCGGTACTCATGCTTTTCCCTCCCCACCGGTATCCTCATGTACCGACCGCAGTTACACAAGTCGGCGGGCTTGCAATATGCTCCCGCTGCGGCGACCTCAGGAGGGTCTGACCAATCAGTCGCTTCCTGAAAGCTGAGTTTGATTTCCTGATGGAGTACCCGAACCCATGCGCCTGTTGATGACCCTTCTGTTGATCTTGCCCGGGCTGGCTCTTTCCCAGCAGAGCAAACAGTGCGGCGCATCAGGTGTGTGGCTGGAAATTCTCGGTGCCGGCAGCGGCGAGTTGTCCATCGACTGGGCCGGGCCCTCCTATCTCGTCTGGGTGGATGACAAGGCACGTTTGCTGGTGGATGCGGGGGCGGGCAGCACCACCCAGTTCACCAAGGCGGGTGGTCGCTTCGAAGACCTCGATGCCATCGTGCTCTCCAGCATCCAGCCGGCGTTGACGGGCGCACTCCCCGACTATGTACAGGGCTCCCTGTCGACAGCGCGCGATCGCATCCTGCCGGTATTCGGTCCGGAAGGTCGCGGAACACATGTCGGCACGACACAGTTGTTCGACCGGCTCTTCGGTGAGCAGGGTGCCTACCCCGAATATGCCAGGCTGCTGCGTATCCGCACCCTTGCCGGCTACCGTCTCAATGTCAAAGACATACCAACGACCGGAAAACGGCGCTGGGCAGGCTTTCGGAACAGCGAGCTGCAGTTGTCGGCGATCCCGGTGGATCATGGTGATCGGCCAGCGCTCGCCTGGCGGGTCGACGTGGGCGACATCGGCTTTGTTTTTGCAGGTGCGTTCAGCCACGACAAGTACGATCTGGTGAAGTTTGCGCAGGGTGCGGATGCACTCGTCGCCACCCACGCCGTACCGGAATCAACGCGGGGTGCACTGCGCGAGAGCTACGCGCCACCTTCCAAGATCGGTGAAGTGGCTGCGGAAGCCGGTGTTCGCACGCTGATCCTCGGCCAGCGCGCCGAACGGACCCGGGGCAAGGAAACCCAGAGCACGGACGCCATCACCAAAAACTTCAAGAAGTCGTTGATCTTTGCCAACGATCTCGAGTGCTGGGGCTTCTGACAAGCACACTCACGCAGAGCGATTTATCAGCGTTTCGACGCGACTCTCCTGCGAATCGAGCAGGGTTATCAAGGAGGGCCTGATTGATCAGACCCTCCTCAACACAACAACCAGGCCCATGGAAACGTCCACGCTCGAAGAACTGCACCTGCTCTGGTTTGGTACCATGGCAAGCGGTTGGGCAGATTCGCCGCAACGCATCAGCTGGTTCGCTGCTGACCCGGGGTTTGACGCCGAACTGATCCGGCGTTTTGCGGGTCTGCCTGAACGTCTGCTGCAGGAACCGCGGCGAAAGGAACCAGCCGTGCGGGAACTGCTCAGCACGGTGCTCGCCTTCGACCAGTTGCCAAGGCACCTGTACCGCGGCACATCACGCGCTTTTGCGTTTGATGCCGCCGCCCGTGATCTGGCAGCGCATATCATCGATTCGCAGGAGGACATGAACCTCACCATCGACGAGCGTGCCTTCGTCTACATGCCGTTCCTGCACTCGGAAAGTCTCGAGGATCAGGTCCGTTCGGTTCGGCTTTTCACGGCGCTCAGGAATCAGACACCCAAAGGCTATCGGTACCTGAGCGGCGCATTCCTGCAATCAGCGCACCAGCATCACGACATCATCAGGCGATTCGGCCGATTCCCGCATCGCCACCGGATGCCGGATCAGGCGTCGAGCTCTCAATCACCGCCGGTCAGATAGTCCACCGCCAGCTGGCTCATGGCGATGACCGCAGGGCGCAGTGCCGCTTCATCGATATCGAAGAACGGCGAGTGATTGGGCACGGCAGCTTCCGGCGGCACTGCTGCCGGACGCGCACCGATGAAAAAGAAAAAGCCGGGAATTTCCTGCTGATAGTGTGCGAAGTCCTCAGCACCGGTGGTCATTGGCGCAGGAAAAATCCGCGAAGGACCGTAAACGCGTTTCAGCGTCGGCAACATGCGCTGCACCAGATCTACGTCATTCCAGGTCACCGGAACGCCTCTTTCAATCTCGAGCTTCGCCTCTGCTCCCATGGATCCGGCGATGCCGCTGACGATCGCCCGCATGCGATGGTGTACACGACCCTGCACCTCTGGATCGAAAGTCCGGATCGTCCCGGACAGAACCGCCTCGTCAGAAATGATGTTGTTGCGCACTCCGGAGTTGAACGTGCCCACCGAAACCACTGCCGGTGCAGAGGTGATATCGACGCTGCGGCTGACGATGCTCTGCAGTGCGGTGACGATCTGTGCACCCACCACGATGGGATCAACACCTTCCCAGGGACGTGCACCGTGCGTCTGTTTGCCGGTGATGGTGATGTCGAACCGCTGCGCACTGGCCATCGTGCCACGCTCCCGCCACGTCGCCGTGCCTGCCGGCCCCTGCTGACCCACATGCAGACCGAAGATCGCTTCAACATCCGGATCCCGCAGCACACCCTCGCGGATCATGAGCGCGGCACCACCTTCTTCGCCACGCGGCGCGCCTTCTTCGGCGGGCTGGAAGATGAACTTCACCGTGCCGGCAATCTCCTGGCGCAGTGATGCGAGCACACTTGCCGCACCGAGCAGAATGGCGACGTGGGCATCGTGACCACAGGCATGCATCACCGGCACGTCCTGGCCTTCATATTCGGAACGCACTTTCGAAGCGAACGGGAGGCCCGTGCGTTCCGCTACCGGCAAGGCGTCCATATCAGCGCGCAAGGCGACTGCCGGGCCGGGCTTTGCCCCTTCAAGCACGGCAACCACACCGGTTCGGGCAATACCGGTGGTGACTTCCAGACCCAGCGTGCGGAGGTGTTCGGCAACCAGCGCCGCCGTACGGGTTTCGCGGTTGGCGAGCTCAGGGTATTGATGGATGTCGCGGCGCCAACCGATGACCGCTGGCTCAACCCTGGCGGCTGCAGACTCGATCTGCGAATACAGCGTTTCGCGAGCCAAAGCGGGAGGGGCAATGAACATCGCCGTCACGAAAAATGTGGATGTGTACAGAGCCGCCCGGCGTGAAGTGCATGTGTACAGCAATGTCCTCGGTCCCCCTTGAAGCCTCGGTTACACTGCACCTTCCTGAACGCACATTCAAACCGGCCGGCGGCCGGACAACCCGGGGGAATACCATGCCATTTGATCTGTCGGCAACCGATGAACTTCTGTCGACCACCCGCGCGGTGCGCAAGCGCCTGGATCTGAACAAACCCGTACCTCGCAAACTGATCGAAGAGTGTCTGGAACTCGCGGTACAGGCACCGACGGGATCGAACTCGCAAGGCTGGCGCTGGGTTGTCGTCGACGATGCCGGACAGAAAAAAGCCCTGGCGGATCTATATCGCAAGGCCGCAACGGGCTATCTCACCGCTGCGGGTGAACAGGCCAAGTCATCCGGTAATGCACAGCAGCAGCGGGTGTTCTCCAGCGCCATCTACCTGATGGATCACCTGCATGAAGTACCGGTGCACCTGATTCCCTGCCTCGAAGGGCGCCCGCCGGCGAATACCCCGCTACCCATGCTCGCCGGTTTCTATGGCTCGATCTTCCCGGCGGTGTGGAGCTTCCAGCTCGCCGCGCGCTCCCGAGGACTTGGCACCGCCCTGACCACGCTGCATCTGGCGCATGAGAAAGAAGCGGCCGAAATCCTCGGTCTGCCTGACAACATTCTTCAGGTGGCACTGTTGCCGGTGGCGTTCACCAAAGGCGAAGACTTCAAGAGAGCGGAACGGCCTCCGGTTGCAAAGATCATGCACTGGAACCGCTGGTAAGGTCGGCCTTCGGAGCGTGTGCATCCAAAGTGTGCACGCTCCGCTGCGCCCGGCCTCGAGGTTCAGCCCAGCCGGCGTTTCATTTCTTCGCGAAACTCCGGGAAATACCGGCCGATTTCCATGATGTCGAAAACCGGCAGGATTGAAGTGTTGGGTTCATGTTCCAGCAGAAAAACAAATGCCTGCACGATCGCCCATTCATGGGTGCAGCGACGATCGCTGAGCAACCGGTAGTCCGCCTGGGTCATGCGCACTTCATGGACGGTGGGCTGCTGTCCCTGCACGGTGACCTGGTACAGGTCTTCTTCGATATGGGAAACACTGATCATGCAGCTCTCGACAAATACAGATCTCTCTGATTGGGAGTCATGCTGACATGAATGAAGTCCACGCCACTCTGATCGCCGAACTGGAAAACACCTGGTACACCAGGATCCCGATCACCAAGGCGATGCAGGCGAAGGTGCAGTCCTTCGACGGCAACGTGCTCGTGGTTGAAGCCGCACTTGAACCGAACATCAACCTGCACGGTACCGCCTTCGCCGGCAGCCTTTACACCGTCAGTGCGCTCACCGGCTGGAGTATGGTGCACCTGCAGACGCGCCTGCGCGGTGTTGAAGGGTCCATCGTGCTTGCAAGCGGACATATCGACTACTTCAAACCGGTCAAGGAAAACCTGGTTGCAACCTGCGTTTTCGGCGATCAGGAGGCCGCATTCACGCGCCTCAAGGAAACCGGCAAGGCCCGTTTCCCGCTGACCACGACGATTCCTGCAGCAGGCGTTGAAGCGGCGGCATTCAAAGGCGAATACGCCTTTCTGCGGGGTCACTGAGGAACGCGATTCTCCAGACGACGTTGTGCTTCGGTCAGTGATGCACACCCCCATCGACCACGAACTCCTGCCCGGTGCAGTAGGACGACTCATCACTCGCCAGAAACAGCGCCATCCAGGCGATGTCGAGCGGCTGGCCCATGCGCCGCAGTGACACCACCTTCTCCGCTCGCACCCGCGTTTCCGGATCCTTGAAGGCCTTGAGGTCCGCCGTCATCGGCGTTTCGATGAACCCTGGATGGATGGAGTTGACGCGGATTCCGTGCTCTCCCCATTCGAGTGCACCGACCTTGGTGATACCCCGCACCGCCCACTTGGTGCTGCCGTAAGCAGCCCGGCCACGCACTCCTTCCATACCGGCGACACTGGATACGTTGATGATCGAGCCGCCCGTTCCCGCCGAGATCATGGCGCGGCCCACCGTGCGCATGCCGAGGAATACACCGGTCTGATTGACCGCAACCACACGTTCCCAGTCATCGAGTGTTGTCAGTTCGAACCGCTTGGCAAGATCTATCCCGGCGTTGTTGACGAGCACGTCCACACGCCCATGTGTCCTGATCACTCCGGCCACGATTTCTTCCCAGGCAGCCTCGGACCGGACATCAAGGTGCAGGTAGGTCGTTCGCGGTATATCAGCCGCGCAGGCCCTGCCCTCTTCATCGAGCACATCGGTGATGATCACCGTCGCGCCTTCCGACGCAAAGAGCCTCGCCTCCTCCGCACCCTGCCCCCGTGCACCGCCGGTAATCAGGGTGACTTTGCCGTCCAGTCTGCCCACGTCGTTCTCCCCTTCTGGATGATTGCCTACTGATCATCCCCGATACCCATCGTATTCGTCGAGGTAAGCTGTTCAAAGGCATCCGGATTGATCGGGGAGACACCGACCATGAGTACGCTGCTGACTGCGGAACACAAAGCCTGGATCGGCCGCGAAGAGGCTCCGGTTCACGTGGAAGTGAGCCGGCGGGACATCATCAAATACGCCATCGCCACCGAACAGACACAGCCGAAGTACCTGGCGGGGGATGAAGCACCACCGATGTTC
>Ga0194132_10004698_pt1 | contig 23008 bp, 22 predicted proteins | sample TA2KigOf80mmetaG_FD_148612 | JGI IMG/M metagenome (GOLD analysis project Ga0194132, IMG submission 148612) | Freshwater microbial communities from Lake Tanganyika, Tanzania - TA2015054 Kigoma Offshore 80m | ecosystem: Environmental > Aquatic > Freshwater > Lake | place: Tanzania: Lake... | reverse complement strand
AGGTGCTTCTCGAGGTGCGAGCGGATAGCGATGACGCCATCGCCCTCTACCAGAGCCATGGCTTCGAGGTCATCGCGCGCCGCAGTGGCTATTACGGCCCCGGCCTCGATGCCCTGATCATGCGGCGCGGGGGGAGTTCACGTGAGAAGTGAACCGCTCGTGCTGGGCATCGAGACCTCGTGCGACGAGACGGGCATAGCCCTCGTGCGGGGCCGGACCCTACTGTCGGACGTCGTCGCCTCGAACGTGGAGGAGCACGTTCGTTTCGGCGGCGTCGTGCCGGAGGTGGCGAGCCGGGCCCACCTGGAGGCGTTCGCTCCCACGCTGGCGCGCGCCTGCGCGGAGGCCGGCGCTCGGGTGACCGACGTGGACGCCATCGCGGTCACGGCCGGTCCTGGCCTCGCCGGTGCGCTGCTCGTCGGCATCAGCGCGGCCCAGGGCCTCGCGCTGGCCATTGATCGGCCGCTGTATGGCGTGAACCATTTGGCCGCGCACGTTGCCGTCGACCGTCTGGCGCACGGAGAGCTTCCCCAGCCCGCCATCGCCCTGCTGGTGTCGGGCGGCCACACGTCGCTTCTGCGCGTAGATGACGTGACATGCGATGTCGAATCGCTGGGTGCGACGCTCGACGACGCGGCAGGGGAGGCCTTCGACAAGGTGGCGCGGCTTCTCGGCCTGTCCTTCCCCGGCGGCCCGGCGATCGACGCGCTGGCGCGTGGAGGTGACCCGGCGGCGATCGACTTTCCCCGCGGCCTCACCCGGCCCCGGGACGAGGTCGCCCATCGCCATGACTTCTCCTTCTCGGGCCTGAAGACAGCCGTCGTGCGGTGGCTCGAGGCATGTCGTCGCGAGGGTATCGACATCCCTCGGGCCGACGTCGCGGCGTCCTTCCAGGAGGCGGTGGTCGACGTGCTCGTGCGCAAGGCCGTGCGAGCCTGCCGCGACGAGGGGATCGACACACTGGTGGTCGGCGGAGGCGTCGCCGCCAACTCGCGTCTGCGCATGCTGCTCGATGAGCGCGCCGGGGGCCTCGATGTGCGCGTCCCCCCCTCGCGACTGTGCACCGATAACGGAGCCATGGTGGCCTCGCTCGGTGTGGCACTCGTCGCCCGAAATGCGCCCCCGACATCTCTCGGGTTCGGTGCGGATTCCTCGCTCCCCGTCGAGACGGTGCTTACCTGAAGACGAGGGTCGCTGACCGCCTTCCGTCGACCGGCGAAGGTATGCTCAAAAGGGGTCTTAATGGGCGTCAGGGGCCTGAATGGGCGTCCTAACGGGGAGTAGCCACATGCGCGGATCTGCGATCGCCGTCGTAATCGGCTTGCCCTTTGCCTTTGCCGCCACCGCGGGATTCCTCGCCGGCATGGCGCCCATCGGGGGCGAAGCCGAGCCCGTCGCTCAGGCCGCGAGCACGGCACCCGCGCCAGCGCCAACGGTCGAGCCTGCGTCGACACCGGTAAGCACGTCCCCCTCCGCGACACCATCCACTATCGATCCCTACATCGAGGCGATGTCGGGCGGTAGCGAGACCCTTCAACAAGGCCAGTCCGACCGCAGCGAGACCAATCTCGGCGACAGCGATGTCGAGATCCTCAACTGGGTCGAGACCGACGATCCTGTGTTCTTCATCACGATCGATGACGGGTTCGACCGTTCGCCCGAGGCGCTCGCGCTCATCCAGGATCAGCAGATTCCCGTCACTGCATTCCTGACCGAGTTTGCCGTGCGCGATCACACCGACTACTTCAACGACGTCACCGCCTTCCGCGGCTCGGTGCAGAATCACACGATGATGCATGGGGCACTCAATGATCCGACGACAGATGTCGAGTGGGAAATCTGCGAGACGCAGGACCGCTTCGAAGCCCAGTTCGGATACCGACCGTGGATGCTCCGCCCGCCCTATGGCGCCGGTCCCGATGAGCCCAACGTGCTCAAGTACGCCGAGCAGTGCGGCATTAATCGCATCGTGCTGTGGAACGTCGTCGTCAGCAACGGGGGCGAGGTGGAGTACTGGGAGGCACCCATTCGATCCGGTGACATCGTGCTCCTGCACTGGCAGGATAACCTGGCGCAGTCGCTCCAGACGATCCTCGACCTGGGCCGCGAACAGGGCCTGACGCCCGCCCCGCTCGAGGAGTACATCTGACGACCCTGGGCGACCTGCTCGCCGGTCGGGCACAGCCCATCGATGGCGGCCTGGCGACGCAGCTCGAGGCTCGCGGCCATGACCTGTCCGACGCCCTGTGGTCGGCGCGCGTCCTCATCGAGCAGCCCGAGGAGATCCAAGCAGTGCACTCCGCCTATGTCGCCGCTGGTGCCCGCGTGCTCATCTCGGCCAGCTACCAGGTATCCCGCGACGGATTCGTAGCGCAAGGACTCAGGGCTGATGCGGCCGACTCCGCCTTGCGTGCGAGCGTGCAGCTAGCACGCGCAGCGGCGCTGGGCAGCGGTGCGCTCGTGGCGGCGAGTGTTGGCCCCTACGGCGCGATCCTGCACGACGGCAGCGAATACCGCGGTCGCTACGGCGTCACGCATGACCACCTCGTCGACTTCCATGCCGAGCGGCTCGAAGTCCTCGTCGATGCTGACCCTGACCTCCTGGCGGTCGAGACAATCCCCGACGTGGATGAGGTGTCGGCGCTGGTCGAGGCACTCGCTGCGTTTCCGGCCATCCCTGCATGGATCTGCTTCAGCTGCCGCGACGAAGAGACGACGTGTGCTGGACAGCCCGTGGAGGAGGCCCTCGCGGTGGCGGCGGAGTCACCGACCGTCCTCGCCGTGGGCGTCAACTGCACCGCCCCCGAGCACGTCGGTCGCCTGCTGAGTCGACTTTCCGCGGCCACCGCCCTCGCCCTGGTGGCTTACCCCAACTCGGGTCGGTCGTGGGATCCGGTGACCGGCTGGTCGGGGGAGGGACGCCAGGCGAGAGACGACCTCGTGCGCAGCTGGGCTGCGATCGACGGAGTGCGGCTCATCGGCGGATGCTGCGGAGTCGGCCCTGAGTCCATCGCACGCATATCCGCGACGCTCAGCGCGTGACTTCGTAGGCGCGCATCCCCTCGGCAACGCGCACGAATGCCACGGTGATCGCCGCACCGTCGCGGGCACCCCGATGCCCGATGCGACGAGGCATCTCCTCCGCCGACATGTCGACATCGGCCGTCTTACACGTCGCTGACCCGCGCTCGCACCCGCGGGCCTGGGTCGCCACGGTGGACACCAGGGCCGGGTCGATCTCTGGATGGGCGCGGCGTACGGCGCTGATCGCCGCCAGCGGGTCGGCGCCCGTGAGCTCGGCTTCCAGGGCCCGCGCCTGCGGCGTCTTGAGGTCGGCAGGCCAGATCACGAACCGCCCCTGGGGGCCGCCGTCTCGGCGGGGCTGGCACTCGAATTGACGGAGTGCTAACCGACCCCCTAGTCTTCGTTTTGGCACTCGACCGGCCAGACTGCTAGGTCGGCGGGGGCGACGAGGGTCGAACCGGCACCGCGACGACGGGGCGACTCGAGTACCCATCCTTATCTACCCGGAGGACATCATCGTGTCGGTCTCCATCAAGCCGCTCGAGGACCGCATCCTGGTCCAGCCGCTCGACGCCGAGCAGACGACCGCGTCTGGCCTCGTCATCCCTGACACCGCAAAGGAGAAGCCCCAGGAGGGCAAGGTCCTGGCGGTTGGCCCGGGTCGTTTCGACGAAGACGGCGACAAGCGCATTCCGCTCGACATCAAGATCGGCGACGTCGTCATCTACTCGAAGTACGGCGGCACCGAAGTGAAGTACAACAACGAGGAGTACCTCATCCTCTCGGCGCGCGACGTACTCGCCGTCGTCGAGAAGTAAGTCCTCCTCCGCGCCCGGCGGGTCGGCAAAGCCGCCCGGATCGGGCGACCTGACGTGCGATGCCGGGCGTGGGGCGTCAAGCCCCGCCCGGCTCGCCCGCAGGGCCCCCGACATTCCCATTAGCCCAAAGAATCAGAAGGACCCTCCATGGCCAAGATCCTTGAATTCGATGAGTCCGCCCGACGTAGCCTCGAGCGGGGCGTCAACGCGCTCGCCGACACCGTGAAGGTGACACTCGGGCCGCGCGGCCGCAATGTCGTCATCGACAAGAAGTGGGGCTCGCCCACGATCACCAACGATGGCGTGACCATCGCGCGCGAGATCGAGCTTGAAGACCCTTACGAAAACCTCGGCGCCCAGCTCGTCAAGGAGGTGGCCACCAAGACCAATGACATCGCTGGCGATGGCACCACCACCGCCACGGTGCTCGCCCAGGCCATGGTCAAGGAGGGCTTGCGCCAGGTCGCCGCAGGCGCCAACCCGATGGCCCTGAAGAAGGGCATCGACGCCGCAGTGACGGCCATGAACGACGCGCTCTCGTCCGCCGCCCGCGAGGTGCAGGGCCGCGAGGAGATAGCCCAGGTGGCGACCATCTCGTCTCAGGACGCAGAGGTGGGCTCGCTCATCGCCGATGCCTTCGACAAGGTGGGCAAGGACGGCGTCATCTCCGTAGAGGAGTCCAGCGTCGCCGAGATGGGCCTTGAGTTCACCGAGGGAATGCAATTCGACAAGGGCTTCATCTCGCCCTACTTCGTTTCCGATGCCGAGCGCATGGAGGCCGTTCTCGAAGACGCCAACATCTTGCTCGTGCAGGGCAAGGTCTCGGCTGTCTCCGAGCTCCTTCCGGTGCTCGAGAAGGTTGCGCAGACGAGCAAGCCGCTGCTGATCGTCGCCGAAGACGTCGACGGCGAGGCGCTGTCAACCCTCGTGGTCAATCGCATCCGCGGCACCTTCGCCTCCTGCGCCGTCAAGGCCCCAGCCTTCGGCGATCGCCGCAAGGCGATCCTGCAGGACATCGCCATCCTCACCGGCGCCCAGGTCGTCGCCCCCGAGGTCGGGCTCAAGCTCGACCAGGTCGGCCTCGACGTGCTCGGCCATGCGCGCCGCGTGGTCGTCACCAAGGACGACACCACCATCGTTGACGGCGGTGGTGAGAAGCAGGCCGTGGCCGATCGCATCACGCAGATCCGCCAGGAGATCGAGCGCACCGACTCCGACTGGGATCGCGAGAAGCTTCAGGAGCGTCTTGCCAAGCTTTCCGGTGGCGTTGTCGTCATCAAGGTGGGCGCCCACACCGAGGTCGAGCTCAAGGAGAAGAAGCATCGCGTCGAGGACGCCGTCTCCGCGACGCGCGCAGCCATTGATGAGGGCATCGTCGCCGGGGGAGGCACCGCACTGGTGCACGCCAGCACGTCACTCGCGGGTGACATCGGGCTCTCCGGAGACCAGGCCACCGGCGTGACCGTCGTCGCCAAGGCTGCCGTTGAGCCGCTGCGCTGGATCGCCGAGAACGCCGGCGACCAGGGCTACGTCGTGGTCAACAAAGTGTCGGAGCTTCCCGTGGGCCAGGGCCTCAACGCCGCCACGGGCACCTACGAGGACCTCATCGCGGCGGGCATCATCGACCCGGTCAAGGTGACGAAGTCCGCACTGTCCAACGCCGCCTCCATCGCCGGCATGCTCCTCACCACCGAGGCGCTCGTCGTCGAGAAGAAGGAAGAGGAGCCGGAGGCCAGGCACAGCCACGGTCACGGCCACCACGGCCACAGCCACTGAGGGCTAGCCTCAGGTCCATGCGCGAGGGGCCCGGCACCGCGTTCATCGCGGCGCCGGGCCCCCCGGCTGTTCGCACCTGGGGACCCCTCGTCACCCTCTGGATCGTCTGGGGCACGACGTTCCTCGGCACGTCGGCAATGGTGCAGACGATGCCCCCACTCCTGGCGGCGGGCGCGCGTTACCTCGTGGGCGGGCTGCTCCTCGCTGCTCTGCTGATGATCCTTCGAGGACCGCGCGTCCTGGTCATCTCCAGGCGCCAGATCGCGACGACGGCCCTCGCCGGCACCGGCATCATCGGCATCTGGGCCGCCCTGGTCGCCCTCGCCCTCCAGCACATCCCCGGCGGTGTTGCCGCGCTGATCGGAGCGACCGTTCCACTGTGGATGATCCTGCTGCGCGTGGCATTGGGTGATCGTGTCGGTTGGCGCACGTCGCTCGGCGTCGCGATAGGCATCATCGGAGTGGCAGCCATGCTGCTTCCTGGTGGGATCGCGCCGCTCGGCGAGGAGACCCCGGGAGTCGTCGCCCTGTGGTCGGGGGCGATGGTGGTCGCCAGTATGACCTACGCCTTTTTCTCCTGGCGCTCACGCACGCTCGACCTGCCGTCCAACACGCTCGTCACCACGGTCTACCAGCTGATGTGGGGCGGGCTCGCGGTGATGGTGGTCGGGCTCGTGGCGGGCGAGGCCCCGGTGCCGACGGAGTACTCGGACGTGAGTTGGGCAGGCTTTTGGTGGCTGGTCGTCGCATCAGTGATTGGCTATGCCTGCTATACCTACCTGCTTCAGCACGTACCGCTCTCGCTGGTCTCGACGTTCGCCTTCGTCAATCCCATCGTTGCTGTGCTGCTCGGCTGGTCGCTGCTCGCTGAACCCTTCTCGCGAAGCGTGGTCATCGGGCTGCTCGTCGTCGTGACAGGCACGGCACTGGTCGTGCTCGGCGAGGCGCGTGGATATCGGCAGGTTGCTACGCCAGAACCATGAGACGTCAAAAGGCCCCACCCGGATCGCGGGTGAGGCCTTTTGGGTCTTCGAACGATTAGACCGCGGGAGCTAGGCGACGACGCTGGTAGATGGTTTCTCGGTCGTCCTCGCTCATGCCACCCCACACGCCGAAGGGTTCGCGCACCGCAAGGGCGTGCGCGGCGCACTGGGCGATCACCGGGCAACTGGCGCAGACGGCCTTGGCCGCCTTCTCGCGCGCCTCGCGAGCGGGGCCACGCTCACCTTCCGGATGGAAGAAGGTGTCGGGATCCTCGCCGCGGCAGGCGCCCAGCAGTTGCCAGTCCCAGATATCGGCGTTGGGCCCGGGAAGCCGGGATACGTCCGCCATGTCATGTCCTCCTGCTCATCATGGGATTTCCTGCCCACACCATACAAAGCGCGCCAGAAGTTAGTCAAGATCTGGAGTTGACCAATTTTCGAATAATTTCCAGTCGGGCTCCATGAGGGGGTACCAGGGTCCCCAGGAGCGCCCCACGGCTCCCCAAGATGCGTCCTTGTGGATTCGGCCAAGAATAGACTCATGACAGGCCGGGTGCAGGGTGCGGCTGAGGCCCTCGGCCCCGGCGCGTCGCTGCCTGGGGTCGGCCTGACCGTGTCGGCGGTCGCCCGGCGCCTGGGGGTGGCCCCGGCCACCCTGCGCACCTGGGACCGCCGCTACGGCCTGGGCCCGAGCCAGCACGCCGCAGGTGCGCACCGCCGCTACTCCTCCGCCGACGTGGCCCGCCTCGAGCGGATGCGTCGCTACGTCCTCTCGGGGGTCCCTCCGGCGGAGGCTGCCCGGGCGGCTCTGAGCCAAGTCGAGGTAGAGCCCGACCTCGGCGCACGTCACGGCGGGGGACAGGTCGTAGCGATCCCCGACGGCACTCCGCAGGTTCGCGGTCTGGCGCGCGCCGCACTTGCTCTCGATGCCGATGCCTGTCGCGCCATCCTGGCCAAGGCACTCGACCGTCGCGGTGTCGTCTGGACGTGGGACCACATCGTCATGCCGGTGCTGGTCGGGGTCGGCCAGCGGTGGGAGCAGACTGGTCGTGGCACCGAGGTCGAGCATGTGCTCTCCGAGGCCATCCAGTCCGAGTTCAGTTCGCGCGTCTCCAACGACAACCCGCGCTCGGCAGCGGTTGTCGTGCTCGCGAGTGCACCCGGCGAAAACCACGTGTTGCCCCTATGGGCTCTCGCCGCAGCGCTGTCTGAGCGCGGTGTCGAAGTGCGCATGATGGGCGCACGCACTCCCTGGGATGCCCTGGGTCACGCCATTCGGCGCCTCGGGCCCGGTGGCGTCCTCGTGTGGTCTCAGACCGCCGGCACCGGTGACCCCGCCGAGTCGATGTCCCTCCCCGAACTTCGTCCCGAACCACTCCTGCTCTTGGGCGGCCCCGGCTGGCACCCGGGAGCGCTACCACGTGGTGAGCATGTCGATGACCTGTCCGAGGCCGTTGCTCGACTGGCACGGGCGGCCGGCGCTAGTTCGTGACCGGGGTCGCCGACCTGTGGCAGGAGGCTGCCGAGCTCGGTGGGCGCGGTCACTACACGACCTCCTGGTCAACTCTCGATCGTCTGGCGGTCGAGGAGCCCCGCTGGGCATCGCTCGCCCTCTCCATGCGTGGCAGCCACCTGCGTCAGGTGGGCGACGTACGCGCGGCGCGCGAGCATGATGCCAGGGCACTTGCACTGTCCTGCGACGACGAGTCGCGCGCCGACGCACTCTTAGGACTCGCGGCAGACGACGTGGCCGAGGGACATGCCGGTGCTGCATACGACTACCTCGAGCGATCCGGCGTGCTTGCGGCGGCCGGATGGCGAACGCTGACGCGACAGTCCTGGGTATCCGCGGAGCTCGCCCTGCTGGAGGGGGATGCTCAGGCGGCCATCGACGCGGGGGAGCGAGCCCTCGCCGCGTGCGCCGGACGCTCGCAACGACATGAAGCCAAGTCCCTCCTCGTCATCGACGCCGCTCGTGGCAGTTCGACGCCCGCGCCCGTGTGCGGAGAGGCGATTGTGCGAGCGGCCCCGCTGATGCTCTCGGGTGGCTGGGCAACCCTCGAGTGGCCGGCGGCCCTCATCGCAGACGATCTCGTCCGTGCTGGTCGCGCCACTCCCGATCTGACGCGAGAGATCGACGCGCTCCGATCACGGGGGGCGAGCGCGGTGCTGACCGTGGCGGCCGGCCTCCCGGAGGAGTTGCGCGCGCGCTGGCTCGACGGCCCGGCGGCCCGGCGGCTCTTGCCGAGCGACGGGTAGCCTGACCCCATGCCGACCGGGCCATCAGCGCAGCTGCCCGAGCCCTTCGCCTACCTGGGGCTCACCTTCGACGACGTGCTGCTGCTGCCGGCCGAGTCCGATGTGGTCCCCAGCGAGGTCGTCACCACCAGCCGCGTCACCCGCAACCTGTCGGTGCGCGTGCCGCTCCTGTCGAGCGCCATGGACACCGTCACCGAGGGGCGCCTGGCCATCGCCATGGCCCGTCAAGGCGGCATCGGCATCCTGCACCGCAACCTCTCCATCGACGACCAGGCGGGTCAGGTCGACATGGTCAAGCGGTCCGAAGCGGGCATGGTGAGCAATCCCATCACGTGCGGACCCGGCGCCACCCTTGCCGAGGTCGATGCGCTCTGCGGGCGCTATCGCGTGAGCGGAGTCCCCGTCGTCGACGACGGCAGCCGGCTCGTCGGCATCATCACCAACCGAGACATGCGCTTCGAAGACGACATGTCACGGCGCGTCAGCGAGGTCATGACGCCGATGCCGCTCGTTACGGCTCCGGTGGGCGTCGACCCTGAGGATGCCCTGCGGCTCCTCGCGGGCCACAAGGTCGAGAAGCTTCCGCTCGTCCACCCAGATGGGCGACTGGGTGGCCTGTTCACCGTCAAGGATTTCGTCAAGTCCGACAAGTACCCGCTCGCCACCAAGGACTCCGCGGGGCGACTGATGGTGGGTGCGGCAGTGGGTGTCGGCCCCGACGCCGAGAAGCGTGCTCACTCCCTCATTGACGCGGGGGTCGATCTCCTGGTGGTCGATACCGCTCACGGTCACTCGCGCGCTGTCGTCGACATGGTGGCGCTCTTGAAGCGCTCGACCAAGGTCGATGTGGTCGGTGGCAATGTGGCCACGCGCGAGGGTGCGCAGGCCATGATCGACGCGGGCGCTGACGGCATCAAGGTGGGCGTCGGTCCGGGCTCCATCTGCACCACGCGAGTGGTCGCCGGTGTCGGCGTCCCGCAGATCTCTGCGATCTACGAGGCCAGCCTGGCAGCGCGGCCCGCCGGGGTACCGATCATCGCAGACGGGGGCGTGCAGTTCTCGGGCGACATCGCCAAGGCTCTCGTGGCCGGAGCCGACACCGTCATGATCGGCAGCTTGCTGGCGGGATGCGAGGAGGCGCCCGGCGAGGTCGTCTTCGTTAACGGCAAGCAATTCAAGTCCTACCGCGGCATGGGGTCTTTGGGTGCCATGCAGTCGCGTGGACAGGGACGCTCCTACTCCAAGGACCGCTACTTCCAGGACGACGTGCTCAGCGACGACAAGCTCGTGCCCGAGGGCATCGAGGGCATGGTGCCCTACCGTGGGCCCCTGTCGATCGTGTCGCACCAGCTCATCGGCGGCCTGCGAGCATCCATGGGTTACTCCGGTGCCTCAACCATCGAGGAGCTTCACGCGAAGGGCCGGTTCGTTCGCATTACTGCAGCCGGTCTGAAGGAAAGCCATCCGCACGACGTCGTCATGACCGTCGAGGCACCCAACTACCACTCCCGCTAGGACTCCCGTGACAGATGTCGAGATCGGTCGCGGCAAGCGCGGCCGCGTCACCTACTCCTTCGACGACATTGCCGTAGCGCCGAGCCGCCGCACGCGCGACGCTGACGAGGTGTCGACCGCCTGGCAGATCGACGCCTACCGCTTCCGGGCGCCGATCATCGCGGCGCCCATGGACTCGGTCGTGTCTCCGGAGACCGCGATCACGCTCAGCGGCCTCGGCGTATTGGCGGTGCTCAACCTCGAGGGCCTGTGGACGCGCTACGCCGACCCTCGCCCGCAGCTCGACCGCATTCGCGAGCTCCCCTCCCATGAGGCCATCGCATGCCTGCAGCATGCCTACGGTGACCAGCCGGTGGATCCGGCCCTCATCACCGAGCGCGTCAAGCAGATGCGCGACGGCGGAGCCACCGTGGCTGTCGCGGTCTCGCCCCAGGCAGCGGCCCAGCTAGCCCCTCATGCTGTCGCCGCCGGGATCGACCTGCTCGCCATCCGCGGCACCACGGTCTCGGCGGAGCACGTCTCAAGCAACGGCGCGCCATTGAACCTGAAGACGTTCATCTACGAGCTCGAGGTCCCCGTCATCGTGGGCGGTTGCGCGACCTACCAGGCTGCCCTGCACCTCATGCGCACCGGTGCTGCAGGCGTCCTCGTCGGATTCGGTGGCGGGGCTGCGTTGACCACCTCCGATGTCCTGGGCATCCGGGTGCCGATGGCCAGCGCGGTGGCCGATGTCGCTGCTGCGCGACGCGACTATCTCGACGAGTCCGGGGGCCGCTACGTCCATGTCATTGCCGATGGTGCCGTCGGCTCGAGCGGAGCCCTCGTGAAGGCCATTGCCTGCGGTGCCGACGCGGTCATGATCGGCTCTGTCCTGGCGCGTGCCTCCGATTCCCCGGGCCGGGGCGAGCACTGGGGGCCGGAGGCGTGGCACCGATCCCTGCCTCGCGGAGAGCGCAAGCACCTGGGTGTGGTGGGCACCTTCGAGCAGATCCTGCACGGTCCGTCGTCGACGGCTGACGGCTCGTCCAACGTCGTCGGTGCGTTGCGCAAGGCAATGGCCATTACCGGCTACAGCGATCTGAAGGAGTTCCAGCGCATCGATGTCATCCTTGACCCGCAGTGACCTCTCGAGTGTGCAGAAGTGAGCACGACGGGTCCAAACCCTTCTCCAGCGTACCGACCTGGATCCCTCGCCGGGGCGGACTGCGAGCTCACGGGACCGCCGGTACGGTGACGACGGCAGAAGCGTGAGTGCGGGGGTGTGCGCAGCCGGGTTCCTGGGCGCCCTCCTGGTGATCGTCCCTGCGCCTGCGAGGGCGACGTCCGTGCTTCCACCGGTTGAGTGCACGATCACCGGTACCTCAGGTCCGGACGTCTTGCGCGGTACACCTGGGCGCGATGTGACCTGCGGCGAGGGCGGCGATGACACCCTGATTGGGCTCGCGGGCGACGACATTCTGCGAGGCGGTCCGGGTGCCGACCGCCTCGTGGGCCGTTCCGGCAACGACATCCTGACAGGAGGCCCGGGCACGGATCGGGGTTCGGGAGGACGGGGTGAGGACGCATGCTCGGCCGACCCCGCATTCATCGGGTGGGTCGTTGACACGAAGGCCCCTGAACTCGTTGGCATAAAGGTGCCGGACACGGTAAGTGCAGGCGCCGCTCTCGTCGTGTCATGGAGCGCTATCGGCGATTCGCTCTCGCTCAGGTGGGAGCTCTCGGATCCCTCGGGCGTGCTGTACACGGAAGCTTGGGTTTACACGCCCGAGTACTCCCTGGTCGGCTAGGACCACAAGCCTGGTTCCGCCAAGACGCCGGCCCGACTCGTCGCGGGCGATCTGCTCAGCGGCATCTGGGAGCAGGATTTCACCCTAAGTCAGCAGGCCTGGCCCGGTGCCTACTTACTCGCTGTTTCCGTGCGCGACTCGCTGGGCAATCGCGATATCCTCATCATCGGCAGCATCACGGTCGTGGCGCCCTAGTCCACGTGAGCAGGGGAGCACGAATCCGGCTCAAATCGCGCTCGCCACTGCACACTCGGCAAATGCAGAGGCACACCGGGCACGACACGCGTACCGCGGGAAGGGGGCTGATGTCGTGGAGTACGCCGATGATCGGCTCGGGACCGCTTCGCGGGCTCGCTCGATCACTTACCTGCGCGACCATGACGTGGACGTCGTGGTCATCGGCGGTGGCGTCGTCGGGAGCGGTGCGGCACTCGATGCGGCAGCACGTGGGCTCAGTGTCGCGCTCGTGGAGCAGAGCGATCTCGCTGCCGGCACTTCCTCCCGCTCATCGCGCCTTGCTCACGGTGGACTGCGCTACCTCGAGCAGCGTGAGTTCTCGCTGGTCCACGAGGCACTCACCGAGCGCGGCCTCCTCCTCGACCGACTCGCACCCCACCTGGTCCGGCCGATCCCCTTCCTCTTCCCCGTGGGCAGGAAGTGGGAGCGGCCCTATGTCGCCTCCGGCGTGCGTCTTTACGACGCGCTGAGCCGCATCGGAAGCTACGGCGGCACGATGCCGCGGCCCAAGAGCCTCAACGTCGAGGAGGCCAAGGCGCTCGCCCCCGACCTGGACGCTGGCGAGATCGCCGGTGCAGTCCGATTCCACGATGCTCAGATCGACGATGCCCGGCACACGGTGGCCGTCGCGCGCACGGCTGCCTCGTACGGCGCTCATATCCTCACGCGCGCGCGCGTGGAGGAACTCCTTCGCGAGGGCGAGCGTGTGACCGGGGTGCGTGTCGAGGATGAGACGACAGGCGAGCACTTCGATATCCGCGCGAGCGTCGTCATCGCCGCAGCGGGGATCTGGACCGATGAAGTCCTCCGCATGGTCGATGCTGAGGCGTCGGAGCGGGTGCAGCAGAGCAAGGGCGTCCACCTCTTCGTGCGCGGGCAGGCTATCCGGTCGACCACCGCGATCATCGCCCGCACGCCTGCGAGCGTGCTCTTCCTGCTGCCCTGGGGTGGCGACTGGATCGTGGGCACCACCGACACTGCGCGCAAGCCTAGCGAGAGCCTGGCAGATCCCACGGCGACGGAGGACGAGATCTTCTATCTGCTCGGGCAGGCCAATCGCTGGCTCGCCCGCCCGCTGCGGCGCGAGGAAGTCATCGGCACGTACGCCGGCTATCGGCCCCTCGTCGCGGAGGAGTCGGCGGAGGCCACGACCCAGGTCTCCCGCGAACACATGATCTTCCACCCGGTGCCCGGACTCGTGGCTGTCGCCGGTGGCAAGTACACGACGTACCGCGTGATGGCGGCGGATGCGGTCGACGCCGCCGTGACCGATCTGGACGACGATGCCATCCCCGCGTCCTCGACCGCGGACATCCCACTCGTCGGAGCCGTGGGATTCACCGATCTGTGGGCCGATCGAGCGAGCCTGGCCGAGCGCGGGGACCTGCCCGTGAAGACCGTCGAGCGACTGCTGAGGCGGCATGGCTCGCGTGTGAGTGAAGTCTTCGATGCCCTTGAAGCCGACCCTGCCTTGCGCGAGCCTTTACCGCCTCAGGGCCGGCACCTGGCGGCCGAGGCCGTGGTGGCCGTGAGCCACCAGGGCGCGCTCGACCTCGAGGATGTCCTCGCCCGGCGACTGCGCATCACCCCGGAGTCGCCCGACCACGGACGGGCTGCGGCCGCCGCCGTGGCCCCTGTGATCGCCCCGATCCTGGGCTGGGACGAGGGGCGCGTCGCTGAGGAGATCGCGGCGTACGCCGACCGGCACCCCCTCGCCCGCGCGTAGTGTGGCCGCATGGCCATCCTCTCGGCGCGGCCGGCCTCCGCCTCGCTCCTCTCCCGCCTCGCCGTGGCGCCCGACGCCGACACACGCGACGTGCACGCCCCCTTCAGTCGCGAGTTGCTCTATCGCCTGCCCATGGCCACGGGGTACGACGTCGCCAGTGCCGCTGCGCGTGCGCGCTCGGTGCAGCGCGAGTGGGCGGGGCGCCCCGTGCGCGATCGCGTGCGCATCATGCGGCGCTTCCACGACCTTGTCATCACCAGGCGCGACGAGGCCCTCGACTTGCTGCAGTGGGAGGTCGGCAAGGCCCGCGCCGATGCACTCGAGGAGGTCCTCGACGTCGCCGTCGTGACCCAGTACTACACGCGGACCGCCTCAAAGCTGCTGCGCGGCCGTCGCGTGCGAGGCGCGCTGCCGGTGCTGGTAGGCGTTGAGGAAGTGCGCAAGCCAGTCGGGCTGGTGGGCATCATCGCTCCCTGGAACTACCCGCTCACCCTCGCGGCGAGTGATGCGGTGCCTGCGTTGCTCGCCGGCAATGGCGTCCTGCTCAAGCCTGACCCGCAGACGACCCTAGTTGCCGCATGGGTGCTCGAGCAGATGCTCCTTGCCGGGCTGCCCGATGGGCTCATGGCGATCATCCCGGGGGAGGGTCCGGTCGCCGGACCCCTTGTCATCGACACGGTCGACCACGTGATGTTCACAGGTTCCACTGCCACGGGACGGGTGGTGGCCGAGCGGTGTGCCAAGCGGCTTGTCGAGTGCACCCTGGAGCTCGGTGGCAAAAATGCCATGATCGTCCGCGCCGACGTCGATCCGGCGAAGGCCGCGGAGACGGCTGTGCGCGCGTGCTTCGCCAACGCCGGCCAGCTGTGCATCTCTATGGAGCGCATCTACGTCAACGTCGATGTCTACGACGCCTTCCTTGCCCACTTCATCCCGCGTGTTCTGTCCCTGCGCATCGCATCGGGTCCGGGCTGGGTGGGAGACATTGGCTGCCTGGTGTCTCCGGAGCACCTCGAGCGCGTCACGGCGCACGTCGACGAGGCTGTCGCACTCGGAGCCACCGTCCTTGCCGGTGGTCGGGCCCGTCCCGATATCGGCCCGCTGGCATTCGAGCCGACCGTGCTGGCCGACGTCACGGAATCCATGACCGTGTGCCGCGAGGAGACCTTCGGACCTGTGGCCGCCGTCTATCCCGTGCACGACGACGACGAGGCCGTGCGCCGGGCCAATGACACGACGTACGGCCTCAACGCATCGATCCTCACCCGCGACCTGCGCGCTGGCCGGCGATTGGCGAGGCGCCTTCGCACCGGCTCGGTCAACGTCAACGAGGGGTACGCCGCGTCCTGGGGTTCGACGGCCGCGGCCATGGGCGGCCTGGGGGATTCAGGCCTGGGGCACCGTCACGGCGAGGGCGGCCTGCTCAACTACACCGAGCCCCAGGCCATCGCGACCCAGCGACTTCTCGGCTTCGGCCCCCGGCTCGGCCTCGACGCGCAACGATGGGGTCAGTTCCTCGCCACGGCGGTGGGCACCATGGGACGCCTGCGGATCTAGACTCAGTTCAGATCTGGGATCACCACGGATAAGGGAGGCGGATATGGCGGGCTTCGACTACGACGTGCTCGTCGTCGGCTCGGGCTTTGGCGGTTCGGTCGCCGCGCTCCGGCTGACGGAGAAGGGCTACCGCGTCGGAGTGCTCGAGGCCGGCCGACGCTTTACCGATGCCGACTTCCCCAAGACTTCGTGGCGCCTGCGCCGCTTCCTGTGGGCCCCTGCGCTCGGCTGCACCGGCATCCAGCGCATCCACGTCCTGAAAGACGTCGTCGTCCTCGCGGGAGCGGGCGTCGGCGGCGGATCGCTCGTCTACGCCAACACGCTCTATGTGCCGCCGAAGCGCTTCTTCGAGGACAGGCAGTGGGCCCACATCACCGACTGGGCCGGCGAGCTCGCGCCCTATTACGACCAGGCCTCGCGCATGCTCGGTGTCGTTACCAATCCGACGATGACCCCCAGTGACGTCGTGATGAAGGCGGTCGCCGATGAGATGGGCGTCGGGCACACCTTCCAGATGACGCCCGTCGGCGTCTACTTCGGCGACGGCCCGGGCGTGAAGAAGCCAGACCCCTTCTTCGGAGGCGTCGGCCCGGAGCGCACCGGCTGCACCGAGTGCGGCGAGTGCATGACGGGATGCCGCCACAACGCCAAGAACACGCTGCCCAAGAACTACCTCGGCCTGGCCGAGGCGGCTGGGGCGATCGTGCATCCGATGACGACCGTGACCTCGATCGAGCCGCGCCCCGGCGGCGGCTACACCATCACGACCAAGCGCACCGGGAGCCTGTCGCGGCGCACCCGCACCTTCACTGCGGAGCATGTGATCATGGCCGCGGGCACCTACAACACCCAGAAGCTCCTGCACCGCATGAAGGACGAGGGCAAGCTGCCCCGCCTCTCGCGCATGCTCGGCCGCCTGTCGCGCACCAACTCCGAGTCGATCCTCGGTGCCGTGGCGAAGTCCCCGGACGCGGACTACACCCGCGGTGTCGCGATTACCTCGAGCTTCTTCCCCGACGACGTCGGCACCCATGTCGAGCCGTGCCGCTACGGCAAGGGCTCCAACTCCATGGGGCTGCTCCAGTCGGTCATCACCGTGCCGCGGCCGGGCGAGCCACGCTGGCGCACGTGGACCAAGGAGATCTGGCGGCAGCGTGCCAACGCTGCCTACCTGGTCAACGTGCGCAAATGGAGCGAGCGCGCGGTGATCTCGCTCGTCATGCAGCCGGTCGACAACTCACTCACCCTCACCGGCAAGCGCGGGCGACTCGGCTGGCGCCTGGCGACCAATAAGGACGAGTCCAATCCGGCCCCGTCGTACATCCCCATCTCCGACGAGGTCGTGCATCGCATCGCCGACCAGATCGACGGCGTGGCCGGATCCAATGCCTTCGACAACTTCGACGCGGTGATGACCGCACACTTCGTGGGCGGATGCGTGATCGGTGCTGACGAGGAGACCGGCGTGGTGGATGCCTACCACCGGGCCTTCGGCCATCCCGGACTGCATGTGGTCGACGGCTCCGCGATCACGGCCAACCTCGGCGTCAACCCCTCGCTCACCATCACCGCGCAGGCTGAGCGCGCCATGGCGATGTGGCCCAACAAGGGCGAGGAGGACGTGCGACCGGAGCTGGGCACCGCCTACGTCGCCGTCGAGGCCGTGGCACCCAAGAACCCCTTCGTGCCCGAGCACGCGCCGGGTGCCCTGCGCTTGCCGATCGTCGAGGTCCGCTAGCTCTTGAATCAGCCTTCGTCGGGGATCACGGTCGGTGACCAGTTGAAGGGCTGGCCCCGCTAGGGCCTCCTCATGCTCCTGAAGGTGCCGGCGGCAAGGACCATCGGCGCCATCAGGAGACCGCCCGACTCGACTACGTCACAGATGCTTTCGGCAGCGCACTGGGTATCGGATCGGTGGGTGCCGTGATCGCCGTCGGCACCGCGCTCGCAGGATCGATCGCCGGGCCCCTGTGCGATCGCATCAACCCCCGCGGAGTCCTGCTGCTCTCCTTCGCCATGATCGCTGCCAGCAACCTGGTGACGGTGGCGCTGCTCGCCCAGGGCGCGCTGTCCACCGGCCTGATCGAGGTGCTGGCCTTATGGGACGGACTTGCCTTCGGCATCGGCGTGCCCGCACTGCTGAAGCTCCAGGCCGCGTTGGTGCCGCTGGATGCCCGTGGCGGGTCAGTCGGGTGCTGGGTCCGCGGGACTGCGTCGAGTGCTACGGGAGATGCCTGTGCTGCGCAGCATCGTCATCGCCGACCTGGTCGTCACTTTCGTGGTGCCGACGCAGTTATCCAATGTCGTCCTCGTCGATGAGGGCAACGAAAGCCTAGTGCTCTAAGTGCTGCTCGGTGGCGTGGTCGGCGTCATGGTCGGGCGTCTTTCCCTGGTCGTGACGGGGCGCTCGCCGCGCTCGTCCAGCAGAACGTGCCCGACCAGGTGCGTGGCGCTGTATCGGGCCTCATGGCGGCTGCGCGCAGCCTGCTCATCGCGCTTGCCGCCTCGGTCATCACGCTCATCGTCCTGCCCGTCTCCGCGATGGCCGTCCTCATGGTGCTCAGCGTGCTTACCGTCGGCTCGCTTTTCGTGCTGCGTGGCTTCCGCTCCGTGGCCGCGGTTTCTTCGTGATTGGCGCACTGTGCCGCTCCATGGCCTGAGATGTTCACGCATCTCGCCACCCATCATCCGAGCAGTGAGGGCCGGTCCTGAAGGACCGGCCCCCACTGTCGACGTACTAGACTCCCGCAGCCTGCGCGACCGCCCTCTTGGTGAGTACGCGAGCGAGGTGCTCGCGGAACTCCGCCGTGGCGTGCAGGTCGCTTGTCGGACGCGTGCCGTCAGCAGCGCTCGTCGACGCTGCAGCAATGGCATCAGCCGATGCCGACGCCCCGGCGAGCGCCGACTCCACGGAACTCGCCCGGATCGGGGAGGGTCCCATGTTGGTGAGCGCAACGCGCGCCTCGGTGATGGTGCCGTTCTGCCGCTTCACGGCAGCTGCGACACCGACCGTCGCCCAGGCCTGGGCGGTGCGGTTGAACTTCTCGTAGTGGTAGCCCCAGCCATCGCCCATCTTGGGCACTTTGATGGCCACGAGGACCTCGTCGGACTCCAGGGCGCTGGTGAAGTAGTCCACGAAGAAGTCCTTCGCGGCGATCTCGCGACGGCCCTTCGGCCCCTGCGCCACCATCACGCACTCGAGCGCCAGCGCTGCCGTCGGCAGATCGCCTGCCGGATCGGCGTGAGCCAGCGAGCCACCTAGGGTGCCGCGGTGCCGGATCTGCGGATCGGCCACCGTCGCCGCCGTCATGGCCAGCAGGCCCGCGTGCTGCTTCACGAGCGCGTTGTTCATGACGTCATGATGCGTCGTGTTGGATCCGATGAGCAGGTGGTCACCGTCGTCGGATACGCCGTTCATCTCGGCAATACCGCCGACATCGACGAGCACCGACGGTGCGGCCATGCGCAGCCGGAGCACCGGCATGAGCGACTGGCCGCCGGAGATCACCTTGGCATCCTCGCCTCCGGCGATGAGCGCCTGCACGGCCTCGTCGACGGTGCTCGGCTTGGTGTAGTCGAAGGCAACGGGAATCACTGGGCACCTCCCTGGGCGGCTTGGATAGCCCGCCACACGTTTTCGGGTGTCGCGGGCATCTTGACGTCGGTCACGCCCATCGGGCGCAGCGCGTCGACGATGCCGTTGATGATCGCCGGAGTGGATGCGATCGCACCGGCCTCGCCGATGCCCTTCGTGCCCAGCGGGTTGGTCGTCGACGGGGTCTCCGTGCGATCGGTGATGAAGCTGGGCAGGTCGGCCGCGCTCGGAATGAGGTAGTCGGCCAGGCTGGCGGTGAGCAGGTTGCCGTCGGAGTCGTACTCCACACCCTCGTAAAGGGCTTGAGCGATGCCGCAGACGAGACCGCCGTGCACCTGGCCCTCGACGATAAGCGGGTTGACCTGGACGCCGCAGTCATCGACCGCGACGTACTTGCGGATCTTGACCTTGCCGGTCTCCACGTCGACCTCCATGGCCGCAAGGTGGGTGCCGTGCGGGTAGGAGAAGTCGTTGGGATCGACCGTGGCCTCGGCCTGCAGTGTGGGCTCGACCCCGTCGGGCAGGTTGTGCGCGGTGAACGCCTCGAAGGCGACGGCCGCGAGCGGCTGTGCCTTGGCCGGGTCGCCCTTGACACGGAACTCGCCCTGGATGAAGTCGAGGTCGTCGGGCGAGCACTCGAGCTGGTGCGCGGCGATGATGCGCGCCTTCTCGACCAGTCGCTCCGCGGCCTTCTTGATGGCCTGTCCGCCCACGGCCAGCGACCGCGAGCCGTAGGTGTCCATGCCGTAGGGCGCGCGACCGGTGTCGCCGTGCACGACCTCGATGTCATCGACGGGCACGCCAAGGATGCTCGAGGCGATCTGGCTCCATGCCGTCTCGTGCCCCTGGCCGTGCGGCGAGGTGCCAGTGATGAGCTCGATCTTGCCCGTGGGAAGGGCCCGGATCGTGCAGTGTTCCCAGCCGCCCGCTACGTACTTCAGGGCGCCCAGCGTGCGCGACGGCGCCAGGCCGCACATCTCGGTAAAGGTCGAGATGCCTAGGCCGAGCTGGACCGGATCGCCCGACGCACGGCGCTGCTCCTGCTCGGCGCGCAGCTCGTCGTATCCGAACAGCTCGAGCGCGCGCTCAGTCGCTGCCTCGTAGTTGCCGCTGTCGTAGGCGAGCCCCGCCACGGTGGTGTAGGGGAACTCGGTGTTCTTGATCCAGTTCATCTCGCGCAGCTTCAGCGGATCCATGCCCAGTTCGGCGGCGAGCTCATCCATGATGCGCTCGATAGCGTACGTCGCCTCCGGTCGACCGGCGCCGCGGATGGCGTCGGTGGGCGTGGTATTGGTGAAGACACCCGTGCAGGAGAACTCGTAGGCGTCCATCTTGTAGATGGCCGGGAACATGAACATGCCGAGGAGCGGAATGCCCGGGGTGATGATCTGCAGGTAGGCCCCCATGTTGGCCAGGAGGTCGACCTTCATCCCGATCAGCTTGCCGTCCTTGGTCGCGGCGATCTGGATGTCCTGGATCTGGTCGCGGCCGTGGTGCGAGGACACCATGTCCTCGCTGCGGGTCTCGACCCACTTGACCGTGCGACCCAGATGGCGCGCGATCTGCACTGCCAGCACTTCCTCGCGGTAGAGCTGGAGTTTGCCGCCGAAGCCCCCTCCGACGTCAGGGGCGACGATGCGCAGTGTGTTCTCGGGGAGACCCGTGACGAGAGCCAGGAGAACCCGCAGCACGTGCGGGATCTGCGTGGCCGACCACACGGTCATTTCGTTGCTCATGCCCATGGGCGAGGCCACGACGGCGCGCGGCTCCATGAAGCCAGCGATGATCCGCTGGTTGATGAAGCGACGCTTGACGACGACGGCATCGTCTCCGGCCGCCTTGACTGCTGCCTCGAACGAGCCGTCGCCGGTGGGCTTGAGCGGGAAGTCATAGCAGCGGTTGGTGCCGAGGCTGCCATCGGCTGCGTCGTGTACGGCGACTGAGCCCTGCTTGAGCGCGGCCTCCATGTCAATGACCGCGGGCAGCGGCTCGTAGTCGACGTCGATGGCATCGAGGGCATCGGCAGCGGCGTACTTGGTATTGGCGATTACGACTGCGACGCAGTCGCCCACGTGGCGGACCTTGTCGACCGCCAGAGCATGGAAGGGCGGCATCTGGATGTCGTCGGTGACGGGCCACACGCAGGGCATGGCGCCATTGAGCTCGCCGAGTTCCTTCGCGCTGAAGGCCGCCACGACGTGGGGGCGCTCGAGGGCGGGGGAGACGTCGATGTGTGCGATCTTGGCGTGGGCCATCGGGCTGCGCAGGACCGCCATGTGGAGGGTGCCGGCCAGCTGGATGTTGTCGGTCCAGTTGGTTTGGCCGTGGAGGAGTCGAGCGTCCTCCTTGCGGCGTAGCGGCCGCCCGATGGCAGACCCGGTGACGTCCATGGTCTCGGTCATTACTTGCCTCCCATCATCTCGGCAGCGAATTGCACAGACTTCACGATGTTGTGGTAACCGGTGCAGCGACATAGGCAGCCCTCGAGTCCCTCGCGGATCTCCTCCTCCGAGGGGCTGGGGTTTTCCTGCAGGAGGTCGACAGCCGACATGACCATGCCAGGAGTGCAGTAGCCGCATTGAAGGCCGTGGCACTCCTTGAACGCCTGCTGCACGGGATGCCAATTGCCATCGCCCTCGGCTAGGCCCTGAATAGTGAGGACATTTGCGCCGTTGGCCTGGACGGCGAGAACGCTGCAGGACTTGACGCTGCGACCGTTGAGCAGCACCGTGCAGGTGCCGCAGTTCGAGGTATCGCAGCCCACGACCGTGCCGACTCGCCCGATGTCCTCGCGCAGGAAGTGGACGAGTAGGCTGCGGGGCTCTACCTCGGCTTCGTACAGCGCACCGTCGACGGTGACGCTGATGGGAACGTGGGTCATAACTCTCCCGGGGAACTCCCGGCACCCAAGGCGCCGACCCACCCCTCGGCAGGTAGAGCAGACGCTAGGGGAGGATTGGCATTCCCGCAGGCCAAAGGGTGAGTTGCCCGGCAACCCGGGTCTAGGTTGTAGCCCATGGGCCGCCGAGGGCCGGCGGCCCGAGACCTGGAGGTCCGATGTCGACCACTCCTCCTCCCCCGCCGGCCATGCCAGCCTCCGGCGGAGGCAACACAAGCGAGAACTCAAATGGCACGGTGGCTCTCGTCTGCGGGATTCTCAGTTTCTTCGTCTGCCCGATCATCCTGTCGATCGTGGCAATCATCTACGGCAAGAAGGGCATGGCATCCGCCGCCGCTGGCCGTGCTGACAACGGTGGTCAGGCCAAGGCTGGCTACCTTATGGGCATCATCAGCATCATCCTGGCTGTTGTGGGAGTGATCCTCTACGCCATCCTCGGCGCAGCCTTGCTTTCCAATTCCGGCAGCATGAACTGACGCTCCTCGCACTGAATGTGAAGGGCCGGCGCTGATGCGCCGGCCCTTCACATTGCACGGGTCTACCCTGATCGCGTGGAGCAGCCTGGCGACGCCTCAGCAGCGACGTCCGAGGCCAGGGCCTCGTGGCTGGGCGTGTGCGGATTCGGCCTCGCGGTGCTCGGGCTCGTCGGCATCCTTCCCGTCGTCGGCAGTGTGCTCGGTCTCGTGCTGGGTCGCGTGGCCCTGCACCAGGCCGTGACGCGGCCCCTACGCGGGGGACGCGGGCTGGCTCTCGCCGCCTTCGTGCTCAGCCTAGCGACGCTGGTGGTCATCACGGTGGTCGCTGCGACTTACGCCCTCGCCCTTGCCTTCGG
>Ga0194132_10004697_pt1 | contig 23015 bp, 16 predicted proteins | sample TA2KigOf80mmetaG_FD_148612 | JGI IMG/M metagenome (GOLD analysis project Ga0194132, IMG submission 148612) | Freshwater microbial communities from Lake Tanganyika, Tanzania - TA2015054 Kigoma Offshore 80m | ecosystem: Environmental > Aquatic > Freshwater > Lake | place: Tanzania: Lake... | reverse complement strand
TGTCCGGCTCGTAGCAGATGTTGCCGGTCACGTCGGCCTTCTCGAGGCCGCCGATGCGGTGCACGAGCCCCTTGGTGCCCGGCCGCGCCCACGGCCGCGCCAGCGTCTTCGGATCGCGCGCGTACGGCAGGAACTTGACGCCCGGGTCGCCGGCCGGCGCGAACGCCACCGGGATCGCCGGCAGCGCGTCGGGGTCGGGCAGCAGCCACGGCTCGCTGCCGTTGGCGATGTACCCGTCGGACAACACCACCACCGGCGCCATGTGCTTGGTGGCGATGCGCACGGCCTCGTAGCCGACTTCGAACGCATCGGCGGGCGTCGACGCCGCCAGCACGCAGACCGGCGACTCGCCGTTGCGGCCGTACATGACCTGCAACAGGTCCGCCTGCTGCGTCTTGGTCGGCATGCCGGTGCTCGGGCCGGCGCGCTGCACGTCGATGACGATCAGCGGCAATTCCGCCATCACCGCGAGCCCCATCGCCTCGCTCTTGAGCGCGATGCCGGGACCCGACGTCGACGTGATGCCGAGGCACCCGGCATACGACGCGCCGATCGCGGCGCAGACGGCGGCGATCTCGTCCTCGGCCTGGAAGGTGACGACGCCGAGGTGCTTGTAGCTGCTCAGCTGGTGCAGGATGTCCGACGCCGGCGTGATCGGGTAGCTGCCGAGGAACAGCTGCAGGCCGGCCTTCTGCGCGCCGGCGACGAGGCCGAGGCAAAGGGCCTGGTTGCCCATGATGTTGCGGTACGTGCCCGGCTTCATCGGCGCCGGCGGCACGCGGTACGCCGTCTGGAAGACCTCGGTGGTCTCGGCGTAGGCGAAGCCGGCGCGCATCGCCGCGAGGTTGGCCTCGACCAGCTCGGGCTTCTTGCCGAACTTCTGCGCGATGGCCTTCTCGGTCGGGGCCACGTCGCGGTGGAACATCCAGTACAGGATGCCCAGCGCGTACATGTTCTTGCAGCGGCCGCGGGCCCGGTTGTCGAGCGGCGAGCTAGCCAGCGCCTCCTGCGTGCGCGCCTCGAGGTCGACCTCGATCGTGCGGCAGCCCGACAGCGAGCCGTCGGTGCGCGGATCGGTCTCGTACTTCGCCTTGCGCAAATCGAGTGGCGAGAACGACGCGGTGTTGAGCAGCAAGATGCCGTCCTTCTTCAGCTCCTTGAGATGGACCTTCAGCGCCGCGGGGTTCATCGCCACCAGCACGTCAGGCGCGTCACCGGGCGTGTGGATGTCGAAGCTCGAGAAGCGCAGCTGGAAGGCCGAGACGCCCGGCAGCGTGCCGGCGGGCGCCCGGATCTCGGCGGGGAAGTCCGGGAACGTGGCGATGTCATTGCCCATCAGCGCCGTGGTGCGCGTGAACTGATCGCCGGTGAGTTGCATGCCGTCGCCGGAGTCACCGGCGAAACGGATGACGACCTGATCGAGGTCTTGCAGGCCCTTGTCGTGGTCCGTCGTCTTCGAGTGGGTTGGCATCGGGCGCGAACTGGGGAACGTCGACTATATGCCGCTTCGCTTGCGGTGCACGCGGGTCTGCCCCGACCGCCGTCAAGTCGGCCTCGCCCCCCCCCTGCCGATGGACCGTCGGCATGGCACGGCGCATGGACAGTTGTCGGGCGGTCGGCCTCCTCGCCGCCGCGGCCAGGGCGACCATGCCACGCCGCCGGCCCCCGCGCCGGCCGAACGTCCTGCCGACGCTGGCAAACGCATCGGCGTCGTCGACGCCGCCACGATGCCGTGCACGCCCAGGCGCAACGCTGCGGCGAGCCGTTGGCGCCGACCGCCGCGCGCGTGCAGGCCGACCTCTCGTCGCCATTATGTAACTGCTGCGCCAGCGCTCGACGTCGACCCCCCGCGTACTGCCGGCGACCGTCGACATGGGCGCCGCGCAATACTGTCAGTGCGCGGCCGACGCGCAGTCGGCCGCGCCGGCAAAGCGACGGCGGCGGCGATTCCTACGCCTCCCCCTCCCACTGCGCTGCACATTCGCTCCAATGGTCGATGCGCGTGGACTCGTCGCACCGCGCGCGCCCTCTCGTCTCGCCCTCTCGTCTCCCACATGCCCACCCAGCTCGGCGCCTATTGCCAGCGCTTCGACGCCATGGTGCGGCCCGTGTTCGCGCCGCTCGAGCGCGCGCTCACGGTGCTCGCCGCAACGGCGGCCGACGTGCCGGGCAAGGCGCTGCACGGTCCGCTGCGTGAACTGCGGCACCAGCTGCAGGCGCTTTGCGACAAGGTGCAGGAGCAGCACGCGTACGTGCTGTTGTTCGGCCCGCTGAAGAGCGGCAAGTCGACGCTGATCAACGCGCTGGCCGGCGCCTACGTCAGCGAGGTCAGCAGCCTGCCCGCGTACCCCTGCCTCGTGTTCGTCGGCGCCGGCCCGCGGCGCGAGCACGTGGCGACGCGCTACGACGGCACGACGCAGACCTGGACCAACGCGCAGGAGTTCGTGCGCGACCTCGGCGCCGCCCACGTCGAACTCGTCGTCGCGCTGCGCCAAGCCGAGCAGAAGGGTCTCGCCTTCGAGCCGGCGGAGCGCTTCCCGCAGGCGATCCGCCGCGTCGACGTGCGCGTGCCCAACAGCGCACTCGCCGCGACCGGCGCCGTGCTGGTCGACACGCCGGGCCTCTACACGCGCATGCGCTTCGGCTACGACCGCTTGACGCGCGAGTTTCGCAACGCCGCGGCGTGCGCGGTGTTCGTTGTGCGCAGCGACACGCTGTTCCTGGAGCAGGCGTTCGCCGAGTTCCACCAGTTACTCGACCATTTCTCGCGCGTGTTCCTGGTCGTCAACGTCGACAGCAGCAAGCGCGACCTGTCGCCCGACGGCAAGCTGGTGCCGAGCCTCGAGCAGACGCAGCCCGAGCGCGTGCTCGACGCCTTCGAGGCGCTGGCAATGACGCCGCAACTGCAGGAAGCGTTGGCTGACGGACGGTTGCGCCTGTGCGCCTGCGACCTGCAGCGCGCCGCCAGTTGGTCGCTGCAGCGCGCCGAAGGTTCTCCGGCGCCGGCCGACTTCGCCGCCTTCGAGGCCGACCTGCGCGGTTTCCTCGGCAGCGCCGAGTACCTCGCGGCGTTCCTGCGCGACTCGCTACAGCGAGCGCGCTCGCTGCTCTCGGAGGCCGGCATCCTGCTCGCCGGCGCCGACATGCAGCGCCTGCGCCAGCGGCTCGCCGAGCACGACGAACGTGTCGGCTGGACATGCGGCGAGGAGCAGCAATGGCTCGCCGCGCTCGCCATCGATCTCGTGCCGGTGTTCGCGCCGATCACGGCGGAAGTCGCCGCCGCCGCCGCCAGCGCCGCGCGGGACGCCGGCGCCCGGCTCCTGAGCGGCCTTGGCGCGGCGACTGACACGTGGTTCCTGTCCGGCGACAGCCTGCAGACGCTGCAGCGCGAACACTGGCAACCATTGGTGCGTGCGTACCGCACCGCTGCGGCCACCGCCGGCCGAGCCGCTGTCGCCGCCGCGCTCAGCCAACCGCAGTGCAACCTCGCGCTGCCGGCCGGCGTCGGCGAGGTGCTGCGCCGCGCCGGGGTCGACGCGCACGCGGTGCTGTTGCGCGCCCTCGATCGCCTGGACGAAGTCGCCTGGGCCGACGCCGACAACGTGCCGATCGACGTCGCCGCCATTCCGTTGCGACGCACGCTCGCCGACCTCCTGGCCTTTCGCAGCGGCGCGCGCATGCGCGAGCGCACGTTCGGCCCCTCGGCGGCGCCCGACGCGCGCATTCCCGCCGCCGAGAAGTCCGCGCGTCTTGGCGAGGCCGGCCGCCTACACCTGCATCAGTGCTTGGCGGGCTTCCGCGCCGGCCTGCCGGCCGCGACCGATGCCGCGCTTAGACGGCACTTCGGCGAGCGCTTCGCCACCGCCGGCGCCACAGCGCTGCGCGACGCGCTGGCGACCTACGGCCCTGCCCTGCGCCAGGAGCGCGCTCAGCATGAAGCCGACAGGGCGCGATTGCAGGCGTTGGCGCTGCCGGTGCGCGCGCTCGCCGTCGCGGCGCACGAACTCCTGCCGCAAATCGCCGAAATCGGCCGCGCCTTCGGCGTCGACGTCGCCGGCGCGCCGGCGCGCCACGTGCTGGTGCCCGCCCCGCCGCGCGCCGAGGCGCCGCTGCCGTCCTGAGCCGACCAGCCCGCGCACTGCTCCAGCATGCAACCGACGCCCGCCCCGGCGAAAGGCCGCGACCTCAGGCCAGGCGCGCGACGGCGCGGTAGCGCGCCAGCGTCGAACGCACGCGCGACAGCACCTCGTCGCCCGGCATCCCCATGAACAGTTGGATCGCCTCGCGCACGCTCGAGACCGCGAACACCGCGAACTTGCCGAGCGCGACCGCCTCGCAGACCTCGGCGTCGAGCATCAGGTCGCCGACGTTGGCGCGCGGCAGCACGACGCCCTGCTCGCCGGTGAGCCGGCGCGCCTGGCACAGGCGGAAGAAGCCTTCGATCTTGGCGTTGACGCCGCCGACCGACTGGACCTCGCCCTTCTGGTTGACCGAGCCGGTGACCGCGAGGTGTTGCGCCAGCGGCACGCCCGACAGCGAGCTCAGCAGCGCCAACAACTGCGCCAGCGACGCCGAGTCGCCCTCGACGCCGTTGTAGAGCTGCTCGAAGCAGATCGTCGCCTGCATGCAGATCGGCCCATCGCGCCCGCACTCCTGCAGCAGGAAGCCCTCCAGGATCATCACGCCCTTGTTGTGGATCGGTCCCGAGAGATTGGCGAGGCCTTCGATGTTGACGAGGCCGGCGCGCTGCGCCGTCGAGACGCCGGAGTTGCAGGTGATGCGGCATGGCCGGCCGAACTCGATCGAGCCGGTGTCGAGCACGGTCAGCGCGTTGATCTGCCCCACCACCGCGCCGTGCGTCGACAGCCGCGTGTAGCCGGCCGCGTACTCGCGCTCGGTCTGCTCCTGCGCCAGGTCGTGGCGCTGCCGCTGCATGCGGATCGTGCGCTCGACATGGTCGCGGGTGATCAAGCGCGCGCCTTCCTGATCGCACAGGTGCGATGCTTCGCGCGCGAGGTCGCCGATTTCGCTGTAGCGCGTGATCAGGCGATCGTTGCGGCCGGCGGCGCGGGCGCCGTACTCGGCGACCGCGGCAAGTCCCGTCGTCGAGAAGCCGCGCAGCGAGTCAGTGTCGACCAGCCACTGCAGGTAGCCGGCGTAGCGCGCGAGGTTGGCGTCATCGATCGGGATCGTCGTGTCGAACTCGGCGTGGATCTTGAAAATCTGCGGGAACTGCGGGTCCTCGGTCGCCAGCGTCTCGTAGACGCCGGGCTCGCCGATCAGCACGACCTTGAGGTCGATCGGGATGGCCTCGGGCTGCAGCGCGCCGGTCTGCGCGCCGGCGCCCTGGTCGAAGTCGCGGATCTCGAGCTTGCCGCTCTGCAGCGTGCGCTTGAGCTGCGGCCAGACGCCGGGCTCGCGCACCACGTCGAGGCAGCGCAGCACGAGGTACCCGCCCTCGGCGCGCAGCAGCGCGCCGGGGTTGACGTGCATCGCGCCGGAGCCGCCGCCGTCCGGCGGCGGGGTGATCGTGCCGAACAGGTTGCCGAACGTCGGATTGGTCTCCATCACGACGGGACAGGTGTCCTGGAACGACGTCTTGACGATGCGCGCGTGGAACTCGCCCAACCGCGGCTCGCTCATCGGCGGCGGGGGCACGTCGTGCGCCTTCGGCTCCTCGTCCGCGTCGTGGTCGGCGGCGACCCACTGATGCAGGTGGCGCTCGAGGTACTCGCCGGCGGCGTCGAGCCAGTCGGCGACCTCGGGCTGGTTCCAGCGGCGCTGGAACTCCTTCTGGTGCATCTGTAGCACCTTCCACGCCAGCTGCCGATCCATCGTCTGCAACTCGGACTCGACGCGTGCCTGCTCCTCACGGATGCGGTCGTTGACCTCGTCGAGGCGCTCGACCAGCTGCTCGCGGTTGCGCAGCAGGCGAACGCGCTCCTCCTCGGTGATCTTGCCCTCGATGGCGTGCGCCGACAGCGCGTCGAGCGTGATCGGCTCGCCCTCGACCACCGGATAGACGTCGGCCGTGGCGGCGCCGCCCTGCGCCTGGAAGCGCACCAGCGCGCAGCCCTGCTTCTGCGCCTGCCGCTGCAGCGCGTCGAGGATGCGCCGCTCGCGCGACGTGCTGGCGCGCATCACGACGCGCCGCGACATACGGTGCGGACGCGAGCGCAGCGCCGCGACGAGATGCGCGTGCAGTTGACGACCCAGTTCGAGCAGTTGGTCGCGGAACGCCGTCGCCTTGCCCGGTGGCAGCGACACCAGCAGCGGCCGGTTGGGCTCGCAGAAGTTGTGCACGAACACGCGATCGGGCGTGCGCCGGCAGACGGGCTGGATGTCGCGCAGCAGCAGTTCGACGACGGCGCTGCGGCCGGAACCCATCAAGCCAGAAACGAACAGGTTGTAGCCGTGCGCGTGGATCGACAGGCCGGTGCGCAGCGCCGCCATCGGCCGGTCCTGGCCGAGCAGGAATGCCGCGGTCGGCGGCGTGCCCGACGGCTTCAGCGGCGGACAGTTCCAGCGCAACGCCTCGAGCGGCAACCGCAGGCTGTCGGCGGCCACCGCGGGCCCCGGGGTGACGCCGCCGCTGCGCAACCTGACCTTGCGAGCCGGCTGAGCGCCGCCCACCCGCTTGCCGTTCGCCCTCATACGCGCGCCACTAGGACCGGGCATGGCGCCGCTTTGAGGAGCTCGCCGGCCGTGCTGCCGAGCAGCGCCTGCATGATGCCGTCGCGGCCGCGCGACTGGACGAGGATGAGGTCAACGCGCTGTACCAGGGCTTCCTTGAGAATCTGTTCTTCGACGTCTTCGGAAACGGTCAGGTGGCCGACAGCCTTCACGCCGGCGGCGTCGGCCTGATCGACGAGCCGCTGCAGCATCGCCTTGACCTCGTCCTGCAGCGCCTTGTCGAAGTCGGCGCTGCTGCTGGCGATGGCGCGATGGCGGCCGATGAGATCGACCGTCGTCGGCGTGTCGATGACCGCGAGCAGCAGCAGTTCGGCGCGAAGTTGCGCCGCCAAGCTGATCGCATAACCGACATCGAGGTCGCGATTGTCCGCGATCTCGACGGGCGCAAGGATGCGGCGCACAACCTGGGCCACCATGGTGGCAAACCATACGCGCCGGCGCAGGCATTTCGAGCCTACATCCGCTACCCTCGTGCGTCCGCCAACCGCTCCGAAACCCTGCGCTTGGACCTGCAAAACCTCACGATCGACCGCACGGCCCCGCCGCCGCGACGCCCTAGCAATCCCTGGCCGCTGCGCCTCGCAGCCATCGCCCTGCTCGGCGGCGCCGTTTGGTTGTTCCAACCCGCGATCGCCGGCTTCGTCGACCGCGTGCGGCTGCCGGTCGTTCGCGTCGCCGTCGTGACCGAGGCGGCGCCGGCCGCCGCCGCCGCCATCCGTGGCGCCGCCGCCAACGGCTACGTCGTCGCCGCCCGGCGCGCGGCGCTGTCGTCCGACGTGCCCGGCCGCATCGTCGAGCTGGCCGTGAAGGAGGGCTCGGTGGTCAAGAAGGGCGATGTGGTCGCCCGCCTGTTCGCCGACGAGTTCCGCGCCGCGCTGCAGCGCGCCGAGGCGGACGTCGCAACCGCCGCCAGTTCCGTGCAGCGCGCCGAGGCCGCCGCCGCCGCCGCCGTTGCCGACGTAGCCCAGGCCGAGACCAACGCCGCCACCACGAGGGCGCAGGCCGCCGAAGCACGCGCGCTGCTGACATTCCTCGCTGCCGACTTCGCGCGCACCGACGAACTGGTGCGCACCGGCAACGCCAGCGCCCGCGATCTCGACCGCGCCCGCAGCGAGCGCGACGCCCAGGAGGCGCGGGTCGCCGCCACCGCCGCCGGCGAGCGCAGCGCCACCGCCGCGGTCGCCGTCGCCCAGGGCCGCCGCCGCACGGCCGACGCCGATGTCGCCGTGGCCCAGGCGCAGTTGCTGTCCAGCCGCGCCAGCCGCGAGCTCGCGCAGGCGACGCTCGACAAGACCGACGTGCGCGCGCCGTTCGACGGCGTCGTCGTGCTGAAGGACGCCGAGGTCGGCGAGGTTGTCTCCCCCAACGTCGTCGGCGGCACCACCGCGCGCGGCGCCGTCTGCACGATGGTCGACTTCGACTCGCTCGAGGTGCAGGCCAACGTGCCAGAGACGACGCTCGCCTCGGTGCGCCAGGGCGCGCCGGCCGATGTGTTCCTCGACGCCTTCCCCGATGAGCGCTACGCCGGCGTCGTCGACCGCATCTGGCCAACCGCCGACCGGCAGAAGGCCACCGTCGAGGTGCGCGTCAAGCTGCTGCGCAAGGACGCGCGCCTACGCCCAGAGATGGGCGTGCGCATCGTCTTCCGCGCCGCCGACGCGCCCGAGCCGACGACCGGCGACGGCGAGAAGCCGCGCATCGTCGTGCCCGAGCCGGCGCTCGCCACCGTCAACGGCGACGTCGGCGCCTTCGTGCTCGACGGCGATGTCGCGCGCTTTTGCAAGCTCACGACCGGCGAACGCAAGGGCGGCCGCGTTGTCGTCGAAGCAGGCCTGAAGAAGGACGAACGCATCGTGCTGGCGCCGCCACCGTCGCTGCGCGACGGCGACCGCGTCCGCGTGCAGACCGATTGATCGCGCGCGGCCGCATCGGCCGCGTGAACGCCACCGCCTACGACCATGGCCGAAGCCATCCAACTCCGTTCCGTCACCAAGGCCTACCAGCGCGCCGGCGAGTCCCTGCGCGTGCTCGACGAGCTCGAACTGACGATGGCAGGCGGGACGTTCTACGCGCTGATGGGCCCGTCGGGTTCCGGCAAGACGACGCTGCTCAACCTCGTCGGCGGCCTCGACCACGCCGACAGCGGCACCGTGATGGTCGGCAGCGTCGACCTGACGCAGCTCGACGGCAGCGAGCTGGCCGCCTGGCGCGCTGGCAACGTCGGCTTCGTCTTCCAGGGCTTCAACCTGCTGCCGGTGCTGACCGCGCGCGAGAACGTCGAACTGCCGCTGCAGCTGACGCCGCTGTCGCGCCGCCAGCGCCGCGCTCAAGCCGAGCGCGCCCTGCAGCTCGTCGGCCTCGGCGACCGCATGGACCACAAGCCGAGCGAGCTGTCCGGCGGCCAGGAGCAGCGCGTCGCCATCGCGCGCGCCATCGCCACCGACCCGCAGGTGATCCTCGCCGACGAGCCGACCGGCGACCTCGACCGCAGCACCGCCGCGGCGGTGCTGCAGCTGCTGCAGCGGCTCAACCGCGAGCTCGGCAAGACCATCTTGATGGTGACGCACGATCCGCAGGCCGCCGACTACGCCGACAAGGTCATCCACCTCGACAAGGGCAAGCTGGGCCGCATCGACGCCAATCCGGGAAGGGGCTGAGCGATGCCCTGGAAGCTGCTCTGGCGCAACGTCCTCGGCCACCCGGTGCGCTCGCTGCTCACCGTCGGCGCCGTCGCCGTCGCCGTGTTCCTGGTCTGCGTGCTCGACGCCGTGACCAGCGGCCTCACGCGCACGCTCAACGCCGCGTCGGCCAACCGACTGCTGGTGCAGTCGGCGGTCAGCCTGTTCGTCGACCTGCCGCTCTCCTACCAGCAGAAGATGGCGTCGGTGCCCGGCATCGAGGCCATCTGCAAGTGGCAGTGGTTCGGCGGCCGCTACGAGCAGGACAAGGGCGGCTTCTTCGCGCAGTTCGGCATCGACGCCGACACGTTCCTGCCGAGCTACCCCGAGATGAAGATCACCAGGGGCAGCTACGACGACTTCACGAAGCAGCGCACCGCCTGCTGCGTCGGCGACGAGCTCGCCGACAAGTACGGCTGGCAGGTCGGCCAGACGGTGCCGATCATGGGCACGATCTTCGAGCGCACCGATGGCAGGCCGTGGGAGTTCACCATCGCCGCGATCTACCACAGCGACTCGCCGGCGGTCGACAACCAGACGATGTGGTTCCAGTTCGACTACCTGCGCGAGTCGCTGGAACAGGGCGGCGCCGAGGGACCGCTCGGCGTCGGCGTCTACATGCTGCGCATGGCGCCGGGCACCGACCCGGTGGCCGTGCAGCAGGCGGTCGACGCGATGTTCGAGAACGGGCCGCAGCGCGTGCAGACCACCACCGAGGCGGAGTTCAACCGGCAGTTCATCTCGATGCTCGGCGACGTGCCGACGCTGCTGCGGCTGATCGGCGGCGCCGTGCTGTTCGCGATCTTCTTCGCCGTGCTCAACACCATGCTGATGGCCGGCCGCGAGCGCACGCGCGACCTCGGCGTCATGAAGGCGCTCGGCTTCACCGACCGCGCCACTGGCATTCTGCTGGTCGCCGAGTCGCTGCTGCTGTGCGGGCTGGGCGCCGGCGTCGGCATCGGCCTCGGGCTACTGGCCGAGGCGCCGTTCGCGGTCGCCACTGCGGCCTTCCTGCCCGGCTTCGGCTTCGACGAGCGGACGCTGCTGCTCGGCGCCGGCATCGCCGTGGTCGTCGGCGTCGTCGCCGGCGTGCTGCCCGGCCGCCGCGCCGCGCGCCTGACCGCCATCGCGGCGCTGCGGGAGGTCGGCTGATGGCCCTCGTCCCCCTGCGCTACAACCTGCGCAGCCTGTTCGTGCGCAGTTCCGCCACCGCGCTGACCGTCTGCGCCATCGGCGCCACCGTCGCGGTGCTCGCCGGCATGCTGTCGCTGCAGCAAGGCTTCGCCACGTTGTTCCAGGAACGCGGCCGCGGCGACGTCGCCGTCTTCCTGCGCAAAGGCGCCACCTCCGAGGGCGAGTCCGGCCTGACGCGCGAGCAGTGCGACATCCTCAGCAAGGAGGTGCCCGAGGTCGCGCGCGACCAGAAGGGCGCGCCGCTGGCCAGCGCCGAGATGTTCCTCGCCATGCGCCTGCGCAAGTTCGACGGCGGCGAGACCAACGTCGCCATCCGCGGCGTCGAGCCGATGTCGTTCGCGGTGCAGGGCGACGACCTGCGCATCGTCGACGGCAAACGCTTCGAGCCGGGCAGCGACGAACTGATCGTCGGCGAGGGCCTGCTCGACCGCATCGCCAACTGTCGCGTCGGCGACGTGCTGCGCGTCAACACCGTCACCTTCCGCATCGTCGGCACCTTCGCCGGCAAGGGCGGCTACCGCAGCGAGATCTGGGGCGACCTCGATCGGCTCGGCAAGGCGCTGGAACGGCCGGTCGCGAGCCGCGTCGTCGCCGTCGTGCGGCCCGACACCGACTTCGCCGCGCTGACCGAGCGCTACGCCAGCGACCTGCGCGTGCAGCCGAAGGCCCAGAGCGAGCGCGAGTACCTCAAGAGCCAGACCGGCGACTTGTCGGATCGCTTCACGCTGCTCGGCGGCTTCCTGGCCGTCATCATGGGCGTCGGCGCGATCTTCACCGGCACCAACTCGCTGCTCGGCACGATCAGCGCGCGCTCGCACGAGATCGGCATCCTCAAGGCCGTCGGTTACCGGCCGTTCGCGATCTTCGTCGCTTTCCTGTTCGAGGCCGTGCTGCTCGGCGTGCTCGGCGGCCTCGCCGGCTGCCTGCTGGTGCTGCCGTTCCAGGGCGCCGAGACCGGCACGATGAACCAGACCTTCTCGGAGGTCACGTTCGCCTTTCGCACCACCCCCGCGGTGATGCTCGACGCCATCGCGTTCGCCGCCGGTCTCGGCCTGCTCGGCGGCATGGTGCCGGCGTGGCGCGCGGCACGCATGACGCCGACCCAGGCGCTGCGACGGGCCTGACCGCGCCATGCGCCCCGTCCTCGGCCTGTACCGCGACGCCTTCGGCGGCTTGCCGCGGCTGACGTGGCTGCTCTGCGCGGCGGCGTTCCTCAACCGCTGCGGCTCGATGGTCGTGCCGTTCCTCGGCCCGTACCTCAAGGCGGAGTTCGGCATGTCCGCCGCCGATGCCGGCCTCGTCATCGGCCTGTACGGCGTCGGCGCGATCTTCGGCAGCTGGCTCGGCGGCACGCTGACCGACCGGCTGGGACCGGTCCGCCTGCAGGTCGGCGCGCTCGCCGCATCGGCGACGTGGATGCTGCTGATGACGCAGTGCGCGACGCTGGCGACGCTCGTGCCGGCGGTGCTCGTGCTCGGCCTGCTCAACGACGCCTTCCGGCCGGGCAGCAACACCGCGGTGGCGCAGAGCGCGCCGCCGGAACTCCGCCGCAAGGCGCTCTCGCTCAACCGCTTCGCCCTCAACCTCGGCTGGGCGTGCGGGCCGACGATCGGCGGCTACCTCGTCGAGCTCGACTTCGTCTGGATGTTCGTCGCCGACGGCGCGACCTGCGCGCTCGCCGCGTTCTGGCTGGCGCAAGTGCTGCGGCAATGGGCGCCGGTCGCCGCCGCCGAACCCGACGTCGCCGCCGCCGAGCACGTGGTCGCGGCGGCGCGGCCGGCGAGCCCGTGGCGCGACGGCCACTTCGTGCGGCTGATGGTCGCCAACACGTTCGTGCTGCTGGCGTTCATGCAGTACTTCGCCACCGGCACGCGCGTGTTCGTCGACCAGGGCTGGGGCGCAGCCGCCGTCGGCTGGTTCCTCGCCGTCAACCCGATCCTGATCACGCTGTTCGAGATGCCGGTCGTGCACGCCATGCGCGCACGCCGGCCGCTGCCGGCGGTGGCGGTCGGCGCGCTGGTGATCGGGCTCGGCTACCTGTGTTTCCTGCTGCCATGGGGCGGGCCCGCCATCGTGCTCGGCATGGCGATCGTCGCCGGCGGCGAACTGCTGCAGATGCCGATGCTCGGCGCGCACGTCAACGACATCGCCCCCGACCGCGCCCGCGGCGCCTACAACGGCGCCTACGGGGTGAACTTCACCTTCGCGCTGGTCTTCGCGCCGGCGCTCGGCGGCTACGTCTACGACCGCCTCGGCGCCGACGCGCTGTGGTGGTCGTGCGCGGGCATGGGCTCGATCGGCGCGCTGTTGTTCGCCGCCGAGGCCGCGCGAGTGCGCCGCCGTGCGGCCGCTTGAGGGCGAGAGGACGGTCCGGCGGTGGCGCGGCGCGGACGCGCATCGACGCGGTCAGGCTTCCGGCCGCTGCTGCCGCAGGTCGGCCATCGCCACCCACTGCGCGCCGCCGCTCGGCTTGAACCACACCGCCTCGTCGGCGACCTGCAGGGCGCCGTCGGCCAGCCGGAACTGCACGAGCACGGCGTCGGCGCGCAGGTCGTCCCAGTCCATGTAGCGGTCGTTGCTGACGACGAGGCCGCGATGCGCGGCGGCGAAGCGCAGCACGTGCTCGTCGGCGAACTCGTCGCGCGGCACCACGGCGTACCGCGGCCTTCCCAGCGTGACGTCGGCGCAGCGCGCGCGCAGCACGTCCTGGACCTCGGGCCGGCAGCGGCGCGCGGTGGCGTGGTCGATGAACACCATCACCGGCAGGTCGGGCCGCCAGGCCGCCGCCCATGCGGTGACGAGGTCGAGCCGCTGGAGGGGCAGCGCCTTGCTGCTGGCGATGACGTTGGCGCCATCGACGACGATGGCGCCGCGCGGCGGCGGCAGCGGCAAGGGTTCGCGGCGGCGCGGCCCGGCCATCACGCCGCCTTGCGCGTCGACTGGCGCAGCACGACGACCGCGACCGCGAACACGCCGAGCGCCAACCAACCGTGCAGGTCGGTGAACGGCCCGGCGGCGGCGCCCTTGCCCTGCGCGTACGTCCACGCGGCGATGCCGACGCCGGCGAGGCCTTCGCCGGCGACGAATCCCGACGCGCACAGCACGCCGTTCTCGACGTCGAGCTTGTCCTTCGGCGCCGACTCGGCCCAGCGCCGCACGCAGCCGCCGACGAACACCGCCGCCAACGTCGACAGCGGCAGGTAGATGCCGAGCGCGAACGGCAGCGCCGGCAGGCCGGCGAGCATGCCGGTGCCCGATACGAGCCCGCCCATCACCAGCAGGTCCCACGGCAGGCTGGCGCCGAGCACCGCCTCCACCATCGTCTTCATCAGGCGCGCCTGCGGTGCTGCGAGGCCGTCGTCGCCAAAGCCGTAGGTCTTGCCCATCGCGATCACCACCGCGGCGACGACCCAGCAGGCGACGCTCGCCGCGATCAGCTGGCCGTACTGCTGCCGCCAGGGCGACGCGCCGACGAGCCAACCGGTCTTCAAGTCCTGGCTGATGTCGCCGGCCTTCGATGCGGCGACGCAAACGACCGTGCCGATGGTCAGCACTGCCGCCTGCGCGGCGATGCCCTTCCAGCCGAGCGCGAGGAACAAGCCGGCGCTGCCCGCGAGCGTGATCAGCGCCATCGCCGAGGTCGGGTTCGAGCTCACGCCGATGACGCCAACCAGCCGCGATGACACCGGCACGAACAGGAAGCCGAACACGCCGACGCCGGCGGCGGCGAGCAGGCGGCCGCCGAACGACAGGTCACCGGCGAAGATGCCGGGCACCAGCGCGAGCGCTACGACCAACGCGGCGAGGCCGCCGACCAGCACGGCGCCGGGCACGTCCCGATCGCGGTCGTCGCCGCCGTCGCCGGCAGCAGCGCCAGCGCCGACGCCGCGCGCCACCGCGCGCAGCGACGCCAGCATCGTCGGCGCCGTCTTGACCACGGTGAAGAGGCCGGCGGCGGCGACTGCGCCGGCGCCGACGTACAAGAGGAAGCGCGCCTTGACGTCCTTGGGCCCCAGCGCCACCGCTGCGTCCTTGCCGGCGTCGAGCAGACCGGCGAGGTGCGTCGTGGTCACCAGCGGGTAGAGCACCAGCGATGACAGCACCGCGCCCGAGACCATCACCGCCGCGGCGCGGAAGCCGACCAGGAAGCCGACCGCCATCAGCGCCGGCGCGAGGCTCAGCGCCACCTTGCCGTTGGGCAGGAACGACGGCGACCACGACACTTCCTCCGGCAGCGCGTGCAGCGCGCCGAAGAACAGCTTCATCGCCGCGCCGACGACGATGCCGACGACGATCCAGCGGCCGCCGCGGCTGTCGCCCTGGGTCGCGCGCAGCACCTCGGCGCAGGCGCGGCCTTCGGGATACGGCAGTTCGGCGTCGGCCTGCACGATGAGCAAGCGCCGCAGCGGCACCATCGCCAGGATGCCGAGCACGCCGCCGGCCATCGCCAGCAGGCCGACCTGCCAGACCGCCGGCGCCTGCCCCCACAGGAACAGCGCCGGGATGGTGAAGATCGTGCCCGACGCCAGCGAGCTCGAGGCGCTGCCGACCGTCTGCGCCATGTTGGTCTCGAGGATCGTGCCCTTGCGCGGGAACAACTGGAACGCCAGCGCCGACAGCACCGCGATCGGAATCGACGTCGAGACGGTGAGCCCGGCCTTGAGGCCGAGGTAGGCGTTGGCGGCGCCGAACAGCACGCCGAACAACAACCCGGCGAGCACGGCCTTGAGGGTGAACTCGGCGAGGCGCGGCGGCGTGGCGGTCATGGCGCGCCGTTCTACGGCGCGGCGCGGACGCCAGCCACTTCGCGCCGGCTACGCCCCATCCGGCGGCGAACCGTCCACGGCGCAAGCGCCGGCGATCGGCGCGTCCGGCAACGACACGTCGAGCGCGCGCAGGCCGATGCCGCCGAGCCGTTCTTCGACCACGCCCTTCACGACGTACGGGCCGCGGCCCTGCAGCAGACCGCCGCAGCGCTGCCACGTCGCCGGGAACATCGTCGCCTCGACGATGCCGGTGCCGTCCTCTAGCGTGACGAAGCACATGCCGCCGGCCTCGGTGCGGTGACCGCGAAACGCCACCGCGAAGCCGCAGACCAGCACGGTGGCGCCCAGCCGTTCGGCGAGCCGGCCGCACGGCACGCAGCGGCCGAGCACCGGCAAGGCGCCGCGCCGCCACAGCACGTCGACGGGATGGTGGGCGAGCGTGAAGCCGAGCAGGCGCAGCTCGGCCTCAGCGCGGCGCACGGCGTCGAAGTCGGGCAGCTGCGGATAGGCGATCTCGCGCGGCGCCACCGCGTCGGCGAACAGCGGCGCGCCCGCCGGCGCGGCGGCGGCGGCGCGCGCCGCCCGCACGCCGTGCGGCGCGCTCGCCACCTGCAACCGCCACAGCAGCTCCGGCCGCGTCTGGCCGAAGGCCTCGCACGCGCCGACCTGCACCAGCGCCTCGGCCTCGTCGCGCGCCGGCTGCGCCCGCTGCAGGAAGTCGGCGAACGAGCGGAACGGCCCGCCCGCCCGCCGCGCGGCCAGGATCGCCTGCGTCGTGCGCGCCGACAGGCCGCGGACGTGGCGCAGACCGAGGCGCACGGTGTCGAGGTCGAGCAGTTCGTGCTCGTCGCCGCCGCGGTGCACGCACGGCGGCCGCAGCGTCGCGCCAAAACGCTTGGCGTCCTCGGCGTACACACCGGGCGCGAAGTAGCCGGCTTCGTGGCGCAACACCGCGACGAGGAACGCCGCCGGCCAGCGCGCCTTGAGCCACAGGCACCGCCACGACAGCCGGCCGTACGACACCGCGTGGGCCTTGCAGAAGGAGTAGGCGGCGAAGCGCGCCATCTCGTCCCACGCCTGTTCGATCGCCGCGCGCGGCAGGCCGCGGCGCAGCCCGGCGACGACGAACGCATCGACCTCCGCCGGCGCCACGCCGCCGCGCTTGCCGAGCCGCCGCCGCAGCGTGTCGCCGGCGGTCGCATCCATGCCGGCGACCGCCATCGCCGCGCGGATGACGTCCTCCTGGTAGAGCATGATGCCGAAGGTGTCGGCGAAGGCCTCGGCCAGCAGCGGATGCGGCGCGCTCCCCGGCTCGAACCCGCGCACGCGCCGGACGAACGCTTCCTTCATGCCCGACGACGCCGGCCCCGGCCGCACCAGCGCGATCGCCTGGATGACGCGCTCCTGGCTGTCGGCCGCCATCTGCTGCAGCAGTTGCCGCATCGCCGGCGACTCGATCTGGAAGCAGCCGAGCGTGCGCCCTTGCCGCAGCAGCGCCACCGCCCGCGGATCGTCCTCGGCGATGCGCGCGAGGTCGGGAACCGCCGCGCCGTGCGCCGCCGCCATCGCGGCGGTGTCGGCGACGATCGACAGCGCGCGGTTGCCGAGCAGGTCGATCTTGACCATGCCGAGCGCCTCGACGAAACGCATGTCGTACTGCGTGACGACAACGCCCTTGGCGGCGCGTTCGAGCGGCGCGTGGCGCACGATCGGATCGGGCGTGATGACGACGCCGCCCGGATGCACGCCGAGGTGCCGCGGCGCCTGCAGCAACCGCTGCGCCAGCGCCAGCAGCAGCCGTTCGCGCGCCGGCGGCAGCAGTTCGCCGGCACGGCTGCTAGCAACACGGCCGCGCGCGTAGAACCCCGGCGTGCGCCCCACCACCTCGGCGAGGTCGAGCCCCGGCCGGTCCTGCCACGGCAGCAGCTTGCTGCGCCGCGCCGCCTCGGCCGGCGGCAGACCGAACGCCTTGGCCGCTTCCTGGTACGCGGCGCGCGGCCCGCAGGTCGTGTAGGTGGCGATGCGGGCGACACGGTCGCGGCCGAAGCGCTCGTAGACGGCGTCGATCAACTCGTCGCGCCGGCGCCAGCAGAAGTCGAGGTCGATGTCCGGCAGGTCGCCGCGCTCGGCGTTGAGGAAACGCTCGAACAACAGGCCGTAGCGCAGCGGATCGGCGTCGGTGAGACCGAGGCAGTACGACACCAGGCTGTCGGCGGCCGAGCCGCGACCCAGGCACGGGATGCCGCGTTCGCGCGCCATGCCGGCGATGCTGGCGACGGCGAGGAAGTACGGCGCGAAGCCCATGCGCGCGATCACCGCCAGTTCGCGCTCACAGCGAGCGCGTGCCGCCGCGTCGTCGCCGCGGCCGCGCGCGCGCAGGCCAGCGACCGCCAGCCGCCGCAGTTCGTCGTCGGCGGGCACGCCGTCGGGCAGCTCGACCGGCGGGAAGATCGGCTGCGCGCGCGCCGGGAACGTCAGCGTGCAAGTCGCCAGCACTTCCTCGGCGGCGAAGAGCGCGTCGGGCTGGTCCTCGAAGCCTTCGTGCTGGCGCGCCGCGCACGGCAGGCAGGCCCACGGCCCCGCCTGCGCGATGCCGCGCAGGTCGACGTCGGCGTCGCCGCCGCGCAGGCCGCGGTTCCACTTCACCGCCAGGAACAGCTGGTGCAGCGCGCGGTCCTCGGGCCGCGGGAACCACACGTCGCGCACGGCGCACAACCGCAGGTCGAGATCGCGCGCGACGTCGATCAGCTGCTGCCGCGGCCAGCCCGGCGCCGGATCCGGCAGCTTGCGGCCAGTGGTCGGTTCCTCGGCTTGCGGCGCGTCGAGATCGACCGGATGGCTCGGCGCGCCGGTGCGCGGCGGCAGGCCGACGCGCAGCGTCTCCGGCCCCAAGCGCACCGACAGCTCGGGCAGCAACCGCACGTCGCTGCAGACGATCCACAGGCCTTCGGCGTGCCGTTCGCACGCGCGCGCGAGGTCGAACGGTTGCTCGCCGGCGACGCCGTTGCGCTCGCTCAGCAGCGCGCACAGCGAGCGGTAGCCGGCGCGATCGCGCGCGAGCGCCACGAGGCGACGGCCACCGACGACGAGTTCGCTGCCGAACACCGCGTGCAGCCCCAGGCGCGCCGCCTCGTGCGCGAACGGCCACAGGCCGTACAGGGCGTTGGTGTCGGCGAGCGCCAGATGCGCCAGCCCACAGCGCACAGCCTCCTCGCACAGCGCCCGCGGCGACGCCGGGGCGGTGAGGAGCGAGTAGTGCGTGCGCGCGAGCAGCAGGGCCACCTGCGCGGTATACCTAACGAAACACGAACATCAAGCGGGCCGCTGGCGGTCGCTGCCAACCCGCCGACGCCGGCTACTCCTCGTCGTCGTCTTCGAACCGCCGGCTGCCGCGCCGGCCGTGGAACGGGTCCTCGGCGCCATCGCCGGCGCCGCGGCGCCGCTGCGATGCCCGGCGTTGCTCGATCTCACGCGCGCGCTCATGCTTGGGCCGCGCATCGGGGCCAAAGTTGCGCGGTCGGTTGGCGCCGTCGTCTGCCGGCCGCGCCGGCCCGCCGGGACCAGCGCCCGGACCAGCAGGACGCGGGCCACCATAACCGCCACCGCCGGGGCCGCCGCCAAGACCCGGCCGGCGCTCCTCGGCCTCGGTGACGCGCAGTTGGCGGGTGCCGAACATCACGCCGTCCAGCGCGGCCATCGCCGCCTTCGCCTGCTCGTCGGTCGCCATCTCGATGAAGGCGAAGCCGCGCGGCCGCTGCGTCTCGCGGTCAAGGACGATGTGCACGCGTTCGACCGTGCCGCCCCCCTGGGAGAAGGCCTCGCGCAGCGAAGCCTCGTCGGTGTCGTAGGGAAGATTCCCGACGTACAGTCTCTTGCCCATTGCGATGTGACTTCCTCTGGGACGTAGCGGTTGGTCCCACGCGCCGGCCGTCGAGGAAGCCGCCTCATCGAGGTGTCGGTCCAACCGGTCGCGTGCCGCCGCGGTTGCATGGGAACCCGCGGATGACTGGGAATGATACTGGCGCCGTGGGTCGCCGGAAGCACCGACATGCACTTTCCCCCTGGGCGACCACCCCGCCCCTGGCCTAGTCTCGCCGCCATGCGCCGCGCCGCTGCCTTGGTCGCCCTCTCCGCCGTGCTCGCGTTCGCCGCCTGCCGCGGCCACGACGCCAAGACGGCTCCGGCCGCACCGGCCACCCCAGCCGTGGCACCGACGGCGGCTGCACCTGCTGCCCCCCCTGCGGCGAACCCCTCCCCCATGACCGCACCGACACCCGGCCCGACCCTCCCGGCGCAGACCGCCACCTTCGCCAACGGCTGCTTCTGGTGCACCGAGGCGGTGCTCGAGCAACTGCCCGGCGTGCTCGACGTCGTCAGCGGCTACATGGGCGGCCAGATCGACGCCCCGACCTACGAGCAGGTCTGCGGCGGCGAGACCGGCCACGCCGAGTGCGTGCAGGTGACGTTCGATCCAAGCAAGGTCACGTTCGCCGACCTGCTCGACTGGTTCTTCCGCTCGCACGATCCGACCACGCTCAACCGCCAGGGCGCTGACGTCGGCACACAGTACCGCTCAGCGGTGTTCTACCATTCCGACGAGCAGAAGACGGCGACGCAGGCGGCCATCCGGCAGTTCCAGCCGAAGTTCAGCGCCCCGATCGTCACCGAGGTCGCGCCGACGAGCCGCTTCTGGCCGGCCGAGCCCTACCACCAGGACTACTTCCGCCGCAACCCGAACCAGGGCTACTGCCGCGTGGTCATCGCGCCGAAGCTGAAGAAGCTCGGTCTCGACGACGCGAAGTGACGGCGTGGCGGGACGCCGACGCGCGGCGCGATCAGCGCCGCGTCCAGGTCTGCGTCTGCGCCAGCGCCTCAACGCCGCCACGCGACTCGAACAGCCTGACGGTGACCCGCTGGTCGAAGGCGAGGTCAAGTTCGATCCGGAACGGCCGGCCGCCGGGATCGACGGCGTCGACCAGCGTGCCAGCCAACGCCAGCAGATCGAGGCGATCGGCACGCGGCGCACCGGTGGCCTCCGTCGCCCACGTGCTCGCCGAATCGCGCCACGACGACGTGAACTGCTGGCGCAGCGGGTCGAAGCCAAGCACCTGCACGGCTTCGAACGGTTGTTGCGCCACGGTCAGCGCGAACTGCAGCTGCACATAGCGGCCACCGAGCAAGGCCACGCCCTTCAAGCTGCCGCGATCGACGCGCTCGGACGGTTCCGCCGGCGTGCGCACGGCGACGTCCCATTCGCCGACGAGGCGCTGCAGCAACGCATGCGCTTCGCCCGGCTGCGCCAACCGCTCGAACCGCAGCAGCGTCGCCGCGTCCGGCGCCGGATCTTGCGGCGCAGTCAGGAAGAACGTCGCAGCCAACGCAACAAGCAGGAACTTCGCCATGCCAGCAGGGGACCGCGCGCGGACCGACGACGCAAGCGTGCTGGACGATCTTGCCTCGGCGCTCGCGGCTTGACGCCCGTGCGCGGGTGCCGTTCGCTGCGCGTCCCTGTCGGCGCGCCTCGCCTGCGCCGATCCCTTGCACCCCATGCCGGTCCCCGTTCCGCCGTCGCCACGGCCGTGGCGAGAGTCCGTCCTCATCGCGCTGCTGTGCGCGGTCTGGGGCAGCACGTGGTGGGCGATCCGCATCTGCCTCGCGGAGCAGCCGCCGCTCGGCGCCGCGGCGCTGCGCTTCCTGCTCGCCGGCCTCGCCGTGGCCGCCGCCGGCCCGCTGCTGCGCCGCGTCGACCGCGGCGCGCCGCCGCCGGCGTGGCTGTGGCTGGCGACCGGCGCGCTCAACTTCGCCGCCTCGTACGGCATCCTCTACGTCGCCGAACAGACCGTGCCGAGCGGCATCGCGGCGGTGCTGTGGGCGGTGTTCCCGCTGCTGATGGCGGCAAGCGGCGCGGTCTGGCTCGGCGAACGCCTGACCGCGCGCCAGACGGCGGGCTTCGTCGTCGCCTTCGTCGGCATCTGCGCGGTCTTCGCCGGCGACCTCGGCGGCGCCGGTGGTGACGACGCGCCGCTCGCCGCCGGCCTGCTGCTGCTCGGCAGCCCGCTGGTGTCCGCCATTGGCACGACGCTGATCAAGCGCTCGGGCCATGCTTGCAGCGTCTACTATCTCAACCGCAACGGCATGTTCGTTGGCGCCCTGCTGCTCAGCGCGACGTCGCGCCTGCGCGGCGAAATGTGGCCAGCGACCTGGAGCGCGCCGGTCGTCGCCGCCACGCTCTACCTCGCCGTCTTCGGCACGACCTTCACCTTCGCGGCGTACTTCTGGCTGCTGCAGCGCATGCCGGCCAACCGCCTGTCGCTGATCTCGTACGTCACGCCGGTGCTGGCCGTGCTGCTCGCCGCGGCCGTCGACGACGGCGCGCTGACGCTCGCGGTCGCCGGCGGCACGGCGCTGGTCGTCGCCGGCATCGTGCTGGTCGTGCGCAAGGACGCGGCGTGACGGCAGCCGCGACGTGGCGCCGGCTCGACCCCAGGCGCAGCCCGCCGGCGCTGGCGTTCGCGGCGCTGGCGGCGATCTGGCTGCTGCTCGGCGGCGGCGACGGCACGCGCGTTTGGCAACAACGCGAAATCCTCGACGCGTTGCGCATGGTCGAGAGCGGCGGCCGCGACGACGTGCCCGACGGCGACGGCGGCCGCGCCATCGGCCCCTACCAGATCCACGAGGTCTACTGGCGCGACGCGCTGGCGCAGATGCCGGGGCTAGGTGGCGGCTACCAGGACTGCCGCGACCGCGCCTACGCCGAGCGCGTGCTCGCGGCCTACATGGAACGGCACGCCCCGACGGCGTGGCAACGCGGCGAAGCGCAAACCATCGCGCGCGTGCACAACGGCGGGCCGCTCGGACCGCAGAAGGCGGCGACGCGCGGCTATTGGCTGCGCGTCCGCTCCTACCTGCCGTGAGCAGCTAGCAAGACGCCTGCACGGCGGCGACGACCGCGCCGACGTCGAACACGAACGCCGGCTCGCCGCCGCCGAGCACGGTGACGCGCGGCCCGGTCGGCGCCCACACGCGCGGGTCGGTCGGGCCGAACAGCGCGACGGTCGGGGCGCCCAGCATGGCGGCGAGGTGCGTCGTGCCGCTGTCGTTGCCGACGAACGCGGCGGCAGACCGCAGGCGCCCAGCCACGGCCGGCAACGCGAGGTTGGCGAGGAAGGTCACCGGCGTCGGCCACGGCCACGCGCGCGGATCGTCGCGCTCGGCCTCGACCGGTCCGACGAGCACGGCGAGCGCGCGACCGATGACGGCGAGTTGGGCGGCGAGCGCCAGCCAGTTGGCGCGCGACCAGCACTTGGCGCGACCGCCGCTCCCCGGCGCCAACACGACCGGCGCGCCGGCCCGCAACGGCGACGGCGCCGCCAGCGCCGCATCAGCCGGCCACCACAGCGCCAGTCCGCAATCGTCGGCGAGTTGCAGCGGCAGCGGCCGCAGGTCGCGCGGCCGCGGATCGAACGCGACGATACGCGCCGCGGACGGCAGCGCCGCGGCGAGCGCCGGGTCGTCGACCCAGGCGGCGTCGCACGGCCAGCGCGTGCGTTCCCCGCGCCGCGCCGCCGCGTGCAGGTCCTCGGTCGAGAGCGCCGCGTCGGCGACGCCGAGCGCCTGCAGCAACGCGGCGTGTTCACCGACGCCGGCGAAGGCCAGCGTCGCGCCGGGGTGCGCGCGCCGCAGC
>Ga0194132_10004695_pt1 | contig 23025 bp, 16 predicted proteins | sample TA2KigOf80mmetaG_FD_148612 | JGI IMG/M metagenome (GOLD analysis project Ga0194132, IMG submission 148612) | Freshwater microbial communities from Lake Tanganyika, Tanzania - TA2015054 Kigoma Offshore 80m | ecosystem: Environmental > Aquatic > Freshwater > Lake | place: Tanzania: Lake... | reverse complement strand
CTGGCCTCGGCCGCAGTAGACGGTCTCGTAGAGATGCCGGGCTGTGCCCTCGAGCGAGGTGACGACGTAGCGGATGTCGAGCCCCTTGGGCGTCGCCTCGAGGCGCGCGGCGATGCGGCGCTCTTTGTTCCAGCTCTTTGCGCCGTAGCTCAAGGTGGCGAAGCTGCGCAGCTTGGCCGCGCCGCTCGTGGCGCGCTGGACGCACAGCGCGTCGGCGGCCCCCTGGGTCATGGCCCGGAGGACCGCATTGCCGCCGAAGCCGAAAATGTAGTCAACCCCTTGTTCTTCGCACCATTCCATCGCTTCGAGGCGGCCATAATGGCTGTCGCCGCGCACCAGGATGGCGACCTCGGGCCAATGGCCGCGGATGCGCCCGATCACGTGCTTCAGGATGGTGCGAACCTCCACGCCGGCCGGCGTCTTGCCCTCGCGCAGGATCACCGCCATCGGCTTGCCGCTGCTCCCCTCGTAGATGTGGATCGGCAGGAAGCAGCGCTCGTCGTAGTGGGCATTGAACAGAGACATTTGCTGGTGGCCGTGCACGGCATCGAAAGTGTCGTCGATGTCGAGCGTAATCGAGGCCGGCGCGCTGCGGTAGCTTGCGCAGAACTGGTCCACCATGGCCGCCATCGTGCGCGCAACCTCGATCTTCGATGGCGCGTTCTCCAGCCGCGACATCGTCGGCTGCGAGCATAGAGGCTCGCCCGTGCCCGGCAGCCGGCCGACCGCCATCTTGAAGACAGGATCGTGCCGCAGCCAATCGCAATCGTCGGCGTCCTCGTAGCCGGCCGCAATGGCAAACATCCGAAGCTTCAGCATCTCCTCGACCGAGTGCTCGATCAGATCGGGATCGCGCCTGTCCCTCAGGCACGACGCGAGCCGGCCGGCCAGGCCCAGCTTCCGCTCAACCCCGCGCAGCAGAAGAACGCCGGCATCCGACGAAAGCTGCCCGCCATCGAACCCCACGCTCAGCTTCTTGCGGCAAACCGATGGAAGATCGAACGGAAGTGCAATATCTTCGCTCATGACGGGTGTGGCGCTCCTCAATCGATCGATGATTCGGACTCGCAACCAGAATCATGAATCGAATGGCGGCTTCGCGCTACATCCGTCGCTCAGTTCCGCAAATTCGATGAATAAGACGGGTTAGAGCCCTCGCAGAGTGTTTTGTGAAGGAGGGACAGCTCCGCATGGGTAGCGGAATAGCCGCAATGAATTTTTTTGAGCAAGCAATTTATGCACTTAGAAAAGTTAAGGGCACCGCAACTCGTCGCGACGAGGTCTATGAAATGCTACGCGCAGCGCAAAAGGCCGCAGTTGAGCAGTTTCATCGAATTGAAGGACCCGAGGTCAATATTGAAACGCTTGTCACGCACGCCCGTGAGCACGTGCATGGTAAGTCGAAGCTCGATGCTCTCCTGAGTTTGGCAACATGCACACAAGCCACGAATTTTGAGCAAACGACAAAGACGTGCAATGAACTTGCCGACAAGTTCCCACTCCAAAATCTAATGTCGAAGTTAAGGCTTGATCGAGACGGCCGAATTGTGGGTCGTACACCGACCGCGTTCACCGACGATCCACAACTAGCAAAGTCAGCTCGCTGGGCACGTGTTGTCGAACATGTTTCCATGACATATGGGCTTACTGCTCAAGCGGAGATCCTGCCGGCGAAAGACCAGGTATGGTTTGAGCACAAGCTGACACTTCGCGATTTTGTAGGCTTTCTCACTGGCAACCCGCTAATCCCTGAAGGGCACGAACCGATCATTGCGCAGGGCATTCTCTCCGGACTTCGAGACGACTTTCAAACGGCACTTAGCCTCTTGGTTCCACAGTTGGAGAATTGTCTCAGGCATTGCCTCGTTCAACGTGGAATCGAACCATCGACAATCGACCGTCAATGGCCGTCAAGATTTGGACGACTTGCCGGACCTGTTACACAAGCGCCGTGATGACCTCATTGCCATTTTTGGCGCTGATGCAATCGATGAAATGCGCGTGCTATTTACGGATGAGAATGGTCCGGCACTGCGACACCAAATTTCTCATGGAACCATGACTTTCGGGAACTTCTTTTCCGGCGGAGCAGTGTACGCATGGTGGTTTCTACTGCGACTGTTTTTTCTGCCAGTGCTTCTCGCGCGCACGAGTGACACCGCCACGGAACCACGAACGTCCGCCGGTTAGCACTGACACTTGCTACACTTTCACCCGCACAGAGGTCGGATCGTAGAACGGCTTGAGGCTGGCCTGCGCGGCATAGCGTTCGCCTGCCACCTCGATCTCGAATCTGCCCGCGCCGACGAAATCCTCGTCGACGCCGGCGTCGTGGCGCAGATAGCCCATGGCGATCGAGCTGCCCAGCGTGTGGCCGTAGGCCGATGACGTCACGCGGCCGACCCGCTTGCCGTCGCGCCAGATCGGCTCGTCGTGATAGGGGAAGACGTCCGGGTTCTCCAATTTGAACACGGTCATGCGCTTGGTGAGCGGCCTGCCGCGCTGGGCCTCGATCGCCTTGCGGCCGATGAAGTCGGCGTTCTTTTTCCAGCCGACCGCGAAGGACAGGCCCGCCTCGACCGGCGTGTCCTCGTCGCCGATGTCGTGGCCCCAGTGGCGATAGGCCTTCTCGATGCGCAGGCTGTCCATGGCGTGATAACCGGCGAGGCGCAGACCGAAGTCGGCGCCCGCCGCCCGAATCTCCTCGAAGACGTGCGCGGTGAACTCGGCCGGCACGAACAGCTCCCAGCCCAACTCGCCGACATAGGTCATGCGCTGGGCCCAGACGAGCGCATGACCGACATCGATCTCGCGCGCGGTTGCGAAGGGAAACCCGGCATTGGAGAGATCGGCGCTGGTCAGCTTCGCCAGAAGCTCGCGGGAGCGCGGGCCCATCAGGCCCAGTGTCGCCCAGCCCGAGGTCACATCGACCAGCACGGCGCTGAAGCCGTTGAGGTGCTGCTTCAGCCAGATGAAGTCCCGGCGCGTGCCCAATGTCGCGGTCACGATGAGGTAGCGATGCTCGGCCTGACGCGTCACGGTCAGATCGCTTTCGATGCCGCCGCGCTCGTTGAGCCATTGCGTGTAGACGACCTTGCCGGGCGGCACGGCGACGTCTGCGGCACATACCTTCTGCATGACCGCCTCGGCATCGGGGCCCTCGACGATGAATTTGCCGAAGGAGGTCTGGTCGAACAGACCGACTCCCGTGCGTACTGCCTTATGCTCGGCAGCGGCGTGGTGAAACCAGTTCTGCCGACCCCACGAATATTCGTATTCGGGCTTGATACCTTGCGGCGCGTACCACATCGGCCGCTCCCAGCCGTCGCCCGCGCCGAAGCAGGCATTCGCGCTCTTGTGATGTTCGTAGAGCGGCGTGCGGCGCACACCTCGCGCGGTCTTGAGCTGCTTGTAGGGCCAAGGCATGGCATAGAGCTGCCCGACCGACTCATGCGTGCGCGCCTCGAGGAATCGTGGCGTGCCGTGAAAGCGATGGAAGCGCCTGATGTCGATGTCCGACAGGTCCATCGGCGGATGACCGGTGACGATCCACTCGGCGATCGCCCAGCCTGCACCACCCGAGGTCTGGATGCCGGTCGAATTGAAGCCGGCCGCGACGTAGAGGTTCCTGATCTCCGGCGCCTCGCCGACGATGTGACGCGTGTCGGGCGTGAAGCTCTCAGGCCCGATCAGAAGCTTGCGGATCTCGGCCTTTTCCAGTGAAGGGATGCGCTCGAGGCCGCTGTTCATGAAGACCTCGAACTGGTCCCAGTCCTCGTTGAAGGTCTGGAATTCGAACTTGTCTGGAATGCCCTGCATGCCCCAGGGCTTCGCCTCGGGCTCGAAGCCGCCGAGCACGATGCCGCCGACCTCTTCCTTGATGTAGACGTAGCCGTCGGGATCGCGCAGCGTCGGCGCGCCGCGCAACACGCCCTCCATCGGCCGCGTGACGATGTACATGTGCTCGGCCGCATGCAGCGGGATCGTGACGCCGAGCTTGCGACCAAAGGGCATCGACCACATGCCGCCACACAACACGACGGTCTCGGCCTTGACCTCGCCCTGGTCGGTCATCACGCCGATCGCGCGGCCGTTCTGGCGCAACACGTCAGTCACGCGCACGCCCTCAATGATCTTCGCGCCGCCCATGCGGGCACCCTTGGCGAGCGCCTGCGTGTAGTCGGCCGGATTGGTCTGCCCGTCGCCCTTGATGTAGTAGGCGCCGACGAGATCCCTGGTCTCGGCGACCGGCCAATGCTTCTTCACCTCGTCGAGCGAGATGCGGTGCATTTCGATGCCGAAGCTGGCGGCTGCGGTCTGCGAGCGCTTGAGGTATTCGAGACGTCCTTCGGTGCGCGCGACCGTGATGCTGCCGGTCGGACGGAAGCCGGTCGCCTGGCCGGTCTCCTTCTCGAGCGTCAGCAGAAGGTCGGCCGTCACCTTGGCCAGCCTGGTTTGATTGACCGTCGAGCGGAGTTGACCGATCAGGCCCGCCGCGTGCCAGGTCGTCCCGCAGGTGAGCTGTCCTTGCTCGAGCAGCAGCACGTCCTGCCAGCCCTTGTGCTTGGTCAGATGGTAGGCAACGGAGCAGCCGATGACGCCGCCGCCGATGACGATGGCGCGCGCCTGGGACGGGAGAGGAGAGGGCATGGCTTGTCGAAACTCTGGGGCTGTGAAGATCAGGGGCGAAACACAGCCCCCATACTAGCCCGGCCAGGGCAGCGAGTAGGTCTTCATGTTGGTGAAGCTCTTCATCGCCTCGAGCACGCCTTCCTTGTAGCCGAGGCCGGAATCCTTGATGCCGCCGAAGGGCGACATCTCGATGCGGTAGCCCGGCACCTCCCAGATATTGACCGTGCCGACGTTGAGCTCGCTGATGAAGCGGGTGATGTAGTCGAGCCGGTTGGTGCATACGCCCGACGACAGGCCGAAGGCCGTCGAGTTCGACTTGGCGATCGCGTCGTCGATGTCCTTGACGCGGATGATCGGGATCGCCGGGCCGAAGGTCTCCTCGCGTACCAGCTCGCAATCGTAGGGCACCTTGTCGACGACTGTCGGCGGGAACAAGGCACCGCGCTGGTCATTGCCGTGCAGCAGAACCGCGCCCTTGGAGACGGCATCGTCGACGCGGCGCTTGAAGAGCGCTGCGGAGCGCTCGTTGATGACCGTGCCGACGTCGGTCGCGGGATCCATGGGGTCGCCGCATTTGAGCTTCCTGGTTTTGGCGACCACGAGCTCGGCAAACGCATCGGCGACCTTTTCGACGACCAGGATGCGCTTGACCGCCGTGCAGCGCTGGCCGGAATTCTTGGTCGCACCGGCGACGGCCAGCTCGGACGCCTTGTCGAGATCGGCATCCTCCATGACGATGATCGGGTCGTTGCCGCCGAGCTCGAGCACGATGCGGCGGTAGCCCGCCTTCTCGGCGATGTACTTGCCGACGCGCACGCTGCCCGTGAAGGTAACCAGATCGCAGTTCGGATCGGTGATCATCGCGTCACCGATGTCGTCCGGCCGACCGGTGAGGACGGACAGCATCTCCGGCGGCAGGCCGGCCTCGTAGAGGATGTCGCACAGCACGAGCGCGGTCAGCGGCGTCAGCTCGGTCGGCTTGGCGACCATGCGGTTGTTGGTCGCCACGGCCGGCGCAATCTTATGCGAGATCATGTTGAGCGGGTGATTGAACGGGGTGATCGCGCTGATCACGCCCTGCAGCGGCTGGCGCATGGTGTGGATGCGCCGAGGCTTGCCCTGCGGGGTGACGTCGCAGGAGAAGGTTTGGCTGTCGTCGAGGATGGCGAGCTGGCCGGAGAGCGACCATACGTCATAGGCACGGCCGCACTCGTAGAGCGAGTCCTTCATGCACAGGCCGGACTCGGCCGTGATCAGCCTGGCGATCTCGTCCTTGCGGCCGGCGATCAGCTCGGCTGTTTTCTGACAAATGCGTTGGCGGTCGTAGCGGCTCAGCTTGGATTTGAACCTGGCGCCGATCTCGAAGGCTTCGCGCACCTGGCGCGCCGAGGCGCGCGGGACCGTGCCCACGACCTCGTTGGTGTAGGGATTGAACACCTCGACGACGCCGTCGACCTCGCCCGCCACCTTGCGGCCGGCGATGCGCAGGGATTCGTGGCGGATCGTCGATGTCGGCGCCGGCTTGAGCGCGGCAGACGGCGGGTTCATCGGTAGCCTCAGTGCACGTGGTTGAGCGCGACGTCGAAGATGTCGAAGTTGCGCAGGGGCGCGTCAGGCGCAATATTGCTGGTCGGCCGGTTGACGATGAGCGGCACGCGCTGCTCGCTGATTCCGCCGTGGGAGCGCAGCGGCGCATCGAGCCCCGACAGGTCGTGCTTGCTGGCGCTGGTGCCGACCACGGAATCCTTCTTCGTGACGATCACGAGATCCCCCACGCGATCCGAGGGCAGGCCGAACCTCTCGCAGGCTTCGCTGCGGGTCAGCACGGTCTCGACCGTCGGCAGCAGCGCCGTGCGACGCGACAGCCAGCCCGGATCGACCGCGTCGGGAATATAGGCGGTGGCAAACGAGCCGAGCGCGCCATGGTGCACGACATAGGGGTCGGTGATTGGCAGAATCACGCGCGCCGTGCCGACGCCCAGCCACTCGTCGTAGAGGTCCTGGAGATAGACGACCTTGGGCTTGCCCGCGCCATCGGTCTTCGCGTTCATGCCATGGTCGGCAGTCAGCGCGATCGTGCAGCCCAGCGCCTCGAGCTTGGCCCAATAGCCATCCATCATCCCGTAGAAGGCATTGGCTTCGGCGCTGCCCGGCGCGTGCTTGTGCTGCACGTAATCCGTGGTCGACAAATACATGATGTCCGGCCTACGTGTCGCCATCAGCTTGACGCCGGCGGCGAAGACGAACTCCGAAAGATCGGCACTGTAGACCGAGGGCAGGGGACGGCCGACGAAGGCGAGCGCATTGTCGATGCCGTGCTCGGCGACCGTCGTGCTGTCGGCCTTCTCCGAGGAGAAGCAGATGCCGGTCATGCCATTGCCGAGCAGCTTGCGCAGCTTGTCCTTGGCGGTCACGACCGCGAGCCTGGCGCCATTGCGCGCGAATTCCGCGAGGATCGTGCCGCAGCGCAGATACTTCGGATCGTTCATCATGACCTCGGCATTGCTCTCGCGGTCATAGAAGTAGTTGCCGCAAATCCCGTGCACGGCGGGAGGCACGCCGGTCACGATGGAAAGATTGTTGGGGTTGGTGAAGCTGGGCACGACGCAGTGCGCAAGGCGATCGGTGCCGCGCCGGAGCATGCCCTGGGCATAGGGCATGGCTCCCGCTTTGACCGCCTCGGTGATGTAGGCCGGCTCCGAGCCGTCGATGCACACGACGACGAGCGACTGCTGCGGCCAGGCATAGCGCCGACCGTTGACCGTGACGGGCGCGCGCTTCGTGCTCATGCTCGCCTCCTCACGCCGCGCGCTTGGCGGGGCCGGTTTCGGTCACCCCCATGTCGCGCAGACAGGTCTTCACGGCATCGAGCAGGCCGGTCATCTGCGCCTCGTGGACCTGGCCGATGCAGCCGATGCGGAAACTGTCGGCTTTGGTGAGCTTGCCCGGATAGATCACGTAACCATGGGCCGCCAGCGAGTTGTAGAAGGTCTCGAAGTGGAACCGCGGATCGGCGGGCTGGTGGAATGTCACGATGATCGGCGCCTGGAGATGATCGGGCAGCAATGTGACGAAACCGAGACTGCGCATGCCGTCGACCAGGATCTTGCAATTGCGTGCATAGCGCGCGTTGCGGCCCTTCACGCCGCCCTCGGACTCGTGCTGGTCGAGCGCCGCGTCGAATGCGGCCAGAACGTGGGTCGGCGGCGTGAAGCGCCACTGCTGACCCGACTTTTCCATGTAGATGCGCTGGTCGTGCAGGTCGAGCGAGAGCGCGTGGGCGTTGCCCGCGGTCTTGTCGAGCGCGGTCGTGCGGCAGATCACGAAGCCAATGCCGGGCACGCCTTCGATGCACTTGTTGGACGAGGCGGCGAGGGCATCGAAGCGAATGCGGCGCGCATCGATCTCGACCGCGCCGAAGGCGCTCATCGAGTCGACGAGCAGCGCGCGACCGTGCCGCTCGACCACTGCGGCGATCTCGGCGAGCGGATTGATGATGCCCGAGGTCGTCTCGCAATGGATGACGGCGACATGGGTGATGGCGGGATCGGCACCGAGCGCGGCCTCGACCTGTTGCGCCGAAGCGGGCACGTCCTCGGCGGTCTCGATGACGGCGTGCGCGCGGCCGGCCACCTGGCAAATTTTGACCATGCGCTGGCCGTAGGCTCCGTTGACCAGGATCAGCAGCTTGCCGCTCTTCGGTACGAAGGTTCCGATCATCGCCTCGACGGCGAAGGTGCCGCTGCCCTGCAACGGCACAGCGACGTGGCTGCCCTGGCCGTGCACGAGCGCGACAAGGCGGGCACGAACGCGCTGCGTCAGATCGCGGAAATCGGTATCGCGCGAGCCCCAGTCGCGCATCATCGCCGTGCGCGTCGCCTTCGACGTCGTCAGCGGACCAGGGGTGAGCAGGAAAATCTCTTTGGGGCGGGCAGCGGCCATGGCGGGTCCTCGAGGATCGCGGTTGCGTGTGGCCTGTATCGCCCGCAGGCCATCATAAGTCCAATTGATCTTTTGGATAGTTTCTATAGATTATATCTATGAATTTTGCCCAGCTTCGCGCCTTTCATGCGGTCGCCCGCGAACTGAGTTTCACGCGCGCGGCCCGCGTGCTGAACGTGTCGCAGCCGACATTGTCGGCCCAGGTCAAAGCGCTCGAGGACAGCTACGGCATTCGCGTGTTTGACCGGCGGGGCCGACGGATCCAGGTCACCGAGCTCGGCGATGCGCTGCTCGACGTCACGCATCGCCTGTTCGCTCTCGAAGAAGAGGCGGATGAATTGCTGGCCGGCGCACGCGCGCTGACGCGCGGCCATCTCAAGGTCGGTGCGGACGGTCCCCAGCATGTCATCCCGTTGCTTGCGGCCTTCCGGCGCCGCCACCCCAATCTCGGCGTGTCGCTCACCATGGGCAATGCCGACAAGGTCCTGGCCGACCTGGCCGAGTATCGAACCGATGTCGCCATGGTCGCGCGCGTCCCGGATGATCCACGCCTGTTCGTGCTGCCCTATAGCCGCGCACCGCTCGCAGTCTTCGTCGCGGTCGACCACCCGTGGGCCAAGCGCAGCAGCGTGCGGCTGGCCGATCTGTCCGGTCAGCCGGTCGTGCTGCGCGAAGCCGGCTCGCTCACGCGGCAGATGCTGGAGCAGGCCCTTGACCGCGCCGGCATTGAGGTCAACCCCGTCATGGAAATGGATAGCCGCGAGGCAGTGGCGGAGGCGGTGGCTGCCGGCCTCGGCATCGGCGTCGTTTCCCTGGGCGAGTTTGGCGGCGACACGCGTGTTCGCGCCATTCCGATCGAGGGCAACCCGGTCGAGATGACCGAACACATCGTCTGCCTGGACGACCGCCGGCGCCTGCAAATCGTGCGCGCCTTCCTGGCCCTCGCGCGCGAGTTGAAAATAGGACCTTGACGGTTACATTTCCTGCTCCCACCTCAGGCGTCTCGGCGAGGGGGTCTTATGCGTCCCAGATTTTTGCATTTTGCACATCGCGTCTCATCGCGCCAAGCGCTCGTGTCGGCTTTCATTGCGCTGACGCTACTGGCCGTCGGCTTGAGTGCGTGCGACGACCAGAGAAAGAAGCAGGCGGCCGCTCCAGCGCCTCCGCCAGTCACCGTGGCCAAGCCGGTGGTCAAGGACATCGTCGAATGGGACGAATTCACCGGGCGCTTCGATGCCGTCGCTGCGGTCGAGATCCGCGCTCGCGTGAGCGGATACCTCGCCGCCGTTCACTTCACCGACGGTGCCCTGGTCAAGGAGGGCGCGCCGCTCTTTGTCATCGACCGGCGCCCCTACCAAGCAATTCTCGCCCAGGCCGAGGCCAACATCACCTCCGCCAGAACGTCGGTCGAGCTTGCCAGGCAGGAGCTCGATCGCGCCGAGCGTCTGATGCGCACCGGCAACACGACCGAGCAGGTGCTCGACACGCGGCGCCAGCAGTCGGCCGCTGCCGTCGCCCATCTGGCTGCTGCGCAGGCGGCCGCCGACCAGGCGCGTCTGGATCTGAGCTTTACGGAGATCAAGGCGCCGATCTCCGGTCGAATCAGCCGCAAGCTCGTCACCGAAGGCAATCTCGTCTCGGCGAACTCAACGCTGCTGACGACAATCGTCGCGGTCGACCCGATGCACTTCTATTTCGACGTCGACGAGCGTTCCTTCATGGCCTATCTGCGCATGGCGCGCGAGGCCAATGGCAACAAGTCCGACAGGGAGCTGCGCCACGACGTGCAGATCCAACTTCCCGACGAGCGGCGTCCCCGGCTCAAAGGCCGGCTCGATTTCGTCGATAACCGGATCGACGCCGCCACCGGCACGATGCGCGTCCGCGCCATCGTTGCCAATGATGACCTTCTGATCGTGCCGGGGCTGTTCGGCCGCGTGCTGATCCCGGGCAGCCCGCTCTACAAGGGCGTGCTCATCCCCGACGAGGCAATCGTCACCGATCAGGACCGGCGCATGGTCTATGTCGTCGCGGCGGACGGCGCGGTCGCACCGCGCGTCATCCGGCCCGGTCCGCGCATCGATGGCTACCGCGTCGTGCGTCAGGGGCTGACCGCCGAGGAGACCATCGTGGTCAATGGCGTGCAGCGCGTTCGCCTGGGCGGCAAGGTCACGCCGCAGCTTGCCGAGTTGCCGCCCTCGCGCTGACCCCGGACGCGTATCGTGAAATTCGCACACTTCTTCGTCGACCGGCCGATCTTTGCCGCGGTCCTGTCGATCGTCATCGTTCTTCTCGGCGCCATCGCCTATGTGCGCTTGCCCGTGGCGCAGTATCCCGAGATCGCGCCCCCCACCATCGTGGTGCGCGCCAGCTACCCGGGCGCCAACGCCCAGACCGTGGCGGCGACGGTCGCGACGCCGCTCGAGCAGGAGATCAACGGCATCGAGGACATGCTCTACATGTCCTCCTATTCATCGAGCGACGGCTCGATGGCGCTCACAATCACCTTCAAATTAGGCACCAATCTCGACATGGCCCAGGTGCTGGTGCAGAACCGCGTGGCGATCGCCGAGGCGCGCCTGCCCGAGGACGTGCGCCGGCTCGGGGTCACGACGCGCAAGAGCTCGCCCGACCTGATGATGGTCGTTCACATGTTGTCGCCCGACGACAGCTTCGATCAGCTTTATATCTCCAACTATGCCCTTCTCAGGGTGCGCGACATCCTCATGCGCCTCGACGGCGTCGGCGAGGTCACCGCGTTCGGCGCGCGAGAGTACGCGCTCAGGGTCTGGCTCGATCCGGACAAGCTGGCGATCCAGGGTCTCGCCGCCGGCGATGTCGTGCGCGCGCTGCGCGAGCAGAACGTCCAGGTTTCCGGCGGCAGCCTCGGTCAGGAGCCGGTCCCTGCCGATCATGCTTTCCAGATCATCGTCGGCACGCAGGGTCGCTTCGAGGACCCGCGCCAGTTCCGCAACGTCATCGTCAAGGCGGGCGAGGGCGGCCGGCTGGTCCGCCTGCAGGATGTGGCGCGCGTCGAACTGGGCGCCCGCGACTACGTCACGAACAGCTACCTCAATGGCAAGCCGGCCGTGGCCCTCGCCATCTTCCAGCGCCCGGGCACCAATGCGCTCGACGCCGCCAAGGCGATCATCGACACGATGGATCGTCTCAAGCGCGACTTTCCGAAGGGGCTCGAATATCAGATCGTCTACAACCCGACGGAATTCATCGCCCAGTCGGTGGCCGCGGTTCAGCGCACCATCTTCGAGGCGGTGGCGCTGGTCATCCTCGTCATCATCGTGTTCCTCCACACCTGGCGCGCCTCGCTCATCCCGATCGTGTCGATCTCGGTGTCGCTCATCGGCACCTTCGCCGTCATGGCAGCCCTCGGCTTTTCGCTCAACACGCTGACGCTGTTCGGCCTCGTGCTCGCCATCGGCATCGTGGTCGACGATGCCATCGTCGTGGTCGAGAACGTCGAGCGCAACATCGCCCAGGGCATGTCGCCGCGCGACGCAGCCCACGAGACGATGGATGAGGTGGGCAAGGCGCTGATTGCCATTGCGCTCGTGCTCTCAGCCGTTTTCATCCCGACCGCCTTCATCCCGGGGGTGACCGGACAGTTCTACCAGCAGTTCGCGCTGACCATTGCCGTGTCGACGGTGATCTCGGCTTTCGTATCGCTGACGCTGTCGCCGGCGCTGAGCGCGTTGCTGCTCAAACCGCATGCCAAACAGGCTCAGCCCCGCGGCATCGCCCGTCTGACCGAGTGGTTCGCGCACAAGTTCAACACGACCTTCGATCGTATGAGCGGCGGCTATGCATCCACCGTCGGCCGTGTCGCGTCGCGCAAGGGCCTCATGCTGCTTGTTTATGCCGGCCTGGCAGGACTGACGGTCTACCTCATCGAACGCGTGCCACGGGGCTTCATACCGACGCTCGATCAAGGCTATGCGATCGTCGTCATCCAGCTGCCCGAGGGAGCATCGCTCAGCCGCACCGATGCGGTGGTGCGCCGCGCCTCGGCGATCATCAAGGAGACACCCGGCGTGCGCGACGCCGTCGCATTCGCCGGCTTTTCCGGCGCCACCTTCACGAACTCCTCGGATGCGGCCGTGATATTCGCCGGCCTCAAGCCTTTCGAGGAGCGCATCAAGGCCGGTCAGCCCGCTCACCAGATCATCGGCGATCTGTTCGGCCGCCTGCAATCGATCCAAGAAGCCTTCATCATCGCCATACCGCCGCCCCCGGTGCGCGGTGTGGGCAATTCCGGCGGCTTCAAGCTGCAGGTGCAGGATACCGCCGGCGGCGGGATCAACCGACTGGTCGCGGCGACCTACGAACTGATGGGCCGCGCGCGACAGACGCCGGGCTTGGCCGGGGTGTTCACCACATTCAGCGCCAACTCCCCGCAGATTTTTCTGGAGATCGATCGCGCCAAGGCGCAGATGCTCAACGTGCCCATCACCAGCATCTTCGAAGCGCTGCAGATCAATCTCGGCTCATCCTACGTCAACGACTTCAACGCATTCGGCCGCATCTACCAGGTTCGCGCCCAGGCCGATCAGCGGTTCAGGGTGGAGGAGGACGACATCGCGCGCCTGAAGGTGCGCAGCGCCAATGGCGGGCTTGTGCCTTTGGGAACGCTGGTCAATGTGGTCAACGTCGCGGGCCCCGGCCTGGTGCAGCGCTACAACATGCACACCTCTGTACCGCTCCAGGGCAACGCTGCGCCCGGCGTCTCATCGGGCCAGGCGCTCGATGCGATGGAAGCTCTGGCGCGCCAGGTGCTGCCGGCCGGCCTGTCGACGGAATGGACGGAACTGGCGCTGCAGGAACGGCTGACCGGCGACACCGCCGTCTTCATCTTCGCGCTCTCGGTCGTCTTCGTGTTTCTGCTCCTCGCCGCACAATACGAGAGCTGGTCGCTGCCGCTGGCCATCATCCTCATCGTGCCGATGAGCGTGCTGTCGGCGCTCGTGGGCGTCATGGCGCGCGGACTCGACAACAACATCCTCGTTCAGATCGGTCTCGTCGTGCTGGTCGGCCTCGCCGCCAAGAACGCCATTCTCATTGTCGAGTTCGCCCGCCAAGCCGAGCTCGAGGGCAAGGACCCTGCGACCGCCGTGGTCGAGGCCTGCCGGCTGCGCCTGCGCCCGATCCTGATGACGGCGCTGTCGTTCATCCTCGGCGTGGTACCCTTGGTCGCCGCGACCGGACCGGGTGCGGAGATGCGTCAATCGCTGGGCACGGCTGTCTTCGCAGGCATGATCGGCGTGACGCTATTCGGCCTCTTTCTGACGCCGGTGTTCTTCGTCGCCATCCGGGCGGCGCTCCATTGGCTGAAGCGGCGCAAACCGCGGGCGGCGACCGGCGAGGCGCCCGCCGATTGAGCGAGGGGGCTGCCCGCAACGCGCTGGCGCGGCAAATCGCGATTTCGTACCATTGCGACAGTCTCCGCGGTATCTACTCCGCGTCGCATCATTTCCCGGCATCTGCCGCATCCCATCTCACAAATCTCGTGGCCGTCGCCAACATCCACAAAGCCCTCGAGGAAGCGATCCGCACCCGTCGCCAGGTCGAGCTGCGCTACATGGATGACGACGGATTCCGGGTCTTCGAGCCATACGTTCTCCACGTGCTCGGCGGCATGCATCGCGTGGTCAGCGGTGTGCAGGTCTCCCATTCGCAGGACAAGGACATGGCCAATAGCTGGGGCTGCCTGGAAGTGGCGCAGATCAGCGAGGTGAAGCTGCGCGAGCAGACGTTCCGGCCCCATCGCGGTTTCAGCTCCTTCGCTGTCGAGCGCTATCAGCACGTCACCTGCGCGGTCGATCGGTCCTAACTTCCCAGGCCGGCGGCCAGAGTCGAAAGGCCGATCAAAACCAGTGCACCGAGCGCGATCCGGCGCAGCAGGACGGCATCCAGTCGATGGGCGATCCGGTCGCCCGCAAACGCCCCGCCGATGGCGACGGTGGCGTAGAGCGCACTCGGCCGCCAAACCTCGTCATCAATGCCGATCACCCCGGCATGCAGCGCAAGCGCCGCACCGTAAAAGAACACGAACACGACCAGCAGCGACTTGCGCATGGTCTCCTTGTCGACCCGTACGAAGAGCAGATAGATGATGAGCGCGGGGCCCGGCATGGCCAGGCCAGCGGTCATCGCGCCGGCTATCGCTCCGACCGCAAGATCGGCCCACCGAGGCATGGACCGCTCGACCGGCGCCGCATGCCGGCCGGCATATTCGGCGCTGCTCAATGCGGCCGCGAACGCCAGAACCAGCACGCCAACGACGATCTGAACGTCGCTGCGCGCGGCATGCGCGATCGCATGGATGCCGACCGGGAGTCCAATCAGCCCGCCGGCGGCAAACCGCGCGATCATGGCTGCGCGCACACCGTGGCCGACGCGATGCAGTACTGCCAGTGAGATCGCCAGTGTCACCAGGATGGTGACCTGGACCGCGATCGCCGGAGCCAGAGCGAGCGTGAGCAGCGGCGCGAACAGAAGCGCGAAGCCGAATCCGGTCGCCGTTTGCGTCATTGCGGCCAGGAATGCTGCCGCGCAGAGCAGGACGGTGGTCGCCAAACTGGACGAAGCTCAGATGGGGCGGCCGGTCAGCGCCGGCGCCAGGCCTGGGTGCGGCGCGACAGGCCGCGGGTTGCCAGCCAATGCAGCACGCGCACCGCGGCCGAGGTGTAGACGATCATCATGGCCATGGCCGCCGCGGGTGCGACGTCGCCGGCGTCGTCCATGTTGAGCACCTGGATCGATGCAAGCGTCGTGTTCACGTAGTAGATGAACACGACAGCCGATACGGTGGTCATGGCGTTGACGAAGAGATAGATCGAGATGTCCAGGATCGCCGGCAGGCAAACCGGCGCTGTGACGCGCCAGAAGGTCTTCCACGGCGGCACCTTGAGCGAGGCGGACACCGATTCGAATTCGGCGTCCATCTGCTTCAGTGCCGTGACGGCTGTCAGATGCGCCACGGTGTAGAAGTGGGCGATCGTGCAGATCACCAGGATCGCCATGGTCTGGTAGAGGAAGTTGAACGGGTTGGCGGGGTTGTTGAAGAAGAAGATGTAGGACAGGCCGAGCACGAGACCGGGCACCGCCATGGGCAGCATGGCGAGCATCTGGATCAGCGTGCGGCACAAGCGAAAGCCGCGCGTCTTCTCGACGAGATAGGCGCCGACGAAGACGATGATGGTGCCGATCACCGCCGTCCAGGCGGACATGATCAAGCTGTTCCAGTAGGCTGCCCAGCCGATTCCGTCCTTGGCGTCGAAGTCGTAATTCTTCCAGGACGGCTTGAGATTATACGGCCAGAAGGTGACGTAGGAGGCGAAGGCGGCCATGCCCAACATGCCGAGGATCATAACCGCCACCACCACGCAGAACGCCAGCATCGCGCTGTCGCGGCCGAGCGACGGCTTCGCCTCGTAGGGCACGGCGCGCGCCGACAGCAGCGCGACCTGGCGGCGCTGAATGATGCGGTCGGCGGCGAAGGCAATGATGGCCGGCAGCAGCAGGATGACGCTGACGACGGAGCCCATCTGGAAGTTCTGCTGACCGATCACCTGCTTGTAGATGTCGGTCGCCAGCACGTTGTATTGGCCGCCGATCACCTTGGGCACGCCGAAATCGGTGATGACCAGCGTGAACACGACGAAAAATGCGCTGATCAGACCGTATTTGGCGCCCGGCAGCGTCACGGTAAAAAAAATGCGCAGCCGGCTGGCGCGCAGCGCCTCGGCTGCCTCGTAGAGGCGCGCATCGGCAAGCGACATGGCGGTGAGGATGATCAGGAAAGCGTGGGGAAAGCAGAAGAACACCTCGCCGATGATGATGCCGATCGGGCCGTAGATGGTGTTGCCCATCAGCACGCCCTTGATCAGGCCCTGATTGCCGAACAGATAGACCAGCGAGATGCCGGGCAGGAGTGACGGCGCCAGCAGCGGGAACAGCGCGATGACTTTGAACAGCTCCTTGAAGGGCATGGCCGATCGCGTGAGCGCGAAGGCATAGCCGAAGGCGAGCACGACCGTGATGACGGTGCTGACGATGCTGACGAAGAAGCTGTTGACGACCGATTGTGCCAGCGCCGGTGTCTTGAAATAGGCGATGTAGTTGGCGAGGCCGATGAACTGCCCGGCCTTGTCCTCGACGCTCTTGGACAGCATGGCATAGAGCGGCAGGACCAGCGCGAAGATGAGCAGGACGCCGACCGCCATCGTCGCGGTCCGCATGATCCATTCGTCGCGGCTGACCTCCTGCCGCACCACGTGGTGCGGCGGCAGAGCGAGATCGGTCACGCCGCGAACACGCGCAGGCGGTCACGCGGCAGGGCGATCGGCAGCGCCATGCCGCGCGACAGACCAAGGTCGTTGACGGCATTGACCGAGAAGTCGGCCATCAGCGCAGTCTTCTGTCCGTCCGGCGTGAGACTGGCGCGGAAAAAGGAGCCGAGGAATTCGAGCGCCTCGATGCGCGCCTGCAGCACGGTGCCCTGGCTCGCCGACACGTTGCGCACGGCAATGTCCTCGGGGCGGATGCACAGCGTCACCGCCGCACCCGGCGAGACCGTCGCCGCGGTATCGCCATACTCGATCTCCGTCCCGCCGACCCGTACGCGGCCAGGCGACACCAGCGTGCCCTTCATGAAGTTCATGGTGCCGACGAAGTCGGCGACGAAGGCGGTCGCGGGTTTACGGTAGATCTCGAGCGGCGTGCCGACCTGCTCGATGACGCCGTGATTCATGACCACGATGCGGTCGCCCATGGTCAGCGCCTCTTCCTGGTCGTGGGTCACCATGATGGTGGTCACGCGCAGCCGGCTTTGGAGCTGCTTGATCTCGTGGCGCAGATGAATACGCACGCGCGCATCGAGTGCGGACAGCGGCTCGTCAAGCAGCAGCAGACCGGGCGAGGGGGCGAGCGCGCGCGCCAGCGCCACGCGCTGCTGCTGCCCGCCGGATAGCTGGGCCGGGTACTTTGGGCCCGAATCCGACAAGCCGACCAGCCCCAGGAGCTCGGCCACGCGCTTGTTGATATCGGCCTGGTTCATGCCGCGGCTGGTCAGGCCGTAGGCGACGTTCTCCGAAACCGTGAGATTGGGAAAGAGCGCATAGGACTGAAACACAATGCCGAAGTCGCGGGACGAGATCGGCAGGGTGGAGATGTCCCTGCCGGCCTGCTCGATGGAACCCGAGGTCTGGACATCGAGGCCTGCAATGGCGCGCAGCAGCGTCGTCTTCCCGCAGCCCGACGGCCCCAGGAAGCACACGAATTCCCGCTCGTTGATGTCGAGATCGACGCCCTTGAGCGCCGTGAATGAGCCGAACTTCTTATGGATCCCGCGCAGGCGCAAATAGGAGCGCCCATTGACCGACCCGTCCGCCGTCATGCCATCCCCCAATCCACCTGCCCGAAGCAACCCGATCGCCAAAATGCGGCCGGCCGCTCCTCCCCCGGGGGCGAAGCGGCCGGCGCTGGTTCCTCATGGTCGTCCGATCAGCTCTTCTCGGCCTTGGCGTTGTAGCGCTTGTTCCATTCCGCCAGAATCCGCTGGCGATTGTTTGCTGCCCAAAGGAAGTCGTTCTTCGCGAGCAGCTTCTCGAAGTCCGCCGGCGCTGGCAGATGAGGCAGCTGCTTGGCGACGCCCGACCGGGCCGTCACGGCATAGCCCTCGGCGTACATCGTGTTGGCGTTGGCGCTCGCTGCCCAGTCAGCCACCTTTTGCGCCGCAGCGAGGTTCTTCGTGCCCTTCATGACCGCCGTGGCTTCCATGTCCCAGCCCAACCCTTCCTTGGGGAAGACGATGTCGATCGGCGCACCGTCGCGCTTGGTGCGCGAGGCGCGGAACTCGAAGGAGATGCCGACCGGATATTCACCAGCGCCGGCCTGGCGGCACGGCTTCGAGCCGGAGTGCACATAGACGCCAACGTTGTTGTGCAGCGCGTCCATGAATTTCCAGCCCGCGTCCTCACCCATAAGCTGCAGCCAGCTCGACACCATCAGATAGCCGGTGCCCGACGAGGCCGGATGCGGCATGGTGATGGCGCCCTTGAACTCGGGCTTTGTCAGATCCTGCCACGACGTGATCGCCGGCAGCTTCTTCTTGTCGCGCTCGACCGTGTTGTAGCAAATGGTCGCCGCCCACACGTCCATGCCGACCCAGGCTGGCGGATTGGCGCTGTCGCGGAATTGCGCGGAAATGCCTTCGATCCCCTTGGGTGCATACGGCTGCAGCATGCCCTCGCCGGACATGCGCAATAAGCTGGTGGCTGCCAGGCCCCAGATCACATCGGCTTGCGGATTGTTCTTCTCGGCCAGCAGCTTGGCCTCGATCACGCCGGTCGAGTCGCGGACCCACTGGATGTCCACGTCCGGCACGTCCTTCTCGAAGCGCTCCTTGTACTTCTTCAGATCGTCGGCCTCGATCGCCGTGTAGACCACGACCTTCGTCTTCTGAGCGGCGGCCGGCGGAGCATAGGCCGCTCCCGCCATGACCAGGGCTGCTGCGCCGGCCATCAGACCGGACAGACGCCACATGACAGTCTTTGCATTCATGATTTGATGGGCCTCCTCATGTCCCCGGGGTCGGCCGGGACATCCCCGCCACCCACATTTGCCTGCGACGTTTGCTGCAAGGCATTCGACGTTTAACAGCTTACGATGTTTCACCGGACGACACAAATACGACGGATTCGTTACAAACCTGAATGATTTCGGTTAAAGGCCAAACGCGCTACAGTTCAATGGCATAGCATTGGGAGTTATTGATGGCCAACAAGGGGCTAATCAGCCTCGACGAACTGGTCGGTCAAATCGGCGATGGCGCCATGCTCGCCGTTCCGCCCGACTACAGCGGCGTGGCCATGGCCGCGACCGTGTCGCTCATACGGCGCGGCGTCCGGCGACTGCACTTGGTTGCCGTCCCGACCAGCGGCTTGCAGGCGGAATGGCTGATCGGCGGGGGATGTGTGTCGACCCTGGAGGCGGCGGCGATCACGTTGGGCGAGTTTGGTCCGGCACCATGCTTCGCCGAAGGCATTCGCGCCGGCGCCTTTGTCATGAAGGATTCGACCTGCCCTGCCGTGCACGCGGCACTCCAGGCAGCCGAGAAGGGCGTGCCGTTCATGCCGCTGCGCGGCCTGATCGGCTCGGACATCCTCAAGCATCGCCACGATTGGCAGGTCATCGACAATCCCTTCAGCGCGCAGGATCCGATCGTTCTGCTGCCCGCCATCAAGCCCGACTTTGCGCTGTTCCACGCCTTGCTCGGCGATCGTCACGGCAATGTCTGGATCGGTCGGCGTCGCGAATTGATGACCATGGCGCATGCCGCCGCCGCGTCTCTCGTGACCGTCGAGCGGATCTATGACGGCGACCTGCTGGCCGATGAGACCATGGCGGCGGGATGCCTGCCGGGCCTCTATGTCCAGTCCCTCGCCCACGTGCCGCGCGGCGCCTGGCCGCTGGGCTTCGCCGACGAGTATGCGCTCGATGCAGACGAGGTCAGGCGCTATCTCCAGCGCGCGCGCAGCCCTGACGGATTTCGTTCCTATATCGCCGATTGGGACCGCCCGGGCTCCCACGACGTGGTAGCTGCGGAATGACCGATCTTCCGGTCCGACCGGAGGAACGGCTGATCGCCGTCCTCAGCGGCATGCTTGCCGGACTCCGCCACGTGGCGGTCGGCAACGCCTCGCCCATTCCCGGCACGGCCGCACTGGCCGAGCGCGAGCGTTCCGGCGGCCGCCTGCGCGTCACGGTCCTCGGCTCGCGCCGCTTCAATAGCTTCACCGATGGCGGACGCGAGCTCTTCGATTGCGCGGCGCAGGGACGCATCGATGCATTCTTTCTCGGCGGCGGCGAGATCGACGGCGAGGGCAACATCAATCTCGTCGGACTCGGCGGCTATCCGACATCAGCGGTGCGCTTTCCGGGCTCGTTCGGCTCGGCCTACCTGTACTACGTGGTGCCGCGCGTCATCCTGTTCCGGGAGGAGCACACCCGCCGGGTCATGGTACCCCGCGTCGAATTCATCAGCGCGCCCGGCACCAGTGAATCTCGCATCTATCGCCCCGGCGGTCCTCATGCTCTGGTGACAGGACTCGGCGTGTTCGATTTCGACCGCTCCCGCCGCCGCTTTCGCCTGCGCAGCGTACATCCCGGGCACACGGTCGAGGAGATTCGCGACAACACGGGCTTCGACTTCGACTGTCCCGATGGCGTGCCGACCACGGCCGATCCTGACGCGGCGCTGCTCGCCATCGTGCGCGGACGCGTCGCCGGACAGATCGCCGAGGTCTATCCACAATTCGCCCGCCGCCTTTTCGGCGCGGCGGCAGCGTAGAATCGAAAGCGGTCGACCGGTCACAATACGACGGAAGGGAAATGGCAGACGAATCTCAGTCCGCGGGCGCGCTGGCGGGAATCCGCGTCATCGATCTGACGCGCGTGCTCGGCGGTCCTTATTGCACGCAGATGCTGGCCGACCACGGCGCCGACGTGATCAAGGTCGAACCACCGGGCGGCGACGAGGTCCGCGATTGGGGCCCGCCGTTCCGCGACGGCACCGCGTCCTACTATGTCGGCGTCAACCGAAACAAGCGGACCATGTCGCTCGACCTGACCGTGCCCAAGGGCCGCGAGGTGCTGCTCAGGCTTCTGGAGACGGCGGACGCGCTGATCGAGAACCAGAAGGTCGGCACGATGGAGCGCTGGGGGCTCGGCTACGAGACGAACCTGAAGGCGCGTTTTCCGCGCCTGGTCTATTGCCATGTGACCGGTTTCGGCGCGACCGGCCCGTGGGGCGGGCTGCCCGGCTATGATGCGGCGGTGCAGGCGGTGTCGGGTCTGATCAGCATCAACGGCTCGCGCGAGTCGGGACCGGTGCGCATGGGAACGCCGATGGTCGACATGGGCACCGGCCTCTATGCCGCCAACGCGATCCTCATGGCGCTGCTCGAACGCCAGCGCTCGGGCAAGGGGCAGTTCCTCGATGTCGCGCTGTTCGATTGCGCGATCGCGCTGGTCCATCCCCATGCCGCCAACTATTTCATGTCGGGCAAAGCGCCCGAGCTGATCGGAAACTCGCATCCGAACATCTCGCCCTACGATCTCTACCAGACCCAGGGACGGCCGATCTTTCTTGCGGTCGGCAACAATCGCCAGTTCCTGCGCCTGTGCCAGGCTCTGGGCAAGCCCGAGCTGACGCGCGACGCGCGCTTCCTGACCAACCAGGACCGCGTGGTGAATCGCGCCGCGCTCAACGACGAGCTCGGCAGGCTCCTGGCCAAGCGTGACGGCGCGGCGCTGGCCGACCAGCTGCTCGCGGACGGCGTGCCGTGCGGCGCCATGCTCAGTCTCCCCGAAGTCTTCGCTCATCCGCACACCCAGCACCGCAACATGGTGCTGAACGATGGCGCCTATCGCGGTACCGGTATTCCCGTCAAACTGAGCCGCACGCCGGGACGAATGCGCTGGGCGCCCAAGCCATTTGGCGCCGATGGCCGCGAGGTCCTGTCCGAGGCGGGAATGTCGGCGGCCGAGATCGACGATCTGGTGGCGCAGGGTGTTCTGGTCGAACAACGGCGAAGGTCCGGATAGATGGGCTCGGCCTCCTCAGGAGAGGGACGAAATTGGCGCAAGCTGACCGCCGAGGAGCTGCGCGCCATCGTCGAGCGCCACCAGCGCTTCGTACGCGGCATTCCCGGCGGCACGCGCGCCAAGCTGTCGTTCTGCGACCTGAGTGGTCTTGCGGTCCCGGGTCTCGATCTGTCCGGCGCCGACATGACCGGTGCGCGCTTGAACTGGATCTCGGGAGCGGGCATGAAGCTGCGCGGCGCGACGCTCTACGGCGCCGACCTTCGCTCGGCCAATCTTGATCGTGCCGACCTGTCCAGGGTCGATCTGCGCGGCAGCTGCCTGCGCGGCGCCAGCCTGGAAGGCGCCATCCTGATCGACGCCGATCTGCGCGAGGGGGCGCTTGCGACCTCGGACAAGAGCGGCGAGCTCACCGCTGTCGCACATGAAGCGACGCCATCGGATCTGGCCGCCGCCTCGCTGCGCCACGCAGATCTTTCGCGCGCGCGTGTTGCCCATGGCGTGGTCGCCCGCGCAGACCTGTCGGATACCATCCTGCGCGGCGCCAAGCTGGTGGGCAGCGACTTTCGCAACGCGGACCTGAGCGGCGCCGATCTCGAAGGCGCGGATCTGAGCGAGGCCAATCTATCGGGCGCCGTGCTGCAGGGAGCGATTCTCAAGGACGCCTTGTGGAAGGGCGCCAATCTCGAAGGAGCGGACCTGCTCGGAGCGGTCCTGGATGCGCATGCCCAACGCGCGGCGCGCGCGACCGGCGCGCAGAATCTGCCGCGCGGCCCCGAATCGCTCGAACTGCCATTCGAAGAAATGGTCGAACAGCACGAGTCCTGGGTC
>Ga0194132_10004693_pt1 | contig 23026 bp, 18 predicted proteins | sample TA2KigOf80mmetaG_FD_148612 | JGI IMG/M metagenome (GOLD analysis project Ga0194132, IMG submission 148612) | Freshwater microbial communities from Lake Tanganyika, Tanzania - TA2015054 Kigoma Offshore 80m | ecosystem: Environmental > Aquatic > Freshwater > Lake | place: Tanzania: Lake... | reverse complement strand
CACGTACCGCAGGGCGTCGAACACGTCTCGCAACAGGTGGTCCCGTTGCGGCGCGTCCTCGCGCATGAGGGTCAGGTACGGGAGCAGGAACTCCCACTCCCGGTCGGTTACGTCACTCGGGTACGACTTCCGTGCCTCGCTCATGCACCTAACTTATCCCCTATCATGACGATAAGTGCATAACTGGCTCTAGCGGTCAGTCCGGACGGCACCCTCGTCGCGTCGAGTGGGCCTGAGGGCAGTCCGGAGGCCGGCGTCGTGGTCGTCTGGGAGCTCGCCACCGGCCACATGCTCCAGCGGCTCGGCGGTTCCGGCGGGTACTTTCACGGGCTGGACTTCAGCCCGGACAGCAGGCACCTCGCGGTCGGCGCGACCAACGGGGTCGTCACCATCTGGAACCCGCGCACCGGGGAGCCGGTGAAGACCATCAAGGGCCACACCGGGAACGCCCGGAGCGTGCGGTACAGCCCGGACGGGAAGTTCCTCGCGTGGACCTGCAAGGACGAGGCCCTCGAACTGTGGGAGGTCGAGTCCGCGACCCGCAAGTGCCGGTTCCTGCCGCCGACGCCGGCGGCGCGCACCGAGGCCGGCGCGTTCAGCCCGGACGGGAAGTTCCTCGCAGTCGCGTGGGGGCTGCCGACTGACCGGGGCGAGGTGGGCCTGTGGGATCTGACTGGCCCGCTCGCGGGCGAGCTGAAACAGCCGCACAAGAAGCTGCCGGAGCACGCGAACCAGGTTCGTGCCGTCGCGTGGAGCGGCGACTCCCAACTGCTCGCCACCGGGGACGCGGCCGGCGTCGTGCACGTGCGCGACGTGGCCGCGGAGAAGGCCGTCGGCCAGATGGAGGCGCACGCGCTCGCGGTCACGAGCGTGGCGTTCGAGAAGACCGGCCGCGCCATGATCTCGGCCGGCGCGGACGGCCTGCTGCGGGTGTGGGACGCCGCGACCGGCCGGCCCGCGGGGGAGGTCGTCGGCTCGTACGCTCCGGTGCGGTGCGTCGCGGTCAGTCCGGACGGCAAACACGTCGCGTCCGGTTCGGCCGCGGTCGGGGCCAACACCGGGGTTCTGATCCGCGAGTTCGAAACCGGGCGCGTGGTCCACGGGCTGTACGCCCACCGCCATTCGATCCGCTCGCTGTCCTACAGCGGCGACGGGACGCGCCTCGCTTCGGCGTCGGAGGACCGCACCGTGGTCATCTGGGACCCGAAAGCCGGCAAGCAACTGAAGACGATCACCATAGCCCCCGCGAAGCCGATCACGGTCGCCCTGAACCACGACGGGGCGCTGCTACTAGTCACCGACACCGCCGGCGCGGTGCGGCTTTGGAGCTTCGCCGACAACCAGTTCATCGCGAAGTGGCAGGTGACGACGAACGCCAGCCCGGGGGCCTTCGGCGTGGCGTTCGAGCCGGGCGGAACGCGGTTCGTGACCAACGCAATGGATCAGAATCTGGACGGCTGGGTCAAGGTCTGGGAGCCTTCGAAAACCGATCCAGCGCTCGCACTCAAACTGACCGAAGCGGTCCCCGAAGCACTCGGCCCGGCGGTCGCTTGGAGTAAGGACCGGAAGTGGATCGCTGCAGTGGGTCGCAAAAACGACGGAGAAATCAGATCCTCGGATTTCGCTTCGGAAGTGTTGCTCTGGAGCGCGAACACCACGGACGGCAAGCCCGCGCGCCGGTTGGCCGCTCCGCCCGGTATCGACAGCATCAGCTTCGGGGCCGACAGTTCGTCACTGGTCATGAGTAGTAGCAGGGGGAAGGTGTATCTCTGGGACCTCCGGACCGGTACCGCGTACCCGCTCGCGGGGCACACACGGGCCGCGAACGGGGCCGTGATCCACCCGGACGGGGTTCACATTGTTTCGTGCGGCGAGGACTCAACGGTCCGCGTCTGGCACCGCTACCGGAGCCGGGACGCGCGAACCTTCAACCTGAACTCTCACCGGGCCGTCGTCGACCTCGACGGGAACCTGCTTGCGACCGCGGGCAGCACCGGAGCAGCCGCCGCGGTCAGCGTTTGGGACTTGGAACTCGGGGTGAAGGTGTTCAACAGCGCAACGCCAGTCGAGTGGAGCGTCGGGGGGATCGCGTTCCGTCCGGGCCGCCAGTTGGTCACGGTCGCCGCAGAGTTCAAGAACTCGGTGTTGGAGACAAAAGCACCGCGGTTCGAAGTCGTAGTCCGGTCCGTCGATCGGCCGGAGGAGGCTACGCGCCAAGTCCTCGACGGCTACGGCGCGGAACTGTCGCCCGACGGCCGATTCGTAACGCGCAGGGTGCGCGACGATCAGATTCAACTCTACGACATCGACGCGCGCAAGGTGGCGTGCGAACTCGCGTACCCCGCGGACCAGTGGCCGCGTCTTGCGTTCAACGCCGACTCGACCCGGTTGGCGGTTGCCACGCGCCTCAACGCAACCGTATACGAGCTACCCAGTGGGCGCAAGCTGTACGACCTGCGGGGGCACAATGCGGACATCATCCCGATGGCGTTCAGTCCCGACGGACGGTGGATTGCAACGGGAACAACCAGCGGTCAAAGCATCCAGACTGCGCCCGGCACGATTTACCTTTGGGACGCCACCAGCGGGCGGCGCGTCCACATCATCAACGGGCACAAATCGAGTGTTACCCATCTGGCGTTCACACACGACGGAAAGCGACTCGTCTCCGCGGGCGACGACGCCACACTGCGGGTCTGGGACACGGCGACCGGTGAGCCGGTCGTGCGGCTGCCGGTCACGTACCGGCACCCCGGCTCGGTGCTCGCGTTCGACCGCGCCGGGCGTTTGCTGGTAACGGAGGTGGACGCAGTGCGAGTGTGGGACGGGCGACCGATCGCAGAGCGCTTGCCGGAATTCGGCGAGTGAGGTTTGTTCCGGGGTCTCGTGACAACGTCACTCGGCCGAAGATGAAAACTGTGTAAAGTCGCGCGAAGCGCTTGCTTTGGGCTCGCGCCGCGGGTCTACTGGGGGCGTCCCGTCTGTCTCGCTCGCCCATCATGGATTGTCGCTCGCATCGCAGCCGCGGAGGCGGCAAATGACCGTGGCACCCGATTTCTTCGACACCGAACCGCGGAACTGGCGCGCGCGCTTGGCCCTCAGCGTAGAAGTGATGCGCGAGCTGAGCCGCGCCACCGACCCGCAAGAGATGTACGCGGTGTTCGCGCGGTACATGGAACAACTGTTCCCCGTCAGCCGGTACATGACCATCTCGCGCCGGAACCTGCGGCACCCGGACTACCGCGTCGCCCGGTTCAGCGAGTGGGAAACGCCGGTGAACCCGTGGAAGGAGTCGCACCGGCTACCGATCCGTCACGGCGGGTTGCTGGCCGAACTGTTGTACGGAGACCTGCCGCGCGTCATCGACGGCCTCGCCCTCGACGCTGACGACCCCGCGGCCGAGTACCTCGCCGGGCAGCGATCGCTGCTCGCGGTCCCGCACTACGACAACGGCATCGCCCAGACGATGCTGATCGTGACGCGCGACGACGTGGAGACGTTCCCGCGCGAGCGCGTCGCCGATCTCGTGATGCTGAGCAACCTGTTCGCCCGCGCGACGCAAACGTTCGTCCTCTCCGGCGCGGTGAAGGAAGCGTTCGACGGTCTCGATTACGAGCTGCGCTCCATCGCCGAAATCCAGCGCTCGCTCCTGCCCGCGGAAAAGCCCCGCGTGCCGGGCCTTGACGTCGCGGTGCATTATCAGACCGCGAAGCGCGCCGGCGGCGATTACTACGACTTCTTCCCGCTGTCCAACGACCGACTCGGAGTGCTGATCGCCGACGCCAGCGGGCACGGCGCGCCGGCCGCGGTGCTGATGGCGGTCGCTCACAGCATCGCGCACACGCGCCCGGAACCGCCGCAGCGCCCCGGCGAGTTCCTGACGTACATGAACGCCCACCTGACGCGCCGCTACACCCGGCCGACGGGCAGCTTCATGACCGCGTTCTACGCGGTGTTCGACCCGGCCAACGGCACCCTGAGCTACGCCAGTGCCGGCCACAACCCGCCGCGCCTGCTCCGCGCCGCCGATGGCTTCAAGATGGTGCTGAACCGCGCGCAGAAGCTCCCACTCGGCATTAAGCAAGACGAAGTGTATCTCGAACAAACGGTGCCGCTGCTGCCCGGCGATCAGGTCGTCTTCTTCACGGATGGCGTGATCGAAGCGGTGAACACCGATGGCGACGTGTTCGGCACGGCGCACATCGACGAGGAACTCGCGACCTGCCTGCCGACGGCCGGCGCGCTATTAAAGGCGATCCTCGCCTCGCACGGCCTCTTCACCGCCGGCACCAGCGCCGCCGACGACCGCACACTTGTTGTGGTGAAGAGGACATAGCCAACTCTCTTGGCGAGCGGGGGGCGTAAGCCCCCTGTTCGCTGCAACTTCTCGCCAACACCGGCGCTTCTCCATTCAATAGCTCCTTCCTCACCCCGGAGCTATCCCCATGAAACTCGCCACGATCCAGACCCCGCACGGCCCGCGGGCAGCGCTCGCCGTTGCCGACGGGTACATCGACCTGCACGCCACCGACCGCGGCCTGCCCACCTGCATGAAGGCGCTCCTCGCGGCGTCGCCCGCGATCCGCAAGGCCGCGGCCGACACCTCGACCTGCAAGAACGCGGTCAAGTACGCGGCCAACGCCGTGAAGCTGCTGCCGCCGGTCACGAACCCGGCTAAGATCCTGTGCATCGGCCTGAACTATCGCGACCACGCCATCGAGGGCAATAAGCCGATCCCCGACGAGCCGGTGATCTTCGGCAAGTTCCCGAACACGCTCATCGCGCATGGCGACCCGATCAAGCTGCCGAAGGTCGCGAAGAAGGTCGATTACGAGGCCGAACTGGTCATCGTGATCGGTAAGACCGGGAAGCACATCCCGAACAACGAGAGCGCGTTCGAGTACGTCGGCGGGTACACCGTGGGCCACGACGTGAGCGCCCGCGACTGGCAGTTCATCGGCGCGGAGAAGCAGTGGATCATCGGGAAGACGTTCGACACCTTCGCCCCGACCGGGCCGGTGCTCGTGACCGCGGACGAACTGACCAACCCCCACAAGCTCCAAGTGCAACTGCGGCTGAACGGCACGACGCTCCAAAACTCCAACACGAAGGAGTTCATCTTCGGTGTGCCGCACGTGCTGTGGTACCTGTCGCAGTGCGTGACGCTGGAACCGGGCGACTTGATCTTCACCGGCACGCCGCCGGGCGTCGGCATTGCCCGCACGCCGCCGATCCTGCTGAAGGCCGGCGACGTGGCCGAGGTCGAGATCGAAGGGATCGGCACCCTGCGGAATCCTGTTGTCGCTGAGTAATCACGCGCTGCTTGCGGCTTCGCACGCGCGTGCGAAGCCGCAAGCGCCTACCCCACTCGAAACTTCGCCAGCATCTTCTCGTCCAACTCCACGCCGAACCCCACCCCATCGGGCACCTTCGCATACGGCGGCCCCAAGTCGAGGGGCTGCGTGATGATTTCGCCCTCGTGGTAGAACGGCCCGATCGTGTCGGCGGGGAACGTGTCGCAGTCCACTTCAGGGAACGCCGCCGCGACGTGCAACATCGCCGCGGTGCCGATGCCCAACTCAAGGTTGCTGCCAATCGTGCAGCGAATCCCGGCGGCCTTCGCCACTGCGACGATCTCCGCGGTCGCGGCGATGCCGCCGTGCTTGCCGGGGTAGATGCTTAGCACGTCCGCGGCGCGATGCGTAGTCAGCAGCCACGCATCTTGCAACGTGAACACGCTCTCGTCGGCCATAATCGGCGTCGGCGTTTCGCGGCGCAGTTCGGCCATCGCCGCGGGGTCGCCCGGCGGGATCGGTTGCTCCGCGAGCAGCAGGTTCACGTCGGCGAGCGCACGAAGGCAGTGCTTAGTCTGTTGAATCGTCCAGCCGCAGTTCGAGTCGGTCGTTACCGGGATGTGCTTCGGAGTTACTTCGCGCACGGCCCGGACGCGGGCGATGTCGCCGTCCACGTCGAGACCGGTTTTTACCTTCACGCACGACACACCGCGCGCGAGGTGTTCCTCCGCCATCTTGCGCGAGCCGGGCACGTCGCGCGCCCACACCACTAGCTTGATACGCACCTTGTCGCGCACCTTGCCGCCGAGGAGCTGATACACCGGCACGCCCGCAGCCTTCCCCGCGATGTCCCACAGGGCCATTTCGACGGCGGCCTTCGTGAACGGGTTCAGCTTGATGATGAAGTCCATCGCCCGTCGCGCGCTGGTGATGTCGCGCGGGTCTTTGCCCACGATCTGCGGCGCGATGTACTCCTCGATGACCGCGACCGTGCCGCGCTGCGTCTCGCCGGACCAGAGCCCGGAGATAGTCGCCTCGCCCAGCCCCACAAGCCCTTCATCGGTGTGCACTTTGACGATGACGTAGGGCGACGTGACGTGTTCGCCGTGCGCGGTCTTCGCGGTCATGCCCTTCTTCAAGGGCACGCACACCGGGATCGCTTCGATACGGGTAATCTTCATGGGGTTTCTTCTCGTGGGACAGGCCACCCGGCCTGTCATTGTGAGACAGGCCGGGAGGCCTGTGCTACGAAAGCAGCTTCCTCAACACGTTCTCGGTGATGCGCGAGACGTTCTCGTCTACCGGCAGCGACGCTACGAAGTTGATCGAACCGACCGAGAACACCGCGCCGCCGCTCGGCGTGTCGAAGGTCAGCATGTGCGCGCCGCCGTCGTCGGGGTTCAGCCCCTTCGCGATCACGTGGGCGTTCTTTGGCGAGCTTGCGGAGAGTTTGTCCGTTTCGTGGCCGCTTGCGCCGCCGGGGCAGCGCATGTGTAACGACTTCTCTCCGAACGTGTCACCATTCTTGAGCCCGGAGCCGGCGAAGGCCCAATACGAAGCGTCAACGACGCGATACGGCGCGCCGGTCATCGCGCCCGCCGGCGTGAACACGCAGCCGAGCAGGTTCGCTTCGGACTCGTGGCGCTGGTGGTAGCGGCTCTCGAAGCCGCCCAGCCCTTCGACGCTCAGGCCTGTCAGATTCCCATTGAGGAACCGGACGCAGTCGCCGCGAATCTCGACCTCGCAGTTGAGTCCGTTGCCGCCGAGGTACACCAGCCGCCCGCCTTCGTCGAACACCCACCGCTTGACGCGCTCGTACATCCGCCGCGTCCAGTACTCCGGGTGAACCGCAGTCACGAGCACGCGATACGCGCTCAGGTCGAGCGTGCCGTCGTCGATCTGCGTCTCCGCGTAGTAGTCGTAGGCGATGTTCTGCCGTTCGAGCCAGCCGACGAGCCGCCATTCGGCCGGGGCGAGGTGGCACGCCTGCCGCCCTTCAATCGGATCGGTGATGCGCTCGGCGAAATCGATGTGGTTGAACGGCTCCGGGCGGTCGAACGACAGCGCGGGGTAATCGTCTGCGCCCCACGTGAAGAACCCTGCGTCCGAGTAGCGCTTCAGTTCGGTGCGCGAGTTGACCGTCGGCGTGGGCGGCAACCCGTCGGCGTGAATGTAGTTGCTGCGCCCGCCGAAGTTGTTGTAAGCGTTCCACGTGATGTTCGACGCCAACAGCGCTAGCTTCGCCTGCGGCTTTGCGGGCGCGACGATCCACGGAAAGCTGAACTCCCTACCCGACTTTGTCGAAGCGCGAAAGTAATAGAGGCCGCTGCGCGCTGGTGCTTCGAGGTGTTGCGAGTGAACCGAGTTGGCGTAGCCGACCTTGTTCCACTCCGCGCCGGTCCGCGTGTAGTCGCCGTCGGGCGTCACCTGCATAACCGCGCGCGGGCCGTGCTCGTCGTGCCAACCGAGGGCGCGGACGAACTCAGGTTCCCAACCGTACCGCCACAGCTCCAACTTGTACGGCTCGACCGAGTGAACGCGGAACTCCGACGCCTCGCCGCTGCGTACCCACTTGGGCCACACATAGCCCATCAGCCCGTCGCTGAGCAGGCGGAAGTGGTGCGGTTCCTTCTTTGGCAGTGTGACGCGGCTGAACTTCGCCCCGAAGCCGGACTTCTGCAACACGACGCGATACTCGCCCGGCGGCAGCTCGGCATAGACCGCGCCGGACGCGCGCGACCGCGCCTCGAACGACGCGCCGCACGCGCTTACGAACTCCAGCAGCGCGTCCGGCACCGCGACGTAGCGTTCGTCGCTCACGTAACCGATGAGCATGGGTCGGCCTCCGAGTCGCGACATTTCACCAGATGGCGCGGCCGAACGCGAGCGCCGATACGGTACAATTTCCCCCATGATCCGACCCGCGACAGAAGCCGACACGCCTGCCCTTCTCGCGCTGACCGCGGGCACGGGCTTCTTCAAGCCGCTCGAAATCGAAGCGCTCGCGGGCGTGCTTGCAGAGTTCCACGAGGAGAACCGCGACCTCGGCCACCGCGCGTTCGTGTGGGAGGAAGCCGGGCACGTTCGTGGGTACGTCTACCACGCGCCGGAAGAAATGACGGATCAGACGTGGTGCGTCTGGTGGATTGCCGTCGCAAACGACCAACAGGGCCGCGGCCTCGGCGCACGCCTGCTGGCGTTCGCGGAGGACGACATTCGCTCTCAGGGCGGGCGTCTGATTGTGGTCGAAACCGCCGACACGCCGCTCTACGAGCCGACGCGCCGCTTCTACCTCAAGCGCGGCTACACCGCCGCCACCACCGTGCCGCACTACTTCGCCGACGACGACGGGCTGGTGATCTTCACGAAGCGAGCGGGCGGCTGAACCGCGCTCGCCTGCGGCTCGCGCCTAACTCTGCCACACTGCCTTCTGTCATTTGCCCGCTGTCCAATGTCCTCTTGCCTTGACCGATATGATGGTTCGCGGCCGTCAGAACCGGACCAACCGGACCGACCGGCCCTCCTGCCAAGGAAGGCACATCACAACGAAGAGTTCGCACCTCAGTTACGCGACTAGCCGGAACGATCATTGTGACTGACAACGCGAGCACTTGGGGCCGGCGGTCGGTCTCGCGCGGCTCGCCGTTCCAGCGGTCGCAACCGCCCCGGAACCCACGGCCTGTACCAACCGCCCAATTTCGCGAGTTTTGCGAAGTCGAACGGTTGGCGTAGCCGATGGAGTTAGCGTCGCAACCGTTTCTCGCGCGGTCGGGGTAATCGCCCGGACCCGCCCAGTCTGCCGGGCCTTTTGCCGGCGACGGGTTCGCGCGGGGAACTTGAGCGCCGCTTACCGACCGGACGGTTGCCCGCCGGACGTTCATACACCAGCCCGCCGCGGTCCCCCCGAACGCGGCGGCACCTCAGCCCCGAGGGTTCGCCTGTGGAACCTGACGCGCCGCCCGCCACGGAAGGCTCAGCCGGTGGGGCGCGGGGTCGAGCGAGTTCAAACGGAGTGTCTCGCCATGAAAAAGGTGTTCACCACCGGGCAGGTCGCGAAGATCTGTAAGGTCGCCCCGCGCACGGTGTCGAAGTGGTTCGACTCGGGCCGGCTCAAGGGCTACCGGATCCCCGGCAGCCAAGACCGGCGCATCCCCCGCGAGCAGCTGATCCGGTTCCTCAAGGACCACGGCATGCCGCTGGGCGAGCTTGAAGAGGAGGAGTGGCACAAGGTGCTGCTCATCGGCACCGAGAAGTTGTTCAACGACCGGATCAAGGACCTGCTGCCGGCCAACGACGACTTCAAGTTCGAGCAGGCCGACAGCGGGTTCCAAGCCGGCATCCTCGCCAGCAGCTTCCACCCGGACACCATCGTCATCGATCTGGGCTTGGGCCGGGCCGAGTCGATCCAGATCGTCTCGAACCTGCGCAAGGACGAGGCGTTCGCCACGACGCTGATCGTCGGGCTGGCGAGCGAGGACGAGGCCGCCCCGGAGCAACTCGCGCAGTACGGGTTCAACGACGTGTTCAAGAAGCCGTTCGACGTGGCCCTCCTCGGCGAGAAGATCAAGAGCATCGCCGAGGCCAAGCGCGAGGACTAAGCGCGGCCTCACGAAATGGTTAGCCGCGACCCGGAGTCCGCGGTGGGGGGCGCGCCGCGTATGTGGCGCGATCCCCTCCGCGGACTCCGGGTCGCGGCTAACCCATTTGGCACCCAACTCAATCGTCGTCGTCGCGCCGCCGCTTCTTGCGCGGCCGGTCGTCATCGTCATCGTCCTCGTCGTCACGGCGCTTAGACTTCTTCTTGGCCGGGGCGTCGTCGTCGAAGGCGAACGGGTTGCCACCGCCGGCAGCGGGCGTGGCCGGGGCCGACGGCTTCGGGACCGGCGCGGGCGGCGGCTCGAAGCTGTCCGGCATCGGAGCCACCGGCTTCTTCTTTGGTGCCGGCGCGTCGTCCTCGTCCTCATCCCGACGCTTCTTCTTGGGCGGCGGTTCGTCGTCTTCATCGTCCTCGTCGCGCCGCTTCTTCTTCTTGGGGCGGTCGTCCTCGTCCTCGTCGTCATCGAGGCTCATCGCCTTTTTCTTCTTCTTGGGGCGGTCGTCGTCATCGTCGTCATCATCGTCGCGGCGCTTCTTCTTGCGCGGGCGGTCATCGTCGTCATCGTCGTCGTCGAAGTCATAGTCCTTCCTCCGGCCCTTCCCGCGGGGCGCGACCGGGCCGAGGAACGCGGTGCCCGTCGCGCCCATCAGCAGCAGGAACGTCAGGTACAAGGGGAACTGCCACGAAACGCGGACGCGCTCGGAATCCTTATCCGACCCACCTCCACCGCCGAACATGTTCCCGAAGGCCGGGCCCTCTTTGTCCTTCTTCTTCTGTTCTTGGAGCTTCTTATCGATGGGGAACCCAATCATCGCTTGGAGACCGACGATTGCCAGCGCGAGACCGCAGACACCGGCCGCGATGTACTTCCTGGTCGCGCTGGGCCACGGAATGAACCCCAGCGCGATGCCGGCAATGACGGCGATGAGATAGACGTAGAGGAGGGGAGCGGTCATCCCGTCCTCCTTCTTCATCTGTTCGTTCAACTCGGTTTCCGCCGACCGCTCGGACTTCGAAGTCCCTTTCCGCTTCTCTTGCATCTTGTCTTGGATTTTCTTCATGTCTGAACCGAGCGACGCCGTTCCGCCGGCGATTTGGAGACCGCTCTGAGAGACAGCCGAGAAGGGTTTCGTCGGATCGATCCCGAACATTTCTTTGGTCTTCTCGATCTCCTCTTTCGACATCTTCTTCGCCGACTCAGGCGGTATCGCTTGGAGGTGGATCCAGCCGAAGAAGAAGAGGATCAATGCCAGCGCCGCGAGGATCGGGCTGATGATTTGAGCCGGTGCGAACGATGGCACGTTTTTCGGCATGGTGGCGCTCGTGGAGTAGTAGGGGATCGTTCTAGCGCGGTACAGAGAAAATATGGTCCGCGGCGCGCGGCAGCAACGCGAATAACCCACCTTCGCGCGCGAACTCGTGCTTACGGCCCGCGGCGCATGCCGATACCGTAGGGAAGCCTCGTCGCCCGCGCCCGGAGTCGCCGCATGAACCGCCGCGCGTTCCTGTCGCTGTCCGCCGTTACTCCGCTCGCGCACCTGCTACCCGCCTACGGGCGCGCAGCCGACGGCGCGCGCGAGCTGAAGGCCGATGTGGTCATCGTCGGGGCCGGCGTGGGCGGGGTGGCGTGTGCGCTGGCCGCGGCGCGCAACGGGTTGTCCGTGATTTTGACCGAAGAAGTGGACTGGATCGGCGGGCAGCTCACGGCGCAAGCGGTCCCGCCCGACGAGCACCCGTGGATCAACGAGCGCGGCAGCACCAAGACCTATCGCGCGTTCCGCACGCGCGTGCGCGACTTCTACCGGCGCAACTATCCGCTCACGGACCTCGCGGCCAAAGACCCGGACCTGAACCCCGGCCGCGGGAACGTGTCGCGCCTGTGCCACGAACCGCGGGCCGCGCTCGCGGTCCTGTTGGAGATGCTCGCCCCGCACCTCACGACCGGGCGCGTGAAGCTCGTGCAGCCGTTCCGCGCGGTCGGGGCCGAAACCGACGGCGACACGGTGAGCGCGGTGCTGGGCCTCGACACGCGCCGGCGCACGAAGCTCGCGCTCGTCGCCCAGTACTTCGTCGATGCTACCGAATTGGGCGACCTACTCCCGCTGGCGAAGGTCGAATACGTGACCGGGGCCGAGGGCCAGCGCGACACGCGCGAGCCGCACGCCCCGGACGTCGCCAAGCCCGACAACCATCAGGCGTTCACGGTCTGCTTCGCGATGGACTATGAGAAGGACAAGGACCACACCATCGAGAAGCCAGAGTTCTACAAGCAGTGGCGCGACTACGCGCCGAAGCTCGAACCGGCGTGGCCCGGTAAGCTGCTGTCTTGGGAGATGTCCGACCCGATCACGCTCAAGCCGCGCGCGGTCGGGTTCGACCCGACCGGCGCGGCCGTGAAGGGGCTGAACCTGTGGACCTACCGCCGCATCGTGGCGAAGTCCAACTTCACCACCGACAGCGGCGTTTCCGACGTGTGCCTCGTGAACTGGCCGCAGAACGACTACTGGCTCGGCACCCTGACCGCACGCGACGCGACCGATCACGAGGCCGCGGCGCGCGAACTGAGCCGGTGCCTGCTGTACTGGATGCAGACGGAAGCCCCGCACCCGAACGCGCGCAAGGAAGGCTGGAAGGGCTTACGGCTGCGCGGCGACCTCTGCGGCACGGAGGACACGCATGGCCTCGCAATGGCCCCGTACGTGCGCGAGAGCCGGCGCATCAAGGCCGTGTTCACGGTGACCGAGAACCACGTCGGCGTAGACGCGCGCGCGAAGATGTTGGGCAAACGCGGCGGCGAGTTCGCGGCGGAAGACTTTAAGGACACAGTGGGCACCGGGAGTTACCGCATTGATCTGCACCCTTCGAGTGGCGGCGACAACTACATCGACGTGAGTTCGTTGCCGTTTCAGATTCCTCTGGGCGCGCTGATCCCGGAGCGCGTCGAGAACCTGCTGCCCGCGTGCAAGAACATCGGCACCACGCACATCACCAACGGCTGCTACCGGCTGCACCCGGTCGAGTGGAGTGTCGGCGAGGCGGTGGGCGAGTTGGTGGCGTTCTGCACCGCGAAGAAGCGCGCCCCGCGCCAAGTGCGCAAAGACGCGAAGCTGCTGGCTGACTACCAAGCACAGTTGGCGAAAGCCGGCAGCGATCTGACGTGGCCCAACGAAATCGCCACGAGTGTGAGGTGAAAGTCCGCGAGCCGCGAGCCGCGGGTGAGCAGGGTTACTTCTTATCCGGCTTCGGCAATTTCACCTTCGCGTCGGTGAGGAACTTGTCGAGTGCCTTTTGCGGCGTGTTAGCGGTCATGAATACGTCCGGTTTGTCGCCGCCGTCGGTGTAGACATAGACCCAACTGCACTCGAAGCAGATCACCAGTTCGTAGGTCTTGCCGCCGTGGGTGGCGCGCAGGCCGTGCCGCGGGACGAAGCACCGCGCGCCGCCGTCGGCCTCCGCGACGCCCTTCGTCACCGCGGTCGAAACGGCCTTCTTGTCAGCGGCCTTCGAGAGCGTGGCCTTACCCAAGCTCTTCCACCCGCGCCACGAGTTCTCTTTGTCCTTTTCCTTGTCGGCGCGCTCGCCGGTGAGCGAGTACAGCTCGACGCTATCGGCCTTTTCCAGCGCCTTCACGACGGCGTCCGGCAGCTTGTTTTCGAGTACCTTCTCCTCGGCCGACGCGGTGGCGAGGAGCGCGAGCGCGAGCGGGGCGGCGAACCAGCGACGGACGCGCATGGCGGACTCCGAAAGGGAGAGGGCGCTAGCAGTCTGCCACAGATGTCGAGCCCCCGCAAGGCGCATCAGCGCGCGCGCAGTTCAGCCACGAACGCCATCAGCTCCGGGTAGAACTCGTGGAAGTCGGCGGCGATCTCGGCATCGCGCTCGATCAACAGCGGCATCGCGTCGGTGAGCGGGATCGCGCGGTTGGGGATGCGCTTCTCGATCACCTTCGTCACGCGCGCGAGCGTGTCCCCGATACCGTCGAGCGTTGCGTAGCGGTTCAGGCGGTCTTGGTCGATGAACTTGCGGAGGAAATCGCGCGCGTCTTCCGGCAGTGGGACGTGTGCGGTTTCGAGGACCGCGTAGCACCGGGCCGCGAAGCTCGGCAGCGGCTCCGCGCTGTAGCGGTCCCACTCACGCGCGAGGATGTGGTCATAGTAGATGTCGATGACGATGCCGCCGAACCAGCCCATCGTGCGGGCCACGCGGCTGATGCTGCGGAGCGTGACCGGGTGCCGGTCGGTGAACCCGTCGATGGCCCGGTGCAACATGACCCCGCGGAGCACGTCGGGCGCGAGCAGGTGCAACTGCGGGTTGCGCACGAAGTCGGCCGCGACCCCGCCGGTCATGTCGCCGGGGTCGCCGTCCGCGAGGTGCAGGTGCGCGAGGAAGTTCACGACGAGTTGGTCCGAGGAATAGCGAGCGGCGCGGCGTAAGCCCGCCGGTTGTACGTTGAACTATATACCGGCGGGCATACTCCGCTCCGCTCGCGCGCGTCACTTCTTCCCCGAAGGGGTGGCGTCGCCCTTGAGTTCGCCGGTGGCCCACTTCAGCCCGCCGAACAGGTGCTTCTGGAACTTCTCGTCTTTCCACACCTTCGGGTCGTGCCCGAACGCGGTGTAGAACACCTTGCCCTTGCCTTCCTCGCGGCACCACGAGATGGCGTAGTCGTTGTCCTTGCGCGCTTGGTTCGGGTTCAGTTTGGTATTGGTCCACTCGCCGATGCTCAGGATGATGTGGAGCCGGTCGCGCGAGAACGGGGCGTCACGGAAGATGTACATCTCGTCTTGGTACTCCATACCGTCGGCGAACCCGGCCGCGGCCGGGTGCTTGCCGTCTTCGACCTTCACCTTGATTTTCTGCAGGCCCGCCGGGTGCGTCTTGAAGTACGCGCCGATGAGGTCGCCGTACACGCTCTCGCCATACAGCGTGTCGGTGGCGCAGTGCGTGCCCGCGAGCGCGCCGCCGTTCTTAACCCACTCGCGTAGGTCCGCGAGTTCTTCCTTGTTCACCGGGTTGCCGGTGGTGAAGAACAGCACCACGTCGAAGTTCTTGAGCGTCTCCTTGTTGATTCGCCCGCAGTGCTCCTTGCCGACGGGCTGCTTGGTCGCGCCGCGAAACTTCTCGCTATACGCTTCCAGCGCGGTCTTGCCGTTCTTGTCCTTGCGATCCGGGTCTTCGGTGTAGCGGTACACGGTCACGTCGAACCCGTTCTTGGGGCCGACCTCTTTCAGCACTTCCTCGGCGGTGAACACCGAGCCGTGCGGGAACCCTCCGCAGTGGGTGACGAGCAGCAGCCGCTTGTTCTTGCCCTTTTCGGGCGCTTCCGCGGCGCGCGACGGCGCGGCCAGCGCGAGCAGCGCGGCGACGGACATCAACGTGAACAGACGCATGGGGGGACTCCGCGAGTGGGAAAGGCCGACACGCGGATTATAAGCAGGCGAGCGGGGGGAGTAAGCCCCCTGTTCTCTTGTATGTGAGTTGCGGGCCTCGTTGGAGTGCTTGGGGGGTCCGGTTGCGGATACGTGTGGCGAGCTTGGGGTGGCGCTCGCAAAGCCTTGCTGACCCCAAGCTCGCCACACGTATCCGCAACCGAGCACGCGCGCACCAAAGCAACCCCGTCGCTTACGCTCCGGGTTCGCCCCGCGCGCCTACTTCTTTTTGTCGAGCTTCTGGCGCAGGTAGTCGAGCGCCTTGACGCGGTACGGGTCTTTGGCGGGATCATCGAAGTCGAGCGCCTCGGTGCTGTCGGCGGGGCGCAGCGCGTGTAGCTCGGCGGCGCGGCGCAGCTCGTGAGATTTGTCCAGAGTGACCGGGACCTCAAGCCCCTCGTCGGGCTTCAGCCCCCATTCGTCGGTCGGGCCGCTGTCGGGCTTGCGCTGGCGCGACTTGCCGTTGGGCCGGAACGACTCGCCCGTCGTGATCTTAAACTGCAACCCGCCGAAGCCACCGTCCACGATGTTCTGGATCGACGCGCGACCAGCGGTGCGCTGGCCGACCAGCACGCAGCGGTCGTTGTCGCGCAAGGACGCGGCGATCAGCTCGCCGCCGCCGGTCGTCTCCTGCCCGACCAGCACGACGAGCGGCACGTCGAGGTGCCGGGTCAGGTTGGGGAACACGTTACGAATCTCCGGCTGGTTGCCGGCGAGCTGCGGGTTCCGGTACTTCATCTGCGCGAGCATCACGTTCTGCGGGAGGAACGTGCCCGCGATCCGCACGCCCGGATCGACGTACCCGCCGGGGCACCAGCGCAGGTCGAGGATCAGCGCGCGACAGCCGCGCTTTTCGAGGTCCGCCACCATCTCTTCGACCTTCCGGTCCAGCCCGGTTTCGACGGCCCCGATGCGGAGGTAGCCGATCTTCCGCTGCCGGTCGAGGAAGCAGTCCCACTTGTCCTCGTTGGTGCGGATCACGCCGAACGCGCTCGCCGGTTGGTAGCTCTGGCCCTTGATGTCGAGCGCGAAGGACTTCCCGGCGCGGCGGAAGGTGAAGGCGCGGTCCGGGGCTTTGGGCAGCCCGGTTTGCGGGTCGTACATCTGCGGCGGGAACGCGAACTGAGCGAACAGTCTGTTCACGTTGTCCGCACCGATCTCGGTGCCGTTGAAGTGGGTGATCAGGTCGCCGGGCCGGACGCCGGCCTTCTGCGCCGGGCTGTCGGGGATCACGCGCTTGATGCGCCACGGCACACCCGCGGGCGCGGTCACGTCTTCCGCGCGCGGCACGCGGTCGAGCCACCCAACGGGCTGGTAATGGCCCAGCGCGGTCTTGTACTCCACTTGGTACAGCATCCACGCCGACGCGCTCACGCCTTCCAGTTCGATGCCGATGCCGTAATCCATGTCTATGGAAGCGAAGGTGTTGGCGCGCGGGCTGACGAGCTGGCACGCGGGTTCGGTGGCGTGCTTGAACCCGTTGATGGCTGCGTACATTGCGCGCGGCCCGCGCAGCGCCGGTTGCCCGGCGAGCAGCAGGCGCACGTCGGTGAGGGTTTGCAGCAGTTCGCTGCCGTTGCCCGCGGCGCGCACGGCGTCGCGCACGCGCTCCGGCACCGGCAGGCCGCACTCGTCGTACAGGCCGCGTACTGCGGCGTCGATCAGGTCCTTCATCTCGACCGGACGGACGTAGCGCAGCGCGACCTGATCGGCGACGTTGTAGACGACGCGGGCGAACTCTTCGGCCTTGAAGCGGTCGGCTTTCGCGGCCGGCACAGGTGGTTGCGCGGGCACTGGCGCGCCGGGCGTCAGTAACAAAACTCCAAGGGTCGCAGCAAACATCGACGCCCTCGCGGTTGTCGTGTGGGTAGGTTCGAGTTTCGCCTCTTTCCCCAAACTTCACAAGTTGGAATCGTAACTACAGACGAACCACATACGTGAGACGAACATGAGCGCGAACCTTCCCGAACGGGTCTGGCTGGTGCGGCACGCGGAGACCACGACGCCCACGCTGTTCCACGGCGCGGAGTCCGACGTCGACCTCGGTGTGCACGGCCACCGACAGGCCGTGGCCGGCGCGGAGTGGTTCGCGGGCCTACGGCCCACGGCGGTCGTCTCGTCGGAGATGCGCCGCGCGGTGCAAACGGCTGCGCCCATCGCTGCCGTCTGCGGCGTGCCCCATACGCGCGAGCGGATGCTGCACGAGCGGAACGTCGGGGCACTGTCGGGCCGGCCACGCGAAGAGGGTGACGCCATCTGGACCGCGACCCTCGGGCGGTGGGCCGCGGGCGAAACCGGCTACTCCCATGCAGGGATGGAGTCGTTCGACGCGATCCGCACGCGCACGGTGGCCGCGTTCGAGCGAGTGGCGGCGGCGCACCCCGCGGGGCGCGTCGTGATTGTCGCCCACGGCGTCGTCTGCAAAGTGCTGTTGCTGTCGTTACTCGCGGGGCGCACCGCGGCCGACTGGAACGCCATCGGCATGGCGAAGAACCTGTCCGTGAGCGAACTCGTACCCGCCGCGGGCGCGTGGGCCGCGATCCGGTTGCTCGAAGTGCCCCCGCAGGTCGCCGCGGTAAACGCTGCGTTCGCCGACGGTGTACGAAAGACAGAGGCGTGAGACTGAAGGGAAAGGCCGAATCGCGCGCGGTGGCGCGCGTGTGTTCCGTTTGTCCGCTTCGGATGAAGGCCGCGCGCCGGCACAACCGATACCACTTGCCAGCGAGACCCGGCCGGGGGACCGGCCGCCGCGCGAGCGGCGAACGAGGGCCGGGTCCCGTTAGCACCGTTGCTTCCGGCGCGCGAACCTGCGCGGGCCGGGCGGGGTGCGCCCGTTCGGGGACCGGCGCAAGGAGGCGCGCGAATGACCAGCGAAGAGCTACTGGCCCCGGCCAGTGAGACCGAAGCCCTGCGGGAACAACTCCTCCAAGCCCAGCGGCTCACCAGCGTCGGCGAACTCGCATCCAGCATCGCCCACGAGTTCAACAACATTCTCACCACGATCATCAACTCGGCCAAGCTCGGGAGTCGAAACCCGGACCCTGCCGCGCACCAACAGGCGTTCGAGCGCATCGTCAAAGCCGGTCAGCGCGCCGCGGCCATCGCCAGTGGCATGTTGGGGTTCGCCCGCAAGAGCAACAACACGCGCCAACACTGCGACGTGGCCCGGCTCGTCGAGGAAGTTCTGATCCTCACCGACAAGGACCTGTCGAAACACCGCATCCACGTTGAAACGCGGTTCCACTCGCGCCCGCTCGCTTGGGTCGTGCCGGGGCAGATCGAGCAGATTCTGGTGAACCTCGTCATCAACGCGCGGCAGGCAATGAGCGCCGGCGGGCGGTTGAAGATCGAGGTCCGCGACGTGCCCGCGGCCGACTCGGTGGAACTGAAGGTCTCGGACACGGGGCAGGGGATCCCCCCGGACCAACTGCGGATGATCTTCGAGCCGTTCTTCACCACGAAGCAGCCAGACGAGTACGGGCGCGGCGGCACCGGCCTCGGCCTCAGCGTGTGCCGGCAGATTATCGAGCAGCATCAGGGCCGCATCCGCGTCGTAAGTGTCGTCGGCAAAGGCTCGACATTCACGATTACGTTGCCGAAGCGCCTGCTGGACGACCCCGAGTAAGGGCTACGGCTTCTTCGCGCGTAGGTCGAAGCACACGAACTGCGTATGGTTCCGGCAGTACAGCAGCCCGTCGAGCAGCACGGGTGCGGTTTGCGCTTGGTGCCCGCCGCCGGCCGAGGTCAGTACGCGCGTGCCGCCCAGCACCTTCGCCCCGTTCGCGCCCAGTTCCGCGACGTACAGGTCGAGCCGGTTGTCGATGGCGAGCGCCACGCCGTTGGCGATCAGCAGCCCGCCGCCGGATTGTCCGGTCGATCCCATCTCGCGCGTTTTCCACAACTCCTTGCCGGTTTTCAGGTCGAAGCAGAAGAACGTGCCGCGCTCGTCGTAGCCGTGCAACCGCCCGTCCCACACGGCCGCGGACTGGAACCAGTGACACCACGCGGCGCTCTTCCACACCAGTTCCGTTTGGTTGCCCTTCACGCGGAAACACGCGGTCCCGGCAGTCCCCTTCGCGGTCGTGCCGTAGGCCATGTGGATCGGCGCGACAACGAGGTCGCCGACGATAACGGGCGAGGAACACATGTCTTGCCCGCCGAGGCCCGCAGCCTTCGGTTCGAACGTCCAGCGCGTCTTCCCATCCTTGGGGTTCACGCCGAGCACGACACTGCCGGTGAGGTGGACGAGCGTCGGTTCGTCGTTGATAGTGGCGAGGACCGGACTGGACCACGGGCTTGCCCCGGCGGTGTTACGCCACACCTCTTTGCCGGTCTTCACGTCGAAGGCGATGAGCGCGCCGCCGGAGGCGGGGTACGGCCCGCCCGCGGCCTCGCGCCTCGGCCCGCCGGCGCGCCCGACCAGCGCCGGGACGATCACCGTGCCGTCGTGGACGAGTGGGCTAAGTTGGAACCCGTAGGAAGTGGGCTGGCCCGGTAGCTCGGTCATCAGGTCGCGGTGCCACACGACCGCGCCGGTCTTGGCGTCGAGGGTGAACAGGTCCATCGCCGCGCCGCAGGTGAACACGCGCCCGTCGGCGACGGCGCACGTCCCGCCGGACGGGTTCGACCCGCGCGTGACGCTCTTGATTTCGTAACTGTGTTTCCACAACTCTTTGCCGGTCACGGCGTCGAAGCACTGGACGAACTCGCGCTGGACGTTCGCGGCGTCGGTGGAAAGGAGGTACACGCGCCCGTCGCGGATCGCCGGGGCCGCGTACCCGCGCCCAACTTTCGCGCGCCACAACTCCTTCGGCCCCGTGGCGGCGGCTTTCACGTCCCACCCGGTTTCGCGACTGACGCCGTCGTAGTTCGGCCCCCTCCAGTGTGGCCAATCGCCCCCGCGCGCGGCCGGAAACAGTATCGATACGAGCGCGGTGAGTGCGGCAAATCGGACCATAGCGATTGCTCCACGGGGCGCGACCAGAGTATAAACGCCGAGTCGCGCGCGAGGTTCCTGATGTTACACCGAACCGGGTGTGGTAGAATTTCCGGTAATCCTGCGGGCGGTCGTGCGTACCGTAACCGGGCGCGCGGGAATCGAGCGTTGTTGGAGTGGCCGATGCCCCCTGCGGCCGTACCGCCGGAACCCGACGACGCGGCGCTCATTGCGCGAATCGCCGCCGGCGATAGCGCGGCGATAGAAGCGTTCTACGCGCGGTGGTTCCCGCAGTTCGCGCGGCTTGCGACGCGACTGACGGGCGACGCCACCGAGGGTGAGAACCACGCGCAAGAGGCTGTGGTTCGGGTCATTACGGGGGCCGCGACCTTCCGAGAGGGCGCGCGGGGGCGGAGCTGGCTCCTCACGGTTTTGCGGAACGTCGTGCGCGACTACTTCCGGCGGGAGGACACGCGCCGCGCCGTGTCGATCAGTGAGCCGGACGACGTGCCGGGCGCTATCGATGTGCCAGACGACGAGCCGACGCCACCAGAGCGCGCCCTCGCCCGCGAGCGCGCCGCGGTGCTCCACCTTGCGCTCTGCGATTTAGACGACCACTTGCGCGCCGTGATCCTCTTGCATGATTACGAAGGGTTGAGTGCCCCAGAAACGGCACTGGTGCTCGAGATCACGGTAAAGCTTGTGGGAAGCCGCTTGTTTCGCGCCCGGAAGCGGCTCGGCGAAATCCTCCATGACCGCTGGCCCGACCTGTTTCCCCGTAGCCACCGTTAGGACCCGCGGAGTGCGCCGATGTCCGTAACCAACGAAACCGCCGTGTCGGAAGAGACCGTCGTCCGGCTCTTGCGCGCGACGAAGGCCAACGACAACGCCAGCCGCGGGCCGAAGCGCCATTCCGCGCAAACCGCCGAGTGCCCGCCGGTCGCGCGCTTCGCCGCCGTCTATCATTTCAAAGCCGGAACGTGGACGGCGGCCGAAGAGCGCCACGTGCTGGGCTGTGCGTTCTGTGTGCGAGTTCGAGAAATGTTCGCCGCCGCCGCGCACGAGGCCACAACCGAAGACACGATCACCAACCTGTCGGCGACCGAGCAGACCGCGACCGGCCTCGTGCCCCCGAAGCCGGAGTGAAGCCGATCCGTGTTGAGGGCGCGATTTCTGTAGCCGGCCTCTGTGAGGCCGGTGCAGAGCGGCGCGGGGCGCTCCGGCCTCACAGAGGCCGGCCACAGAAGAGTAACGAGTCCACCCGGTTCCGAACGAGTCACCTTGCCCCGGCTCCATTGTGGCCGGCTCCAGAGCGGGAACCAACATGCCCACCAGTTACCACCCGGATCGTCGCGACTTGTTCCGCGTTGGCGGGGCCGGGCTGTTCGGCCTCTCCATGCCGGACTTCTTCACAGTGCGAGCGCGCGCCGCCGGCACGAAGGGGCCACCCGCCAAGCAGATGATCCTGCTGTGGATGGCCGGCGGGCCGCCGCACCAAGACATGTTCGACATGAAGCCGGACACGCCGCCGCCGTTCGGTAGCGAGCTGAAGCAGGGTAAGACCAAAGTGCCCGGTATGGAGTTCTGCGACCTGATGCCGCGGTTGGCCCAGAACGCGGACAAGTTCAGCATCCTGCGCTCGGTCGGCATCGGGAACGAGAAGTGGGAGCACAACGGCGGGCTGTACTGGCTGTGCGGCAACCCGCGCACGAAGTCCACGCCGAAGTACCCGATGTTCGGCAGCGTCGTGTCGCGCGAGCGCGCCCCGATCCCCGGCGTGCCCACGTTCATGGCGCTCGGCCACTACTACGACACCGGCGACAACGCGGGCGACCTGAAGAACAACTACCTCGGCCCGCGCTACGACCCCATCACCTACAAGCCCGGCGACGCCAAGAGCGACACCGGCGCGATGCTGACCCCGCCCGCGCACCTCGACCTGTCCGGGTTCCAGCACCGCGCGGACCTGCTCAAATCACTCGACGCACAGGCGCGCCGCCTCGACGCCGCGGAGCCGGTCATCACCCGTCTCGACCAGAGCCGGCAGAGTGCGTTCGACCTGCTGCGCGCGCCGAAGCTGCGTGACGCGGTCGATCCCAAGAAGCTGAACCCCAAGGACGTCGAGCGGTACGGCAAGAACGAACAGGGCACGATGGCCCTGCACGCGCGGCAATTGATCGAGGCCGGCGTGCCGTTCGTGTTCGTCCCGTGGCCCGGCTGGGACATGCACGGCAACATCACCGAGGGGTGCAAACGGGCGCTGCCGAGAGTGGACGCGCTGCTCGCCAGCCTCGTGGAAGACCTTCACGAGCGCGGCCTGTTGGAAACCACCATCGTCGTGGCGCTGGGCGAGATGGGCCGCAACAAGATTTACAAGGACTCGGCCTATTCCGGGCCACCGGGCCGCGATCACTGGGGCACTACGCAGTTCATCTTCGTCGCCGGCGGCGGGTTCAAGAGCGGCATGGTGCTGGGCAAGACTGACAAGACCTCGCTGCGCGTGGTCGAGAACTACTACTCACCTATCAGCTTCGGCCGCACGCTGTACCACTTGCTCGGTATCGACCCGGACAAAGAACTGTACACGACTGGCGGGCGACCGCTGAAGATCATCGTGGACGACGCGCCGCTCATCAGCGAAATAGACTCGTTGCGCAATAGGTGTTGGTTCAGTCGCACTTCGGCCAGACGATCCTGTGTGGTCGTTACCCGTACATCCGGTTGTGGAGTCCGGCGACGTTCTTCATCATCACCGTGTGACGACGGGGCG
>Ga0194132_10004691_pt1 | contig 23034 bp, 35 predicted proteins | sample TA2KigOf80mmetaG_FD_148612 | JGI IMG/M metagenome (GOLD analysis project Ga0194132, IMG submission 148612) | Freshwater microbial communities from Lake Tanganyika, Tanzania - TA2015054 Kigoma Offshore 80m | ecosystem: Environmental > Aquatic > Freshwater > Lake | place: Tanzania: Lake... | reverse complement strand
GGAGTCATCGTCTCTGAGAATGTTGCTGAACGAATGCCTCTCATCCTCGCCCGAGGTGAACCTCAAACTCCGTGGGTTGAAGGCATGCATTACAAACACCTTGAAGAATTCGGGTGGATTAAGTTCGATCTTCTAGGCCTTGAAACGTTACGCATCATTGAACGATGCATTCATTTGATCTTGCAACGAAGGGAAGGTATTGCTAATCCAACATTCAAGGACATTAAGGCTTGGTTTGATAAGCGCATGGATCCAAAGAACATAGACTTAAACGATCAACGAGTCTATGAATATGTCTATCATGAAGGCAGGTTCGCCGGCGTATTCCAATGTACGCAACCTGGTGCCCAGCGTCTTTTCATGAAGACAAAACCAAAAAACATTGTTGAAATTGCAACTCTAACATCTATTTATCGCCCGGGACCTTTGGCCGCAAATGTAGATAAGCTTTACATAGAGGCAAAAAATAATCCAGAAAAGATTGACTATCAACATCCTCTGATTAAAAAAGTCTTAGAGCCTACATACGGTTGTATCATTTTTCAAGAGAGCGTCATGGCCTTGTGTTCTGTCGTCGCGGGCTTCCCTGAGGAGGAGACAGATACAATTCGTAGAAACATCATGAAACGTTCAGCATCGAAGAAAGATGCGGCTGCGGCAGATGCAAAGAAGGCAAAAGAGGATTTCGTTTCAGGCGCAACAAAGAACGGTGTTCCTGAACGAGTTGCTGACGAGCTATATGAAAAGGTGCTGTTTTTCTCAGGCTATGGTTTTAATGCATGCGTTCACTTTTCTACCGAGGTTGATACTTATGATCAAGAAGGTAATGTCGTAAAGAAGCAGATTCAATATGTCGAACCTGGAGATCATGTTATGACTCGTGATGAAGCATCAGGAAAAGATTCGTTAACTCGCGTCGTCAAACGTCACCATAACGGTTCAAAAAAACTTTATGAAATTACTCTAGTGACGGGAGAAAAAGTAAAATGTACGATGGATCACAAGTTCAGGACGACGGACGGCCGCATGCTACCGTTGAAGAAAATTCTCGAGGAGAAGCTGTCGATCGTGACGAAAGACTCGAGGTAAGCTATTGGTGTAATCGATGCAGTTCTAGTATTGGTCCGAGAACGAAAAATCCAGAAAGATATATTTCTCATGAAGACCACATAAAAAAGTGCTGGACTAACGGAACAGCTGACATCGATTATATCGAATGCTCAATTTGCAAATTTGCAGGATGTAAGATTACCCAACATGTGAAATTGTCTCATGGGCTTTCTAAGAATGATTATGAATTGATACACGGACCTACAACCTGCAAAGAATCTTCAAAAAAGTATGGAAAAACTGGAAACTACGACTGGATAAAAAGAAAGAAATCAGCGGGAGAAGATCTAACAAGCTATAAGAAAAAGATGGGTTATTCTGTATCTTCTTCGATAATGTCTAACCCGGAAGAAAGATCTAGAAGGGCAATGCTCCTTGGTGAGTTAAACAAGAGGCAAGACTTTAGGGACAGATCTTCTGCCGTCGCAAAAGTGACAAGCTCTCGCGAAGATATTATTGAAAAAAGAACTGAACAGTTGAGACGATGGCGAAGAGATTGCCCAGAAGAATTTCAGGCAGCAATAGAAAAAGCGCTTAAGACCAACTCATCAAGACCAGAGAAAATTCTTTTTGAAATTTGTAAAGGGGTGTTTGGAGAAAAAACATCTAAGCAGCTCCAGGTCCAACATCATTTAATTCCTACCAAATCTCATAGAGCTCGAATAGACATAGCTAACAAAGAATTAAAGATTTTAGTCGAGTTTGATGGACCATTTCATTTCAAACCCATCTTAGGCGAAGAACACTTAAAGCTTAGAATTCAAAGAGACTTTGCGGTAGAACAATATGCTGTCGAAAATGAATACGTTCTTGTCAGAATTTCATACGATCTTTTTGATGGAAAAACATTCGATAAAAAAGTGGTTGAAAGCTTGAAGTTAGCTTTAGACATGAGTTGCTGCGTTATGAGAATTGGAAAATTCTATTCTAGTGAAAATAACCAAGAAGTTATGGTATGATATGAAGATACGATGGACGAAGTTTCTGAGTTTGAATCAACGCTGGCTAGCTTATCTTCTTTGATGGGAATCAGCGTTAATGATCTTCTGCTTTTGGCAAAAGAGTGTAGAGAGCAAGATGAAGTTGTGACGCCTGTTGACGGATTCGACGACATCGTAAAAAGTTTAGTAGGTGAAAAAATGTCTAACATCGTTAGTGTAGAAGAAGTTGGTGTAGAAGAAACATACGACTTGGAGGTAGAGCATCCTGACCACCAATTTTATTTATCAAACGGAGTACTGACTTCGAATAGTCATGCCATGTCATACGCAATTGATTCTTACTATTGTGCTTGGCTCCTTACCTATTTTGAGGAGGAGTGGCTTTGTGCATACCTCGAATCGATGTCAGGAAATGATGAAAAGCGTGCCAAGGCCTTCTCTGAGGTAAAGGCGCTTGGGTATAAGATCGTCAACATCGACATTAACTATGCGACGAAGAGCTGGACGATTCTAGAAGGCAAGCGGTTCATGCCTAGCTTCCTTTCATGCAAGGGAGTCGGTGAGGCCGCAGTAGAAGAAATCATGGAAAATCGTCCATATAAATCCGTAGAAGATATGTTGTGGAATGAAGATGGGTCATGGAAGCACTCCAAATTCAACAAACGAGCCTTGGAGGCACTCATCGCGATTAAGGCTTTCGATTCTTTGGATTGCATCGGTCATGACAGGACTTTTACGAGCCACAAACAGATGAGTGAAATCTTGGTGAATAGGAACAGCGATATCAAGAAACACGCTAAGAAGAATCCAACGGTCGGGATGGAAGCTTTCCGCGCAGCGCTTGTCGAGACGAAAGATATGAATGAATGGACTCGATCAGAGATGGTTGATAACAGCATCAAATATCTCGGATCATTCAACGCTGCGATGCTTATGCCAGACGAAATCTTGCAAAAACTTGAAAGTAAAGGTGTTAAATCTGTAGATGACCTATCAGAAAGTGACATTTATTGGTTTATCGTATCTGATGCAAAACCAAAAAAGACAAAGACAGGAAAGCCATATCTTCTTTTAACGATTACTGGGTTAGGCGGGCAAAATCATAGGTTATTCTGCTGGGGGTGGAATGGGGAAACTGAAATTCCAAAGTACAGCGTTTGTCTTTCTGAAATCACCGTCGATGGTTATGGTAATAAAACTTTCATGAGCAAGATTAAAGTGCTTGATTGAAGAGGTACAATATGAGTATGGTTATTTTATTCGACGGACCTGACAAGTCTGGTAAAACAGAAATGGTCAAAGAACTTTCTAGAAGGATCAACGTTCCTTCATTTAAGAATGAATCTGAATGGAAAGCTTTTTCTGATGATCCTGATTATTTCGTTAACGCATTGAGGTATGGAGATCCATATTTCTATAATTTTTTAAAGTCTACAGGAACTTCCGTAATTCTTGATCGGTCATACCCATCTGAGTGGGTATATTCGAAAGTTTATGGTAGAAAAACCGATGACGAAGCGCTTCATCATGTAGATTCATTGGCTGCTTCTATGGGAGTAAGGATCATCATCCCATATAGAACTTCTTATGAAGGATTACATGACGACATGCATGACATTAATTCTGAACAAATGAAAAAAATTTCAGATGTTTATGTAGAATTTATTGAGTGGACGAAATGCAAAGTTCTACGTCTGTGTGTAGATTCAGAAGACCTTGATTGGGAAATGAAAACCATTCTAAAATTTATTGAGAAAAATTGATATTATGAAACTAGGAATCAGTTATTGGGGATTTTGTGAGCCATTTGAAGCCTCTAGAGAGGCAAAGACACCGGATGGTCACCGTTATGGCCGACCAATCATGTTAGATTCTTTGATTGATAGAGACCATGAAGTATATGCTTTGCAGCAGCGAAGAGAATCTACTCCATATCCTGGTATCAAGTATGATGAAGGGTTTCCTGATATCGATGTTTTGTTTGTTGAATGGAGGTGGAAGACTTATAAAAATTCTGGAACAAATAAGTTTGAGCCTGACCTAGACAGACAATTTGAATTGTTGACTCATTATCATGGAAAAATACCCGTAGTTATTTGGGATTGTGATTACAAGGTTACTCATGTGGATGAAATGATGTGGCCAGAAGCTATCGTTGCAGATCCTGCATTTGAACCTAGATATTTAACTAGGAAAAGAGAAAGAATCATGTTTTGGACAGACTGGAAAAAGATAGTTCCAGTTTCTCAAACCTCATTTGAATATGGATACGTAGGCAACAATTATGAAAGACCGCAAGCATTTGAAAAGTATTATTCTTTTGCTTCGTCTGCCTTGAGAAGTTATGGAATTCAAACGACAGTGCATGGAAATTGGTTAGAAGTTTCTCCAGAAAGAGAATCTCCAAAAGTTTTAATTTATTCCCACCCAAGCATATCGTTCGCGCCCAGGTTAAATTTCTATGAATCAATGAAAAGATTGAATTCTTTTATCTGCACGACTCACATTACGAAGCCTGAGTATGCGCAGAGAGGGTTTGCTTCTCCTAGATATGTAGAAAACATAGTTTCAAACGTTCCAGCTTTGGTTCCAAAAGAATTTCTAAAATCAGATCTTTTAGGAAAAGAGTGGATTGTAGATGGAGCAGATTCTGTAATTAACAAAGTTAGATCAATTTCTTCTATGGATTCGCAAGAAAGAAGTTCATTAATTTTAGAACAAGAAAATAATTTGAAATCTAGTGGTGTATTTTGTGTCAGCAAGGTTGTAGATTTTCTTGAATCAGTTAAATGAGGATAAAGATGAAAGTATTAATCACAGGAATTGCTGGTCTTCTAGGAGCAAATTTTTCTCGCTATCTGCTTGATAAAGGTTATAAAGTCGTCGGCATTGACGATCTTAGCGGCGGATATGAAGATTCAGTTCCACAAGAAGCTACTTTTTATAAACTTGATTTAACTGAACAAAAAAAGGTTGATGATATTTTTAAAGCAGAAAAACCTGACTATGTTTTTCATTTTGCAGCATATGCAGCAGAAGGTCTTAGCCCTTTTATTAGAAACTACAATTACACTAATAACATTTTGGCATCTACAAACGTAATTAATGCATGCGTTAATCATGATGTAAAGAAGATCATTTTTACTTCTTCTATGGCTGTTTATGGGATAGGAAATCCTCCATTTGTTGAAGATCAATTACCTACACCTGAAGATCCATACGGAATTGCGAAATATGCTGTTGAAATGGATTTAAAACTAGCCCATGAGATGTTTGGTCTTCGATATAGTATCGTTCGTCCTCATAACGTCGTAGGAATTTACCAAAATATTTGGGATCGATATCGCAACGTCATTGGAATCTGGATTAGAAAGGCTATGAATGGAGAGCCTCTTTCTATTTTTGGCGATGGTACACAAGTTCGTGCATTTTCAGATATCAAGTTCTATTTAGAACCTTTTGAAAAACTCATGGATTTACACGACAGCGAAATTTTCAACATTGGAGCCGACAAATATTACACGATTAATGAAGCGGCAGACGCAGTTATTGATGTCGCAAAAGAGTTAGGAATTCAAGCGACAAAAATTCATTTAGAAAAAAGAAATGAAGTTCATACAGCATATTGCGATCATTCTAAGGCGCACGAACTTCTTTCGTTTGAAGACAATACGGATTTGCATGAGACTGTGATGAAGATGTTTAAATGGGCAATTAAACAGCCTAATCGGCCTACAAAAACGATGAACTATGAGATTGAAAAGAACATGTATTCTTTCTGGAAGAATTAAAAATGATTACTAATTTATCGTTTCCTGAAAAGTTGCAAGATAGAGAAAAATTTATTTTTGATCAAGTTTTATCAGGAAATTTTGAAGCATCATGGACGTCGTTACAATACTATATTTCTGGAAAGAAATTATCGTTGAACGTCATGACTGATGCATTGAAAGTAGGAGGAATTAGAGTAAATGTTTCTGCTACTCTTCAACAACAACTAGCTGATGTTTTTGATGCTTCTTTGTTAACCACTTTGGTTGCAGACCTCATGTATGTTCATGCAAAGAATGTGTTGAATCCTTCGCCTCAACAAATATCGTCTACAGTATCATCAATGATATCTCATGACGGTAGGGTGACTAAACAAATAAAATCATACACAGGAGGAATAATTTCAACAGTAGGGAAACACTGGATTTTGGATAAGAAAATTGATCAACAACCTAATCGCGCGTGCAATTATGGTTGGCATTTTACAGGAAATAGTTTTCAAGGAATCAAAGGATTTCCTTGCGCTTCTTTACAAAAAACGTTAGATGGAAAACCCGTTAAAGTTATTCAACCTAATGCGACGGCGCATGATGCAAAGCACAGTGATTATTCACAGGTTTGTCAGCTAGTTTCTCAGCAATGTTGGATGGATGGAGTGGAACAAAGATTTTCAGATCTATTACAAGATCCAGCATTATGCAATTTAGTCAACCACAATGGTACGTTAAAAAATGTTAGACAGCCTGGAGTTCAAAAAATTTCAGGTCAAGTAGTATTGTTTCCGATTGTGATTTCTTCTTGAGGATGTTATGCCAACTTACGAATACCAATGTGAATCTTGTTCATTTTTTATGGAAAAAGTTCAATCGATAAAAGATGATCCTCTGTCAGAATGTCCAAACTGTAAAGCTTCTTCTCTAAAGAGATTGATTTCTGCAGGAGGAGGGTTTACGTTGAAAGGTGGAGGATGGTATAAAGACCTTTATTCTTCTACGTCTACTAAACCTTCTGAATAGAATTTTTTTTCTTAGTTATATTTCTACTCGTTCTAGCTGCTGGATGGGAAGGTTTAACTAGATTGTGTTCATCTTCATCTATTTTTGATTCAAATTTTGGTTTGATCTCCCCTGTTTCGCAATTTAGTATTATGTTGTATCCTCCTTTTCCAAGTTTTAAAGGTTCAGTTAATATTGACAGGTAATCATATTTACCTGCGTTAATCATCTCTTTATCAAACCATGGTTCTAAAACGAAATTAGAAACGCTAACGTTCATTCCGTTTACATTTATTTCATATGAATTGTTTTCTACTGGATCACATAATTCAACGGCTACGAACGTTTCATCTCCTCTATGAGACCATAAGTTTATATAAGGATTATAAAACGTTTCAAGAATTTCGTGAGAAAGAACAACAGAAACAGAACGAGAACCCGACAAAACAGTTCCGCCGTTATCTAGAACAGGATTGACAAACACCCTACCCCAAACTTTTCCATCCGGATCTTGCGTATGATATCCAAGCGCGCTAGCATGATCAGCATCATCCATAATCATCATAGGAAATCCGTCGTTTCCTTCTATCTTTATTTCCCACGGTAATCTTCCTAAAATTGGACATGCATGATCATTTAATTGAATTCTACAAGCTTCAACCATAAGCTCTATGTCTTGTGAAGATATTCTTTTGGACTTGTTTATAACGTTGAAAGTTTTCATGGATATTTCATAATTAACAATGAACTTTAAAAACGAAAAGCTTAATATAAAGATGTTATGAAAACGAAGAAAGCATTATTAACAGGTGCAGCAGGATTTATTGGAAGCAACTTGGTAAAAGAACTTTTGTCTAGGGGGGTTGATCTTGATATTGTTGATGATTTGTCTAGCGGCCATGTAGAATTTTTACCAGAACAGATTAGAGAAAAATTAATAAGAGAAGATTTTTCATCTAAAAATGTTCTTGACTTGATCAAATCAAAAGGTTATGATGCAGTTTTTCATATTGCTGCAATTCCTAGAGTGAGTTATTCCGTAGATTTTCCAATTGAAACGAATGATAATAATGTTTCAAAAACATTAGCATTGATTGATGCTTGTAGAGGAAAAGTAGGGCGGTTTGTTTTTGCTTCATCATCGTCAGTTTACGGAGATACTGATGCTTTACCAACTCCAGTTACTTGCGAAAAAAACCCAAAGTCTCCATATGCATTACAAAAATCAATTATAGAAGACTATTTGAAGATTTATTACAACTTGTATGGACTAGATTCAGCTTGTTTACGATTTTTTAACGTGTTCGGTCCACACCAACTTGGAAACTCTCCTTACTCTACTGCTTTAGGCGCATGGTTAACAGCAATTCATTCTGGCAATTTAATGAGATCTGACGGCGATGGTTCGCAGTCTAGAGATCTATGCTATGTTGATAATGTTGTAGATGTTTGCATAAGAGCCGCAGAATCACAAGTCGATTTAAAGTCAGTAAGACTAAATGTCGCATGTGGAGTAAAAACGACGAATAAAGAAATTCTTTCTTATCTTTTATCCAAATACCCAAGCGCAAAATACTATGATGCACCATGGAGGTCTGGAGATGTCATGCATACTCAAGCAGATATTTCTATGACAAAAGAAGTTTTAGGGTATGAACCCTTAGTTCACGTTTGGGAAGGCATAGATAAAACCATCAAATGGTACGATGAAAACTGGGACATGATTAAAAGCTTGGGACTTTCAAAATGAAGGTTTACGAAAACTTTACGGAAGCATACGTCGATATCGTCAAAGACGTATACACAAATCCTGAATTTATTTCAACACCTCGTGGGATGAAAGTCAAAGAAATTCTTGGATACCAGTTCAGAATTCTTAATCCAAGAAATAGAATTCCATATGTTCCTGGCAGAGAGTTGTCCGTTCATTATATGATTGCTGAGCTTCTATGGTACCTGAGCGGAAACGATTCGACTGAGTGGATTTCAAATTATTCTGCATTTTGGTCGAAGATATCAGACGATGGTAAGACAGCGAACAGCGCTTACGGCGCTAGGATATTCAAGCCTCACAGCAGAATTGCCGCTAGCGTAGATGAGGCTTGGACGCAGTGGGATTACGTAGTCAATGAGTTGAAGAACGACCCAGATTCCCGGCGCACCGTCGTTCACATCCGATCTCCTCAGGATTCTATCCTTGCCGGGTTGGATGTGCCGTGCACTTTATCTCTGCAGTTTTTTTTGAGGAATGATAAAGTGCATATGACCGTCTCGATGAGATCGTCAGATGTAATTCTTGGTTTGTCTTATGATGTCCCCGCTTTTACTATCTTTCAAGAGCTCTTGGCTCTTCAGCTTACTCAAGAGCTAGGTCGTCCTATTGGACTCGGGTCTTACACACATCTTAGCGCGTCTCTTCACTTGTATGAGAGGCACTTTAAAATGGCCGAAAAAATACTTGAGGAAGATAAAAAGCAGGATTATCGAAATGTTTTGGAGATGCCTCCAATGCCTTCCGTTCCTCCTCTTGAAGACTTGATGGCGACGGAACGTGAGATTAGAAAGTGTATGACTGTCCCCGTTCTCACAAGAATGATCAATAATATCAATTTGAAAAATGATTATTGGAACGATTGGTGTAAAGTGTTGGCATCACATAAAGCTTCAAAGCTAAATGATTCTAAAGTTTGTGATGATTTGCTTTCTTCCGTAAAATTCGAAGGATATAGGTATTTCATAAAGTCATGACTACGACATTCACTGTATTTTGTGGGCCAATGTTTTCTGCTAAAACGACGTCATTGCTGTCTGTTTTAGATAGATTTAAATACCAAGGAAAGAAAGTAGCTGTTTTCAAACCAATATTGGATGACAGGTATAATACTGATCACATTTCAACCCACGGAGGCTGGAAAATTCCAGCGATACGTGTAAAGCTTGGAACAGATATATTGGAACATCTTGCTAACATGGATGAGAATCCTCAAGTCATTGCAGTAGATGAAGCTTTCATGATTCCAGGTGTTGCGGATGTACTTGTCTGGTTGTATAGAAGTGGATATTCAATTGTAGTTTCTAGTCTTGATTTGTCAGCAACAGGAAAATCTTTTGTTGAAATTGAAAAAATGCTTCCTTGGGCAACTAAAGTTGAAAAATTGAGTGCAGTGTGTACTGTATGCAACAAGGATGCTTTCTATACGTATAAAAAGCAAACTGGTGGGGATGAAATTGAAGTCGGGGGTGTAGAGCTATATGAACCTAGATGTTCTAGGTGCCATCCAATAATTTTAAATCAAGATAGAAATTATGCTATGAAGGATTGATTATGTCAAATTCTTTAGAACGTAGTGTTCAAAAATTGAACGTTTTCATGAAAATGTGCAATGAATTATCTACGTTGTCATATGATGACAAATACAAAGTTGCTTCTATCATAATAACAAAAGACTATAGAGAAGTTTGCGCAATAGGATATAACGGCGGATACAAGGGGGGACCTAACAAGAGAACATCTCTTGAACAAGGAAAGTCTGGTTTTTTGCATGCTGAAGAAAATGCTTTATTTCATTTATGCAAACCATATGAGCTTAGAGGCGAACTTTTGATGTTGTGCACTCACAAGCCATGTTCAATGTGCGCAAGGAGGATCGTTAATAGTGGGATTAAGAACATTATCTATTATTCTGATTATATTGATTCAGAAGCCGCTTCCGATAATATTTTTAAGGTTACTGGAACTTCTTGTGTTAAATTTGATCATCTTTTGCAAAATCCAGCTATTATCTTGAATATTTGAGAGTCTTGATCGATAATTACTTAGTGCCGGAGTTACTATGAAGCATAAGCTTACTGAAAATTACATCATCAATATCATGAGAGAAGAATGGCAAAAAAAAGTTAATTCTTTAATTTCAGAATCTAACAAGGAAAAACCTCACGGTTTACGAATGCAAGTTGATGTTGACGGTGATGGAAGCAAAGAAAATGTTATAGACGTTGGATTGCGAGTTCAAAAGAAGAAGCCAACAGATAAACGTGTAAATGTTAAAAGTGATCCATCGATGGGATTGGTATACACTGTTGTTTCTGTAAATGACCGTGATGGGACAGTAATATTAGGACGTCCTGGTTCAGGAGACGGAGACAAGACAATAGTTATAACAAAACAAGCTTTTGAAAGCGAATACGAAAGAAAGTGATAATAACATCATGAACATCAAATCTTTAGGAGTAGACCTAGACAACATTTTAAAAGATGTTGTAAAGAATTCTATTAAGACACAAACTGATCGACTTCCATCCATCGAAAAGCTAGATGAAGCTTATGTCGCAGAACCAAAAGTCTTTAAACAAGTATCAGAATTTTCTACACAAAAAACCAAAGATTCTCATGATGCTTTGTATAAAGGATATGTTGAATCATTAAATAAAATTTCCGCTGAATTAGATTCAGCTGATCGTTCCAAGGCTGACTCTAAGCATTCTCAGTATCGTTCATTAAAGCTTGATGAAGTTTATAACTTAAATGCTACATGGCTTCATGAATTGTACTTTGCTAATGCTTTTGATCCTCATTCTGAAATCACTATGGATTCATTGTCTTATATGAGACTTGAACGAGATTGGGGAACATTTGAAGATTGGCAACGCGATTTTATGGCCTGCGCATTGTCTGCAGGTTCAGGTTGGGCAGTGTGTGGATATCACATGTTTCTTCAAAGATACGTTAATACAGTTGTTAGTCATCACAGCGGAGATGTAATGTTAGGATTATATCCAGTTATCGTTGTCGATATGTGGGAACATGCTTATTATCGAGACTATTTGAACGACAAAAAGAGTCATTTGATTGCAAGGATGAGAGAATTTGACTGGGAAGTCATTGAAGAAAGATTCAAGAAAGCTGAGTTATTTTCTCAAACGTTAAAGGTGAAGTGATGACTCATATAAATGCTCTAAAACTAAAGAAAATAATTCAAGAACAAGTAAAGTTGGTTCTTGAAGAAAAAGAAAAAAAAGAAGTAGAAGATTCTTTAGACCAGCAAGTAGATGCTTTATTAGCATCTTATGAATCTGAATCAAAGATCAAAAAAAATGAAGGTTTAGATTTTAGAATGATGACAAGAAGATTTTTGTCATCATCAGCAAAAACCCTCCTTGAAGCAGAAGATGAAGATAAAAAAGACGAAGAAGACTCTGGAGAGAAGAAAAAACTTACAATAGAAGATATAGACGTTGAAGATTTTGCTTCTAGCGTAGCAAGGATGATAGAAAATTATGATTCTTTGCTAGAAATCAGAAACACGTTGGCTAGAAGAGCAGTTAACTTTTTGATTGAAAATTATGAAGAAGACGTTGTTAATGAATTTAAGAACGTTTTAGAAGATGTCCATGACATTGCAATCGGAAAGTCAAATGCAGAAATTGAAGATGAGAATTTTCAAGCACCGCCAGCTGATAGGGCTGGGGGTGGAGGTGCTGCTTGATTCGTACTGATATTCTTTACGATAAAAAAGGCATTCATGTTAAATTAACAAAAGATACTCATTTAAAATTAAGAGAAAAGTTATTTCAATATCAACTTTCTATGCAATCTGTTTTTGATGAATTTGCAAGATTGATAATAGAAAATGATAGAGCAGCAATCAAAATTTTAGAAGATCTTAACCTAAGAAAAGCAAAATTGCAGCTTGAAAAGCCTATAAAAAAGTCTGTTTCATATAATAGAGATCGCATCAATGAACTAGATCATAATACGTTGTATAATATGATCAACGATGACTGAAAAAAAAAATCCAAAAGAAGACAGGCCAAAAATAAAATTATTTGATTATATTGTTGAGTCTTCAATTAAGTCTTCAAAAACCATACAATCTATTGTCGCAGAGCTTATCTTATTGACTGAAGATATACGATCTTTGCGAGAGGCAATCTTGTCTTTATCAAAAGTTATACAAGTTCATCAAAGTGTAATAGAAGATATATGTCTTGCTTTTGAACAAGCAGCGAAACAAACAAAAAAAGATGATATCACGTTTCCAACGATAAAAGACATAAAAAAGGATAAGCTTAACTAAATGATGTGGAACAAATTTTTAAAAACTGCAAAAAAGTATTGGCAGTATATTGCGATATTTTTTATAGGGATATTTGGGTTTATACTTCTAAGAAAAAAAGATACTCCTACAGATGATCAAAAATCAACTAGAGAATCAAAAGATAATCAATTAGACCAAATTGATGATATAAGAAAAGGTGAGCGTGATCAACAAGACAATGTTGATAAAGCTTTAGAAGAAGGGTTGAAGGTAGTAGAACAGCAGTATGAGCAGCAGAAAAAAGAGCTGACTGAAAAGAAAAAAGAAGAAATAAAAAACGTCATTCAGAATCACAAAGATGATCCAGTAGGATTAGCAAAAAAGCTTTCTGAAGTAACTGGATTTAAAATAATCATGCCTGAAGAGTGAAAAATATGAAGAGCAAATTAATCAATTTTATCATTGCTTTGTCTATCGTTACATCGTCTGTTTGCCCCGCGCAAAATTATCATTTAAGCCCAGACCCAGACCCAGACCCAGATGAAGTTGAAGTACCAGTAGGACCTAAGACAACTTTAACGTTTCCACAAGTCCCAGATGTTCCTCAATCAGAACCTGATATAGGAGAAGCAATATCCCCAATGAAACGTTGGCAAAAAGCTCCTTTTACAGGATTGTTGTTATCTCCAGGAGCGATCGCGTCGATTATGTATGATCTTCAATCCAAAGAAGATTTAATTGCTATCGAAGTAAAAAAAGAAACTAATAGGCTTAAGTTGTTGCATAATCATGAGTTGTCTGTTTTTAGGATTAGAAATGAATCTGATAAAAAGATTGATAAATTAAGAATTGAAGAACAAAAGAAAGAAATTGAAAAATTAGACCTTCAAATAAAAAAAGAAAGAGAAAGCCGACCAGATCCGCTTGTTTGGGCATCAATAGGTGCCGGAGCAGGTGTTATATTAACAACATTAACTGCAGCGATTATTGCTTCTGTTAGTTCAAAATGATAAATAAAGGTGAAAAATGGTGAGAAAAGCTCAAGAAGATAAAAAGCAAGTTCAACAAATGCCACAAAAAGAATTAAAAGTTCCATGGTGGTGGATGAGAAATGACAAAGGAGCACAATCGGTTTCAGTCACTTTTTCAGCAGTTTCATTTATTGTTACGACTTTAATATATTTGGGTTCTGCATTTGAAAAAATAGGTCCATTTACATTTAGACAATTTGATGTTTCAGCTACAATGACTTATTTTATTCCCGTGTTATCATTGTATTTTGGCAGAAGACTCACTGATGCAAAATACAATGTTTCTAATAAAAATGACAGCGTCTGATAATACTTATCGACATTCGATATGCGTCGTATTGTAATAACAGAGTCATCGTTGCGTGATCTATTAAAAGAAATGATGGATTCATCATCTCCTGTTAATGTTAGTCCTGTTGTTGATCCACAAGCGGCAGAAACTGATCCTACAAACCAAAATTTTTCTCCTGATAATAAAGTAGAATTAATGTCAGCGCTTCGAATGTTGGTAAATTCAGTAGATGATGAAAGTGCAAATGACGTGTATGTTGCAATTAAAGATGCCATAGATGAAAAGGAAGAAGAAATGAAAAAAGCAAATGTTGAAGAAGCAATCCGCATGACCGTTAGAAAGATGTTATTAGAAGCAGATGATGACGACGGTCTTCCTCCTGTAAAAAAGATCCCCGCAGGCGTTCATGGATCTGAATTTATGCAAAGATTCGAGAAGTCAAAAAAGGGGCTTCAAAAAACATTTTCTTCAATGAGAGATGATGACGATGAATACGTTTCATCTGATGAACCTGTCGCTGGCCGCGGTCGTAAAAACGTCATGATGACTGACGTTAGCGGAGCATCTTTTAAAGAAATTGCAAAAGAAATGGGATTTGCTGCTGAGTCAGGTGCAAAACAAGCTGTAGAAAAAGCTTTGTCAAAAGCAAAGTTTGTTATGAAGATGGACTTAATGGATCCTGAAGAATTAGAAATAGTCGTTCTTCAAAGCATGAAAGACTACATCGATGTATTAAAGAATACCGGCGAGCTTGATGCGCCAGAAATTAAGTTATTAAATGATAACCCAGGCATAGTTCGTGAGCTTGATGGATTCAGAGAGTTTTTAGACAAAGCATTAAGAAAAGTAAGAAAAACCAGCGAAGGCGAAGAATGATCCAATGAACATTCAAGAAGCCGTAGTAGCAGCCGTTCAATTTGAACCAAAGATTCTTAAAATTCATGAGAATCTTGGCACTGCAGTGCAATTAGTTCATGAAGCGGCTGCCAAGGGAGCTTCAGTCATAGTGTTACCAGAACTTTGCATTAGCGGATATGTTTTACGAAACATATCAGAAGCCATGGATTGCGCTCAGACTAGGGATGGATACCAAACGCAAGCATTTAAGAGTATTGCTCAAAATCATAATTGCCATGTAGTTTTAGGTTATGTAGAACTTAGAGATGGAAATCTTTATAATTCAGCAGCCGTAATAGGCCCTTCAGGGCTGGTATCAAATCATCAAAAGCACAATCTTTGGGGAAGCGATTATCTATGGGCAACTCCTTCAGACGCAGTAAATCCAATCGTGATAACTAGAGCTGGAAGATTAGGAACTCTTATTTGTCGTGATGCAATGAACAACTATAGAAATTCTTATAAATTTTTTAATGAAAACAATAAATTCTATAAGAAAGGATCCATAGACACTCTAGCATTATTAACAAACTGGAGCGGAGAATATGGATACCCAGACAATAATTGGGTAGACTTGGCTGAAGAAACATGCTCAAACGTAATTGTTTCTAATCGAGTTGGAAAAGAAAGAGATTTAAACTTCAAAGGCGGATCATGCATCATCGATAAAAATCGCAAAATTTGGTCAAATGGATCGTCATTTACAGAATCTGCGGTTGTCGGTGGGGTCGTTCTATTATGAAGCTTGTTGATTTAAATAAAGAATTTATAGAGAGAACAGTTCGTCCAATCGTTTCTGGTCTTCCAATAAAAGTTTCGAACCCTGACAAAGTAATCATTCCAATAGAAAAATGGAAGATTGATAAAGATAAGAAACTTACTAAAAAATTTATGTTTGAATCGCATGAAGATAGAAATCGATTTCTTACTTCAATGTTATCATATGAATCTCAATTAGGTCATCACGCATCTTTCGTGATTGATGAACTAGAAATAAAAATATCTTTATTGACGAAAGACGTTGATAAAATAACTGAGCTTGATAAAGAATATGCAAAATACGCCGATACTATACGAAGAGATTTGGTGTATAAGTTAAAAAATGATTATTGATGATGATGATAGATTAATGATGAGCCAGGAATTATTAGGAATAATTCCCGGTTTTGAAGATCAAATAAAAGATAACAAAGCAATAGTTTCTTATAAAATCTTTGGAATCGATGAACAATTCGTTTTCTACTTGAATTCATGTTCAGTAGGAAACGTTTTTTTTATTGAGTATTTTTGTGACATAGAATCATCATTAAAAATTACAAAAAATTATAATGAAGTTGCAATAGAAGAATTTAAGTTAATTTATAATAACATAACTTCTTCATTCGATGGGCAATTTAAAATTGGCAACGTAACGTTAAACATGAAAAGTCCCAAGAACGAATTTTGTTTGTTACGTTTAGATTTAATCAAGAATATGTAAGTTATCTTTCATTTGTTCATCCTATTTATTAAAGGAGCTAATCATGTCACAAGACGAAGAAGAAGATCTCACTTTTACTTTTGATAAATTCATGGATGATATTTTGATAAAAGAATCCGTTCAAAAACCAGTTCTTTCAGAAGAAACTCCATCGCGTAAGTATGCGAAGCGTTATATTGAGAAAGCAGTGAATCGAATTAAGTACACAAAGGTGACATGATGTTAAAACGTGATGTGATTACAACAAAAGTAGATTTAAAGGATTTTTTGAACGGAGTAATCAAAGAATCTCTTCACTCAAAAAAGCGATTAATAAAAGAAGATGAAGAAGAAGAAGCTCTAAAATCTGGTGATGTGTCTGTAGAAGAAGTCATAGACAAACTGAACACAATTAGAGCAGGAAAGTCCTTTAAAAGTGAAGAGATAAAGTCAGCAATGGAGTCCTATTTAAACGATCTCGACGTTGCAGAAAAAACAGCTTTATTTGCATTTCTAAAAGGAATTGCACAAGTGGTCGGTGGTGAAGTTGAAGGAAGCAAGGCAGTTGAACCAGATGAATTCCCTGCAAACGTGAAAATGGAAAAGAAACCTTCTTCACAAAAAGTCACGATCAAACCAGTCGTCATAAAAAAACCAGAAGCAGAATCCAAGTCAGCAGCTGGCAATAAACAAGGAAAAGAAGATACGACACCCCCTCTTCCTATTGCACCTAAGAAAAAGTAAAGTTTAATAAACTTAGTGTATATTACTATTCATGAATACTGAAAGCACCAAGTTTATTAAACTTCCAAATGGAAACACATTAGAAGTTTGTATTTTTCCAGGTTTCTTGGATAAAGTCAAAGATCATTTTTCGTTGCAAAGCATTGAAGAAGTCAATGATGATCATGTTAGAATGTATATTTATGGTGCATTTAAAAATGCCTTAGACAAACAATAACATGAAAGGTAACGTTACAAATGACTACTCCTGTGTTACAAGAATTGATAAAACTTATCATTTTAGAAGAATCTCGAATTAGAGAAGCACAAATATCAGGAGATCGCAAGGTTCCTTGGGGATCTAAAGAACATCTTTCTGATTTAGAAGAACGTTGCGTCAATGCCGAATATTGGAGAAACAAACATCCCAGAGGTTCTGCAAAAAGAGATCATTACGGAACTATTCTTAAACATTTAAAAAATGAATTAAAGTCTGCTAGAAAAACCGCGCAGCAGAAACAACTTCACGAAAAAGAAGAGGAATGAGTCATGGGAGGTGCCGTTGGTCACCTGATGCATTTATATGACAATCGCGATCTTACTTTCAGCGAGATAGAAAGCATCTTGACGTCAGCCGCTTCTGGTAAGCTAGAAAAAGCTTCAGAAAAGCTTGATGGTCTTAACCTGGTGTTTTCTTGGGACGTATCTAGCGATTCTCTGAAGGTAGCACGGGCAGGTGGGGACATCAAGCTCGGCGGCATGGATGCAGAAGAATTAGCTGCTAAATTTGCTGGTCGAGGAAACTTGACAGAAGCATTTACTTCTGCGCTCCAGATATTGAACGGTGCTGTCGGGACATTACCGGAAAGAGCAAAATTGAAGATTTTCGGTCCTCGTGCAAATCGTTGGTATTCGATGGAGATCATATATACCAAGAACCCCAACATCATCAATTACGATTCTAACAGCGTTGTCTTTCATAGGTGGCCTGTGTTCAATGTTGCTAAGTCTGGTGGCGTGGAAATGACGGACGACGATCGCGGCGGAGTTGATGTCCTAACCAGCTACATCGGAAAGATGCAAAAAGCAATTGGCCTTCGAGACTGGCGCATCAGTGGTCCAGCTATCGTTCAAATGAAAAAGCTGCCTGATAGGTCTGTGCTTCAAAGAACTTTGTCTCAAATTTTTTCTACGGTTTCTGAAGCTGGTCTAGATGGTTCATCAACGATAGGCGAATACATACAGGCAAAAACTCGAGCCGCCGCCGAAAGTCTCGGTCTACCGCGAGACATCGTCGACATGATGGTCGATCGCTGCATGTTAAAACCTGGTGCGCCGACCCTGGTGGGCATCAGAAAAAAAGCTAATAAATCGGACCATGAAACAATAACTCAATTTATTAAAGATTGTCCTGCGATGCTTAAGGACCATGTACGCCCGATTGAACTAGCGATTAACGATTTTGCTGTCGAGTTGTTGAAAGGCTTGACGTCAACGCTGATCGATGATACGGAAGAGGAAGTGCTGCGGCTTCGTGCAGTAGTTGCGGGTGCGATATCCACGATAGAGTCTAGCGGTGACGAAAAAGCTATGTCTGTCCTAAAAAATCAAATGGAAAAGCTTAAAACGTTAGAAAACATCACGTCTCCTGTAGAAGGAGTGGTGTTTATCTACAAAGGTAACGCGTACAAATTTACCGGCAGCTTCGCCGCAGCAAATCAAATTCTTGGCCTTTTTAAGTATGGAAGAAAAGGTTCAGCTTTGAAAGCTGAACCAACTTAAAGTATCATCCCCAAGTTTCTTTTCCTGATTGCCCTTTGACGGGCACTTTAAACTTAGGTTTACCTTGTGATACCCTGCTGAATTTTATTTGGTCCCCATACGGGTGTCTAATCATCATAAAACCTTCAGGAGTGACTAAGATGACGCCAGTTAAGTCAAACACACCTTCTGCTGTGATAGTTTCTTCCCATTGAGACTTTAGAATATCTGGGTTTGAAAAAACAGGACTGCTCAGTATAGATAAAGCAATTGCAGCGCTTGAAGCATCGCCTAATTCATTTGAAGCTTCATCTTCAGTGATGCCTAGCAATCTAGATATTTTTAGCATGTTTGTTGGCGTCACTTTATATGACTTGTTATTTACTTTGACATTCATCATCTTGCCTTGCGTGCTTTTGATTATCTTCGAAGCGGCCTCGATGATTTTCATGATGTCGTTGAAACGTGCTGCCGTTATCTCTCCGCGCTGCAACAGGTCATAATTGCTTTTACCTGATTTTGTGACAGAGTCGTTCATAAAGGTTACGATTTGTTGGTATTCTGATGATGTTCCGCTACCTTTCATAAGGTTTTCAATTCCAGGTGCGGTTATAAATTCCTGTAATTCATCAAATGCTATCCTTAGCGTTTTATTTACATGACCAAAAGCCGTGCTTCCTTCGGTGCCGGGTCTAATTTCGCTGTCTTTGTCAGGTGCTTTCACTTCCCAATTTCCTTCAAATGGTCCGTCTGGGATGCTTAGGTCGTATGATTTTGATTGACCCTGTGCTTTTCCACCCAAAATATCGGCCAGGCGATATTCTCCTGGTCCGACACCGGTATCACCGCTTAGTGAAATGTCGCTAGGGAAATCATCCCACTTATTTAAAGAATCGAACTCAGGAATTTTTTTAGACGACTGTTTAACCGATTGTTTTTTAGAAGTTGGCTTATTTTCGAAAGTCAACCTGGTTAACTCTTCGTTTATTATGCTTCGTAATTCTTTAATACGCATTTTCATCATCTTAATTATACTTCTTTTGAGCCTATGACACGCGTATTTTCTACGAAGCAGGAATATTTTTGCTCACTGCTCTATTTCAGGATTGCTACAACATCTAAATCCTTGCTGGTAAAAAGTGTGCAGTTCTCCATGAGACCTAATCGAGCTTCTGCATTGAGCCTTTGTACCGGCCCAATATCCACCTTTTAGTATCGACTTGTATTTATTTGGTCTAGAAGTAGTCGTTATTTCTTCAACGTTTCCTAACATATCATTGACTCCAAATGGGCTGATGCATTCTTTTCTAGACCCTGAAAGATATCCTTGCCACAGGTTGTTTAATTCTTTTCCACTTTTTTGAGTTCCTCTAGGAAACATTGCAGAATTATCATATGCTTTCCAACGTTTATCGATGTTACATTTTTCTGATTCTCTGATGTATCCATTTGGGTATGGGAACGTTTCTTCTCCCTCACACGCAAATGTCCATTCATCTTCAGAGCACAATCTTTTTCCTTTTGATTCGCATAGGGACTTAGATTCTTCCCAAGTAACCATAATCCATGGTGCGGAGCCATCGCGGTTTGGCCATTCATATGGATCGATGCAAAAATGCATCTCTTTTTTTTGAAGATCGTTTCTTATTTTTTCCCATTTTATTTGGTCAAACTCTACGCAGTATTCTTTTTTTTCAGACCATTTCTTACAAGTTAATTTTTGAAGAGTTTCGATATTGTCATAAGGAAAAATCTTTGAGTCGTTTCCAACTCGCATATTTCCTTTTATTTCTATCATATCATTTCCTGGACAATTTTTTGAACCATTAGGAGAAGAACCATGATCTTTTGCAAAGATCCAATACTTTTTATCGATAAACGTCCAGTCAACAATGTTTGTTTCTATTCTTGGACAATTTTCTGCACACTCTGCGAACAATAGTTGAGATAGAAGAATTATGGTATTCATAGTTTTAATTTTTTTATATTATTGACCATACTATATGGTATCCATCCAATATCTGAATTTCCTGTTAGGATTTTTATCCAAATATGAGCTCCATGTCCCATTTGAGACTCGATAATTATTCCTGTTTGACCAGGTTCTAAATTTTCTATTCTAGAAAAAGTGTATCCTGGACCAAATCTTAAGACGACAGGAAATTTTCTTTGTGGTAAGATTACAACTAAATCACCTGCATCAAAATTTTTATTAAAAGGTTCAACATTCACGTAATGATTTCATCGATGCAACCCCACTTTAGGGCGTCTTTTGCACTTAAATACCAGTCTTTCTTCTTTTTATACACTTTTTCTAGTTTTTCTTTTGTAATTTTCGTATTTTCTAATGTCATTTCTTCAATTTTTTTCTGAAGTCGTTTTGTTTCAATGACATCTTCTTCAATCTCTTTGAGCTTGCCCCATACACCTGAACTTACTTGATGATACATCATCGTTCCATGTTTATGAATCGTTCTATGTAATCCATGAATTGAAATCATGAATCCACATGACATAGCACATCCAGTTACCGTTGTGTTAACAGGAGTTCCTTTATCTTTCATAACAGATAGAAGTCCGAAGCATTGATACACTGCTCCGCCGTATGAATCAATATGAATCATTATCGGTTTCGGTTCATATGATAATCCGTATAAAGGATAAAACTTTTTTAAAAATTCATCGTGTTGTCTGATGTCTAAAATGTTTTTTGACAATTGATTCATCGAATCTTGATCAACCTGTTGCGCAAGAAAAAGATTACGCTGAGCTGGCTTTTCTAAATCTACCATAGCAAAAACAACGTACTATATGAGTTGATTGATGTATATCAATCAATTATAGCACGAAGGTGTTTTATGCTAACCCATCCAATGACATTTTTTTCTGTGCATATTTTTGCACCTGGTGAGCTCTTTGTGGGGCTATAAATTTCTATAAGAACCGCTAGATCATTTTTATAAAATCGGCCAATTATTTTTGGCCACGAATTATCTAATAATTCTTCAGGCCCCTCCCAGGTCTCCCAAACTGCTAATGATTCAGACTTTCCAATGTTGTAAAGAACAACAAGGTTACCTGGTTCTGGCAAATAGCTTTTTATTAGATTAATCTTCTTTATATTCTTCTATTTCCTTGTCTTGCTCTAAGTTATCAAGCTCTATAATCAATCTAATCAATTCTTCCATTTCTGCGGAACGATTTTTTCCCATCCTTCGCAAATCTCGAATGGCATCGTTTAATCGTTTGATCTCTTCAAGGAGCTCCTCGCGTTTGCTCGTCATAACGTCACCTACGCGATCTTTAAATATCAAGCAAGAACGGTAAAAAAACAAAAATAAAAAAGAGCAAAAAGTAGCTAGCTATAAGATATATTATCTTATATGCAACAATTTGCCCTAGAGATGTTAAAAAAAGTTTTAGATTTTTTCTTGAGAATTCTATTTCTTTCAGGATTTCTTCTTAAAGTTGTCGACTTCCTTTACCTTTGATTAGTCGTTTCCGGAACATAATCACAAATATTTCCGCAACTTTCTTCTTTAGGGTTAAGAAATTCTTCAAGAGTAATCGTTTCTTGTTCATGTTTAATGAAGCGACAAGAACCTTCTTCAAACTTATTAATATATTCTTTTGAAACTTTTTAAGTCTATTTGGGGTTCATCATAAGAAACATTTTTTACTCTTGCATCATTTAGCAAGATACAAATTGCAAAAGCAGAGAAGTATAAAGTTTTTAAAATAGACACGTCAATCCTTGTTAATGAATTGCTGAGTTTCAGTAGATTTTTCTAATGCTAGAGTTGAAGAAGTTCCTCCTGAGATTACCTTTGATACCTCATCAAAGTATCCTGTTCCAACTTCACGTTGGTGCTTTGTAGCAGTGTATCCGAACTGTTCAGAATCAAATTCCGCTTGTTGAAGCTCTGAATAAGCAGACATTCCATGATCTCTGTACTTTCTAGCTAGTTCGAACATTCCATGGTTAAGTGAATGGAATCCTGCTAATGTCACGAACT